>Ga0307380_10011037_pt1 | contig 11339 bp, 9 predicted proteins | sample UN3MG_FD_202239 | JGI IMG/M metagenome (GOLD analysis project Ga0307380, IMG submission 202239) | Soil microbial communities from Risofladan, Vaasa, Finland - UN-3 | ecosystem: Environmental > Terrestrial > Soil > Coastal area > Acid sulfate soil | place: Finland: Risofladan, Vaasa | collected... | reverse complement strand
AACCGACCGGGGATCGCGGCCGAAATCTTCGGTCAGATCGCCGATCGGCGCGTCATGGTCGATGACATCATCCAGAACGTCACCCACCAGGGGCAGATGGTCAGCGTGTCCTTCACCGTGGACGGCAAGGACGTGGGCGCGGCCCAGGCGGTGGCGGAGTCGCTCGCGCAGCATTTCACCAACGTGGCGGTCGAGTTCGACTTCCAACTGTCGCGGCTGAGCATCGTGGGGCTCGGCATGCGCGCGCACAGTGGCGTGGCGGCAAAGATGTTCAAAGCCCTGGCCGACCAGAACATCAATATCGAAAACGTCTCCACCAGCGAGATCGCCATCAGCGTGCTCGTGCGCCGGGACGACGGGGAGCGGGCCCTCAACGCCGTCCATCAGGCCTTCGAATTGGACAAGTCAACGTAGCTCTCTGGAGAACACATGGTTTCGACCGGCAGGCAAAGCCCCGCATGCCACGCCCGTCCGAAGCCCCTTACCGGCCGGCTATAATGCCAAGCAGGGCACGGGCCGGGTCGAACGAACGTCCACGGATGAGAACCATGGTCTCGTCTGCCAACGGTCCGCTGGGTGAACGCGTCAGCAACGAGCTGTTGCCGCGCGTACGCCGGCCGGCACAATACGTCGGCGGCGAGGTCAACCAGCTCGTGCAACCCGGCGACTGGGAAGCGGCGGAGGTCCGCGTCGTGATCGCCTTCCCGGACGCCTACCCGATCGGCATGTCGCACCTCGGCTGCCAGATCCTCTACTGGCTGTGCAATCACACGCCGGGCGTCTGCGCGGAGCGTACGTATTGCCCGTGGATCGATGCCGAGCAGGTCATGCGGGAGCGGAAGATCCCGCTTTTCACGTGGGACACGCGGCAGCCGGTGGCGGACGCCGACATTCTGGCGATCTCGCTGCAATACGAGCTGTGTTTCACCAGCGTGCTGAACCTGCTCGATCTGGCCGGCATCCCGCTGCGCGCCGCCGACCGCACCGACGAGCATCCGCTGGTCATTGTCGGCGGACCGCAGGCCGACAACCCCGAGCCGATGGCCGAGTTCCTCGACTTGGTCGTCATCGGCGACGGCGAGCACGCCATGGCGGACATCCTGGCGGCTTACCGGGAGTACAAGCGCGAAGGCGTACCGCGCCGTGCGATGATCGCGCTCATGGCCCGCCGCTTCCCGTGGATCTACGCGCCGAATCTGTACGAAGCGAGTTATCACGCGGACGGCACGCTGGCCGGGCTCACCGCGACAACCGAGGGCCTGCCGACGCGGATCGAGCGCTGCCAGACGCCAGACTTCGAGAGCGCGCCGTTTCCGACCCGGCCGCTGGTGCCGTGGGTCGAGGCGGTGCACGATCGGATCAGCATCGAGATCATGCGTGGCTGCCCGCAGCTTTGTCGGTTCTGCCACGCGGGGTACACGAAGCGGCCGTTGCGGCTGCGCAGCGTCGAGCGCATCCTGGAGATCGCCGAGCGGGCTTACTGGGCGACGGGGCATGACGAGATCGGTCTGCTGTCCCTCTCGACGGGTGACTACCCGCACCTGCGCGAACTGGCCGAACGGGTGAACGAGCGCTTCGCCGCACGGAAGGTCAACATCAGCCTGCCGTCGCTGCGTGTGGACAGAATGCTCCAGAACATCCCGTGGATGGCCAACTCGGTCCGCAAGGGCGGCCTGACCATCGCGGTCGAGGCCGCCAGCGACGAGATGCGCGCCGCCATCCGCAAGAAGGTCAGCGACGGCAACCTGCTGGACGGCGTGCGGGCGGCGTACGAGGCCGGCTGGAACCGCGTCAAGCTCTACTTCATGGCCGGCTACCCCGGCGAACGCGAGGAAGACATTCGCGGGATCTGGGAACTCAGCCGGGCGGTCAGCGCCGAGCGCCGCAAGCTCGGCAAAGGCGCCGCGCGGGTAACCGCTGCGGTCGGCTGGCTGGTGCCCAAGCCGTTTACGCCCTTGCAGTGGATGGCCCAGCCGCGGGTCGAATACTTCCACGAGGTGCAGCGCGAGCTGGTGGGGGCGGCCCGGCGCAAGCGGTCGGCGGTGCACCTGCAATTCCACAAACCGGAGCGTTCGGTCCTCGAAGCGGTGTTCGCCCGCGGCGATCGACGGCTCGGCCCGGTCATCCACGAAGCCTGGCGGCGCGGGGCCCGCTTCGACGCCTGGGACGAAACCTTCGATAACCGCATCTGGCTCGATGCTTATGAAGCTACCGGCATCGATCCCGACTTCTACGCCCACCGCGAGCGCGGCTTCGCCGAGCTGCTGCCCTGGGACCACATCGGCCTGCACCTGAAACGCAGCTACCTCGAGAAGAGCTACGCCGACGTCCTCCGCCAAATCAACGCCCCCGCACACCCTCCTGGTCATGCGCGCACTAACCCGAATCTCTCACCGCCAAGACACGAAGGCACGAAGTAAGACCGTATTCTTCCGGGCGATCCCACTCTTGGCGGAGATGAACGTCCGTGACAGCGTGTTTTCTCTGGCGCGTGACTCGCTTAGCGCCAGCCCTTTCTGGCGCAGCCCTTTGTGTCTTGGTGCCTTTGTGGTTGGTGAAATATGCGGCCTAACCCCACGACCAGGCGAAGCGGTGCTTGAAGTGGTGGTAGTACAGGCCGATCACGCGCATCGCGAGGATGGTGGCGTAGATCTCCACCCCACTCAGGAAAATGCCGATCACCACGGCGGCGACGTCCGACTGTTCCGTCGCCGCCAAGCCCGCCGCGGCGTAGATCATCGGCAGCGCGAGCGCGACATACGTGAGCACCACCGTGCAGACGTAGGCTGGAAACGATTTGATGATCGTCGTTAGGATCAGGTCCACGCGGACGAGCGAGCGGACCGCCCCAACGGCCACCACGAGTAGGACTATCGGCCAGAAGAACGACCCGGCGAGATAGAGCACGGTTAGGGTGATCAGCTCGGCGGAGGCGGATTCCTCGAAGATCGGGCCGAACATGCCGAGCAAAAGGCCGTTTAGCATCGGAGCCGCATCTCCAGACGCGAGCTTCCTGGCGCTCAACATCACCAGCAAGTAGATTATGGCCGGGGCGCGGACGAACAGATACGCACACAGGAACTTGATCCCGGGCCAAACGATGCCTTCGAGCCACCCGGCGGTGAAGCTGGGCTGGTCGAGGTCCTCTTCTCCCGCCGCAGCATCCACAACGGCGTTCATGCAGAACGCCATGAAGTAGAACTCGAGGATGAGGATCCCGATCCAACCGAAGCAGCCCGCGAACATGAGCGGAAACTGAATGCTCATGATGATCCAGACCACTATGAGGGTAGCCAGGTTGCCGAATTTGAAGTTGAGCAGGCAGTTCCGGCCAATGGAGGTGAAGTAGAGCTTGGCCCTTTCGGCCGCCGAGACGTACCCTTCCGGGGACGTGGGCGGCTGGATGGCATCTACTGATGTCCCGCCGCCGAGGGCGGCCGCGTAGTCGGGCGGCGGGGCGGACGCTCGCGGCGTGGCGGGCCGCCCGGTTTCGATCGCGGCACCGTCGGCCAGGGCGCTCAAGTCGTCCAGGGCGTCGGGGGCGGCGGGTTTCGCCGCGGGAACGGTGAACGCCTGGCCGCACTTCTTGCAGCGGACACGTTTACCGCGCGCGGAATCCGGGACGCGGTAGCGGGCACCGCAACCACAGCGAACGACCGGCATGGCTCGCTCCCTTCACCGGCGCTATGTCCGCGTGCTGCGAACACAGACAGTCAGATTTGTCCACGGCCCCGTGGGGCGCCGACAAACGGTTTTATCCGTGGTATCCCTGCACCGGTACAATTGACACCCATAACGGCTACACGAGCCGGGTCCATTATAATTCCGCCGACAATCTCAACCGCACCGATCTCCCGATGTGTGAATGTGCGGACAGAGCTCACCGCGCGCAACGTTCTTCACAGCGTCAGTCGGTCCAAAGCTGCTTCAGGCGCGCCTGCACTTTGTGCCGCGAGATGGGCTCTTCCTCCCCGGTGTCGATGGGCGCGGTGGCGGTCTGCTGCTCGAACAGCGCGCGGACCGGGTCGGAGATGAAACGCGTCAGTTGGGCGTAGTGGTGCTTGTCACTCAGGCCCGACGGCCGACGGTAGTAACGCAGCGGGAAGTACACATATAGCCAGTCCTTCGCGCGCGTCATCGCCACGTAGAACAGTCGTCGCTCTTCCTCCAAACCGGCTTCGTCGCTAAGTGCCATGTCGGAGGGGATCATCCCGTCGGCGGCATGCAGGATGTGCACCGCGTCCCACTCGAGCCCCTTGGCCGAGTGCATGGTGCTGAGGATCAGAAAGTCCTCGTCCAAATACGGGGCGCCGGCCAGATCGGACGTGGCCGTCGGCGGATCGAGCGTCAGATCCGTAATGAAGCGGCCGCGCGACCTGTACCGGGCGGCAATCTGCTCCAACTGCTCCAAGTCCCGCTGGCGAATCCGCCAGTTGTCGTACTTGCGCTCCAAGAGCGGTTGGTAGAAGTGACGGACCCGCTCGATCTGGCTGGCGACCGGTGGGGCGCTGCCGCGGCGCTTCGCCGCGGTCCGCTTGTCCTCGTCCGCCGGCGGCTGGCCCGTAACGCCGCAGCAGTGCGCCAGGGCGGCACGCAGCTCGGCAAACGCTTCGCGGGCCGCGGGCGGTACGTCGGGCGGCTCGGCAACCATACTCCGTAACGGCGTGGGCAATCCGGGAGCGGTGCCCTGTTCATCTCGTATCGCCGGCAAGGCTCGGCCGATGCCCAGTGCGCCCATAATCTGCCGAGCAGTCTTCGGGCCGATGCCGTCGAGCAGTTGCAGCACGCGGAACCAGCTCACCTGATCGAAGGGGTTCTCGACGATCCGCAACACGGCCAGCAGGTCCTTGATATGCGCCATCTCGACGAACCGGAGGCCGCCGTATTTGTGAAATGGGATGTTCCGGCGGGCCAGCTCGATCTCCAACTGGGCGCTGTGGTGCCCGGCCCGGAAGAGAACCGCCTGCCGTTGCAGCGCGATGCCCTGTTCCAGGTGTTCGAGCACCTGCCGACAGACAATGTCGGACTGCTCGGCCTCATCCACGCAGGTTAGCAGCACCGGCTTCTGGTCCGAAGGGCGCTCGGACCACAGTTCTTTTGTATATCGCTCGCGGGCGGCTGCCATCACCGCGTTCGAGGCCGCAAGGATCGGCAACGTCGAACGGTAGTTCTGCTCCAGCTTGACGATCCGCGTGCCGGGGAACTGCTCGGGAAAGTCCAGGATGTTGCGGATCGTCGCGGCCCGGAAGGAGTAAATCGACTGGGCGTCGTCGCCCACGACCATGATGTTGTTGCAGTGCTTGCGCATGCCCAGCAGGATTTGGGCCTGGACCGCGTTGGTGTCCTGGTATTCGTCCACGAGGATGTGGTCGAACCGGTCGGCGACCTTGTCACCCACCCCCGGTGCCGAACACAGCGCCTCCCAATAGAACAGAAGATCGTCGTAGTCGAGAACGTGACTGTCCTGCTTGTGACCGCCGTATTGCTCGAAGACCTGGGCGATGCCATCGATCTGGCCAACGCACCACGGGTAATGCACGTCGAGCACACCCCGCAGCTTTTCCTGTGCGTTGACCATGCGCGAGTAGATGCTCACAAGCGTCTCTTTGCGCGGGAAGCGGCGCTCGCGGCTCGCCAGGCCCAGTTCGCTGCGAATCAGGCTCATCATGTCCGCCGCGTCGGCCTGGTCGATGACGGTGAAGTCAGGCGGCAGATTCAGCGCGCGGCCGTGGATTCGCAGCAGGCGGTTCGCAACCGCATGGAACGTCCCGCCCCAGACGTTCTCGGCAGCGGGTCGGCCGCTCATGCCGCGGGCTCGGCGGAGCATTTCCGCGGCCGCCCGCCGGGTGAAGGTCAACAGCAGGATGCGGTCCGGTCGCACGCCCTGTTCCAGCAGGTAGGCCACGCGGGCGGCGAGCGTCATGGTCTTGCCGGTCCCGGCACCGGCGATCACCAGCAAGGGCCCCTGCCCGCAGGTGGCGGCCTCCTGCTGGGCCGGGTTGAGCTCGTCCAGCCATGAACCGGGCATGCTTGACCTTGGTCACCGGGGTTCGCCTTGGCAACGACACGCTGCCAAAGGCGCGGGCCATTGTACCACCGCCTGCGGGGCCTGCTGCCGTGGGCTACAATGACCACACAACGACGGAGCGGGGCCTGCGATGAACATGCTCGAAACCGGCAGCGGACGAACACGCGTGCGCCTCACTTGGCAGCGGTGGGGAGACGACCTCCACGTGCACATCGGCGGCGGTCGGGACCACATCGGGGCTGCCGCCCTAGCCGGTCGAGATCCATCAGGCGAAGCCTATGCGCGGGCGCTGGCCGTGCCGCCGCACAAGGAAGGCCAAATGCTGCTGCAAGCGGCCGAGCGACTGCACGCCGCGATCGGTGGCAACGTGTGCGTCACCGGCGGCGTCCATCTGGATGACATCACACGCGACGAGATCACGCTCGTACTGCAAGACGTGGAAGAAGGGATCGAGCAACTGGTGCGAATGATCCGGGGCGAATAGAGGTTCATCTTCGGGACAGTCCCGGGATGGGAACACGATGGGTCTGCCCGAATCTGACACGTGCGGCGCGCGGCTCGTCATGTTGCCGGGGATGGGCGTCGATGCGCGCCTGTTCGAGCCGCAACGCAGAGTGTTTCCCAACCTGGAAGTGCCCACGTGGATCGAGCCGCAGCCGCACGAAACCCTCAGCGACTATGCCCGGCGCTGGGCGCGCACGATCGATGCCAGCCCGCCCTTCTTTCTCGGTGGCGTCTCCCTCGGCGGCATGGTGGCCTACCTGGCCGCCCGGCATCTCGAGCCGCGGGCGGTCTTTCTGGTCGCCAGTTGCCGCTCGGGCCGGTCAATCTCGCGCGCTTTCAAGGTGGGCGAATCGATCAGTCGGGCGCTGCCCGATTGGCTACTCCGTCGGCTGCGCGGCCCGGCGGCAAACTTCGTCGCCCGGCTGGACGACTGCGGCCCGCAGCACCGCCGACTCCTGCACGACATCGCCATCGATTGCTCGATTCCCTTTCAGCGCTGGGCGGGCCGCGCGATGGCCCGCTGGGCCTGCGACGGTAGTCCTGCGGAACCGGGCGTGCCGGTCCACCAAATCCACGGCCAAAAAGACCGTTTGATCCCCCTTATCCCCGGCGAACCGGAGCACGTCATCCCCGACGGCGGCCACCTGATCAACCTCACGCACGCCGAGGAGGTGAACCGGTTCATCCTGGAGAGAATCGCATCCGGGTAGGGCGCGCACCACCCAATTCGACGCTGGTGCGAGATGGCAATCTCGCACCAGCGAGGATCATTTTCCTCTTCTCAGGTCAATTAGGTGCTGGATGTAGACATCCTCAGCGCCATCTATACAGTCTTTGCATATATATACCTTCCTCATTTCATCTTCCGAGATACCAGTCCAAGACCGTTCAGTCCGGCTTTCCGGGACAAGGTTGCCGCATGACTCACATTCGCATAGGTCTTCCTGCGCGCCACAAACATAGCAACGGCAAGTGTCTTCCAAGAGACGACACGCCGCCCTACTACAGCGTGGGCAAGAAATGATGTCGTTGGGATCTATGCCCTCGTCCTTGATCTGCTGCGCGGCTCGGTTGAACAGTTCCTGCCCGTATTCCTGTATCTCCAGTGCCTGTTTCCACAGTTCTTTGGGCATGTGATCTGCGAGGGATTCGCTAAGAACGACTTCATGAAACGATCGAATGAAGCCCAGCATGACGGAGAACGCAGACTTAAGTGCCGTGACGTTCAAGGAGAATTGGGCATGGACGATTTCGTTGCGCCATTTCGTGGCACTCTCGATTGCAGCGACATCGTCCTTCGAGATGGTGACGCCACAAAGCTTGCTGAGCCGAGCCATCGCAGCCTTTGGAGACACTGTCTTTGTCCCCTTGTCGATGTTCTCCAATATCAGGGCTGGGTGCTCCCGGCTGAGGCGCTCCTTCAGTGAAATCTCAATCGCCTGACATATGTTGAATATCGCGAATTTCCATTGGTGGACGTCGTTCTGTGCGAGGAGGGCTTTGCTGAGGGCCTCCCTCAGAAAACTACGACTATTATCTAGCAAGGTGAACTTGAGCATCGAACTCATGGAATGGTCTCACTGGCAACGCCCAAGATCACCCCCACGCCGAAGCAACACAGTTACGGTTTGCACACCGTAAAGCGCTACAGGGAGGCGAGGGCGGTGCGTCGCCTTGTTAGGTTGCCTTCGGCTTTGTTTCAACGGCACAGTCAATCATCACCCGCGATCCATCATCAGAGTTAGCGAAGAGGATCGCCCGAATATTCCCATCAGCAAGGTTTACGTCCCGACCCGATTTGAGCCAAGTCAGATCGGCGGTCGAGGGCAAGTTGAATCCCGCAACATCCACAACACGATGAACAACCCAAACGGTCTCGTGATTTCCGAGGACAAGTTTACCAACCAACTCGGTGTTCATCGAGTTGCGGCCGGGCCAGTTGCTGACGACCGCATCGGGTGCGGTGAAGACAACGTCGATTTCGACAGCTTTGCCGTCCGGGGCGGCCGGAATCCATACGATGGATTCCGGCAGGGTGTCCTCGATTCGAATATTGACGCCCGATGTCGGCACCACAATTCGATATGCGAGCGTTAGACCCGGGCCGATTTCCGAAGGACGAGGCCACCGGTCAATATAGGGATCTTGGCGTTTCGGGTGACCATCGTCGAGGTTTTCGTTGAGAAAGCCGCGAACGAACGCAACATGCCAACTGCCGGATTCGTGCAAACTGGCCTTGAGCTTGCCACCGAGAGCCCGGCATGTGAGGTAAACGTCGTGTTTGCCACCGCCCGTTTGCGTCACCAGTTTCCACGTCGCGGCACGATTGCCGTTTGCATCCCGAACGGAGAAGCGAAGCGATTGCTTTGGCATCCGTCCGTCTCCGCCAATGTAAGGGCTCCCCGGTCAGATGCCTGCCGGGGATCGGAGCAAGACCCGCGGCAAGAGATTACCCAATGACGCCTGCGTGCTCGTCAACCGCAGCGGTCCCCTAGTCGGCCGAAAAACCTGGGAGAAAAACCGGGCCCTCCTTTTCGAATAGCGGCCGAAGTGTCTCTAGGTCATTTGTTCGCTCGATACGGGAACGGTACTTCTCCAATCCACCGAGATCGGGCGCGGTGTCGAAGTAGTCACGGAAATCCTCAATGTCCGCGACCTCTGCGAAATCGACGACGTGCCCGTCCTTGTCTGTCATGATCACCCCTGTTGGCTACGGGACCTAGTTTCCGTTAATATGGTTTCCAGCTAAACCCGCTTTCCGGCGTTGCTTCCAGACAACACTGCGACGGAATACCTGCGTAAAGACCCTTCCGTCAATGCGTAACAGCCCGTCGGGCCGTGCCCCACCGTCGACATCGTAGCTCGACATTCGGTTGCCAAACACTACCGCTCCGCGACTTTCGCCGCCACCCACTGGCCGCTGACGGCGAGCACGCTTGCCTCGATCTCCAGCGCGGGCGCCCGGTGCGTGCTTGGGGCCCTGCACGCTCGAATACGGGCCTTCCCGCACTCCTAGAACCTGCCAAAATGGCCGACGAACGCGTTGACGCTGCACCTACCCAAGACCGCCACGCTCAAGCCGCGCAAAGTCCAGGTCAAAGCGACCGTGTAGAAGTGGTGGTGGGTCTCGACTTCTTCATCGCCCCGCCGGCGAGTAGGCACCGTCGCGCGGACGCTCTCGCTGCACCGCTTCGATCACCTTTTTGAATCCGGGCAGCGCGCGTTCGATCGTCTGACGATCGACACAGTAGGAGACACGCATGTAGCCGGGGCGGCCGAAGCCGCGCCCGGGGACCGCGAGAATTCTCTCCTTCATCAGCCGGTTAACGAACTCCGCGTCATCCTCGACCGGCGTCTTGGGAAAAGCATACAGCGCGCCGGCGGGGATCTTCAGCTCGTAGCCGTACTCGCGCAGGGCGTTGCAGAGCAGGTCGCGGTTCTGTCTGTAGAAGCCGACGTCGCACAAGGCGCCGGCACAGCGGGTAATGACGCGTTGCATGAACGCCGGCGCGTTCACGTAGCCCAGCGTGCGGTTGAGCATGGTCATGGCCCCGAGTAGCTGGTCGCGGTCGGGCACGCGGGGCGGGATGGCAACGTAGCCGACGCGCTCCCCGGCGATGCCGAGGTCCTTGGAATAGCTGGAAACGATGATCGTGCGCCGGTAGTGGGTGGCCGGCGTGGGGCACCAGTCAAGGTCGAAGATCACGCGCCGATAGGGATCGTCGGTGACCACGTACAGCGGCTGCTCCGGACCGTCGTAACGGGCGAGCAGATCAGCCAGGGCCCGACAGGCTTCATCGGCGTAAATGGCGCCGCTCGGGTTGTTGGGGCTGTTGACGATGATCGCGCGGGTTCGGTTGGTGATGGCGGCCTCGATCGCGGCCAGGTCGGGCAGGAAGTTGTCGTCCGTCTGGACGAGGATGACCTTACCGTTGGCCTGCTCGACATAGAACCGATATTCGGGGAAATACGGGCCCAGCAGAATTACCTCGTCACCCGGGTTGAGGATCGCGCGCATGACAACGTTCATGCCGGCCGCGGCACCGGTCGTGAGGATGACCGAGGCGGCGTCGAACTTCATGCGATACTCGTCGGTCAGGAACCGGGCGACCGCCGCCCGGGCCTCCTCAAAACCGACGTTAGGCATATACCGATGCAAGGCGGGATTCCGCTCGGACGCCACAGCAGCGACGGCATCGAAAAACGCGTCAGGCGGGCTGGCATTGGGGTTGCCCAGCGAGAAATCCTGGATGTTCTGGGCACCGAACTCAGCCTTCAGGCGACGTCCCTTCTCGAACATCTCCCGGATCCAGGAGGTGGCGTGCATGTCGGTGGCGACTTTTTGGGCGACGGCGAGCCTGGGCATAGCTACTCCCTCTCTGTGGCTACCCTGGGCAGGTAGCGCAAGCATCTACACCACGTACTATAGGGGATTGCACGAACCTGGCACAACCGCCCCGCCCAGCGGGATCGCAGCCGCCCCAGCCCGCCCCGGTCCGCGTTGAGCTCAAAGGTGCCCGGCCGCGGGACTTCGCCGCGCACTGCCGGCGGCGGACTCTCAGGACACGACAGGCCGGCCGCGGGTCTTGCCGGGGCCTACTCCTCGTTTACCAGCACGGCGAAGTCGATGCGAAAGCCGCCGGCTGCGGTTTCGTCCTCGACGAAGGTGAAGATGAGCTCGTCACCGCAGCTGAAGTCGTAGCCGAGCAGAACCTCAAGACCCTCGGCGGACCCAGCGTCGGCCAAGCCGGCCCCGGTCGAGTCGCTCGGGAACGAGGAGAAGCCCACCCATTCGTTGAAGGCGTCG
>Ga0307380_10011031_pt1 | contig 11341 bp, 18 predicted proteins | sample UN3MG_FD_202239 | JGI IMG/M metagenome (GOLD analysis project Ga0307380, IMG submission 202239) | Soil microbial communities from Risofladan, Vaasa, Finland - UN-3 | ecosystem: Environmental > Terrestrial > Soil > Coastal area > Acid sulfate soil | place: Finland: Risofladan, Vaasa | collected... | reverse complement strand
GTCAGCATAAGCTTGTGCTTTGACGGCCGTATATCCCTCTCTACCCCCAGCCCTCCTATATTCCACGGCAATAGTATTCTTCCCCCTACCCATCGCTGCGGCGATTTGTATGGCAGAAATCTGTAGGGGAGCAAATCTTTCTAGTTCTTTTCGTTCTTCGAAAGTTAAGTCCTTTCCGCCGCCTTTATTCTTCCCACGTCCATCAGTTTTGGTACTTGTTGAGCGTTTCTTTGACATAATAAATAGTTTACTCCAAGTTTAATTGAGTTGAGCAAAAGGAAAAGTCTAACACAAAACTGAGATAATTGGATGAAAAAAAGTGAAAAACTAGAAGAATTAGAGAAATACTACCTCCCTCCCCCTTGGGAAGTGAAAGAAGAGACGACCTCTAAAACTGAGGGATGGTGCGCCTTCCAAGACTATCTATCTAACGGTAACCCTCTTCACTCACAACTCTTGTGGGTACCCTACGATCTCCAACCACCCGTTATGGACACGGTATGTTATGTAACTAACGCTAACTACTCTTCGAACTGCTTCATAGCTCTCTACCAAGCGAATTACAAGGTATTCGTATTGTACGACCCCAAGATGCATAACCACCCATGTCTCGACGTTACTCATTGGGTAGGCCTACCAAGTCCTCTCCTTTAACTTCTCTGGAGTCTCTAGGCGATATCCAGAGAACTTCTCGACATCTATAAACGCTCTGCACTCTCCTTCTTTATAAGGCGGAGTAAGATAATACACTTGCCCTACATCCTCTGCCTTCGCGCGATATCTGTAGCATTTGTCTTTTAGGGGACACTCGCGTCCGGGACACATACATATGTCAGGCATTGTTCTCCGTACTTATACTAGATTGAAAACTTTCATTGAGTTAACCGCAGAACTTTGGAAAAAACTACCTAGTAAACACATCCCTACACCCACGGGAAGGGAAACAAGGGCAATTAGGAGGGGCATCCAAAGGATCTCGGACACGTTTTCGTTGATATAGTTTAAGAGTTTCATTCTTCATCCTTCGGAGGTTTTGGTAAGGGCATCCAGAAGCGAGCAGAAACACCGTACCTGCTATAGAGCAACTCGTTCTCAAGATATCCGCAAGTAATGTTGCCTTCTGCGTCGTAAACTAAAAACTCCTCAGTGTTCTTAGGTAATCCATCTCTACACTTTTTCCATTTCATCATTTAAGCCTATTAATTCTCCATCCCAAATCCAAGCAAATTCCATAGTCATACATGCCTTTTCTTGTCCATTTTTCTAGAGTTCTCCATGCTATCTTAGGTGAGTTAATCCATCCTCTTTGGAGCATTTTCAGGAGGTCACGAATATGGTGCAACCTTAATTAATGTTTATGCCTTTGTCCCCTCCGCCAAACCAATTTGTTGGTCTCAACAAAATGCTTCACCTGAAAAAATTTGTTTATAAAATATTTCTATGCTAGACCTTGGGTATGGATGACACACCCCTTGGTCCTTTCAGTGATCGTCAGATGGAGTTCCTAAGGGACTCTAACAAGAAGTACAACTTAGCCCATGGATCGGTACGCTCTGGGAAGACAGTGTGCACTCTGCTCCGTTTCCTTCGCGCTATTAGTGAGTGTCCCGGCGAGACGATTATTATCTTTGGATATTCACTTGGATCGATCTACAAGAACGTCATTCTCTTGCTCCTCAACTCCGAGGAACTCAAGATGTTCCGCCCCTTCTGCACATGGAGCAAAGGCAACAACACCCTACTCTTCGCGGACAAAACTATTTTCTGCATTGGTGCTGGCGACGAAGGGTCCCTTGGGTTGATTCAAGGTATCACTGTCGATCTGTGTTATTGTGACGAGTTCACGTTGTACCCCGACAACGTTATCGAGATGATTAAGAATCGCTTGTCCCGCGATCATTCCAAACTCTTCGCCTCCATGAATCCTAAGCACCCCGGCCACATCCTGAAGAAATGGGTCGATTTGGCTGATGAAGGGAACCCCAATTACTACGCGCTTCATTTCACCCTCGACCATAATCCATACATCTCCCAAGCCTATAAAGATGACCTGCGCACAACCTCTTCCGGACTGTTCTACAAACGCTATTATCTGGGACTATGGTCCCTTGCGGAAGGAGCAATCTTTGATTTCTTCGATAGAGATATTCATGTGCTCTCTTCTCCACCATGCGCCGCCGAATACTGGATCGCAGCGATCGACTACGGAGCTGTAAACCCGTTCGCTTGTTTAATTCTTGGAGTAAGCACGGGGAGATACACACAATCGGATCCTAAGATTTGGGTTGAGAAGGAATACTACTACGACCCAAAGATTCATCAAAAGCAAAAAACTAACTTTGAGTTTGCTAACGACGTCGAGAGATTCCTCGCTCCCTATAGCTTGAGGGGCATATATATCGACCCTTCCGCCGCTGCATTCAAAGAAGAGTTAAGGAGACGATCTCTCCGTCCTATTGACGCTAACAATGAGGTCGAGTATGGGATACAGAAGGTGAGTGAGGAGATGATGAAGGGAACCTTGACTATCCTCTCCTGTTGCAAAAACCTGATTCGTGAGATGGAAGGATATGTGTGGGACAACAAGAAGACTGAGAAGGGCAAGGAAGAGCCTCTTAAGCGTCAAGATCATGCGGTTGATGCACTTAGGTACGGAATAGCAACACACAAGATAGTTAGATCATCTCTCAACGACCACGATCCCATTGGCGGATTCAGGAGAATGTAATGAGTACTGAAGACAAGGTAGAGACAACCGAAATGATCATCGCTCAGCTAAGAGGTCACTTCGAAAAATCTACAATCCCCCCAGACTGCATAGGAGCCGCTCTAATCTGCGCAGGTTGTCAGATTATGAGTGATAAGGGTATTAGCAGTGAATCGATCCTAGAGCGTTTAAAGGGGTATATGAGGCTTGTTAAACTAAGTATGCTAGAAGAGGGGACCTTCAATGACAGATGATCAATTTATCGAACTATCTTCTTACTGCTTGGAGTTGGATTTCGGAGCGATCGTTGCGGATGACGAAACAGTCATCATTTACAGCAATTCTCATTCTTTCGAATGTGCAGAGCAAGCTATTAACTTTTTAAAGAGAGCCTCTCTCCTTATTGAACAATGGGAAGAAGGGTGTGATTAATTTATTCATTTGTTATGTAAAAGGTAAAAGAGATTCATCTTGTCCTTCTACACTGCCCCTTGGAATAACGACCTAACTACCATCCCCCTCGATGTAAATTTTTTTTATCTTTCTGCGGCATTTAGTAGAGCAATAGAGAGCATAAGGCATTGCGGCCATAAAAATGTTTCGGCATTGTATGCAGGACTTTTCAGTTTTTTTTCTGGGATGTCTGATTGGGGTGGAAGAATCATTTCTTCTATACTGATAATTACAAGGCGGACAACAAAACTTAGCATTTTTAAAAAAGGCATTGAAAGATTGTTGGCAATTGAGACACGTTCTTTCGAGGGGAATTCTTTTCTTCCACGATTCTATCGCATCCTTTCGTTGAGTCTTTCTGCCCAACGGAGTTTTAAGCCATTTTCTCGCCTCTGCCAATTGAATTCTTCTTTGTGTCAGATCAAACCTTCCTTCCTTCCAGTGTCTTTTAAGGTGATCAGACCGACTCAACATTTCAAGATTTTCAATTTCATTATTACTCTTATCTCCATCGATGTGATGGATGTCCATCCGCTCCGGAATCGCTCCGTGATGGTTAATCCAGACCCATCTATGAGCGTGAATAGGCATTCCATTGGCCCAATATCCATCCTTTTGCTTCCAAAAAATTTTACTAAAATATTTTCTAATCTCTCTTTTAGCCATGCTCTTTCCAATGTAAAGTATTGGCTGGTTAGGTTAGCAGAAATCAAGATTTTCAAGGAGCAAAAAGCCACATGAGCTTCTACACAGCCCCATGGAACAACGACTTAGAGCCTAACGCAACTAATGTCCGCCAATGGTTGGATAATCTCTACGCGAAATTCCAGCCAATCGAGATGGCTCGCTGGAACCAAGCCAACATCGATACTCTATTCTATGCAGGTTCTCAGACCTTCATAAATCGTTACTACAACTTCACTCCTTCGTTCTCCTACCAGAACTTCTACTTCAACTTGATACAACAACCGGTCAACATCGTTACCGGTTATCAGAGACAGCACCGCAAGTCCATCACATACATCCCTACCGAAGGCGCTGATCCACAGACCACCGATCAGTACACCTCTCTCATGATGCATATCAATAATGCGGAAGGGATCAACGAGAAGTTCTCCAGAGCCTGTGAGTTAGCGACAGTCTCCGGCTTAGTCCTAATGCAGCCTTATCTAGACTACACCAAAGACGATCCTGCTCAAGGGTCTATGCAAGTGAAGGTATGGGAATACAACTCATTCCTCGTGGATCCATACTTCCGCAATCCAGACATGAGCGACGCTCAGTTCGTTTGGTGCCAAGAGTATATCTCCAAGCAAGAAGCTGAACAGAGGTTCCCGGACCAAATGCAGAAGATCCGCCCTATGGCTGGGTCACCTCAAAGATATGGTTCATTCTACTTCCTTCCAGAAAACTACAACATGGCTCGTAACGACCTACTCGTCCTGTCTTATGTGTGGTATAAATGGAAGCGCAAGAAAAAGAGATTGTACTCTAAGAGACGCAATCAGTTCTTCGATTACGCTGGCGGACAAGAGCAGTTAGATCAATTACTCTATGCCATCGATGACCTTGAAGAAGTCGAAGTTGAAGTATCTACATGGAAACTAGCAACCGTCCTCAACGATCAGTTGATGTGGCAAGGAGATAACCCTCTTGGAGTCGATACTTGTCCTTTCATTCCAGTTTTTTGGAATTATGATCCTCAGGTTAATTATTATGATCTCCGGGTCCGATCGTTAGTCCGCACTATGAGGGACCCTCAGTTCCTCCTCAATAGACGCATCATCCTCAACCACGATATCTCCGAAGCTACAATCAACGCAGGATGGAAGCGTAAGTCTGGCGCTGTCGCTAACGAAGACAATCTGAAGAAATCTGGTCAAGGTTGGGACATCGTTATCAACGAAGGGTACGAGCTTGGCGATTGCGAGAAGATCATCCCATCCGCTGTGCCTGAGTCTGATATGGCTCTAGCTAATGAGATGGCGAGCATGATCTTCCAGACCTCTGGTGTCAATATGGAGTCTTGGGCGGGAGACGATCAGAAGCAGATGTCCGGCCTCACCCTCATGCTTAAACAAGCTGCCAACCTCATGGTCTTGCAGAAGTATTTCGATCAATGGGACTACTCACTCAAACTACTCGGTGAGGTACAACTACAGATCGTTCTAAACAACTGGAATGCGGCTAAGGTAGGATTGATCATCGGTGAGGAACCATCCCCATTCTTCTACTCACGAATATTCTCTAAGTACCAAACACTCGTCGAAGAAGGACTCAACACCCCTACACAACGCAACCTCCAAGCTCAGCAGTTGCTGGAGATCAACCAGTTGTTCGGAAGAGAAGTATTCCCTCCATCCATGGTCATCAAAGACATGAATATCTTTGGAAAGGGAGCCGCTACACAATATCTGCAGCAACAAGAGGAACAAGCCGCTCATCTTCAAGAAGAAGCTCAGAACCTTCAACATGTTATGTCTCAAGCTGAACTCAAAGAGATGTATGCCAAAGCCGCTAACTCGATCGCAATGGCGCGTGAGCGACATAGCAGATCTGAGTCCAATGTTGGATTGTTTGAAGAGAGATTGAGCGAGATCACGCAGAATAGAGCGAATGCATCCAAAGCACAGATGGAGGCAGTACGCACCTTGATCGAATCTATCAAGATGATCGGTGAACCGGAAGCTGAAGAGACAGTGCGTGAGGTTCAGGCAATGAAACAATCGCAGATTATGGATGAAGACCGAGAGAAAGATGACGCGAGACGCACATCCGAAGGGAACAAGTTTGCCGCTGCACTTATGGGCCAAGGCATACAAAGTCTAGGTCAAAATCAACAACAACCTATGCAACAACCTATGCAGCAATAAGTATTGTGTTATTAATAGAGCGTTGTTAGATAAAGCGTAATAAGGAGTCTCCAATGCAGAGAAAAATTGATGATCACTCGTTCTGGGCTGGCAAAGGCGGTAAGCACTCTGTCCTTCCGGAACAATCCAAATGCAAATCTATCGATGACGTAGAAGGCGATGGAGGTGTCATGAACTATCCTGACACTGAAGCAGATATCGCACGCGATCAGAGAAAGAGTGTTAGCAAAATGCGCTCTCACGATATGGAAAGCGGATACCGCTACTAACTGAGTGGGCAAATGATTGGGACCACCCAATCGACTCAAAGGTGATTGCTTAGCGTTACCCTTAAGCTGACCCAAGCAAACGCTACATTAAAGGTATTATGGCAAAGAAAGGCATATTCAGCGATCCGATCGCTCCTACACAACGAAAGTCGTCAAAGAACTTCAAGGCTCCTACGAAAGAAGAAGCCACCACTGGAGACTACATGGCGGCAGGAGATAACTATGGGACAGGATTCCGAGCTAAAGTGGGTACCACCCGTCATTCCGCCACATCACCTATTCCTCCTAAGTCTAAGAAATGGGAATCCCCTCGCTCCCTAGCTTAGTCATCAAAAGCTCGTAGCATACACACCGCTAAGATCCCTAACATTGTTCCTACGAACAGTCCTATCAAAAACATATCTCTCCCTCCTCTTTAGAATAGTGTTAATACGTACTTCATGAAGGAAGATATGTAGAACCCTAACAACAAGAATAAAAATATAATCAGAGTGAAGCTCGCTAAAGCGAATATCAACGCCATTAGAGGATCTTTACTCATCGTCTCCTCTAGCGATCCCAATCACATCCCATATGCGATGTGAGATCATCTCTCTTCCATATACAAGTGCTCGTACAAAATCTTCCTTTTCATCGTTCTTCATCTCGAGATATTGATCCATCAACCACTTTGGAGCCGTTCTCTCTTCAAAGAACTCATCATCCATAAGATGCCTTAGCATCGCATAGATCTGCCCTAAGTCTTCAATTCGCTCTTTCCTCGGCATATTTTGCTTAGCTCCTCATAGATTTTATTAATTCTATCGTCTGGTAGATCGTCTTCTTCTTTAGCGCCTAACTTAGCCGGATCGTTCTTGAATGCAGTAATGCTTTCCATAATCGTTTTGTTCTCTGTCATCTTGCCTCTCTCATATTGTTTCCAGAGTTCTTTAGCAGGGATCATCCAGATCACCTTTACCATATCAGAGCCGGGATATCCTTTAAACAGCATTGAGTTTTCCTGTGGACGAGGCTTAGTTAGTCTAGGTTGCCATATAAGTCTTTTAGTAACTCCATCATCATCTGTTCTTGTATGCGCAAAGATATAAAAAGGGATATCTCCAAATGGCTTTTGATCAATCAAATCCTGACAGCATTCTCCTATTGAAAATGCCTGTTTAGTAAAATACTCATAACGATCGTGTGTTTCCAGTCTATTTAGCTTCACATTTCACCTTTATTTAAATTGTGCTATTTACACATTATCCAATTTAAACCATGATTCGCTAGTCAGCGTCAAGACAAAGGTTATAATGACAGAACAATCAGAAGATCGAGATAATCAAGAAACACAGACAAAAGATACAAAAGAATATAACTTCGCTCAGATTCGTAAGCAATTAGAGCAAGAACGCGAGGAGAAGAGACAGTTGAGTGAGAAGGTCTCTGCCTTGGAGGAACAATTTAACAAATCAAGACAAGAAGTCGTTGAGGAAGATGACGATGAAGATGACTCTTACATCGATGAACGTAGACTTAAGAAGCACTTAGGTAAGTTCGAGCAGAAGATGCAGGCTCAGTTTGAATCAGCCGCCGAGCGGAAAGCTGCTTCTATGCTAGAGAAGGAGAGACAGAACGCTTTCCTAAAGAATACTACTGACTTCCAAGAGGTTCTCAACGCAGAGAACATCCAGAGGTTTGCGGATAAGTATCCTGATATCGCAGAGCAGTTAGTTGAGATGCCGGATAACTTCGCTCGCCAGAAGCTCCTATATCAGAACATTAAGGCGTTTAGAGTCCACGAAAAGGAAGGAGATAAATCCATTCAGAGTGTGGTAGATCAGAAGCGCAAAGGTCCATTTTATCAGCCCAGCGGTGTCGCTAATGCGCCATATAGCAGTGCAGGTGACTTCACTCCGGGCGGTCAGAAGAATGCTTATCAGCAGATGCAAGAGCTAAAGAACCGGCTCCGTCTGTAACCCTCCAGACGCTCTACTCAGGGCGTCTCATTCCTCAGGAGCCTCTTGAATATTGACCAGAGTAAGGCAATCCTTAGACCCATTTTTAGAAAAGTCTTTCAACGCCTGCATATTTTTCTGAATACGATACAGGAGACAGGCCGCCTCTTCCCGAGGCAAATCATTGATCGTGCACAAGCGATACTGATCTAACATACTATTCGCAAGCATCTTCGCCACAACCTCAGGATCGTTCTCTAAGAAGTAATCTACTAGTTTTTCAATGAGCTTTTTGTTGTTCATTTTCTCCTTTCTTCAATCGCACAAAGTCTACCGTGAAAGTCTTTCATCTCTTCCTGTATAGCTCTCATTACATCTACCATCTCTCGACGTAGTTCTTTGGTTTCCTGAGCAAAATGTCTAGCATCTTCGCGAGCCTCTGACCTTACCCAGAAAAATACAGGCAGCATCCAAGCTAAATTTCCAAAAGCCAGTACTAATATTTGAATCCATGTCATTTCCATAATCTCTCCAAATTGGGCATCTACTATACTTTATATACCTCATTGAGTAAATAAGGTTCACGTCCCCCACGTCACGGGAATTCGCGTAACACCCTTCGCAAAGGCTCCGAGAAGATATGCTGCAAACGTCATGAATTTCCACCATATCCCTCAAACATGTTGATCAACTAGCTATTGCTCATCATGGCGTAATCGTCCTCCACGCAGAGGTCAAAACCCAATAGTTAAGACAACCAAGGTTTTGCACCAATGTCTATTACTACATCCGGCAATCTAGGACCTATGATTCTCCAATCATTGGCTCCAGCGATGCTTTATGTCCCTACACCAACGATGAACTACATCACTGTGTGCGACAAAGTATCAATGCCAACAAACGGAGGCACCACAGTTCGCTTTATGCGTCCACGTGCTCTCTCACCACCTACTGTCCAATTGGGCAATAGCGGAATCGATCCTCCAGCACAAATCCCGCAACGCGACATCATTGATGCGCAAATGGCGTTCTTCGGTAGTAATCATTTAAGCTTAGCAGCTTAAGCCAGTGCCGAAACAGTTGATGATCAAAGACTGGCTGTATCATCAACGAGCAGGTTCGAGTGAGTGTAGCCTGCTTTAAACCGACGGTAAATACCTTGGAAAGCCTAAAGCGATAGCTATGGTAACCAGAGGCAAGTGTTTAATGAGTCCTTGTATGAAGAAGACGAAGTTCATCCATCAGAGTTTGACGAAGTTCCAGAATCCCTTTGGGGAGATTCTGAACGTGTTGTCTGCCTTTAATGTTGTGTTCGTCGCTAAATGTTTTTCTGATCTCTATCATGATTTCAGCTTGCCGTTTCTTTATGACAAGGTAAGGAAGAATAAGCTCGCAAATATGCAGCATTCTGTTGCTAGTTGCTTGCCATCGATAAACCTGTTTACGGCTGTTCTTTGCCATTTGATTGGGAGTATACTCTCTAAAACCCCCTCCAAATGTAACAAACAACCACTCCATCAGAGATTTATCAGTGGTACCGACCGCGATAAGAGTTTGAAAGTGTTTGTCCCCATTCTTCCTATTCCCGCTGTAATTCCCGATGTAGAAGGTTCCCTCTCCATCCATGATTCCAGCCATGTATGCGGCCTGAGCGACCGTGTATTCTTTTCGAATGTAATCAGAGCGCCTAGACATATAAATCCTATAATAAATGTCTGTACGCTCATTTATAACAGAAGAGACATTAAATGTACAGCCGCAGAGACTAACCCCGACGGCACCGTAATTGGTGAAGTGATAGTCCGTGCTTCATGGAAACATGAAGAAGTAGACAGAAATGATCTGCTCGCCGCTTAGCGGTCAATGCGTCATTTTGACGTAAGTAACAGAGAATCAGTATCCTGCAAGACCAAGAGGGAGTCCTCGCTTGGGTCTCTGAGCGCCTAGCGGTTGCAATGAGACAAGCTGAGGATCTTATCCTCCGAGACTATATCGTATCAGCGGCCAGCGAAATTAACGCTGCCGGTGGTGCCAACGGTAGACATGTTGCCGTTGTAAAATCTTCTCTGATAGACTTGAAACTCGCAGCGTAAAGACGGCGACAACAAGGGGCAAGATTATGGAATACAAAACTATCTCTACAATTGAACGGAAGGGAAAGGCGATTTCTTTCTTTCTGAAAGAAGGAGAGCATCTCACTTATGAAAATATTGTAGATGTAGCAGTCCATCATCAGCCTGAACGTAGTAAGCGAGAAGACCGCGAAAGCGGATGCGGTACTCTGAACATTGTGGAAACACAGTGAGACGCGTGCAATAGGCGCGTTCGCCAGTTGTCTGGAATTTCCGGACTACTGGTCATAAGGAATGAAATGGAAAGAGAGATCATCTTCTTCAAACGACACCTTTGCCCTGAGTGGGACGACCTAGAGATAGGACCCGGTGATGTTGAATGGGAGACATGCTGCCCTTGCAAGTACAAGGAAGAGCCTGAGGATTTCGAGCCTGATAAAAGTTATGATAATTAGAGTTATCATAACAACCTCCATTCTGAAGTAACAGACAAGGACAACCCGACTAACCTCGGCGTCACAGATTTTAGTCTCGTAGCGGCAACGCTAGACACCAACAATGCTTATAAATTCATGTCCGGAATTGAGGGCATGGATAGGTTTGGTACAGGCCCAGTACGTAGTGCATATTTCATGCTCTCCTCTACTGAACTACAACCAGACCTCGATGCTTTGACAGGTAGCGGATTCCTTTCATCTTGGAACTACCCTACCAACTCTTCTGCTCTCCCTGCTGAATATGGATCGGTCTACAACGTCCGCATCCTTACAAGCTCGGAAGCACCAGTGTCACGTCAAAGTTCAGCCAACTCACTAGATGTGTACTACAACCCAGTTCTAGGAAAGCAGGCAATTACGCACATTAATCAGGATGGGTTCTCAATGAATCTTATTTATAGAGATCCTTACTATTCTGGTATGTTAGCACAAAACGCGACTCTCGCTGTTAAGTTTGCCCAAGCGCAAGCTATCACGCAGGATACAGCTATCAGAAACCTCTTGTGCACACGTAGTGGCACACAGATCTTCGC
>Ga0307380_10011028_pt1 | contig 11342 bp, 14 predicted proteins | sample UN3MG_FD_202239 | JGI IMG/M metagenome (GOLD analysis project Ga0307380, IMG submission 202239) | Soil microbial communities from Risofladan, Vaasa, Finland - UN-3 | ecosystem: Environmental > Terrestrial > Soil > Coastal area > Acid sulfate soil | place: Finland: Risofladan, Vaasa | collected... | reverse complement strand
GGGTGGATTCCCCGGATGGCGTTCGTGCCGTGGGCAGAGATCCAGCCCATCGCGGCGCCCATCCTGGACGACTCCCACAAGCTGACGCCCAAGTCCAGCATCGAGTTCAGGCGGGTCGGCGTCCCCCAGGCCATGTACTACCGCGACCTGTTCGCCCATCGCCTGGGCACCACGTCGGCCTCGGAGCACTTCGTCCTGCTGCTGGATGGACGGGTCGCCGGCGTCGTCGGTTTCGGATCGGCGTTTTCCCGGACGTTCCAACAGCGCCAGGACGGCCGCGCCTACATGACCGAAATGTACGGGTTCACCGCACCGAGCGAACGCTACCCGCGCCTGAACCGCCTGCTGATGATGCTCATTTGCAGCCAGCAAATGCACGCCCTCTGGCGGCCGCGGGAAACGCCCGTCCAGCGGTACGCCGGGATCTCGACCACCTGCCTCTGCCAACACCCGGAGCTCAAGATCAATCGCGGCATCCTGAAGCTGGTCAGCCGCGAGCGGCAGAAGAACGCCCTGTGGAAACTCTCGTATACGGCCGAGTGGCGCAAGGAGACCTTCGCCGAGGCCCTTCAGCGATGGCTCAAGACACACGGCAGCGAAAAGCAATCGAGGCTCAAATGACCGACCGGACGAACCCCCTCGACACCCTCACCGCGAGCGGCCGCGTGGAGCGACTGCTCGACCTGGGGAGCGGCCTGGAACTGTGGCGGGTACACATCGACGAGCTCCGCGAGCAGGACCGCAACGCCCAGACGATGGACCCCGAGACGTTCAACCGGCTGGCCGAAAACATCGCCCGCGACCGGCGCCTTGAGGCGCTCCCCTTCTGCGCGGCCCGGGTCGCCGGCGGCAAGCCGCGGGTGGAGATTGTCAGCGGACACCACCGCGTGCGCGCCGCCCGCAAGGCGAACCTCTTGCAGATCCACGTCCTGGTGGACGTGACCGACCTCGCGCGTAGCGCCGTGGTCAGCAAGCAGCTTGCCCACAACGCGATCGTCGGCAAGAGCGACGAGCAGGTCCTCGCCGAGCTCTTCGCGGAAATGGACGACTTGCAGGACATGATTGCGTCCCACGTCGACCCGTTCAAGCTGGGCATCTTCGAGCCGCTGGAGGCCCCGCCGATCGAGCCGATCGCGCTGGACCTGGAGAGCAAGACGATCGCCTTCGCCTTCCTCCCCAGCCAGCTCGACGACTTCGACGAGGTCTGCAAGGCCCTGCCGCCGTGCGACGAGCTGCGCATCGTGCCGGCCGAGGACCTGGCCAAGTTCGAGGAGACCCTCCGGCGGCTGGGGCGGACCTGCAACATCAAGGCCCTCGGGTCGATCATCTCCAGGATGTGCGACATCACCCGGGAGTGGCTCGACGCCCAACCTGAACCGGAACCCCAGCCAGCGGCTCGGCGCAAGCCAGGGCGCAAAGGGGGCGCCCAGAAGGCCAAACCAGCCGGACCCCGGAAGAAGCCGGCCACCTCGGCGATCGAGGCGTTCGCCGAGGCCCAGCGCAGGGCCCAGCGGGGCGACGAGTGATGGCAGCCCAAGACGATCCAGACCGGGCCCTGGAGCTGGCCGACCAGGCAATGCGCGGCGGCTGGGACGTTCCGGCGGCGATCCGCCAATGGGCCCCCCGGGCGATGGCCAAGATGGCGGTCGACGACCAGGTCCCTTGGCCCCAGCGGTTCCGGGCCCTGGAGCTGGTCCTGCGCATGATCCGGGACAGCCCCGCCGGCCCCGGCGCCCAGCCCGACGCCGCCGACACCTCGGCGGCCGACGAACTCGACGCCACGCGCGCCCAACTGCTTCCCCTTGGACTCGGCACCGACGATGACAGCACCTCCGAACTCGCCAGGCGGGCGGTCCTCGAAATCCTCAACCTCCGCGGACGCCTACCGCCGCCACAAGGAGCGGACGGCTAGACGGCAGCGCCGGATCAGCCTGGCCGGCCGCGAGATCGGAGCGCTCCCGCCGATCCAGGACCCGGCACGTCGCGAGGAGGCCACCCGCTCGCTGGCGTTTTATCTGAAGGCGTACTTCCCGCTGACCTTCGACCTGCCCTGGTCGCCGGATCACCTCCGCGTGATCGCGCGGATCGAGCTGGCCGCCACCCGCGGCGGCCAGTTCGCCATGGCCATGCCCCGCGGGTTCGGCAAGACGAGTACCTGCGAAGGCGCGGCGTTGTGGTCCGTGTCCACGGGCCGGCAGGATTTCGTCCTGCTCGTCGGCGCCACTCGGCCGGCCGCGCTGGAAATGATGGACTCGATCCGCAGGGAGTTGGAGGGGAACGAGCTACTGCTGGCCGACTGGCCCGAGATCGTTTACCCGATCCGCTGCCTGGCCGGCATCACGAACAAGCAGAAGGGCCAACTTTGCCACGGGCGCCGTACCCATGTCCAGTGGGGCAAGCAGCAGGTCGTCTTGCCCGCGATCCCCGGGAGCCTGGCCTTCGGCGCCATCCTCCGCGTGGCTGGGATCACCGGCCGGATCCGCGGGGAGAAGTTCAAGCGTCCCGACGGTCGGCCCGCCCGCCCCGGCCTGGTGATCGTTGACGATCCGCAGACCGACCAGTCGGCCGACTCCCCGGCGCAGTGCGCCAAGCGGGAGCGCATCCTCTCCGGCACGATCCTCTACCTGGGCGGCCACAAGCGCAAGATCGCGGCGGTGTGCCCCTGCACCGTGATCCGCCCGGGCGACGTGGCCGACAACATCCTCGACCCGGAAAAGCACCCCGAGTGGCACGGCGAGCGGACCAAGATGGTGTACCGTTTTCCGGCGAACCTCAAGCTCTGGGATCGGTACGCCGAGATCCTCCGCACGTGCCAGCGCGAGAAGCGCCCCACCGTCGAGGCGACCGAGCTCTACCGCGAACACCGCGCGGCGATGGACGAAGGGGCGAAGGTCGCCTGGCCGGAGCGCTTCGACGACGACGAAATCTCCGGCCTCCAGCACGCGATGAATCTCAAGATCCGCGACGAGGCGGCCTTCTTCGCCGAGTGCCAGAATGAGCCGATGGTCGAGGACATCGGCCAGGAGGACCAGCTCAAGCCCGACGAGATCGCCCGCAAGCTCTCCGGCTACAAGCGGGGCCAGGTCCCGCTCAAGTGCAATCTGCTGACCGCGATGATCGACGTGCACGACAAGCTGCTGTACTGGGTCGTCTCCGCGTGGGGGCAAGCGTTCACCGGGCAGGTGATCGACTACGGCGCATACCCGGACCAGCGGCGGTCCTACTTCACCCTCCGCGACGCGCGGATGTCGATGCAGACCAAGAAGCCCGGGGCGGGCAAGGAGGCGGCCATCTTCGCCGGCCTGGAACACCTGATCGAGGAGCTGATGGCGCGGGAGTGGCAGCGCGAGGACGGCCAACTGCTGCGAATCCGCCTGCTGCTCGTCGACGCCGCCTACCTTCCGGACGTGGTCTACCAGGCGGTCCGCGTGTCCCCGTTCGCGGCGATGATCCTGCCCTCGCGCGGCCTGTCGATCACCGCCGCCAACAAGCCGTTCAGCGAGTACAACAAGAACCCGGGCGACAAGATCGGCCACTACTGGCGGCTGCCGAGCGTCCGCGGCAAGCGCCTGATCCCCACGGTGCAGATCGACACGAATTATTGGAAGAGCCGCTTGCGCGACCGCTGGCGGGTCCCGCGCGGGGACAAGGCCAAGGGCTCCCTGGAGCTGTGGGGCAAGAAGCCGGCCGAGCACCGCCTCTACGCGGATCACCTGGCCGCCGAGTACTTCACCCGGACCCTGGCCCGCGGCCGGACGGTCGACGAGTGGAAACCGCGCCCGGGCAACCCGGACAACCACTGGCTGGACTGCACCGTCGGCAACCTGGTCGCGGCATCCCTGTGCGGCATCAGGCTCGCCTCGGCCGAGGCCACCCGGGGGCGGCTCCGCGGCCGCCGAGCGAATCGAGTCACCTACCTAAGCCTCTGAGGAGACACCCATGGCAAAGCAAACCAAACGGCCGCCCGTCGACCAGGTCGAGGCCCCCAAGAGCCGCTGCCGCAAGTGCGGCAGCACCGAGCGCGCGCGCTACTTCCGCTCGACCGCCCAAGAGTACGCCGGAACGGACCCGCAGGGCCGGCCGTTCACGCATATCGTCCGGCGCTGGACCCACTGCAAGCAGTGCGGGCAACTCCGCGTCGACCGGGCTCTGGAGAACCGGGCCGAGGCGGAATCCCCCCCCGATGAAGGGGCGCCGGAGAAATAAGCGCTACAGCGTAGCGCTTTTGTTGGCAATCCGTTCCGAACAGGGCCAACCGGCCGCTAGCCTGAATGGTTGGCAGGCCCGCGACGGGCCGGAACAGAGAGAGAGGCTTCTTGATGTCGGTCGCCAGCGAGATCGCCGAACTGGAGGCGATCCTCAACACGGGCGCTAGCAGCGTCTTCGTGAACGGGCAGAAGGTCACGTACGACCTGAGCCAGGTCCGCCGGCGGCTCCGCGAGCTGCGGCGCCAACTGGACCCGTCCAAGCGGCCGACCGTCGCAACGATCGACCTCGGTAACTTCTAGGGGCAGAGTGGAAATGCCGCGGACCAACGGCCACGCGCGACTCTCGCGGATCGTCGACGCCGACGGCCGGCATTTCCCGTTGCGCTTCGGCTACGACGCCGGCGAACCGAAGGGCCGCCGGCGATCGGTGACCGGCCCGCTCCTCTCCGAAGACAAGCAGCTCCCGCCCGGCAAGCGCAAGGACGCCGTCGCCAACGCCCGGGACCTCCACCGCAACTATGAGATCGTCGCCTGGGCCGTCCGAAAACACCTGGACTACGTCTCCAGCTTCCGCTTCCAGTCGCGTAACGGGATCGACGAGCTGGACGAGCAGGTCGAGGGCCTCATGGAGCCGTGGGGACGCAAGAGCAACTGCGACGTGGCCCGCCGGCACGGCCTGGCCCGCATGATCCGCCTGGCCGAGGCCCGGGCCGTGGTCGACGGCGACATTGGTCTGATGAAGCTGGCCACCGGCCAGCTCCAGGCGATCGAGGGGGACCGGATTCGCAACCCTTACGATCTGCCGGGCTCGCTGGCGCGCAAGGACCTGGTTCACGGCGTCAAGGTCGACAAGGCCGGCGGTGCGCTGGCCTATTGCGTCTGCAAGCGCTCGGACTTCGGCGGCTTCGCCTTCGAGCGGATGATCCCGGCGGGCAACCTGTTGCTTCACGCCTATTTCGACCGCTTCGACCAGGTCCGCGGCATCGGCCGCCTGACGCCCGCGCTGAACCGGTTCCGCGACACGTACGAGTCCTTCGACTACGCGCTGGCCAAGGCCAAGGTCGCCCAACTGTTCGGCCTGGTGACCAACCGGGATGAAGAGGACGCGATCGGCCCGGTCAGCGAGACCGAGGAGTCCGAAGAGAGCGAGGCCGAGCCGTCGCAAAAGAAGTTCGAGATCGACCTCGGCCGCGGGCCCTTCCACCTGGACCTATCGACGGGCGAGGATGCGAAGTTCCTGGAGAACAAGACCCCGCCGACCGAGTTTCAGGCGTTCATGCAGGCGATCATCGCGGTCGCCATCAAGTGCCTGGATTTGCCGTTCAGCTTTTTCGACGAGTCGTTCACGAATTTCTACGGCTCGCGGGCCGGCCTGATCCAGTACGTCAAGAGCTGCAAGACCAAACGCGAGGCCCTGCAAGAGCTGCTCAACCTGATCACCGTCTGGCGCCTGGCCCTGTGGATCCTCGACGGCACGCTGGAGTTGCCCGCGGGCATGGAGCTGCGGGACCTGGCGTGGGAGTGGGTTCCCGATGGCGTGCCCTGGTGGAAACCGTCCGAGGAAATCAAGGGGCACCTGCTCGGCATCCGCGCCGGTCTGACCAGCCCGCAGCGGGTGTGCATGGAGTCCAACACGGACTTCTACGAGAACGTCGACCAGCTCGCGGCGGCCTACGCTTACGCCGCGGAAAAGCAGGTCCCGCTGAGCTTCGACCAGCCGAGCCAGCCGGCGGCGGCCAAGGCCAAACCCAAACGCGACGAAGACGAGGACGACGACGATGAAGACGAGGACTGAGCGCAACACGCCGGACGCCGCGCTCCGCTTTTTCATGGGACCGGTCGAGCCGGGCCCATGCAAGGTTCCCGCCGGCGCCCTCCGCTTCGACGCCGGCCCGTGCGAGTTCGGCGAGGCGGCCGACGGGTCGCGGAACGTGCCGGTGAAGATCACGGCGCGCACCGGCCAGCCGATCGACCACTGGTACTGGGGCAAGATCGTCCACGATCTGGCGGGGATGAAAGTCCACAAGAAGAGCCTGCCGATCGACTACGCGCACTACGACAACGAGGTGCTCGGCTACGTCGATCGGTTCGAGACCGCCACCGGGGACCTGGTTGTCGCCGGGGAGCTGGTGCCCTTTGCCGAGAACGATCGGGCGTCTGAGGTCGCGCACAAGGCGCAGAACAAGGTGCCGTACGAGGCCTCCATCTTTTTCACCGGCCCGCTGATCCTGGAGGAGCTGAGCGAAGGCACCAGCGCGAAGGTGAACGGCTACACGCTCCAGGGCCCCGCCGCGATCTTCCGCCAGTGGAACCTCCGCGGCGTGGCCGTCTGCCCGTACGGGATGGACCGCAACACGAAGACACAACTCAAGGCGGGCGACGACGACGTCACCGTCACCATCCTCAAACAGGAGAACGCAATGGGCGAGAAACCCAACACCCAAACCACGGCCCCGGACGCGAAGCAGCTTTCCGATGGCGCGCAGCGGCCGGAGACACCGGCCGGCGCCGGCAAAAAGACCCCGCCGCCGCTGCCGGGCAAACAGGCGGCCGGCGAGTCGGCTGCCGCTCTCGCCGAATCGGGCGAGGCCGCCGGCGACACGACTCCGGAGACGGAGCTGGTCGAAACCGGCCCGCGCGACGGCTTCCGCAACGTCGCCACGAAGCCGGACGGGCAGAAGTTCCTCGGTGCCTTCGGCGCGGAGGGCGGCGTCTGGTTCGCCGAGGGCAAGACCTTCGCCGAGGCCCAGGAGCTGCACGCCAAGGCCCTCGCCGCGGAGAACGCCCAGCTCAAGAAAAAGCTCGCCGCGGCCAACCTCGGCGAGAAAGAGCCGGTCAGCTTTCAGGCGCCCGACGAGTCCGGCGGGCAGTCGGCCGTCTCGCCGCACCTCGTCAGCGTGCTCGGCGAGAACCTCGGCCGGTTCGCGGCTTCGATCAAACTGCCCAGCAACGGCCGCGCCTGAACTGGGGCCAGGGGCCATCGCCGTTTCCGGCGATGCGGTCCCCATCGCCGTTTATAGCGGGGTCGGCCGACGACCCAAACAACCAGCAACAAGGAGTAACGCAGCATGGCAATGCCCACCTTCCTCGACGTGATCAAGCTCAACGGCGGCGACCGCGAGGTCGGCCTGATCGACGAGGCGTCGATGGCCGTGCCCCAGGTCCGCCTCGGCGGCGCCCGCACGATCCGCGGCCTCAACTACAAGACCAACGTGCGGACGGGCGTGCCGGACGTGGGGTTCCGCAAGGCGAACGAAGGGACGCCGATCGCCGGGTCCACCTTCGAGCAGCGATTGATCGAGTGCTACCTGATGAATCCGCCTTTCGAGGTCGACAAGGCCGTGGCCGACGCCCACGAGGACGGCGCGGCCGCCTACCTCGCCCTGGAGGCCCTCGGAATCACGCAGGGCGCGTTCAAGACGCTCGGCCGCGCGTTTTTCTACGGCGACCACGCGACGTTCGGGAAGACGGATTCGTTCCCCGGGCTGCTCCAAGCGTACGACGCCACGAACATGGTCGTGGACGCCGCCGGGACCACGGACAGCGTCGCCACGAGCGTCTGGGCCGTGCGCTGGGGCGTGCAGGACGTCGGCTGGGTGCTGGGCGAGGCCGGCCGCGCGGAGGTGACCGACCCGGTCGAGGTCCGCCTCACCGACACCTCGGGCGACCCGTACATGGCCTACCACCAGGAGCTGTACCTGCGGCCCGGGGTCCAGGTCGGCAGCGTCTACTCGGTCGGGCGGATCAAGAAGATCACGACCGACTCGGGGAAGGGACTCACGGACGACCTGATCGACGCCCTGATGGCCGTCTTCCCGGAGGGCGTTCCGCCGAACGCGATCTACATGAACCGGCGGAGCCGCAAGCAGTGGAAGGACTCCCGCACGGCCACGTCGCCCACCGGGGCGCCCGCCCCCTGGCCCGACACCGTCGACGGCCCGGAGGGGCAGATCCCGGTCTACAACACCGATTCGTTGCTGAACATCGAAACGCTGGCGCTCTGATCGCCCGCCGATCGGCGGCCTCGCGAAACCACCAACCACTGACTGGAGAAACCATGGATCGAGCGACCCACAATCTCAAGGACGCGTCTTTGGTGAAGACCAAGGCGCTGTCCAACGGCGCGGGGAACGTCGCCTGCGACGGGCTGGACCTCGGCGCGCTCTCGGCCCGCGGCGGCCGTTTCGAGGCGTGCGAGCTGAAGATCGACGCCCCGGCCTTGACCACCACGCAGCTCCCGGACGCGGAGACGATGACGTATTCCATCGAGTCGGACGACGATTCCGAGTTCGGTTCGGCGAAGATCGTGGCCGACGGCGTGATCGTCCAGACCGGGGCGGCGGGAGCCGGGGCGGCCCTGGCGGCGGCCCGGTTCAAGATCCCCAGCGACGGCGAGCGCTACTGGCGCGTCCGGGCCACGAAGACCGGCACGGGCGATTGCTCCGGCCTCAGCATGACCGTGTCGCTGCTGTTCTGACCGGCGGTATTTCTCAGGAAATGCCGCGCGGCTCGGGCGCCCCCTGACCCAGATCCCAACCCAACAACCCTTTCCCGATGAACGCGATCGAAAAGGCCGTAAGGAGGATGACCGCCACGGTTCAGCGGGCCGCGGCCGTGCGCGTCCAGTACGTCCGCGGCCCGCAGACGATCCCCGCCGCGGCCGTCATCGCCGACGTGGAGATCGAGGTGACCGGGCCGTTCGGCTGGCCGGTCACGAGCCGGGCAACGGACTTCCTGGTCGAGACGCAGCGGCTCGTGATGGACGGGAAGCCGATCGAGCCGGAGCCGGGCGACCGGGTCCGCGTCGACCGCAAGGGGCGGTGGGACACCTACGAGGTGACGACGTTCGGCGACCAGGGGCACTGCGAGCCGGCCGATCCCTACGGCGTTTCCTGGCGCATCCACACGAAACTGGTCGCGACCGGGTGAGCCAATGACCCCACAACCGAAACCACGAAATGGCGTCCGCCGGGCCGTGGCGATCGCCGGCGCCGGCGCGGCGGTGCTGGCGGCGATCGTGGCGATGGCCGGCGCGGTCTGGAGCGCGTCGGCGGACCGGGCGGCCACGGCTGCCCAGGCGACGGCGAACCGGGCGGCGATCGTCGACCAGGAGCTGCGGCTGCGCGCGGTGGAAAGACAGCTCGGCCAGGTCGCCGCCGACGTGCGGTGGATCCGCGCGACGATGGAACAGGGGAAGCGGCCATGAGTTCGCTGATCATCAAATTGTGCAAGGCGGTGCGCGACCATTTGGACGGCGCCAACTACTCGATCGCTTTCACGCCGCGGCGGGGCTACGACGTGAACGTGAAGCTCCCCGACCTGGAGGCCGCCAAGGAGCCCGACGTGCTGGTGATGCCGGCCGAGCTGGACCGCGCCTTGGATGCCGACGCGGCAACCCGCGAAGGCCCCGCCGACGAGTACCAGGTCGACGTCGGGGTGAGGCGGAAGCTCAAGACGAAGACCAACGAGGAGATCGACCCCCTGGTGGACCTGATGGAGGAGATCCAGCGCAACCTGCTCGGGGAGCGGGCGGTCGGCTACCAAGAGGCGGTGTGCGTCGAGGCCCGGATCGCCCCGGTCTTCTCGCCGGAGCACCTCGACAACCAAGGGATATTTTTCAGCGTCCTCCACTTGCGTTTCATCGCAATCCCATGATCGGCTACCGCGCCACGACCGAGTTCGATCCGCAGACGGTCTTGCGACCGGAGGCCCGGGCCGCGCGCAAGTGGCTGGGCTGGGTCGGGGCCCTGGTCCGCAAGATCGCCCGCCAGTCCATCCATCCGGCCGAGGGCCCGTCACCGGCCGGCACTCCGCCCCACACGCACAAGCGAATCCTACCCAACGCGATCCTTTACGCAGTGGAAATGCCCTACCGCCGCGCGGTCATGGGACCGGCGGCCAGCAAGGCGGGCACAGTCGGCGGCGCGCACGAGCACGGCGGCCGGTACAAGGACGAGGAGTTCGCGCCGCGGCCGTTCATGGGGCCGGCGTTGGAGCAGGTCGAACCCAAAATGAGCCCGATGTGGGCTGACTCGATCAAATGAGGAGAACACGCGATGGCGCTTTACACCGTCCGAATTGGCCTCGATTGCAAGTTCTACCGCGGGCCCGCTGGTGCCCTCGCGAGCTTGGAGGTCAAGAACGTCAAGGAGCTGACGCTGGTCCTGGAGCTGACCGAAGAGGAGGCGACCACCCGGGAGGCGGAGGGCTGGGAAATGACCGAGCCCATCCTCTTCCGCTCCAGCCTGGAATGGACCATGAACTGGAAGCCGTCCGACACCAACTTCGCGGCGTTCAAGACGGCGTTCTTCGCCAAGGCGGCCATCGCCCTGGCTGCGCTGGACGGTCCCGGCGGCGAGGGCCTGGACGCCGACTACAAGATGTTCCGCTTCACGCGGGCCGAGCCCAAGGGAATCGTCACGGTGAGCTGCCTCGCCAAGCCTGTCTTCGTCAGCCGCGCCCCGAAGTGGAAGAGCTGACCGCCAGGCAGCCGCTAACGACCATCCCACTCCACACAACAAGGAACGAATCATGGCAACTGACTTGACGGCACTCGACCTGGCCGTGGCCGTATCGGTGGCTGGCTCGACCCAGAAGGGCCTCGATCTCTCGACGCCCCAGGACAATCTCAACCTGTCGAAGGCGCTTGCCTTCGCCTTTGGCACCGGCGCGGGCAAGGGCAACCAGGCATGGCACGATCGCCGCCTGCTGGCCGCGTCGGCGGCCGAAGGCGCGCTGATGGACCTCGCCGGCGTTCTCAAGAACGCCTACGGCGAAACCGTGAATTTCGCCAACGTGAAAGCGCTGATCGTTTTCAACCGCTCCGATGAGACGTTCACGACGCCGGTCCACGCGCCCACCGATGCCGAAATCTCCGTCGGCGGCGCTGCGGCTACGGAGTGGCTGGGCCCGTTCAAGGCGGCGCTGGACGCGATCAAGATCCCGGCCGGCGGCGTCTTCGTGATCGCCGGCAACTGGGCGACCGGCTGGCCAGTTGTCGGGGGCATATCGGACCTCCTGGAGATCACCAACGAGGACGGCGCCGACGAGGCGTGCTACGAGATCATCCTGATCGGCGAGTCCGGCTAAGCAGCTCGGCGTAGGAACCGGCCCGCGAATGGTGCGAATGGCGCG
>Ga0307380_10011027_pt1 | contig 11342 bp, 9 predicted proteins | sample UN3MG_FD_202239 | JGI IMG/M metagenome (GOLD analysis project Ga0307380, IMG submission 202239) | Soil microbial communities from Risofladan, Vaasa, Finland - UN-3 | ecosystem: Environmental > Terrestrial > Soil > Coastal area > Acid sulfate soil | place: Finland: Risofladan, Vaasa | collected... | reverse complement strand
CATCTTCGCGCTGATATCGTAGTCGCGAAGCTGCGTGTCTGCATCAACCTTGGCCTTAAACTCGTCAGCCATCTCGCTCGACAGCCGGAGCTTGTTCCTGATTTCACTGAATCCGGTGACTGTGCCCGCGAGTTCCATCGTCTTGCTTCGTTCCTGATCGTTGCTCACGCTGCCTGTGATGGTTGCCCGGGCGTCGTCCACCTCGACATCTATAGGATATATCTCCAGTTCGTTGTCGGCGTCGATCTTCTTCTCCAACTCGCGGCGAAGCTGGCGGTCGGAAAAATCCCGGTCTTCCGGCCGCTCGCCGCTGAGGATGAGCGAATTGTTTATCGACTTCACCCCGGCAACGGTTCCGGCCAGACGTCCCGCCTTCTCCTTCAATGTGGCGTCAGGCACCACGCCCGTCATCTTCAGTACCTTATCCCGATCGACCACGACCTCAATGTCATACTCGCTCAGCTCATTGTCGGCATCGAGTTTGTCTTCGAATTCCTCCGCCAGATTCTCCGGCTTGCGGTCCTCGGGTGCTATCGCCTGCTCGTCGTCCGTACACGCAGGCAGAACCAGCAACACGATCGCCGCGACTATGGCACACTTCAAAGCGGTTCTCATCGCAGATACTCCCTCCTTAAGTAACCGGCCCGCGCCCGGCATGAATGCTGCGCCAGGCCGCGCGAAACTTGGCTTCTGTATCTTGTAACAAATCTGGATAGCCCGGAATATCCCTTACGACCCGAAATTGCCGGAGACTGCAAAAATAATTTCAGAAGCGGATGATCAACACGCCGTTCCAGACGGTCGGCAGGCGGACATCCCCCGGCAGTATCCTCGCAAATTCGATGTTTTCCGGCCAGGCCTGGGCAGACATCGCGTATCGCAGTCGATATACGAAACTCACCCGTTCGTCGATGCCCGGCACATATTGCGGGTCGAAGCGCAGCCTCAGCCTCGCCTTCTCGCCCGGCATCACCCGAGCACCCTCGAGCCGGTAACCATCGACGCAGGCCTCACACGCACGCACAATTTCGCCGTCGATGCAGGCCAGCACCTGCTGCTCCCGGAGGATCAGGACGTCGTGCCGCGTCATATTGTCGACCTCAACCTCCACGTAAACCTCGAAATCGGGGCCGCTGCGATCCTGTTTTACCATCCCTCGTGCCCCGATCCTCACGACCGCCGATGCACCGCCCACCGGCGGAAAACTCAGCCGCAGTTCAGGATAATATGTATACGAGTATTCGACGTGCCGGCCCTGGGGCCGAAGGTAGACCTGCTGCGGAGCGGAGCAGCCTGCCAGGGTCACAACGGCTGCAGCAACCGTTCCGCCGATGCATTTCAGCATATCCTCCACCTCCTGCTCGCGACGCAACCCTGTGTCTGGCCCGCCCGCTGCCGTCGTAACAAGCCGCCGCCGGCCGGCATCGCCAACAGATTCCACCGCCATCGGCACCGCCGGCGAAGCAGAAGCCGACTGCACCGCATACTGCCGCCGGCCAATGCTCGTATAATAATAGGAAAAACCTTGAAATACCGCCGAATCGGTGGTAGACTGAAATAGAGGGTAAGACAGGCGATGTTCGGCGGATTCCGCGGGATTCGCAAGATGGATCGGGGGCATAGCCAACCGCCCTGCCGGTCCCGCCTGCGCCGTCTTATTCGGCTGGACCAGCGATGTATGAACTTTTTCTGACGACACATTTCGCAGCAGCCCACAACCTGAGGGGCTACGAAGGAGCGTGCGAACGGCTGCACGGCCATAACTGGCGCGTCGACGTGCTGCTTCGGGCCGAACGGCTGGATGCCTTGGGCATGGTGATGGATTTCCGGGATTTGAAGGCCGCTACAAAGCGGCTGCTGGAGGGGCTGGACCACCGCTATCTCAACGAGCTGCCGGCATTCGAGACCGAGAACCCGACCACGGAAAACGTGTCGAGGTGGATATTCGAAAACCTGCGGGGCGAACTGCCCGACGGCGTGTCGGTCTATAAGGTGGCAGCTTGGGAATCGCAAGGCTGCGGTGCATCATATATGGAGGCCGCCTTATGACTCAAGGCTCAGTTGAAACGCAGCGCAGCTTCGTGCTGCAGGTGGCTCTCGATTTTCTGATAGGCGACCGCGCGCTCGAGGTGGCCCGCGAAGCCGTGGCAGGCGGCATCGACTGGCTGGAGGTCGGCACGCCGCTGCTGAAATCGGAAGGGCTGAATATTGTTCGGGCGCTTCGGCGCGAGTTTCCCGAGCATACCATCGTTGCCGATACGAAAACGATGGATGCCGGGCGCATCGAGTTTGAGGCGGCCGCGAAGGCCGGCGCCAACGTTGCCGTGGTGATGGCCGCCGCCTCCGAAAGCACCATCAGGGAGTGCATCGAAGCCGGCCGGAACTACGGCATCAAGGTGACCGTCGACCTGCTGGGCGTCGAAGATTATATCGGGCGGGCCGTGCAGGTCCAGCAGTGGGGAGCCGACTACGTGTGCCTCCACTGCCCTATCGACGACCAGATGAGAGGGCTGGACCCCTTCGACAAGCTCCGGAAGCTTGCGCCGGAGGTCAGCCTGCCGATCTGCGTGGCCGGCGGGATCAATTCGGAGACCGTTGTCGACGCCATTGAAGCCGGTGCCGGTATCATCATTGCCGGCGGGTCGATCATCAAGTCGCCCGACGCCGCCGCCGCAACAAGGCAAATCAGGCAGGCAGCCCTCACCGGCGTGAAGCAGGCAACGAAGCTGTTCAAGCGCGTGGGCGAAGGCAATATCCGCGAGGCCCTGCTTGCAGCTTCGACGGCGAATATTTCCGACGGCAACCACAGGCTGCCCACGCTCGTGGGAATCACGCCGCTTGCCCCGGGAATGCGGATGGCGGGGCCGGCGGTGACGGTAAGAACCGCGCCGGGCGACTGGTCCAAGCCCGTGCTTGCCATAGACGAAGCCCGACCGGGCGACGTGATAGTGATAGACGCAGGCGGCGAGCCGCCCGCTGTTTGGGGCGAGCTGGCCACGCTGAGCGCAAAACAGAAAGGCCTCGCAGGAGTCGTAATCAACGGCCCGGCACGCGACAGCGGCGAGGTGAGATCGATGGGCCTGCCGGTTTTCTGCCGCGGAGTGTGCTCGCGAGCCGGTGAACCGAAAGGTCTGGGTGAAATTGGCGCGCCATTGCGTATTTCTGGTGTTTTGATTATGCAGGGTGACTGGATAGTCGCCGACGACGACGGTGCCCTCGCACTGCCCCGCACCAGAGCCGCAGAAATGGCCAACCGCGGAATGGACTGCCTCGAGATGGAAAACCGCCTCAGGCAGGAGATCATCTCCGGTAAATCGACACTCGGACAAGTTCAGCAACTGCTTCGGTGGGAAAAAAACGCCTGAGCGCAGCTCGAGCCGGAGACACCGCCCCGGCCGCAAGCCGGGCGGGATTGCAGGCGAAAGCGCCTGCGCGACATTTGAGCCTCACGCAAGGACATCGCTATGCTGATAGTTGGCGAGCGGATCAACAGCAGCCGCAAACGCATCCACAAGGCACTCGAACAGCGCGACGCCGCCTTCATCGTGAAGGAAGCGAAGAAGCAGGTGGCAGCCGGCGCCACACACGTCGACGTCAACGCAGGAACAAGCGTATCGGGCGAGGTCGACGACCTGTGCTGGCTCGTACAGACAGTGCAGTCGGCGATCGCTATCCCCCTGTGCATCGACAGCCCGAGCGCCGAGGCCCAGGCGGCCGCACTCAAGCTGCACAAAGGCCGCCCGCTGATCAATTCTATCACCGCCGAGAGGGAGCGGGCCGAAGGCATTCTGCCGCTCGCGAAGGAGCACGACGCACTGATCGTGGCACTGACGATGGGCGAGGGCGCGATGCCCACCTCCAAGCAGGAGCGGATGGACGCCGCCGGCGAGATCGTGGAAATGCTCGGCAGGTTCGACATCCCGCTGACGAGCGTTTACTGGGACCCGGCAGTGAGCGCCGTGGCCACGGATCAGAAGGCCGCAACAGACGTTGCCGAGACCATCCGCGACCTCGTGGCCACGCATAAAGGCTCACACACGATCTGCGGGCTGAGCAACATCTCGTTCGGCCTGCCGCAGCGGAACCTGTTGAACCGCACATACCTGACGATACTTATGGCGTACGGTTTGGACGGCGTAATTATGGATCCGACCGAAAAGCACATGATGAGCACGCTGCTGTCGGCCCAGGTGCTGCTCGGGCGGGATGATTTCTGTATGAACTACATAATGTCCGAACGCGATGGCCGGCTCGCCGGCTACGAAACGCACCCGGCCGTGCAGGCGAAGTAGGCGACGGCCACGGGAGGATTACGATGCTGTTCTGCCAGAATTGCGGCAAGAAAGTGGCCACCTTCCACGTGACCGAGATAGTCGGTGACGAGAAGAAGGAAGTGCATCTGTGCGAAGATTGCGCCCGCGAGAAGAACATTGCGATGCCGGCCGGCTCGCTCAACAACTTCCTCGCGGATCTGTTTGAAGCCCACGCCGAGAAAGACGTCCCCGAGCTTCTGGGCATAACCTGCCCCGTATGCGGCATCGAGTATTCCGAGTTTCGCTCGAGCGGCGGGCTGGGATGCAGCCGCGACTACATCGTGTTCAAGAAGGGGCTTCTGCCCTTCCTCGAGCGAATACACGGCGCCACCCGGCACAAGGGCAAGGTCCCGATGAACGCCGGCAAGGACATGGCAAACGCTCGCAAGCTGATCCGCCTTCGCCGCGAACTGAACCGCGCGATCGAGGCGGAGGAATACGAACGGGCCGCACAGCTTCGCGACGAAATATATGAACTTAAGAAAGGAAATGAATCCGATGCGGATTGATGATCTTGCCAGTCAGGCGGGCGAATGGCTTCGGGGCGAAGGGCCGGAGTCCGACATCATCATCAGCAGCCGCATCAGGCTGGCCCGCAACCTTGCGGACTATCCCTTTACGAACCGTGCAACGCCCGAGCAGAAGCTCGAGATAGCCGAAACGCTCAGCACACAGATAGCCGGGCTTAAGTCGGCCGGCCCGCTGACTTACTTCGACCTGAAATCGCTGGCCCCGCTTGACCTCGAGTTCCTGGTCGAGCGCCACCTGATCAGCAAGGAGCACGCCCGCAACGACGTTGGCGGAGTGGCAATCAACGACCAGGAAACCGTCAGCATCATGGTCAACGAAGAAGACCACCTGCGCATCCAGGTGCTGCGGTCGGGTTTCCGCCTCGGCGAAACATGGGAGACCATCGACGAACTTGACGACGAGATCGACCAGCGTGTTAATTATGCGTTTTCGATGGAGCTGGGCTACCTTACCGCCTGCCCGACAAACGTGGGCACCGGGCTGAGGGCCTCGGTGATGCTGCACCTGCCGGCGCTGCTTTTCACGCGGCAGATCGACAAAGTCATCACTGCGGTGGGAAAAATGAACCTCGTAGTACGCGGGCTGTATGGCGAAGGCACCCAGTACGCCGGGAGCCTCTACCAGATGTCGAACCAGGTAACTCTCGGTAAATCTGAGCAGGAAATACTCGATAATATAGTGAGCACCGTACCCCAGATTGTTCGCTATGAGCGGCGCGCCCGGGAAATGCTGTTGTCCCAGAACAAGCCAAAGCTCGAAGACCGCGTTTTCCGCTCGCTCGGAATGCTCAAGTCCGCCCGCAGCATATCGTCGAGCGAAACCATCACGCTCCTGTCGCACCTGCGGCTCGGCATCAATCTGGGGCTGATAAAGATGGATATCGGCCAGGTGAACGAACTGTTCATCAGGGCATTGCCGGCCCACTTGCAGAAGTCCGAAGGCAAACAACTGGAACCGGGAGAGCGAGACTCCGCGCGAGCGGCATTTATTCGGAGGAACCTGGGGGACATTTTGTGACAAGCCAGGAGAGAAGATTACATTTGGATACCTTAAAAACACCGTACATGACCTGGCATACACACGTGCCAGGCTGGGAGCCGGTGACGGAGAGCTCGGCATATGTATGAAAAATTCACTGAACGAGCCAGAAAGGTAATGGTTCACGCTAAAGAGGAGGCCAGGCGTTTCGGCCACGATTACATCGGCACCGAACACATCCTCCTCGGCCTGGTGAAGGAAGGGACGGGCGTGGCAGCGCACGTCCTCAAAAGCCTGAACGTGGACCTGAAGAAAATCCGCGTGGAGGTCGAGAAACTCGTGCAGACCGGTTCGGCCGCCGCCGCACCCTCCCAGCAGCCCCCGTTCACACCGAGGGCGAAGAAAGTGCTCGAGCTTTCCATGGAAGAGGCGCGCAACATCGGCCACAACTACATCGGCACCGAGCACGTGCTGCTCGGCCTGCTGAGGGAAAACGACGGCCTCGCCGCACAGGTCCTGCTCAACATGGGCCTCAAGCTCGAGACCGTGCGCGAAGAGGTGCTCGAATTCCTCGGCACCGAATTCCCCGGCACGCAGCAGAAGGCCGCCGCCAAGAAAACGAAGTCCGACACCCCCGCACTCGATAACTTCGGCCGCGACCTCACCGAACTTGCGCGCGAAGGAAAGCTCGACCCCGTCATCGGCCGGCAAGACGAAATCGAACGGCTCACCCAGGTGCTCAGCCGCCGCACGAAAAACAACCCCGTGCTGCTCGGAGAGGCGGGCGTCGGCAAAACGGCCATAGTCGAAGGCTTCGCACAGGCCGTGGTGGAAAACAACGTGCCCGAACTGCTGCTCGACCGGCGGATCGTTGTGCTCGACCTCGCGATGATGGTGGCCGGCACCAAGTATCGCGGCCAGTTTGAAGAACGGATCAAGGCCGTGATGAACGAGGTGCGCCGCGCCAGGAACATCATACTGTTCATCGACGAGCTGCACACGCTGGTCGGCGCAGGCGGAGCCGAAGGCGCCATCGACGCATCCAACGTGCTCAAGCCCGCCCTCAGCCGCGGCGAAATACAATGCATCGGCGCGACCACGCTGGACGAATACCGAAAATACATCGAAAAAGACAGCGCCCTCGAACGCCGCTTCCAGACGATAATAGTCAACCCCCCAAACACCGATGAGACACTTGAGATTCTCAAGGGGCTGCGCGACCGATACGAATCGCACCACCGAGTGCAATACACCGACCGCGCACTCGAAGACTGCGTCGAGCTGTCCAACCGATACATAACCGGCAGATTCCTGCCCGACAAGGCGATCGACGTGCTCGACGAAGCGGGCGCCCGCGTGCGGATGAGCGCCACCACCAAGCCCCCCGACCTCAAGGAGATCGAAGAAGAAATCCAGATGCTCAACGAGGAAAAGGAAGCCGCCGTGGTCAGCCAGGACTTCGAGCGCGCCGCCATCCTCCGCGACAAGTCCGAGAAGCTCCGCGCCCGCAAGGAAAGCGTCCAGAAAGCATGGCGCGAAGAAGCACACGAACGCGAAGGCGTAGTCGATGAAGAAGTCATCGCCGAAGTCCTCTCCAAAATGACCGGCGTGCCGCTTACACGCCTCGAGACGGCCGAGGCCGAGCGGCTGGTAAACATGGAAAAAGTGTTGCACCAGCGAGTCGTCAGCCAGGACGAAGCCATCGGCGCCATCTCCCGTGCCATCAGGCGGTCGAGGTCGGGCCTGAAAGACCCGCGCCGGCCCGTCGCATCATTCCTGTTCCTCGGGCCGTCGGGCGTCGGCAAAACCCTGCTGGCGCGGGCGCTTGCCGAATTCATGTTCGGCGAGGAAGAAGCCCTCCTGCAGATCGACATGTCCGAATACATGGAAAAACACAACGTCTCGCGGCTCATCGGCGCCCCGCCCGGCTACGTCGGCTACGAAGAAGGCGGCCAGCTCACCGAAAAGATCCGCCGCAGACCATATTCGGTCGTGCTGCTCGACGAGATCGAGAAGGCGCATCCCGACGTCTTCAACATGCTCCTGCAGATAATGGAAGAAGGCCGGCTCACCGACAGCTTCGGCCGGGCGGTCGACTTCCGCAACTGCGTGCTGCTGATGACCTCCAACATCGGCGCCTCGATGATCAAGACGCAGACCGGCCTCGGCTTCCGCCCCGTGACCGAAGAACGCAACTACGAGCAGATGAAATCGCAACTGATGAAAGAAGTGGAAAACCACTTCCGGCCGGAATTCCTCAACCGGCTCGACGACACCATCGTCTTCAAGCAGCTCACCCGCGAAGACATGAAAGAGATCGTGATCCTCGAGTTCAGAAACGTACTCGATCGGCTGCGCGAGCGCAACATCGAAGTGTTGATAACCGACGAAGCGAAAGAATTCATAATCGACCGCGGCTACAACCCCGACTTCGGCGCCCGACCGATCCGCCGCGCAATCGAGCGATACATCGAAGACCCGCTGTCGGAAGAACTCCTGCGCGGCGAGTTCAAGTCAGGCGACCACATTCACGTGAGGGTGAAAGACGGCCACCTCGTCTTCGAGCCGGAGAAAGAGGTGCCGGTAGTCGCCCACGACTAAACCGGCGACACACAGCCGGCGACACACAGCCGGCGACACACAACCGGCGACACACAGCCGGCGAGAGACAGCCGACGATGCAAGCCGAACCGGGCCGTGGAGCAATCCGCGGCCCGGTTTTTTTTGGATGGCCTCGGCGTTGGAATGCACCCGACAATCCTGTCGATCCTGTCGATCCTGCGTTCTTCCACCTCCTTCCCGCCAATTTTTGATTGACATACGGTGGGGTTTGTGTAAAATGTGAGCAGGCATTTGAATGTTGGCGCGCGGCCCCCCTGCCTTCCCAGGCAGGCGTTGCCACGCCCGTCTTCTCTGCGGTGAGGTCGGCTCATGTAGGGGCGGGTCTCCGTGCCCGCCCGCGTTCTCTGGGATCGCACAGGCGACCCCAGGTCGCCCCGTCGCCCTGCACCCGATGGCGGCCGCGACGGCCGCGTTTCCACGCGACCGGTGGAGCGAAGACCTGAAGCAGGGCCTCGAACGGGAGATCAAGGAACTCGACAAGCAGGTCAGGGAAGTGCGAAGAGCTGCTGCACTCGCCCAGGCACCGGAAGCAAAGCTTCAGGCCCAGAAGTCGATCAAGGCACTGGAGAAGACGCGGAATACGAAGCGGCGCGAGCTGTTGGATGCTCAGGATGCCATTGATGTGAAACGAGATGAGCTTATTGAGGGGATTGAGAGGCAGTTGAGGCAGACCACCCATATCCGCAGCCTGTTCACAGTGCGGTGGGGAGTACAATAGGGGATAGTATGCCAGCAACCTTAACACCACTGAGGTATCCGGGAGGCAAGACGACCTACACCGATCTGTTCGTCGATATAATATCTATGAACAAGTTGGAGAATTGTACCTTTGTGGAGGTTTTCGCGGGCGGAGCTGGCGCAGCAATCACACTGCTTCTGAAGGGGCACGTTAAGGCGTTGTTCCTCAATGACCTGAGTGTCGCGATCTACGCGTTCTGGAAGTGCGTCAAAGAGCAGCCTTCTGATCTTATCGACCTGATACAGAGCAAGCGGATTAGCATGGCTGAATGGAGGCGCCAAAAGGCAGTATACGACGTCAAAGATACAAGCGATATGCTCGCACTCGGTTTCGCCACTTTCTACCTGAACCGCTGCAACCATTCCGGCATATTGGAGGCCCGACCTGTCGGAGGCATGAAACAGACAGGCACTTACAGTATCAGCTCCAGGTACAGAAAGTCGACATCCATTCAGAAGATAAAGGCGATTGCCGAACACGCGGAATCCATGGAAGTCTTCAACCTCGATGGAGCCGAATTCGTAAAGATGCTCAAGCGTAAGCACCGGGATCGGAAGTTCCTTGTCTACTTCGACCCCCCGTACCACCAGAAGGGGCCAGCTCTCTATCTCAATCATTTCAGCAAGCAGGACCACGAAGCCCTTCGGGATATCATATTGAAATGTCCCTTTCCCTGGGTGCTCTCGTACGACAATCACGAGGAAATCATAGCCTTGTACCGGGGCCGTCGCTGTGGGCTTCGTCGAAGCCAGATCAGGCATACGATCTCTGGTAATACGAATTCGGAAGAACTGGTTATCAGCCAACTGAGTCTTCCGGGCTATCTGGAACGTCTTCACTCAAGAAGCAGGAGTAGGTAATGGGGGTAACGAAAGTCGTAGCTCTCAAGATCAAAGCGTTCCGTCGCTTTGAAGACATCACCATCCCTCTGGGCGACAGGGTGACCCTTGTCACAGGGCAGAACGGCACCTCCAAATCAACCCTTCTGGGAATGCTTGCGCAGCCTTTCTCTTTTGGAGTGGTGCGAGGCAAAACAGCAGGGGCGCCCGATGAATCTATCTACACGAACAACTACCATGGCCTGAAGTTGCACGGGTATGTGGATCTGGCAGGGAAACCGTTCATGTACGATTGCGATGACGTGTTCCGACTGTCGGCTAAACACGACTTCAGCAAGAAGTACGAGTACGAAACGCAGTTGAAGGTGCCGACAGGCATAAAGGGCAGGCTGCCCAAGAACACGTTATTGACCAAGTCACGACCGCGAAAGAGAGGGAATACTGTCACAGGCATGCGCTTTGTGACCGGCCCGGGCGCCAGTCACGAGTCTGGTGAGGGCAATTTCCCGCACCCGGTAATCTACCTTGGCCTGAATCGCCTATGGCCCCTGGCTGTATCCAAGAAGTGCACATTTTCTGGCGATGTCCCTTCCGACGAGGACAGGAAATGGTACGTAGAGAAGTACAACGAGATTCTGTGTCTGGACGAGCATGACAACAGTGCCAAGTTCATAGATACGTTCGAGAAGAGGAAGTTCATCACGCCTGAAAGCAAGCAATATGATGGAGAGAGTTGCTCCGCGGGCCAAGACAACCTGAGCCAGATACTGACGTCAATCCTGTCGTTTCGGGGCCTTAAGAAGAGCCTTGGCGACCGGTACTGTGGCGGGATGCTTCTGGTCGATGAGCTGGACGCCACGCTTCACGCCAATGCGCAGGAGAGACTTCTTCATCTTGTATGCCAGATGGCTGATGAACTGGAGCTGCAGATTGTTGCTACAACACACTCCCTGTGGCTACTTGAGAAAGCGTACCGGTCACAATTGAAGAGGAGCGTGAAGGTCCTGTGTCTAGTCAGCTGTGATGGTGGCATTGACGTTCGGCGGTGTGCGACATACGCCGAAGTCAGCAACCTGCTTAAGGTGGAATCGACTGCGCCTACGAGGAAGAAACCCCACAAGGTATCTGTACTCTTTGAAGACCAAGAAGGAAAACGCTTCTTCGACCATATATGCGGTTCGAAACTGACACGTTACATCTCCAGAACCAATGTTAGCAGCTTCGATGCGGGAAGCTTGAAGAACCTAGCAAGTTTGTCAGCAGCCCTGCCCGCACTGCAGGATGTGGTCTTTGTTCCAGATGGGGATATGGAAAAGGTAT
>Ga0307380_10011023_pt1 | contig 11343 bp, 7 predicted proteins | sample UN3MG_FD_202239 | JGI IMG/M metagenome (GOLD analysis project Ga0307380, IMG submission 202239) | Soil microbial communities from Risofladan, Vaasa, Finland - UN-3 | ecosystem: Environmental > Terrestrial > Soil > Coastal area > Acid sulfate soil | place: Finland: Risofladan, Vaasa | collected... | reverse complement strand
CGGTCGAACTCGCCCAGCAGCGAGACCGCGCCGGTGCGCGGGTCGTACCACCACGCCTTCACCCGGCGCCCCGAAACAAGCCGCAGGTCCACCTCGACGGACTGGCTGGCCTGCGGGACGTAGACGAAGGCGTAACTCCCACCGGCGTCGCGGGTGGCCTGCCCGTGCTGTGCGCCCGCGCCGGGATCGGACAGGAGCAGCCCCTGGTCGGGGATGCGGGTCAGAAAGGGGCGCGACTCCATCAGACGGCGCAAGTGTTGCACCTGGCACGCGCCGGGCCGGTCGAGCGCCTCCGTCCAGTCCCGCTCGGGGTAGGTGATCGGACTTCGCCCCGGCTCGAACATCTGCCAGATAGAATGGTGGCCGTAGGTCACCCCACACCCACCGGCGAACACCGAGCGGTACAACTGCTTGCGCACGTCGTAATCGCGAAAGTAGCCGTTGGCCGGGTTCCAGGTTGGCCAGGGGCTGACCGGGTGGTCCTCATAGTTCGGCTCCCCGTCGAGGGTAGGCTTGACGGGTTTCAGGCTGTAGTCGTGGGCGATCCTGTCCCACACGGGCGTATCGCGGCCCGCGCCGTGTCCCGATTGCATCATATTGACGTCCAGCCACGGCTCGTCGTGCAACCAGGCGGACGTCGAGTTGCCGCCGGATGGGTGGTAGGTCACGAGCGTCACGCCGCCGGTGGCCTCGTCAATCCCGGCTGCCATCGCCCGCCAGACGGGACGGTAATCGGCCTCGCCGGCCACGGCGGGCCGGTCACCGCCCAGGATCCAGACGAGGTTGGGTTGGTCACGGTAGCGCTGGCCGAGAAAGTGGCCGTACGCGCGCGCGTTCTGCTCGTCGAACACGAGCGGCCCCACGCCCCACAGCGGTGTCACCTTGTCACCCCAGGTGGGCAACAGGCCGACGTACAAGCCCTGCGCCTGTGCCATGCGGACCACGTCGTCCACGTACTGGAAATAGGCCTCGTTGGGGCGAGTGGGATCATTGCCCAGCAGTGGCACGTGCCCGTAGCGGTTGGCGGTGTGCAGGCCATCCAACTCGGCCAGGACGACTGCCTGGATGACGCTGAACCCCTTAAGCCGCCGGTTCTCCAGGTAGCGTGCGGCTTCTTCGCGCGTGGAGCGGTGGAAGAGTTCCCAGGCGGTGTCACCCAGCCAGAAGAAGGGCCGGCCGCTCTCGGTGACCAGGAAATGGCCGCTTGGGCTGACTTGCAGGCGTTCCATCATGATCTCCAGATGCGGGTTCCGTCACGCTGCAAGCGTGACCTACAATATCTCGCTCCTCGGTAGTCACGCTGCAAGCGTGACCTACAATATCTACAATATCTCGCTCCTCGGGAGCCACCCTCCCGCAGGCCAACAGCAGCCTGCGGGAGGGTGTAGAATGGACTACTCGACCAGGGTGAACGTCCCCCTGGCCCGGATGTCCCTGGACGAACTGCCGACCAGGACCTCGAACTCGCCGGGTTCGGCGACCCACTGGGCGCGATAGGGATCGTAGAACGAGAGCGCCCGTTGATCCAGGACGAAGGTCACTACCGTGCTTGCGCCGGGCCGCAGGAGTACCTTCTGGAAGCCCTTCAGTTCCTTGGGCGGCCGCGCCAGAGTAGACGCTTTGTCGTGGACGTAGAGTTGCACCACTTCCTTGCCGGCGCGGTGGCCGGTGTTCTGGACCGTCACCGATACCTGGATGGGCTGACCGGCTTTGGCCTCCTTGGGCACCTGCAGATCGCTGTAGGCGAAGGTGGTGTAGGAGAGGCCAAAGCCGAAGGGGAACAAAGGCTCGACGTCCCTGGCATCGTAATAGCGGTAGCCAACAAAGATGCCCTCCCCGTACAACGCCTCCTTGGTGCCGGGATAGTTGACGAAGGCCGGGTTGTCTTGGAGCCGCCTGGGGAAGGTGACGGTCAGTTTGCCGGACGGGTTGACCTCGCCCAGGAGGATGCGGGCGACGGCGTTGCCCCCTTCCATGCCGGGGTAGAACGCTTCCAGCAGCGCCGGGACATCGTCCAACCAGGGCATGGTCACCGGCGCGCCGCAATTCAGGACGACGACGGTATTTCGGTTCGCCTGCGCCACCGCGCGGATTAGTTCGGTCTGCCGGCCCGGCAGGTCCATGTGCGGCCGGTCGCCCCCTTCCGACTCGTAGCCGATGGGCATGCCGGCGAAGACGATGGCGACGTCCGACTTGCTGGCCAGGGCGACGGCGCGCGCGAGGCGGTCGTCCTCTTCAGGTTTGGGCGCGGCGGCGAAATGCACCTGCACCATGTTGAAATCCACCTCAGCGACTTTGACGTACTCGACCTTGAGATCGTAGGCGCGCCCGCCGACCAGCTCGGCATAGGCCGAAGCCTCGCTGACCGGCCAGTCCAACGCCAGTTGTTTCGGCCTGGTCTCGACGAGCAACTGGCCGTCCAGGTAGAGGCGGGCCGCCCCCGAGTTGACCAGCCCGAACACGTGTCGCCCGCTGGTAGGGGCGGTCAGCTTGCCGGTCCAGCGCACGGAGAAGCGGTGCTTGGAGATGCTCTCGCCGGGGTTCAGCCACCAGAAAGCCAGTTTCCTATCCACGCGCGTCACACCAGGTTCCCCGGAGAGATCGGTGTTGTCAAAGTACTCACCCCACAGGCCGGGCCCCTCCCCTCGTGCAGGCGTGACGTAGGCGGGCTTGAGCACCGGCGGCTCGACGTCGTTGTCGCAGCCCTTTTCGTACCCCACCTGGACCGCATTACCCAACCTGGCCTGCAATCCCTCGAGGGGACTGACGCCATAGGGGGGTTCGACGTGGGAACTGCCGCCACCGCTGACCCAGGGTTCGGCGGCGTTAGGGCCGATGACGGCCACAGACTTGATGCGCTCCACGTTCAAGGGCAGCACCCCATTCTCGTTCTTCAGCAGGGTGATGGCCTCTTCGGCCAGCTCGCGGGCCAGGGCCTGATGCTCGGGCGTGTTGGCCGCCCCCACCGGAATGGCTGCCGGATCGTCCATGCGGCCGGACTTGACGACCATGCGCAAGATGCGGCGAGCGGCACCGTCAATCACCGCCTCGTCAATCTGCCAGTTGCGGACCGCTTCGGCCAGCAAGTTGCCGTAGTATTTGGCCGGGCCGGGCATCTCGAGGTCCAGGCCCCCCTCGACGGATTCGACGATGGTGTGGTTGGCACCCCAGTCGGAAACGACCACCCCCTCGTAGCCCCATTCCTCCTTCAGGATCTCGGTCAGCAGGTAATAGTGCTCGCTGGCGTATACGCCGTTGATGCGGTTGTAGGAGCACATCACCGTCCAGGGGTGGGCCTCTTTGACGATGGTCTCGAACTGGGCCAGGTAGATCTCACGCAGCGTGCGCTCGTCTATCTCGGAACTGCCGCGGTGGCGTTCGTGCTCCTGGTTGTTGCAAGCATAGTGTTTGAGCGACGCGCCGACCCCTCGGCTCTGGAGGCCCTTGACCCAGGCTATGCCGATGCGGCCCGCCAGGTAGGGGTCTTCGGAGTAACTCTCAAAATTGCGGCCCGCCAGCGGCATGCGCACGATGTTAACGCACGGCCCGAGCAGGACGTCGCAGCCTAAAGCGAGGGTCTCCTCCGCCAGCGCCGCACCGACCCGCTCGATCAGTTCGGGGTTCCAACTGGAGGCCATGGAGATGCCGGTGGGGAAGTAGGTGGCCGGCCCCTGTATCCGGCCGGGGGCCGGGTCGGCCCGCACGCCGTGGGGCCCGTCGGTCATGACCAGCGACGGGATGCCCAACCGTTCAATCGGCACCGTCTTCCAGGCATCCTGGCCGGAGAGCAGAGAGATTTTCTCCCTCAACGTCAGTTGGCCAAGCAGGTCGTCCACCCGCTGCTCCACGGTCGTGCGATCGGAATGTTTCTCAGGTGTCATGGTGTTTTCCTCCAACTCATCGGATAGGTCCTTTGCCCGGCGCGTACAAGAGTCCGCGCCACGATAGGCCATCCGCTCGGCGCGGACAACAGTCCGCGCTGCCACCGCCGGACTGGGGCCCAGCGGAAGCGTACCTCCTGCTGCTCGGCGCGGACAACAGTCCGCGCCACCACGCCGGACTGAGGCCCGACGGAAGCGGCTGAGTAGCGGAAGCGGCTGAGTAGCGGAAGCGGCTAAGTAGTCGCGCCTATTGTAACACGATCCGGCCGGTTTCGCTATCGAACAGCGTAGTCGAGGCGGGCAGCAGATCAACCTCGATGTGCCGGTCGCTCTTGAGAGCAATGGGCAGGCTGCAAAACCAGTAAGTGCTGCTGGCATTGATGGTAGTCAATCCTCCCCATCAATCTTCGCCATCCGCAAACCTTCATCCACGAAGGATGATTGGCAAAAATGTAGCCCTGTCGTTGTCCAGAATAGTAACTGAGGCCGTCTGCATCAAAGTGTTAACAGTATAGCCACTGCCGCTCAGAAGTGTCAGCGTCACTGTCTCGTCAGGTTCCACCCGCAGGTCATCCATGGGGACGAGGGTGACCACCACCAACGAATTTCCTGCCGAAATCGTGACAGAACTGGACAATGGATAATAATCACTGCCGGCTGCGGCCGTCCCTCCGATGCTGAGTTGCACTGCCAGGTCGGAGCCCATATCGCCTGCGCGGCTGATCGTGAACTGGCCAACGTCCGGCCCACTCTCCGCTGCGCCTGCATCCGTTGCTGTGACACCAACCGTGACGGAAATGTTGCCCAGGGAAATCAACTCAATGCCGTTGCCCGTGTTCAGGTTTCGCGTATACTGCTTGTCGGTCACGTTGTTCCAATGCTCGTGCACTCCCAGGCTGGCCATGGGTATGCCGTCGCGTTCGGGATCATAGAACGCGCCAGAAGGTGGGTCGCCGGCGAGGGCTGCTTCGTGAAGGAAATCCTCAACCCCTTCGTTCATACGGGCCTGAGTAGGCCACTGCTGAGCAAGAAAATCGGCCGCCACCGACTCGATGGCTACAGGATCCATAGAGAGGAAAAGGCTCGACGGCCAGTCATTATTGAAGGGCGTCATAGTCCACCTGGACGGCACTGAGTTCCAGCCTTTGCCCCCAAAAATACCGTCTACCAGGTATAGCAATGTCTTGCCGCCAAGCTCCGCGTGCCCCATCAGGTCTACCAGGGCACGGTAATGTCCCAGGGTCGTGGGCGCTCCCATCCCCGGCAAAGTGGCATGCATGTCGTAGTAGTTGTTATAAGGTACACCAGTATTCGGCGCACCTCGCAGGTAACCATCCGGGCACCTCAGAAGCGAACCATAGTGATTCTTCGCGTTCACCGTTATGCCGGCGCCGCCGTGGCTTTTGAACAGCCCAAAGTTGATGACGTATGTGGCCTCAGCAAAAGCCGCAGGAACATAATCCTGCGTTCTTGTGTCAGCATCCGTCGTGCTCCAGTAAAACGGTACTTGAGGGGAAGCGCTGAACTCTGCACGTGTCCGGCCAAAAGTACCCCGATTGTCCAGATAGCGAACATGGGGGAAATCAGGGTGCAGAGGGTTGTAGAGATAGTTGACGAACAGGCCGGTAGGGTCACCGATGGTGATGTCCGATTGGGCAACACCTACCACGTTAACCAGCTGCTCCAGCAGGGCATGTAGAAGTTGGGGAGAATGTGAGATAGAATCCAGAGTCACTCCGGATTTCACCAGCTGGTTGTATGCTGCATCTGCCATGGAGCCCCCGGCATTGGAGGTGGTCAAGTTGATTTTGATCACGATCTTCTCACCAGGCGTGTAGCCAGTGTCGCTTTGGTTGAAATGGCAAAAGATCGCCTCCCACGCATCCTGGTCAGTGTCAGCGCCGGCGTAGTCACGTATCGCCCGGGAAAGCATCTCACCGGCTACAGCCTGATTGACGTCCTCGTACCAGCGCTGCCCCGTGCCAGGGCCGGCCCAGTCTGTGACTGCACGATCATAGACCCATACCACGCGACCAGGCTCAAGTCCGCGGGCAACTCCGACCGGCTGATTAGCGGGGTGAGGTGGATACTCTGCCAGGGCAGACCTCTGCACACTCAAGACTCCCCAGCCAACGATGGCAATCACCCCAATCAATGCGCACAAGGCACTGATACGATACCGCCTCTCCAAGAAGCGCTGTTTGGCTTGGCGGAAGACCAACGTGGAACTCAAAACGCCAGACAGCCACAGCACAAAAGTGGAGGCCAGGGGAGCCGCCACCCGCTGGCATGGGTAACCCGCCCGGCTAGGCTTTGGTATCACGCGCACCAGGAACCAGACGAGCGATGCCAGACCAACGAGAGGAAATAGCCAAACCAGCCAACGCTTCTTCACCCGTAACGCCACTACTTTCCCTGTCTTGGGGCATACGTCAAAGAGACGAGACTGTACAGCATCCATTGGCAGACCTCCTTCACCACCAGCCGGTAAGGCGCTGCGTCGTCATTATCAATGCCCGAGCCGGCGCTTGCACTCTTCGAGCATCTCCACCGTGCGGGTGGCGCCGGCGCGAGTCACGCCCAAGGCGCGCACCTCGAGCAGCCGGTCCAGCGTGCGCACTCCGCCCGCCGCCTTGATCTGCACATGGGGGGGCGAACATCGGCGCATCAGTCTCAGGTCTTCGTCGGTAGCACCGCCCGGGCCGTAGCCAGTGGAGGTCTTGACCCAGTCCGCACCGAGTTCGCCGCAGATCTCACACAGGCGGATCTTGTGGTCGTCGTTCAGGTAGCAGTTCTCAAAGATCACCTTGACCTGCTGGCCGTGCGCGTGGGCAATCTCGATGACGGCCTGGACGTCGTCCCGCACGTAATCCCAGCGGCCGCTGAGGACCTGGCTAACGTTGACGACCACGTCGAGTTCCTGGCCGCCGTCGGCCAGGGCCTGCCTGGCTTCGGCCACCTTGACCGCCGTGGTGTGGCCGCCGTGGGGGAAGCCGATGGTGGTGCTGGCCTTGACGGTGCTGCCGGCCAGAATCTCGGCGCAACGCTTCAAATAGTACGGCATGATACAGACGCTGGCCACGTCGTAGGCCCGCGCGACCTAGCAGCCCTGCTCCAGGTCCTCAACGGTCAGCGTAGGGTTGAGGAGGGAATGGTCAATCATTTTCGCGATCTGGTCGTAAGTATAGTCCACGAGGTTCCCTTTCACATACGTGTTGCGTGATGCGTGTTGCGTGTGGGGAAGCGGTCGGCGATGAGGTCGCGGAGGCGCAGGGTGCTGTCGAGTGCGTCGAACTGGTCGGACTCGAGGTACTCGATGGCGACGTGGCCGTGGTAGCCGCGATCCTCCAGTGCGCCCAAGACCCAGTCGAAATCCACCGCTCCCTCGCCGAACGGCACCTGCATGTGGCCCACGTCGGCGTCGCGCAGATGGACGTGCCGGGCATGGTCCATCAGCCAGGCCGTCTCCTTGATCCCGATCCCTTGCATGACGTAATGGCTGGGATCGTAGGCCAGCGGCAGGTCCGGCATGGCGGCGAGCAATTGCCGCGCCTGGTCCAGCGTCTCGAACGGAGAATGCACGTGCAATTCCAGGGCAAAGGTCACGCCGGCCGCCCGGCCTGCTTCGACCTGCTCGCGGAGTGTGGCCACGCAGTCGCGCAGTACCTTCTCCCAGGGCCGCGCAGGGTCGGCGTTACGCGGCTGCATGGCGGCGACCTGGATGCCGTAGCGTTGCATGAGGCGAATCAGCCCCTGCACCTCGCGCTTGCGCTGGATGTTGACCTCAGCGGAGCGCTGGTGCAGTTGTGGGCTGACGCCCGTGTTGAGCGCAACCGGCGCCAGGCGATGCTGGCTCAGCAAACCGTCCAGGCGCGCCAGCGTCTCCTCGAACCGGTCGGCCAGGTCGGTCGGATTGACGTGCACCCAGCCGTCAATCGCCAGCAGGTCAATCGCCTCGAAGCCAGCCGCCTCGATGTCGGCCAGCGCTTTTTCCAGCGATGAGTTACATCGCACTGAGGTAGAACAAGCAATCGTCATCCGTACCTCCCTCACCTCACGTGTTCCGTGTTGCGTGTTCCGTAAGTCTCACGCACTACGAAACACGCAACACGTACCACGTTTCACGTTTCACGTTTCACGAACCCATCTCGCCACTCTCGATCATGATCTCCAGTGGGAAGCGCGGTTGCTGCAACGGCAGTTCGATCTTCTTCCGCAGGCGGGCGGATTCAAAGATCGCCATCACGATTTCCAGGTCCTTTAGCCCCGATTGGCCAGACAAGGGGTGAGGGGTGCCCTCCCGGATCGTTCGCGCAAACTGCTGCAAGCTGGACACGAGCGCGATTTCCTTGTCCCCGGTCTCAAGCGGGACCGGCTTCCACCCTCCGCCGTCCTGGTCCATCTGGACCAGCAGCGGTGGATCGGCCTGGTCGCCCGCGCGGCGCAGGCGGCCCTGCGTGCCAAAGACCTCATAGTCCTGGTAATAGCGCCCCGGGGGCTGCAGTTTGCCGGTGAAGACTTCGGCGCGCAGGCCCGTCTCGAACTCGAACACGGCCATGGCGCCAGTCTCGACCGGGTGGCCATACCGCCAGCCGCCGGAGACGTGGAACCCCTGGCTGCGCGGTTCATCGGGATTGGATGGCTCGCGGTAGACCTGCCCAAAGACCCACTTGACCTCGGCGTCGCCCGCCAGGTGGCGGAGCGTGTCCACCGTGTGCGTGCCGTCGCTCAGTACGTCGCCTGCACAACTACCGCGCACCAGTTCGACCTGGCCGAGCGCGCCGCCTTCGATCAGGCGGCGCATGGTGAGAAAGACCGGCAGCATGCGGCGCTGGTGGTTGACGGCCAGCGCAACACCGTGCCGCCGGCACGCTTCGACCAAGGCAAGCCCATCCGCCAGGCAGGTCGCCATCGGCTTCTCACAGTACACGCCGCGGACGCCCACCTCGGCGGCCTGGATCGTCAGCGCGGCGTGGGTCACGTTGTGGGTCGCCACGACAACTACGTCCGGCCTCTCGGCGGCCAGCATCGCCGCATAGTCCGTGTAGCATACGGCCTGCGGAAACTCGGCGGCGAACTGCTGCACCTGCGGCTCGGCCAGGTCACACCCGGCCACCAGGACGTAATCGAGAGACGAGGCCACGACACGGGCCAAGTGGCGGCCCATCCCGCCACAGCCGACGAGGGCAGCACGCAAGGGCGCGGGTGTGGAGCTCATCGCTGCCCCTCCGGCAGACGGCGCACGAAGCGGCGCACGAAGGCCAGGCCCCTTTCGAGCGCTACGAGCGGGTCAATGTCCGACGGCGGGATGAATTCGATCTCCATCACCAGCCGGTCGGGGTCCGGCGCTTGTTCGAGCAAGATCTGGTAACACTCGCGCAAGGGGACGTCGCCGTCACCGATCACGGACGGCCCGACCTCAAAGTGCAAGGGGCGGGCGTCGGGACAGGGACGTACGTGGTGATCTTTGAAGTGCGTGCCCACGGCGTAGGGAGCGGCGGCGTGGAAGGCAGGCAGCGGCGCTTCGCCGATCAGGTAGGTGTTGCCGGTGTCGAGAAAGATGCCCAGGTGCGGCACCTGCTGGCACAGTTCCACCAGGTCGCTGCAGTAGTAGTCGCCGTGGTTCTCGATGCCGAAGGGCAGCCCCAGATCGTGGCAGCCCTGGGCGAGCGGAGCCAGCACGACCGCCAGCCGCTCCATCTGCTCCTGGAGGGAAGGATGGCGCATGAAGCGATGGAACGAACCGACCCCGGTGGTGACCAAGGGCGTGCGCAGCAGGGTGTGATAGGCCTCCAACTGCCTCAAGGCCTGGTCCACCGAGCGCCTGACCTCGTCCAGGTGATGATCGAAGTATGGCACGTGCGCGTAGAGGTGCAGGTACAGGTCACGGTCGGCCAGGTACTGCCCTACGGCCTCCCGCTGAGCCTCCCCCAGGTGGGCCACCTCCTCCAGCCCGATCCCGGTCACGTGCAGTCCATAGTGCTCCAGGAACTTGAGTTTTGCCATCAGTGGGTCTGGATCGCGCGCCAGGTATTGCGGCATCCAGACGAGAGCGTAGCCCCACAGCATGTGTCGCCTCCAGAGTGTTGATTGTGTGTGCGTGAAACGTGAAACGTGAAACGTGGTCAGTGTATCGCTGAACTCACTCCGGGTTGAGGATGACGGCCTTGATAACGTGGTCTGAGCATTCGCAGACGATCTTGAGCAGGCGCGGAAAGTCTCGCAGCGGGCCGCGGTGGGTGACCAGGACGCGGGGATCCATCTTTTTCTGGACGATGAGGTCCTGGACCTGTGCGCCCTGGAACATGGTAGAGTACCAGGAGCCCAGGATGGCCAGGCGGCGGCGGATCAAGAGTTCGCTGGGGCGCAGCATCATCTCGCCCCCCTCCCCCACCGTCACCATCAGGCCGCCCATCCTGAGCGAGGCCAGGCCGGTGGGGTAGGCCGGCGGCTTGCCGGAGCATTCCAGCACGACCCGCGCGCCCTGCCCCGACGTGCAATCGTAGACGGCCGCGGGCACGTCGTCCCCCGGCGGGAGTACCACATCGGCCCCCAGGCGGGAGGCAACGTCCAGCCGGTAGGGCAGCGGGTCCACGGCGACGACGAAGGCTCCACGCAATTTCGCCAGCGCCACGGCGGCCAACCCGATGGGGCCGCAGCCGGTCACGACCACGTCGTCGCCGTCGGCGACCTCCGCACGCTCGAGGGCGGCAAAGGGGGTGCCCCAATTGTCCAAGATCAGGCAGCCGGTCTCATAGTCAATGCCGTTAGCCAGTGGCATGCAATTGCGCTCGGGGGCGGCGACCCATTCGCCAAAGCCTCCGTTCACGTCGTGGTCTCCTGTCCAGTTGGGGCACAAGACAAACGCCCCGGCCCGGCAAGCCGGGCACACGCCGCAGCCGACGACGTTGTTGATGGCCACGCGGTCGCCGACGCGCAGCCGTTTGACACCCGGCCCCAAGGCGACGACCTGGCCGGCCACTTCGTGTCCCACGATCCGTTGGACCGGCTCGGTCGCCCGCCACAGCCACTTGTCGGAGCCGCAGATGCCCGACGCCCGCACGGCGACCAGCACTTCGCCCAGGCCGGGCAGTGGGTCGGGGACCTCGACGACGCGCACGTCTTGAGAGCCGAAGGAATGGATTGCTTTCATTTTTGATACCACCTCGCAACACGCACTAGGCGACGCGCAGCAGTTCTTCGAGCGACAAATCTTGGATCTCCAGCGGCAGTTCGACCCGCCCGCGCCGCCGGCTGGATTCGTAGGTGGCGAAACTCAACTCGGTGGCCTGCAACGCCCGCCGGCCCGAGAGTTCCGGCTCCCGCCCCTCCTTCAGCGCGTCAATCAGGTCGAGCACGCCCAACTGCACGGCGTTCACCTCGTCCGTCGGGATCTCATGCCATTCGTCCTGGCCCTTGCCCCAGACGCGCAAGGGGGGCTTGCGCGTCATGTCAATCTCGA
>Ga0307380_10011022_pt1 | contig 11344 bp, 10 predicted proteins | sample UN3MG_FD_202239 | JGI IMG/M metagenome (GOLD analysis project Ga0307380, IMG submission 202239) | Soil microbial communities from Risofladan, Vaasa, Finland - UN-3 | ecosystem: Environmental > Terrestrial > Soil > Coastal area > Acid sulfate soil | place: Finland: Risofladan, Vaasa | collected... | reverse complement strand
CGCGACGTCCAGATGATTCCCCATGTGACGGGCGAAGTGAAGGCCAAGTTGCGGAACCTGGCGCTGAAGACGGGCGCAGAGGTCGTCTTCGTCGAAATCGGCGGGACGGCCGGCGACTTCGAGAACGCCTACTACATTGAGGCGATGCGGCAACTGGCCTACGAGGAAGGGCCGGGCAACGTCTGCTTCGTTGCCCTGACGTTCATCCTGGAGCCGAAAATTCTCGGCGAGCAGAAGTCGAAGGCCGCCCAACTCGGCATCAAGCGGCTGCTGGAGATGGGCATCCAGCCCCACATCATCGCCTGCCGCGCCGCCAACCCCGTCACCGACAAGGTCCGGGAGAAGATTTCCATTTACACGAATGTCCCTGTGGCGCGCATCTTCTCGATGCACGACGAGCCATCCATCTACTTGATTCCCGTGCGGCTGAGGCGCGAGCATCTGGACCGCCAGGTGGTTCACCTGCTGGACCTTGTGGAGAGCGTCAACGCCGGAGCCGAGCAGGAGGCGATTAAGGTGTGGGACGCCTTTTGTGAGAAGATCCGCCATCCGAAGCACGAGGTCACAATTGCCGTCACGGGCAAGTACACGGCTGTGCGCGACAGTTACGCGAGCCTCATCAAAGCGGTCGAGCATGCAGCGGCGGCGCTTGACGCCCGGGCCAACATCCGCTGGATCAACACGACGGACGTGACGGACGAGAACGTGGCCGAGGCGCTGGCCGGCGCCGACGGGGTGATTGTGCCGGGCGGCTTCGGCACACGCGGCACCGGGGGCAAAATTGCCTGCATCCGCTACGCGCGCGAACGCTTCCTGCCGTATCTTGGCCTGTGCTACGGCCTCCAGTTGGCGGTGGTTGAATTCGCGCGGAACGTCTGCGGCCTAGAGAGGGCCCACTCGGCGGAAGTGGATGCCGACACGCCGCATCCGGTGATTGACCTTTTGCCGGAACAGAAAAAGGTTGCGGATTTCGGCGCGACGATGCGCCTGGGCGGCAAGGACGTCGAGGTCCGCCCGAATACGTTGACGGCTAAGTTGTTCAAGGGTGCGAAAACCGCGCGGCTGCGTTTCCGGCACCGCTGCGAGGTGAACCCCGACTACATCGAGCGGCTCGAGCGGGGCGGCATGGTCTTTTCCGGCAAGGCGCCGGGCAAGCCAATCATGCAGATCCTGGAGTTGCCCGACCACCCGTATTTCATTGCGACGCAGGCGCATCCGGAGTTTACGAGCCGGCCGCTGCGGCCCAGCCCGTTCTTTCTGGGCCTGATGGCTGCAGCGCTGGGCGCCAGCGCGGTCGGCCCGTTTGAAACCGAACAGGCCAAAGTCTAAAGGAACCTTCGATGACGGAAGAAAAGGCGAAACCGGAGCAAGTGCCCGAGGCGAATAAATCGCGCGAGCGCCAGTCCAAAATCCACGTGGACGCCGATTGGAAGAGACAGGCCCAGGAGGAGAAGGAGCGGCTGGTCCGTGAAGTCGAAGGCAAAGCGTCGGGCGCCGAGGCCGCCGCAAGCACCCGCCGGGCTCACAGGATACCGCCCGCGGATTTCAGCACCCTCGTCCAGACCCTCGCGACGCAGGCGGCGCTGTTCCTCGGCGACCACCGCGACCCCAAGACCGGTAAGAGCCTGCGGAACCTCGACCTCGCGAAGCACCACATTGACCTGCTGGGCGTTCTGGAGGAAAAAACGAAAGGTAAGCTGACGGACGAAGAGAAACGGTTGTTGGATACGCTTCTTTACGAGTTGCGTCTGGCGTATGCTTCGGCGGCGTCGTAAGAGCCGCTAACAAAATGGGTGGCACGGGCAGCTTGTCTGCCCGTGCACTGGCGGACAAGCCGCCAGTGCCACCCCCTTGTAATCGTTTTATTTGGCGCACTAAAACGCGGAGGGAACGGCAATGAAACGGATGGCGTTAGCGTGCCTGCTGGCGGCGGCGTTCGGGCCGGTAGCGGCGGCGCCGCTGGCGTGCCAGCTCGTCCCCACGACGGGCGAACGAGCGTTCATTGTTCTCACGTGGGACCAGGAGATCGCGCTGGGGCGCGAGGCCGCTCCGGAACTGGAGAAGGAGTTCGGAGGGTCGCTCGACAACCTGCCGGTCCAGGCCTACGTGCGAACGGTCGGCCAGCGTGTGGCCGTGTCGGCAAAGCACCCCAACCTGCCCGAACTGCCGTATCAGTTCACCGTGCTCGACAGCGAAGTCGTCAACGCATTCGCGCTGCCCGGCGGGCCGGTGTACGTGACGCGAGGCCTGCTCGAGAACCTCAAGACAGAAGGCCAGTTGGCTGCCGTCCTCGGTCACGAGATCACCCACATCAACTCCCGCCATGGGAGCCAGCAGATCAGCCGGCAGATGGGCATCCAGGTCCTTCTGGCGGCGGCTGCGGCTGCGGCCGGACGCAGCGAAAAGGGCGCCCAGATGGCGACTCAGGCGGAGGACCTCGCCAAGGTCGTCGTCGGCCTGATCAACCTGAAGTACAGCCGGGGCATGGAGAGCGAGGCCGATCGTTTCGGCTTGGATTACCTGGCGGCCTCCGGATACGATCCTAGGGAGATGATGAACCTGCTCAACGTATTCGTTTCGATGGCCGGCTCCAGGCCGCCCGAAATCCTGAGTACGCACCCGAATCCCGAGAACCGCCTAGGTGCCGTCGAGGAACAAATCAGCGAGAAATATCCCAACCGCGGCGGCCGTGTGGCCGATGAGGAATATCGCCGCGAGGTTATTGATCGTCTGAAGACACGGAAGTAGGTGCCCTGCGATTCGCCGCGAAGGGAGGCAGCGATGCGCACCGGCAGGTCGGTGATGGCGTTAGTGCTTGCAGCCGCGATGGTTGTTTCGGCCGGGTGCGGGCGAGATGCGGCGCTGTCGCGGCAGGCGGATCGGACGTATGAACGGCTCCTGGCGTCGGCGGCCGAAGCGCAAAAAGCGCCGGCCGTCTCTCATCCGGCCACAGTGGGCGCGGTCGGGGAGGGCGGTGAAAGGCTGATCATCTTCGCCGCACCCCTCGAGCCGGACGCTCCGGCGATGGCCGGTGCTGTGGGTGTAGAAGCAGCAGACGTGGGGGCTGCCTTTGAGTCCATTGAGGGCCGACCCTTCGGCGAGATCCTCAAGCGAGATCTGAAAGAGGCGCCTCGGTCCATCGGCCGAGGATTCATTCATTCTTACGCGAAGCCCGAGAATCTCATCATTCTGGGCGTGGCGTTCGGCGCCGACCGGATCGTGCGCCACAATCTCGACGGGCAAATCCGCGGCGATTTGCGCGACAACGACACGAGCCTGGCGGAGACGGGCGACTTCGGCAGCGTGATCGGCAACCCGGCCCTGCATTTCGGTATCGCCGGCGCCTGGTATCTGGCGGCCGTTCGCGGCGAGAACGCGCAGCATCACGAGATGAGTAAGACCCTGATGGAGGCGCTCGCGGTCAATGGCCTCTCGACGATGGCCCTGAAGTTGTCGATGGGCGACGAGTCGCCGAACGGCGAGAAGTGGGGCTGGCCTTCCGGCCACACGTCGTCCAGCGTTTGTTTCGCCTCGGTCCTGCACGAGTTCTACGGCTGGGAAGCCGGCCTGCCACTCTATCTGTTGGCCGGATACTCGGCCGCCTCGCGGTTGGAGGATCGGGAGCACGACCTTTCGGACATCGTCTTCGGGGCGGCGCTGGGCTGGGTGGTCGGCCACAGCGTTGCCAAGGGGGAACTTCCGCAGGTGGCCGGTTTCCACGTCCTGCCGTATGGCGGCCCGGACACGGGCGGACTGATGTTCGTCAAGTCATGGTAGCGGACGGCGAGAGGTGCACCTCTGGCAACGCGGTCGAGTGTTTTGTAGAATGGCCTGCCTGAAGCGCGGCGCTCAGCGCCGCAACGTTCTCCTGGGTGATTCCTTCAGGTGCTTTGACATGCGGCAGTGGATAGTCTTGCTGGGTTTGACTGCGGGGACGGTGCTGGCGGGGGCGGGCTGCGCGCCGTCGGAGGCACCCGGCCCCGCAGCCGCAGCGCCCCTGATCGCCACAGGCAACTTCGACAATCTTTATGCCGTGCTCGTGGACGGCTCGCGCAGCCAGTTCCGTTACCGGCAGCGCGATGCGGAGGGAAGTTGGCGGGACGAGGTCGGGGTCGGGCGGGGGCTGCCGGCGGCTGCCGTCGCCTGGCGCGAGGATCTGGTCATCTTCTTCCCCAGCGGCCGTTACGGCCTCTTTCGGTTGGGGGAAAGACCGGCGGTCCGAGCGGCTCCTGTCGCGGCGTGGGAGCCGATAGCCGCTTGCGAAGACGGTGCGGCCATGGACGTGTTCGGATGGAACAAGGCCGGCGACCTTATCCACGCCCGATTCGAGGAAGGGGAGTGGGCGTGGGACCGCGTTCCCGTGACCCTGGAGCGCGACAGCGTCCGCGATCCGTGTGCGGTGAGGTTCAAAGGGCGTGTTTTTCTGGCTTGGCGGGCGGAGGAGACGCTCATCGGTGCCTCGCCGCGTTTTCGCCTCCGATTTTTGTATCGGAAGGAGGGGCGGTGGTTTCCGCTTCGGTCGCGGCTTAGTGTGGCGTCGGCGCCGGGGGTGGCGGCGACGGCGGAGAAAATGGTGTGCCTTTACCGTAAGCCTTCCGCCGAAGACACGCCGGGCCCGTGGGCCGTGGCTGTTTATGCGACGGCCGATGAAGATTGGCATGAGGCGGGCGAACTGGTCGGCCAGGTCCCCGAAGGGCCGGTCGCACTCGCTCGCCAGGGCGAGCACTTTTACCTGATGGTCGCCCATGAACGGAACCCTGAGTTCGCACCGCTGGACGTTAAGACGCAGCAGGTCGGGGAGTTCGAGCCGGTCGCCGGTACCGAAGCCGGGAGAGGGCCGACCGGGCGTGTTTGGAATCTATGGCTTACGGTTGCACTTTTCGCGGGGGTGCTGCTGTTCCTGGGGTGGCGGGCGCGTGCGCGGCAGCGGCGCGCGCCGGCGCAGAACCAGCAAGGCGCTGCCGGACCAGCAGCCGCGCCGCTCGGTCGGCGGGCTGCCGCCGTCTTCGTCGATTACATTGTGCTGAGTTTCATACTGGTGCCGGTGATTTTTTACGTGGCCCCCGATCTGCCCGAGCGCTTTGTGAGGGGTGAGACCGTCCCATTCGCGAAGAGGTTGGTTTTGGAATTGATTCGGCTCGGCCTGACGGTGGCGTATTTTTCGTTGGCCGAGGGCGTGACCGGGCGGACGCTCGGCAAGGCGCTTCTGGGGCTCGAGGTGCGAAGCGAGTCCGGAGCGTCTCTCACGCGGGGCCAGGCGCTGCTTAGAAACCTCGGCCGCATCGTCGATGAGATGCCCGGGTTATATGTATTCGGTATGATTTCCATTCTCCTTGGTCCGCGCGCTCAGCGTATCGGTGACCGCATGGCGCGCACGCTGGTTGTTCGGCGTGAGGCGCCCGACCATCCGGCGCTGTGAACGCGAACCGAAACGCAGCGCGCCGCAAGTGGGTCCGGCCGATTTTTCTCCCCCACCGCAAAATTTTTTTCCTGTGTGCCGCCCTCACATCCCAGGTGCATGCCGTTGACCTTCAGGCAGTGACCTGACCGCGCCCGATGTCCGGCAGCTCAACGCCTAGAGCGCCCCTCCAGCCGCGCTACCCCATTTGGTGTTCCCGCGCAACGCGGATCCGGAAACGGCGAGGCGATGGCGACCCACGCGTGTTAGGCATATGTTAGGACAAAAAACTTTTGGAAAAATTGTTTGACAGCCGGTGGGGGATTGGGCTACATAAGGCCCAATGGCGCGCCGATAAAAGAAGTACTTGGACCAAGTCAGCGCATGGGGAGAGCAGTTCAGTGGGAAATAATGGGCAGCAGCAAGCGCCTCCCGCTCTTCAACCATTGCAACTGAATGGCGAGTACTTCCACGCCGTGGACGCCAAGTCGCGACTGACCATACCCGCCAAGCTCCGCGAAGCGGTCAACACACAGGAACAGGGCTTCGGGTTTCTCGCATTCATTGATTTCGATGGCGTCCTGTGTCTCTACACACCGCGCGTCTATCAGGAACTTGCACCGCTTTTGATGGACACGAGGCTGCGCGCCTCGCAGCAGGTGCGAGACTACAAGCGGCTTCGATACGGTCTGGCGGAACACCTCGACGTCGATCGGTTGGGGCGCGCGCTGATTCCTGAGAAGTTGCTCGGGCGCGGCGGGATCAAGAAGGACGTGGCGGTCATCGGGTGCCAGGATCATATCGAAATCTGGGACCGGTCGCGGTGGGAGGCGTTTGTGAAGGAGTGTCTGCCGGAGCACGACAAACTGGCGGTCGAGGCGATGGAACTTGCCGAGAGCGCCGCGGCGCCGCCTGAACCGGAGTCGGATTAGAGCCCCCTTGGAGGTCGTCCGGGTGGGCGCGACCCACCCGGGCGACCACGCCCCCCTGAGATGGAGGGGGAGCGGCGGGAAAAAAATCACTCCCGGTGACGCGGGCCAGATCGGGGGAGGACGTTCCAACAGGAGAGGAGAAGGCCGTGGGGCAAAACGTGGATGAGCAGACGTGGGAGATAGTTCGTCGGGCGATTGAACGCCCCGAAGAGGAGGCGCCGGTGTCGGATGGCCAGCTCGAACGTGAAGTCCGACGCCTGGAGACCCGTCTGGCCGGGGTTCGGGCGCGCGGCGGCGCGTATCACAAGGTGAGTTTCTCACGCGACGTTCGCCGGCTGCTCGCGCGATTGGAGGCAGGCGCCGCCTTGAGCGCGTATGTGCACTAGGCACCGAGGAGGGGGCCTCCGGGTGGATGCGACCCCCGTGCATGTTCCGGTCATGCTCAAGGAAGCGCTCGAGCATCTGGCGGCCCGTTGCGGCGGGGTGTACCTGGATGGGACGGCAGGTGGTGGTGGCCACGCGGCGGCCCTGTGGGAGCGGATTCGGCCCGGCGGGCGACTCATTCTGCTGGACCGAGACCACGGTGCCCTTGAACGTCTGAAAGCCCGATTCGGACGCGAGGGCGGCCTGACGTACTGTCATGCCAACTTCTGCGATTTCGACAAAGCCCTAATCCAGGCGGGGGAAGAACGGTTCGACGGTGCCCTTTTGGACCTGGGGGTTTCCAGTTTGCAATTGGCCGATGCCGAGCGAGGGTTCAGTTTCGAGCGTTCCGGGCCGCTGGACATGCGCTACGACCGGAGCCAGGAATTGACGGCCTTTGAGATCGTCAACCGGTGGGACGCCGAAGACCTGGCGTCGCTGTTCAGCGCCTACGGCGATCAGCCTTACGCGCGGCGAATTGCGCGGGCGATTGTCCAGACAAGAGGGCGGCAACCGATTCGGCGGACGGACGAACTGGCCGATGTCGTCACGGTGGCCCAGCCGGCCCGGTATCGGCGGCGGAAGCGGATTCATCCCGCCACGCGGATCTTCCAGGCCCTGCGAATGGCCGTCAACGACGAGCCTAGAAGCTTGGATATGTTCTGCCGGAAAATTTTCGACTATCTGAAGCCGGGCGGCCGCGCCGTCGTCATCGCCTTTCACAGCGGGGAGGACCGCATCGTGAAGAACCGGTTCCGCGAAGCGGTCCGGGCGGGCGTGGCCGAGTTGCTCGTCAGGAAGCCGATTACACCTGATCCGGACGAGGTCCGCGCGAACCCGCGTAGCCGCAGCGCGCGGCTGCGCGTCGCCGCACGACTCGCTCCGAGAGTCGGTTTGTCATAAAAAGGGACACCGCCGAGCGCGACCGTGGGGACGGCCCGCCGGCATCGCCGGGTGTCGGGGAAGTAAGTGGGAAGACGCACGTCGATGTGGGAGCAAGACCGTGGGGAGAGAAACGAAGTTGGGATTGCTGGTGGGGTTGGCTTTTATTGTCCTGTTTGGTCTGATTCTGAGCGTTCGAGGGGGCACCGAGCCGGTTAAGCACGCGGCGTTGCCGACGGGCGAAAGCCGCGGACATGTGACGATGGTCCGCTCGATTCTGATGGACGTGGACCCGTTTGTCGAGCAGAGCGTTCTGGAAGTGGCAAATACGGGGCCTGCGGAGGCCGAAGCCCGGAGCCCGGAGGAGCCGATGCCGGCTCCAGAGTCGGTTCAAACCGTCGAGACGCCCGAGCGTATCACAAACGAATACGGAACCGTGGCCGCCGTTCTCGAACGGGACTCGGCGCCAGCCGAGCGCCTTTTAGCCCCCGGTGAGTCACCGGGGGCTAAAGGCCTTGCCGCGGGGGAGCCGACTGAGGCCTCGCCTCCGGCGCTGCGCACGTATAAGGTTCGGACGAATGACACGCTGATTCGGATTGCACGCCGCTTCTACGGGTCGGGCAGCGAGCGGCTCTGGCGCCGGGTCTACGAGGCGAACAAGCAGGTGCTGGCGGACCCGGACCGTCTGGCGCCGGGTCAGGAGTTGGTGATTCCCGGGTTCTGCGCGTCGCCCGATCCGGCACCCGCGCCCGACGGCGTCCGCACGGTGACCGCGGGCGAGTTGGCCCGGATGTTCGGCTCGCAGTCGGACCTTGTGGAGGTGCCTTCCGCACCGCCCACGACCTACACAGTCCGTGAAGGCGACACCTTTTACAGCATCGCTCAGAAACTCTATGGCGAGGGGCGACTCGGCAAGTTGCTCCACCTGCGTAACAAGCACATGGTTCCCGATCCGAGGCGGCTGCGCGTTGGACAGCGGATCCTCCTCCTGGACGGGGAGGAGATCCGTCGGGAACCGGCTGACCTCGAAGGGATGGTGGCCCTGAGATGAGGGTATGTGTGCGGCTGGCGGCGCTGGCGGCCCTGCTGGTGGCCATCGCTATCGCGCTTGTCTATCTGCGGACGGATGTCGCCCGCGCCGGCAACCGGCTCCACTCGCTCTATCGCGAGAAGCGCACGCTGGAGAAGGCGTGCTGCCGGCTGGAACTGGCGATTGCGCGGCTGAAGAGTCCGCAGCGGCTGCGGGAACAGGCGGCTGAATGGCGATCTCCGGGGAAGGAAGCCGACCAAGCGCCCGATTTAGCCTCCGGTGAGTCACCGGGGGCCAATACAACGGAGCCGCTGCTCGCGGTGGAACGCGCCGCGCTGCCGCCCTAGACCACCGTATCCAACACAGTGGACGGACTGAGGACTCCAAGGACGACGATGTGATCTTGCCGACCCGTCAACGCCGTATCGCATTGGCCATCACGATGGTTCTCGGTGCGATGCTCGTGGCCTTGGCGGGTCGGCTCTTGTATATTGAGAGGTGCTCGTCGGAGCGCCTGGCGAGCCGCGCGGCCGAGCAGCATCACATGCGCGTGACGATCCGCCCGATGCGGGGCAACATCCTGGACGCGCGGCTGCGTGTCCTGGCGACGAGTGTCGAAGTCCAGAGCGTCTTTGCCGACCTGAAGGTAATCAGGGACACCGGCGCGGCCGCAGCCAAAGCCGCGCCAGTCCTCGGCATGGACGCGGACGAATTGTACGAGACGCTGGCGGCCGACCGGCAGCGCCGGTTCGTCTGGCTGCGACGCCGTGTGTCACCTCAGATCGCCGAGGCGATCCGCAACTTGGGGATCTACGGCATCGGCCTTGTGCCGGAGGGCAAGCGGCACTATCCCAACGGCGCTCTGGCCGCTCACGTGCTCGGTTTCGTCGGCGTCGAGGAGCAGGGTCTGGAAGGTCTGGAACGATTGTTCGATGAGCGGCTGCGCGGCCGCAAGGGCGAAGCATTCATCCTGACCGACCGGAAACGCCGCCCCATCTGGTCCGAGCCGGAGCAGTTCGTTCCGGCCGAGGACGGCCAGCATCTGGTCCTCACGATCGACGCAACGATCCAGGCGATTGCCGAGCAGGCCATCGCTGGGGCGTGCGAGAAGTTCCGCGCCGAAAGTGCGACCGCGATTGTGATGGACCCCGTGACAGGGGCGATTCTGGCGATGGCGAATGTGCCGACCTTTGACCCGAACCGGTACGACACCTATCCGACGGAGGCGCGGCGAAACCGGGCGGTGACGGACCCGGCGCCGCCGGGCAGCGCGGCCAAACCGTTCGTTGCCGCTGTAGCGCTCGAGGCCGAAGTCGTCCGGCTGGGCGAGGTCATCTACTGCGAGAATGGTTTCTGGCCCGCCGCCAGGTTGCACGACGCGGGCCACCGGTACGGCAACCTGGCGTTTGAGCAAATTGTCATCAAGTCGAGCAACATCGGGATGGCGAAGATTGGCACGCGTCTCGGCAATACGAGACTGCACGAGGCGCTGGGGCGGTTCGGGTTCGGGCGGACGACGGGTGCCTGGCTGCCCGGAGAGAACCCCGGGCGGGTCTTTCCGCTGTCGCGCTGGACGAAGTACTCGACGACGCGCGTGCCGTTCGGCCAGGAATTTGCAGCCACGCCGCTTCAGTTGGTTACGGCCTTTGCGGCGATTGCCAACGGCGGCAAGTTGGTGCGGCCGAAGATACTGCGCGGCGTCCTGGACCGCTGCGGCCGCGTCGCCGTGAACCTGGCCGAACCGGAGGTTATGGGCGAGGCGATTGACCCGCGGACAGCCCGCACGATGATTGAGTCTTGTCTGGTTGGCGTTGTGGAGGAAGGCACCGGCAAACGGTGCCGGATTCCGGGCTATCGGGTCTTCGGCAAGACCGGCACGGCGCAGAAGGTGGACCCGGAGACCGGCGCGGTGAGCCACACACGTTACATCGGCACGTTCCTGGCCGGGGCGCCGGCGGCCGATCCTCAGGTGGTCGTGCTGGTCACGGTCAACGAGCCGGACAAGTCGCTGGGTTATTACGGCGGCACGGTGGCGGCGCCGGCCGCACGTGAGATTCTTGAGCAGACGCTGCGGTATCTGGGCATCCCGCCCTCGCGGGTCACGGAAAAGGGCGCGCCCCCCGACCGGCCCCCAGCGGAACTGGTGTTGCAGGAGAGCGGCGGGTGAGGAGCCGCACGGCCATCCGTCCGAACGCATTGGCGGCCGACAATGAAACTGTCCGAACTCGCCGAGCGCGTCCCCGGCTCGCGCCTTCTCGGCGCGGGTGAGACCGAGGTTCGCCGCGCGGTCCACGATTCGCGCAAGCCCTGCCGCCCGGGCGACCTGTTTGTTGCCCTGGCCGGGACGAAAGTGGACGGTCACCGGTTCGTTCAGTCGGCCCTGGAGGCGGGAGCGTCCGCCGCCGTGGTCGAGCGTGCTGTCCAACTGCCAGGCGAGCCCGCGCTGCTCGTGGTTCTGGATGCGCGTGAAGCGCTGGGGCTCGCGGCCCATGCGCTGGCGGGCGATCCCACACGCCGCCTGACCGTCTGCGGCGTGACCGGAACCAACGGCAAAACGACGACGACCTATCTGGCTCGCAGTATTCTGGAGCGCGCCGGCCGACCGACCGGGCTCATCGGCACCATCGGATACCAGATCGGCGAGCGCTGGATTCGGTCGCACATGACGACGCCGGACGC
>Ga0307380_10011021_pt1 | contig 11345 bp, 9 predicted proteins | sample UN3MG_FD_202239 | JGI IMG/M metagenome (GOLD analysis project Ga0307380, IMG submission 202239) | Soil microbial communities from Risofladan, Vaasa, Finland - UN-3 | ecosystem: Environmental > Terrestrial > Soil > Coastal area > Acid sulfate soil | place: Finland: Risofladan, Vaasa | collected... | reverse complement strand
CGTGGGCACAGCGCACCCCCAAGCTTCTGCGCCAACTGAGACGGTCGTTCTCCTGGAGACGAATCTGGATGACATGAACCCTGAGCTGTACGACCATGTGATGCAGGCTCTATTCGATGCCGGCGCACTGGACGTCTCCCTCTACCCGTTCCAGGGCAAGAAGAACAGACCCGGGATCCTTCTCTCCGTGCTATGTCAGCCGCGGGTGGAGCAGGAGTTATCTGCTATCATCTTCGCTGAGACCACGACGCTGGGTATCCGGCGCCTCACGCTTGAACGCCGGTGCCTCGACCGCGAGACGGTGAACGTCGACACCCCATACGGGCGCGTGAGAATCAAGGTGGCAAGGCTGGGTCAGAGGATCCTGAATCTCTCGCCCGAGCACGACGACTGCCGCCGTCTCGCTCTAGAGACCGGAGAACCCCTCAAGGAGGTGTACGCAGCTGCGCAGGCCGCAGCCGGAAAATGGCGCGAAAGCCACCGCTAGCTTTGTTTCCCCGCCCCCAGCCTCAGCGCCGCGCGCCGTGAAAGGTATCACATGCGTGTGTTACGCCATGCCCTCTACCTGACCATCAGCGTGAGCCTGCTCTGTATCGCGGGCTTCGCGGTGCTGTGTTTCAATATCGACTACTTAGGCCGTCGAGACCTGGCCCAACCAGCGGATGCCATCGTGGTCCTTGGCGCCAAGGTGCAGCCCAACGGCCAGCCGGGCCCCGATCTCAGAGCTCGCACCGAGCACGCCGTCGACCTGTATCGAACTGGCATCGCCCCACGTCTGATCTGTTCAGGCGGCGTGAAGGGCGACCCGCTCTCGGCGGCAGCTGTGTGCAGGGGTTTGGCGATAGCGCTTGATACCCCAGATGCAGCCGTCCTCCTGGCTGACGGGTCTGCCAACACTGCGGAAGATGCACGACAGGTGGCGGCGGTCATGACGGAACACGGATGGTGCAGCGCCGTCGTGGTCAGCCACCCGCTCCACCTCTATCGCGCCAAACTCTTGTTCGAGCAAGAGGGCCTGACCGTCTACACCAGCCCCACAACCACGAATGTAGGCAGCATTGACTTGCCCTTGCGCGGCTACTACATGATCAGAGAAGGGGCAGGCATCCTCTGGCCCTATCTTGAGCACGCCGGCTTTCCGCCGGAATGGACTGCTGCCCTTCAAGAATGGGTCTATGCCGGGCCCTAAGCGTATTCTCTCGCGCCACTGCCTGACCAATCGGAGATCTCCTGGCCGGTGCGATGCGTTGTCTGCAACTGCTCTTGCTGGAGGCTTCATGACTGTTGCCGTCACCCCTCAACGGTGGTAAAATCGCGGTCACCCCTGGCTCGGCGCGTCGGGGGGAGCAGAGGACGAATAGCATGGAAGACCAGACACCAGCCATACATGAGGTAGTCGCCTACACGAGCCAGCTCGAGGTGAGGGGAGAGGTAAGAGCATGGCCTCCCCGCCGGATCCTGGACGTCCTGAACAGCGAGCAGATACCCTACCTCACTGTTGATCAGGCATCGATCGTACCGCTGTCCCGATGGGGTAAGGCCCAGCCCGCCGGTGCAGAGAGCGTCATCTTGAACAAGGACGAGATCATAATGGTCTGGCTTGTTCGAGAGACCAAGGTCGACAGACCCTTGTTGGCCACCGCATACAAGATCCCCCAGCGGGTCACCGCCTATGCCGGTCCTTTTGTCGCTCAGGGAACTCTGCACATCATCCGAGAGGTCACCTTGGCCCAGGCGCTGGATGCCATGAGCGAGCGCTTCATCGCCCTGACAGAGCCCTCGGTTCTCTGCCTCTCGGTGGCGGAACTCGTCCTCAGAGGAGGCATAGTGCTGGGTCTGAACAAGGATAAGGTCATGGCCATGCAGGTGGCCTGATGAGACGAAGCACTGCGCCTCTGGCATCAGTCCTGACCACCAGGCAACTACGGCGACGCGCGCCAGGAGAGCGAAGAGGTATCGCAAAACCGCGGATCAATACGGTATCGCCGGCAGCCCTGATCAAACGCCTGGGACACGCTGTGCTCAGCCTGGCTATGGTGGCGACCCTGCTTCTGCTGACAGCGTGCAGTCTGGGAGAGCCGACTGCCGCCCCGACCGCCTTCCCGGCCGAGCATGCCCCAACAGCCACGGCGACGATGAAACCCAGCCCCACCCCTACGCCGTCCCATGAAGACCCCTATGAGCCCAACGACTCGATGCTGCAAGTCTCTGATCGCCTCGTTCTGGGTCAGGAGTATCGTGGCTTCATCAGCAAGAAAGACGACATCGACTTCTTCTCTTTTGAGATCGAGACTCCGCAAACGGTTGTGCTCTCCCTCACCGACATACCTCCAGAGACCGACTACGATCTGTACCTGGTCACCGGTGAGGAGGACATCCTTGGAGACTCGTCCCATCCCGGCCAACAAGACGAATACATAGAGTACACGACGAGCAGCGTCGGCGTCTTCTACGTGCTGGTCTTGCCTTTTGAGAACTTCAGTCCCACGGAGACCTATACTCTGCGGCTGGAGTTGTCACCGGCGCCCACTCCCAGTGGCGAGGACAGCTACGAACCCAATGATACGCCTGACCAAGCCACTGGACCTCTTGCCCTGGGCCAGACGTACCAATCCTACATCTGGGATGAGGGAGACGTCGATGTATACACATTTAGGATTGACCAACCTCTGACCGTCCGGATCAGCTTGACGCACATCACTGCCGTGGCAGACTATGACCTCTTTCTCTCCAACGAAGCCGGGGAGCTTCTAGCTTCGTCCACGCTCGCGATAGACAGGGAGGCCATCGAGCTATCGCTGCAGCCGGGGATCTACTACGTCACTGTGCAACCTTTCTCCGGTTTCAGTCAGAACGAGCCCTACTCCGTGCAAGTCGACTCAATACAGCCCTAGTCCTGCAAGCGACAGCGAGCACCTCCTTCCTCGATATCCAGTGGAGAACGAATAGATGGCAAGGGTGTGCGTCGAATGCGGAGCATCCAACACAGACACCAAGGCCTTCTGTGGCGCTTGCGCCAAGAGTCTGAGCGGCTTCTCCCTCAGCTCAACAAAGAACCCGACCCAGGGTAGTGAAGCGATGAGCGCCAGACCTTGGATCGCAACGTCACTCATCGCAGTGCTGGTGTTGTGCTGCCTCTGCCTGCTCGGTATCACGCTGCTGGACGAACTGATGGCATCCCATCCCCTACGCACGCTGGTGATGGGAGTGCCCACATCGACGGCCACACGGCCCGCCACTGCAAGCTCAACCCCCACGGCGACTTCTTCCGCCGCGCCCACTTACGCCCCCACGCCGCAGGGGGGCACCGATACATACGAGGCCGACGACACGAGGGCCCAGGCGAGCCTCATCGAGACCGATGGCACCGCTCAGACCCACACCCTGAACCCAGCTGGAGATCGCGACTACGTATTCTTCCAGGCCAGGGGCGGCACGCGATACACAATAGAGACTGGGAACCTGGGGCTCGAATGCGACACCATCATCACCTTGTACGACGAGGATGGTGCGGAGTTGAGGCAGGTTGATGACGGAGGCGAGGAAACTCTGGCTTCTCGTCTCAGCTGGACGGCGCGCCAAGATGGCCGGCTGTTCGTCGAGGTGAGGCAGTTCGACGAGGAGGTAGAAGCAGAAGGCACCGAGTACGACATCTGGGTGTCAGAAAGCGAGCCTCTGGTCTTCGAGGCGGATGAATACGAACCGGACAACACCTTGGAGCAGGCCAACCAACTGACTTTGGACGTGCCGCAGACTCACAATGTCCATCTGGGAGGGGACCGAGACTGGTTGCTCCTCCAAGTCGAGAAAGGCCGCACCTACATCCTGGAGACCCTCGATCTGGGGGCCGGGATAGACACTATCATCTACCTCTATTATGACGAAGGCGGCGACGAACTGGTGCACAACGACGATAGTGGTGAGGGCGGCGTTGGTTCCCGCATCATCTGGACGGCCGACTCCACCGGTGTCCTCTACGTGATGGTCCGTGACTACTGGGACGACACCGTCGAGGAGGACATGGAGTACACCATCTCGTTCACCGAGAGCGAGCCTTCCGAGGCTGATGACTACGAACCCGACGACACTCAGGATCAGGCCAGCGAGATCGAAGTCGGTTCCTACCAGAACCATAATCTGCACGTCACTGGAGATCACGATTGGGTCTGCTTTCAGGCCACGGCTGGCACAGGCTATATGGTGGAGACTTTGAACCTGGAAGAGCGGATCGATACACAGGTCAACCTGTACGACTCGGATGGCGAGCAATTGGCTGAAGACGATGACTCAGGTCCGGAGACGCTGGCCTCTCGACTCAGTTGGAACGCCCGCGAAAGCGGCACTCTCTGTCTTCTCATCAGAGATCTGGATGATGAGGCGGCGGGACCCGGTACTGGATATGCAATCTCAGTGCGGGAGGGAGAAACGGCGCTGCTCTCCCCTGACCGGTACGAACCCGACGACACCCTGGCTTCAGCCGGAGAGATAGCTGTGGGTGGGATGCAGCAGCGTAATATACATGCAGAAGGCGATCACGACTGGCTCTCGTTCCGGGCCGAGGAAGGCGTGACGTACCTTGTGGAAACGTCACACTTGGGAGAAGATATCGACACGATCGTTTTCCTGTACAATGAGGATAGCGAGGAATTGGCACGGGACGACGATGGAGGTGAAGAACCGCGAGCGTCGAGCATCACATGGACGGCGCAGGACACAGGAACCGTCTACGTCATGGCACGGGACTACAAGGATGATAGAGCCAGCCAGAACATGCAGTACAGTATCTCCGTCTATGAGAGCTACGGTGTCCCGGATGCTCGCGCGCCTGCCATCTACATCGCCGACGGCGCGTATCACGTGGTCACCGCTGACACGCACCAATTCGCCATTGGAGTGAGCCAACTGCTCTCCTTGGAGAACTTCAGTCTGGAGGTTGACGCGGCCCAGGTCAGCGGAGGCAGCGACAACGAGTACGGCCTGGTGTTCGGATACAAGGACGACGACAACTACTACGAATTGGCCGTCTCGGGTGACGGATATGTCGGCTTCTTCGCCAAGGAGCGAGGCAGATGGGACACCATCTCGGCCTTCAGCGCGAGCTCGGCCATTAACCAGGGAAACGCGGTCAACCGCCTACGCCTGGAAGCACTTGAAGGCTCCTTCTCGTTATACGTCAACGGTCAGCTGGCTCTGTTGGAGTTCGACGATCGATTCACCGCAGGGTTGATAGGTTTCGGGTGTGGCAGCTTCGCCGAGCCAAGCCTGCACTGCACTTTCGACAATCCGAGAGTGTGGGACGAGGAAGTCAACTTGGTCTGGGAAGACAGCTTCGACGATAATTCAGGAGAATGGTATCAGAGCCCGGTGAGGTAGGGTTGAGCCGGGCAATCACCAAGATTGGAGGACTTCGCGTGAGAGGTATTGTAAGTAACCACCGGCTAGCTGGGTACGGCCGACGGTGGCCAGTCTCGTCCGCCTTGCTCTGCATCATCTTGACGTTGATTCTGAGCGGCCTGGTGGGCTGCAGCACGCCCGAACCTGCTCCCACCAACACGCCGACTAACACGCCTGCGACGCCAACACTTGAGGCGGGCTCCACCCCAGAGGAGGGCTCCACTCCGGAGGCGACCAGGGAGCCGCTGGTGCCCTTGGACGACGATCCAGTGTTGGGCTCCCCCGATGCACCGGTGACTATCATCGAGTATTCAGAGTACCTTTGCCCCTACTGCCGCACCTTCGCGCTGGAGACCATGCCGCGGATAGAAGAGGAATACATCGACACAGGACTGGTGAAGCTCGTCTTCAGGGACTTCCCTGTGCACGGCGATCCCGCTTGGATCCTGGCTATGGTGGCCGAGTGCGCGGCCGATCAAGGCAAGTTCTGGGAGATGCACACGTTCCTGTGGGAGCGTACGGAGCAATGGTCCCAGAGCGAGGATATCCTGGCTACCTTCCAGGGCTACGCAGAAGAACTGAGCATGGACACCGAGGAGTTCACCTCCTGTCTTCAGGAGGGCACCGTTGTGGAGCGGATCATCGAGGACCGCAACATCGGAGTGCAGGATGGGGTCGACGCCACTCCCACCTTCTTCATCAATGGCACCCCAATCAGGGGAGCTCTGCCCTTCGAAGAGTTCCAGAAGGTGATCGAGGAGAAGCTGGCGGAATCAAGGTAGAGAGGGTCTACGCAAGATCTTCTCTCGCTGCTGGGTCAGGTGAGAAAGCACACTGCCGCTGAAGCCCTGATCGCGCGCGAACGCTTGAAGATAATCGTAGAGGACGAGGGCCAGGCCCCGCGCGCCCTGGGTACTCAGACGCCGAGCTTGCCCATCAACCCGGCTCAGCATCTGCTGCAACTCGTCCTCCCCGTCCCGTGACGCGTACGCCAGGGCCTCGGCGTAGTAGCCAAGCCCCTCTTGGTATCGATCCGGATCGCGTAGGGCCAGGCGCCCTCTGAGCCACTTCAGTTTCGCCATGGGCTCCCACCTATCCAACGCGAGAGCGAGCGATCCTGCCTCGTCAGCGCGCCGCAGGAATTCGCCCAGTGTCCCTTCCTCGAAATGGAGGAACACTAGATTCATGAGCGCGATGAGTTCGCTCAGCTCCTCTCCTTGCGTGTGCGCGATCTCATAGCTTGCCTCATAGCACTCCAGAGCTTCGTGGACCCTTTCCTGATGGTAGTAGGTGGCCCCCAGGTTGTTGAGCACAATGCCCTGGCCGCGCACATCGCCGCTTGACTTGCGCATCGCCAAGCTGCGGAGATAGCTGTCGATCGCCTCGTCCCACATCCCACGAGCGCTATATGCGTTGCCCAGTTCGTTCAACTCCCTCTCGTCGAGGTCTTCGATATCCCTGCCCTCTGTCATCAGCTGCACACTCCATACCGTCTACTGGGCAAACAAACTAGCTATCTCGTCGCGCGGGAACTGGGGCAGGTCTCGCGTCCGTCCGCAACTCTCCACCCGTATACCTTCCTCCTTCGGCACGACGAGCCCAATGACCGCCGCCGGGATCTGCTCGGACCCCAGGGCGCTGACCAACTCATCTGCGTCCTCTGAGGATAAAGAGATGAGCAGCGCACCGGAGGCGATAGTGCCCAACGGATCCAGGCTAAACTCCTCACAGAGGCGCCGGCATTCCGGGAGGACCTCGATCCGTTCCTCTTGCACCATCAACCCCACCTGGGAAGCCTGCGCCAGTTCACGCAGTCCCATCGCCAGACCTCCCTCAGTGGGATCGTGCATGGCGTGTATGTCGAAATCCTGACTGGCACGCCTGGCCTCGCGGAAGACGCTTATCCCCGGCGTGTGGAGATAAGCCTGGCAGCGTAGTATGAAGTCGCGAGTGTAGCCACGCTCTCGCAGATCCTCCTCTCTCTCCCTAGCGATGATGGCGGTGCCTTCGACGGCTATGCCTTTTGTCAGCACGACGGCGTCTCCCACCCTGGCACCACCCGAAGTCACCAGTCTCTCCTTCTCCACCTCGCCCAGCATGTGGCCAATAACCATCGGGCGATCCAGGCCATACGTGATCTCTGTGTGACCGCCGACCAGCGAGATGCCCAGCTCACTACAGGCAGCATGCATCTGCCAGAGTATCTCCTCAGCCATGGCCTCATCGCTGCCCAGCTCGGGCAAGAGAACCGTCGCCAGGAACCACAGCGGCACGGCCCCAGTGGTGACGATATCGTTGGCATTGACATGGACGGCGTACCAGCCGATCTGGTCGGTGGCAAAGGTGATGGGGTCAGTCTTGGCCACCAGGTACCTGTCTCCCATGTCCAAGACGGCCGCGTCCTCGCCGATCCTCGCCCCCAAGACTACCCGCTCGTCCTCGAGTCGATACTCGTCGAGCAGCCGCGCCAAGAGTCCTGTCGGCAGCTTCCCTACGGGGAGCCTAGTCCCCACTGAACGTCCCTCCACTTTGAACCAGCCCTCTACCGGGTAAGCGACACGCCCACTCTCATTATAGCGCAACCCTGTTGAGGGGTGAAAGAGGCCCGCGGGAATCCAAGCACACCTGGTGGAGTGCCGTATCGCAGTGAATCATCCCAGGCGGCTGCGCCGGTGGCACACCTTGACAGTTCCTGACAGTTGTTGGCAGGTCGTTGCGCGCTGAGGGACAAGATGGGCAGTCCCTGACAGTTGGCCTGGCAGTTTTCGACAGTCCACACGTGGTACAAGTAACGTGGCACCAGCACTGGTGGTTTCCCTTCTCCATAGTCGACCCGGGCGCCATCAACACGGCAAGGGCCATCATCAGACCGCAGGAGGTGAATCTCATGAAGACGATCTTGTTCTTGCTGCCCGCTCTTCAGGAAGTCCTCTCCCAGGACTTCCGCCAGATCAAGTACTCCCTCTTTCCACCCTTGAGCCTCTTGACCGTGGCAGGGTTAGTGCCCAGAGACAAGTACAAGATGCTGGTCAGAGATGAACATGTCGAGGACGTGATCGTCGAGGAAGACGTCGACCTGGTAGTGATGACAGTGTATGTGTCCTCTGCCAAGAGAGCGTACGAACTCAGCGACCACTATCGCGCGAGAGGAGCCAAGGTGTTCCTCGGTGGTATCCATCCCACCACGCTTCCGGAGGAGGCGGGTGAGCACGCGGACGCCGTCTGCCTGGGCCCTGGAGAATCGGTCTTCCTACGCATGCTCGAGGACTTCGAGACCGACTCTCTGAAGAAGTACTACCACGGCCGCACTGACACCGACCTATCCGAGGTGCCCCTGGCACGGAGAGACCTGATGAATGGCCACAAGTACTTGGTGCCCAACACCATCGTGACCTCCAGAGGCTGTCCATACTGCTGCGACTTCTGCTACAAGGAGAGCTTCTGGGGCCGAGACTACCACCGGTCCCGCCCCTTGAGCGAGATCAAGAGGGAACTAGACACCTTCCAGGACAGGTTCGTCTTCTTCTTGGACGACAATCTACTGGGCAATCGACGGGAGGCACGACGGCTCTTCGCGCTGCTGCGGGAATACGACTTTGTCTGGCAAGCATCGGCCTCCCTGGACGCCGCATTCACTCCCGGGTTGCTCCAAGAGGCTTACGATTGCGGTTGCAGGAGCCTCTTCGTTGGCTTCGAGTCCATCACCAAGTCCAACATGGCAAACGCCAACAAGCCTCAGAACCGCAAGTACGACTACGCAGAAGCCATCAGGAGATTCCACAACGCTGGCATCATGATCAATGGCAGCTTCGTCTACGGCTTCGACGGTGACGATCCCGACGTCTTCGCCAGAACCGTCGACTTTGCTATCGAGAACAAGATAGAGACCGCTACGTTCCACATTCTGACCCCCTTCCCCGGCACCAGGATGTTTGCCAGGCTCGACGAAGAAGGTCGCATCCTGCACCGGGACTGGGAGAAGTACGACACCCGCCACGCGGTCTTCCAACCTAGGCTTCTGACACCTTCTCAACTCGAAGCGGGACACTGGTGGTCCTACAAGGAGTTCTACACCTATGGATCAATCCTTCGGAGATCAGTCGGCTTGCCCAATCGTTTGAAACGGTTCCTGTACAACGTCGGCTGGAAGAAGATGGACCGTGTCTGGGACTTCGTCCTGGCGCGCGGCTTGGTCGGGCACATTCTGCCTCCATTCGAGCTCGTTCTGGGCACAGATACGTCGTCGAGGGAAGGCGAGGAGGAAAGGGGACGCAGGCAGCAGTTCGCGGAGACACCTGCGGTTGAGTGATTCTTCGTCGAGGGGATTCGGAGCGTCACAGCACAGACTCCGCGGGCAGCGCAAGCGGCGCCAGGAGTCTGCAGACGCCACATGCTGGTGGTCCAGGCGGCCAACACCGCGGCTCTGAGGCTGCACTCGCGTCCGCTTGCCAGCAGAGGCGTTCAACCCCAACCCTTGCCATTCTCCGGGGAGGCGCTGCGACGCGACGAAGGGATATGTCCTTCAATGAAGGGAGGATACGAAATGACCGTGTCCATGTGCATTCCTGTGGGGTTGCTGCTGGTCGTGACAGGTGGAGTGCTTCTCGCCACCAAGAGGCAGCGGAAGGTAGCTGCAGCCCTCCTCGTCCTGGGATTGCTCCTGATCGGGGCAACCTGTGCCATCATCGATCTAGCGACATCCATGTAGGCACCTCGATCCAGGGACCAGGGGTTGGCGGCGGATACCAGAAGCGGCGCAAACGGGGGTAACAGCGGGAGTGGATGGGAGTCGAACCCACCATGGCTAGCTCGTCGCTACCCATCAACGGTTTTGAAGACCGCGGAGGCCACCGGGTCTCTACCACCCCCACGTACTCTTATGATAGTCACTTCCGTGCATGTAGTCAAGGACTGAGGCGGACCCAAGAATGAACAACGCTCTCGTGCCTACGATAGCAGTCCTGCAAAAGCGTCTCTCACCTCCGCGCCGGTCAGTGAACGGGGGTAGTTGTACAGCGGTCCCCTCGGTGGCTCGTTGTAGTACGGACGGTTACAGCCCGGGCAGCCTGACGTTTGGAAAGCCTTGCCATCGGCGAGGACTTTCTCGAGTTCGCTCCTCGGAAAGCCAAAGGACGAGATTCGCCCCTGCTCCGAGTAGGAGAGGTCGTCTGACGTGCACAGTCCCTCCAGGAGCAGCTGCCGGGCCACCTGGAGGCGGCGGTAACTGTCCAGAGGTGGTGGAGAGCCGTCCTCCATAGCGGTCCCTCGGATGGGCGTGAAGGCGAAGAGCGCGGGCATCACTCCCCCATCCAGGAGAAGCGCCATCAGGCGTGCCATCTCTTCCTCGGTCTCCCCCAGTCCGACCATCAGGTGGGTGGTGATCCCAACGGGATGCCGGCGCGCCGCCTCACCGATCACCGCAAGCGAGCGGTCCAGGTCGCCCCCCTTTACACGACGGAAGACGTCCTCACTCGCCGCGTCGAGGCTCAGTCCCACTCTCTCCACGCCCAACTCCAGCAGTTCCTTCACCTGATCGACGTTTGCCACCAGCGAGGCGCTGAGCGGCAGGCGAGGCCCCAGTCGAGTGGCAATCGCCCTGACTCGGGCGAACGATCCAGGACTCACGGTGACCTGCAGGCAGCAGCGCTGTATCCTGCCATCCGCGTGCGCCTGCTCCACCGCATCAAGAACCTCATTCTCATCCCACGATGGCCAACTGACCCTGGATAGGGCAGCGGCCGAGGCCTTGCTGCTTCTGGCCTGAGCGCAGAAGCCGCAGTCACGACGACAACGCCCCCCCACCATCAGATACGCAGTGGTCGGGGGGGCATCAAGGTGGGTTTCCACCAAACCCAACACACCCAATGTTCCAGACGATACCTTGATCAAGATCTCCAGAACGCTCCTACTCTGAGCCCTCTTCCGCCACCACGGATTCCGCCCGTCTGCTC
>Ga0307380_10011020_pt1 | contig 11345 bp, 22 predicted proteins | sample UN3MG_FD_202239 | JGI IMG/M metagenome (GOLD analysis project Ga0307380, IMG submission 202239) | Soil microbial communities from Risofladan, Vaasa, Finland - UN-3 | ecosystem: Environmental > Terrestrial > Soil > Coastal area > Acid sulfate soil | place: Finland: Risofladan, Vaasa | collected... | reverse complement strand
ATTAAAATAGTCGTTTTTAATTAAGACCATAAATTCTCGGTTTTCAAATAACTTATATCCCTGAACAACTTCCAATGCTTTTCTGGTGAATGCGGTATAAAGTTTCATTCTGCGTTGGTCATCACTGCCACGGTTTTTACTAGGATGTGCGTAGACTATATTTGGTTGGTATTTCTGTATAAATTCTCTGATGATTATGGTTATGCTTGCCATAACTTTATACATTCTGCCTTTATTGATAACTGCTTTATGACCGCCAGTTGTTGCGAATTCGATTTGCCAGATATCCATGCCTTGAAATTCTCGTCTATCATCTGTATAGATATACACGTTATAATAATCATTGTCTTCGGTTCTGAATTGCCAAGTCAGGTCTCTGGGTTGGTCTTGGGTCTGTACATATTCGTAAGCACCAGCACTGCTGTCACCTACCTCATATAATTCCTGTTCATCGTAGAAACTCTGGGTAAAAAGTTTTTTAATTTCTTCATTGATGACAGCATTAAGACTTTCTTTTGTTATATCTGGAGCAGTACTAAATTCTCCATTGTTTCCCGTTGCACTTTTTATTTGATTTGGTTGGAATACCACATATACTAAATCACTAAGATTTTTACCTCTGGCATTATTGCTTTCATACATAATAATACCATCGTATCCACTTCCTTTAATTGCTGGTACTAATGTCTGATAATTTTCTATAAGCCAAGACCAAGCAGGTAGAAATCTGCCTGTTTCGAATCTGATATCGTCCTCACCAACATCGACTTCTTTATCAAAAAGTGAGCTAAGAAATTCTTCATCACTATAACTCTCAGTTTCCAGTTCTCGTAAATCAAGTGGATTTGTTATTTTCAGATAAACAGGCAGCACCGCAGGACTACCACCATCTTTAACTAGGTCGGGTGCAGTACTGAATTCACTTGCATATTCTGGAGTCGTACTGAAATACATCAACTCTCCTTTAAACTCACTAAAATTCTCACGAGTACCGTGATATAGTTTTAACGGACTACCATCGGTATCAACCACAACAGAATTACCAAACCAACGTTTAAAGTTATCGTTGAGATAATTCTGCACTTCTTCACTGATGATAGTCAGGACATCCATTATTTCTTCTTGAGATTTTTAATATTCATCATTAACAACACCATACCGTTCATACCACCAATTATCCAACTTATCATGGCTTTCCAATCAAAGTCTTCTTTTTCTTTTACGATTTGGATTACTATTGGTTCTGGAATCTGTGATTCTGGAACACTAGCTTGTGGACTGCTTTCACCAATAAATGTACTGTCGGTCATTACAGATGCAGGTGTGCGAAGTGGTGCTGATAGTTTTTGTGTGTTTCTCTCATGTTCTTCCATCATCAATAACAGACTATCTTGTCTGCTTAAATCCTGCATTTCTTGTATTGAAATCGACTGTGCTGCCTTTTGAGTTCGGAAGCCGTTTTCTGGAAAGAAACTCAATCCCAGAATAACTAGTACCGATACAATTAGCATGGTCTTTATCCATTTGTTATCGAGTTGTAACGTCTTTTTAATCTTGGTCTTCATGAATATAAATACGAACTAATTCCATATTAGCCTCTCGTAATACAAACTTGGTTTCAATATTTCTTCTTGAGTTGGTGGTTTGTTGGTAATCATTAAATAAATTGCTGGTTTCAACCCGTATTCCTGAATCAGTGGTTTCACAAATTGTCGGCTGTACCCATACTTAACTCTTTGCGAGTTTTTATTGCCAGCACCTAAATCCTGCTTATTTATTACTATTTTTTCCCCACTTACAATCATTTCGTCCATTAGTTCCACGACATACTCACAAATTCCTTCTTCCAAAAACTCAGTTGCATAGTCATCAACAGGAATCATACGCAATCCCTGTCGCCACTCATATTCGAGTTTCTTATCGTATTGCGCCATCATCATTATCTGGTAGGTATAGCAATGCGTGAGTTCATGCATAACCACACCTCGTACAAATTGTGTGGCTTCCCGATATCGGTTTCTCTCGTATTCGCTTAACCTACTTAATTCGTAATCTATGTATCTGGGTTCATTGCTTATGATGATGTTATCTGGACGCTCATAATATCCCATATCACCTCTGGTGTAATTCACGTAGTCACTCAAATCATCTGTACTAATGAAAGGTTCGAAGAATAAAGTATCATCAACAAAGTCTTGGTAATCGTCTATGAACTCAAGCCAATTGCGTTCAATGTAATTATCTACACCTTTACTTGTGGGTCTACCCCATTTATACTCGTCTTGTTGTATAACTGATAGCGGTAAAATTACCAGTAGGAGAATTGCAATGAGTCTCATATACATAAGATGTCTTTGAAGCCATTTACCCTATTTAAATTTCACCACACATCCAGTCTTTATTGTAATGGTGTTGTTTGGTTTTACCAGTCACTATCGGATTATAAGATTCTGGGTATATTCTGCCGTTACCTGTCCAGAATGCGTTTTTTGTTGCGGGAGTAGCTACTAGGTCATAAGTTTTGAGATTATAAAGCATATCGTCTTTATAACTTCTTTCGAATCTGGATTTTTCAGCAGCTATTCTGTCTCGCTCTTTTTCCAGTACACGTCTTTCTTTATATAGTTGGTACAGTTTTTCTCGTCTTTCAATTTCTTCATTGATGAGTTTATCTGCTTTGGTTTCGTCATCAGTGAGTAGAATAACATCACGTAGACCATCTACCCATGCCCTGAATTGCGCACTACTTATTTTAGACAGCCATTCCATGTCCACATATTTTCTCACCACGGGCATGTCAAGCATTTCTTCGATGCCACTAGATAAATTTCCCCATGTTCCGATTTTATTTCTCATAATCTTGGGTCGCCTTCGAAGTATAACACTTTTCCTATTACATAGTTTCCATGTGGTTCGTGACCACGTAGGTATTTTCTATCGAAGTTTTTTCTGTCGCTGATATGTGACATGAATTCCTCATTGAGCATTGCTTTGTCCTTGGCGTGTTCTATATCTTCGGCTTCCACGGTTATATAAACACAACAACCCTTGTCACCATCAACAACATTATCATTAGTACAGGCAATAGTCCACACAGGAATAAGTACTTCAAACAGCGTTTGTTTCTTACGGGTTTCGGTATTATAATAATAAAGTTCACCTGTAGGTGATGGCAATCCTTTACCCATTTTTCTTTCCGCTTCTCTCAGGATTTCTTCTTGGGTCAGAATAACTAGTTTACCATCTTTATCCAAGATATATTCGTTATCTGTAATTGTCAGTCTTAACCTGTTATTCTGTCCTGCTTCATAAAAGAAGTGGTGAGTAACCACGATGTTACCTACGGGGTCAAGGATTTCCAGTTGTAGTTTTTTCTTCATGGCTTGATTTTAAATTTTGATGTTTCCAGAAAATACACACTGTTTTCTTTCCAGCGTTTTTTTCTTATTGTTCTGCACTTCTTGCAGTCTGATTGTAATTTAGAATGCACACATACCACACGTTCATATAAGGGGTCATATGTTACCCAAACGTATTGGGTTTTAGTTTTAATTTCTTCGGTATGTTGAAGAAGTGCCTCTCCCATAGCAGCCACCCTGTCAATTTCCTGTTTTAACTCTGGACTGAAACTACTTTTTTCCATTTCACATATAGGACAATTAATCATGCTTTGACCCTTATGTTTTGCGCATTCCCCATATACTGGATTTTCCATAGTTTTAGTTTATGATGTTGTACTTGGTAACACATCTGGTGCATCACCAGTTCTTCGGATATCAGTTATGTTTGGTGGTGGATTGCCAGTGCTGTCATAATCGATAGGTGGGTCGCTTTTGTAATCTATAATAGGGTCGCTGTCAAAAAACAATGGTTCTTGTACATCTAGTTCTAAATCACCGACATGTTTTTCCCTACCATACCATTGCTCTCTATCCAGTACTGCTGCATTGAAGTTCTCCAGCACAGCATTTAGATACCTTGCCAGAATAAAGTCTGGAGTATCGCTATCGTTTTCCTTACTATATCTGTTTATTAGTTCAGCAAGGTCTTTTTCAAATTGGCTTTCCATGTTATTTTTGTTTTAAATCATCTATTGTTATTTTGGGTAAATCTCCAAGAGTTGCTCTGGCACACATATTATTGTAATTCATTGCGTCACAGATTCTCTGCAAAATCTCGTCTTCAGTTAATGGAAGTTGTTCTTTTATTGGTTCATACTCAATTCTTGGATATGATGCGTTGAAAGTCTCACCGTATTCACAGACATTACATTTATGTGGAAACATTGGTGGAAATGTTGTGAACACAGTTCCTGATGGTTCTAGGTAACCAGTTTCACATTTAGGACACTTGTAACTGACCTTAACTATCTTAACATCTTGTTTTTCTTCCATTTATTTAAAGTTTTTATTTAAAGATTCTCGCAACTAGTTCAACAATCCAATGAAGTAACAGTGCGCCAAGTACTGCAATAAAACCAATTATATGTAGTGTAAGGAGTCCATACATGCCAGCATCATGTCTGGGTAGTTCATAACCCTCAATTGTTACATTTGTACTGAAATACGTATAGACACACATAATCAAATATAGTGCTGGGATTACTATCCATTTGTTTTTTTCCAACCATTTATCGAACCGATTTAATTTGGGTCTGATAATGATTTCGTCTTTGGTTTCTATGACTTCAATTTTTTTCTTCATTGACATAATTTTTAAGATACAATATACAGTTGTCCAGACAATTGTCTAGGTCTGCAAATCCCTTAATATCACACTCCTGAAACACATCTTTACCATTATATTCCATGTGTGCCCAGAATATCCTGATATCCCAGAGATAGTCATCACTGACTGGTTTGTTCCAGATTTTGAATGGTAGTCCACTTTGGAATACTACTGTTGCTTTCTCTGCTGTTGTCATTTTCGTTCTTCTTTTAATTCCTGATAATGTTTATCACACATGGTTTTATACCAACTACTACCATGCCAACCACAATCATTACGGATTTCACCAGCTTCCCCACAGACTTCACAAACTTTATAACTCAGTTCTTCGTACTTACTGATAATATCCCATATTTCTTCACTTCCACTGCCGATGTAAAACCTTAATCCTCCAAATTTTTCCTTAATTTGTTTGATTTGCTTATCCCAGCCAGCAGCCAGTAGTTCAACAATTAGGTCATGAATCAATTGTAGCCAACCGTCTCCACAACTACAAAAGTGTCGTGATAGTATTGGTGGTCTATCGGTAAACCAACCGTTTTCAAAACCACCGATTTCCTGTAAATATTTATCGAATTCTTCTGTTGTCATAATTAATCAAATTTTTTGTCTTCGAACTTAACTAGTCGTACACTTTCTGGAAAGTAATTTTGTAATTCTTCTCTTACTACTTGAAGTAGGGCATCAGCACCACTATTATTGTCTGCTGTAATTTCTTCCCAGAATTCATCTGACCCTTCGTCAAATACTACTTCAATTGTGTAACGTTTCATATTTTTTTTGTAAAATTGTTAACTTTCTTTTCAAGTTAGTATTTTCTTTCTTCAGACTTCTAATAAGATATGCTGCTTCATAATTGTCTTGGAATTCCAATGCTTCAATAACTTCCTTATCCGTTGGTGGTACGTAAGGTGGCATCATGTTTTCATCGAGATTTACCTTAATTTGCCTCACCTCTGCTTTAACCTCACGACTTTCCATTGTCAGGTTAATTGTCGGTATTTTCTTTTTTCTAAAAAATTCAAACATAACTTAATTTTCTTCTTTATCGTAATGGTCGGGTGGATTATCGTCATCACCAAGTATTTCTTGAAGATACTCGTCAGTACCAATAACCATTCCCTGAATTTCTTCATCATCTTTACCTTCAGGAATAGCAATATCCCAACCCATATCCATAGCAGCCATACTAACTACCATAAGAGGATGTAGTTCTTCGCCTTTATTAAACTTCAATTTCTCGTAGGTTAGAACATGTCCCTCTAAGAGTTTTAGCAATGCCTGTTCAGGGGTCATGTGCTGTGTGATGTGGTCATAAAATTCTTTTGGATTCATTATACTATGGTTTTTAATTTTGCAAATAATTCTTCTTTATTAAAGAACACGTCTTCGGCAAACTGGTACATGACATCCCAACGTTCTGGTTCTTCATCAAAGAGAATGAAACAACGCTTACCTCTTCCAATCATGTAACCTAGTTCCAAGTGACCAGACTTTCCTGCTGGCATACAGAGTACACCTATGTCTGCACGGTCAACATGAAACTTATCAAATTCAAATACGTGTTTAGCTGCCCAATTATTAAGTGCTTGTTTGTATGTGCTGCCTCTGACTTTTTCGAAGCTGCGCCAGAAGTCATCGGCTTCAGGACCGGGCGAGAACCAGTCGTCAAATACTTCCATTCCAGTTACTTCTCGCATCTCTTTAGCTATGACAGGAATGTTTGCGTTCTTTAAACTTCCAATAACATAAACTATTTTTTTCTTTTCTTCCATTGTTTCTGTTTTAAATATAGTTTGTATTCTTGGGTAAAGATATATTATTTCGATTTAATATGCAAGTAATGAGCAAAAAAAATGGGTAACCCGTTAAGATTACCCATTAAATTCTGTCTAATGTATCGATTAGTCTAAATCCTTTTCCAGAATCTGTGCCATGTCATGTAGCTTTCTAACCAAACTGTTTTCATATAGCTTTTCCACAACACTGTTTCCATACATTTCTTCAATCATTGAGTCGCCATACATTTCCAATACCTTTGAGTCTTCATCCATGAAATTAATTCTTGCGTTATCAAACATTTTTTCAACCACTGACCAGTCCCACATTTCTTCAATCACAGCATGTCCGTGCATTTCGTCAACCCTAGACATGTGTTTAAGTCTATCTGCTTGAGCTTGGTCTTGCATTTCCATAATATTTGCATCACCCTTAAGCATACAAATTCTTGAATTGCCGAACATCTGTCCAACCCTCGCCTGTCCGTACATCTTAACGATTTTCGAGTAGTCACGCATTTCCTTAACTCTGGCATAACCATACATTTCAGTTATTTTACTACCGTCACGCATTTCTAAGATAAGTGCATCGTCTGTCATCATCTGAACTTCTGAGGTTTGGTCAAGTATTTCAATTCTTGATTCATCATACATGCCGAAAATCATACAATGTTTTGCTTCTTCAACAACAGTCATCTTGGTTAAGATAACACCTTCGTGAAGCAATAACTTCTTTCTGCCACGCACAACCATACTACCAATGATTTCTTTGAGGTTGGATATCACTTGTGCCCTGAATTCACCACTGAACCAATCGGGTAAATATGCTTCTGATGAAATTAGAATGTAATTCTCAACGTCATCAAGCCTACATTCTTCTTTCGGAGAATATACTGCTTTGAAATAATTATTCTCTTGAATTTCAGCACGACTTAAATATTTATCCATTAAATCTCTGTGAGAAGCAGCAAATATGTCGTGAACAATTGTTCCGTCTTTCTTTATAAGAACCAAATAAAATTTTTCCATTATCATTACTTTCCTATAAATACTCTGGAGAACAATTATTCCTCGGTTTTTGGTTCAGTAACCACTTCTTTTATAACACAATCCTCTGGCTTCAACACAATTGCCAGAATCAGGTATAATATAATCATTGGTACTGCTGCGAAAATCGTGAGTATTGTCCATAATATTCTCAGTGCTACGGGGTCGATATCAGGGTCAATATATTTACTGATGCCACCCACAACACCGAAGATTCTTTTTTCTTTGCCTGTTACTTTTCTAAGTCTATACATAATAATTGTTTTTTAGTGAAATTATTTTATTATAATTACTACAACCCTTGTCATTGTTGACTTTTTTGCCAATCTTTACTACTAAAGTTGGTTATTTCCCTACTAAAGTAGGTGTCTACACCCAGATTTTTGTCATCCAATCCTCAACAACAAGCTCGTCTTCGATTACGATTTCTTCGTTTGGAACGTCTTTACTTTCTTTGTTACCAGTTTGTGAAGAAAATGCCAATGCTAAAATTAAAAGTAATCCAGCTATAAGTAATATTTTTTTCATGTTTGTATTTTTCCTGAATATTGCAAACTAAATGCCAAACCTTATAATTAGTTTATTTCTAAGTGGTTATAAATATTATCGCCAATATTTGTTGTTCGGAATCGGACGATTAGCGGACGATTTTACATTTAATCGGACGAATATCGGATGATTCCAACACTTTTTCGAACGACTTTTAAATATTTTTTGGAAAAAGTGTAACTATTTAAAATCTTTTTCGTATAATTGCCTAGAGAATGTTCTTTAAGTAGTCGATTGTAAACTTCACATTCTGCTCGAAAGGTAGGCTAACCACTTCTTCAGGGAAAGTTGGGAACGAAAAGTACCTGTTGTAAGATGCTGAGATATAGAGTATAGGATGTAAGGCGTAGATTCAGACCAGATAGATGCGCCCCAAGAAGAGCAAGACACCAGCTTTAGTTAGGTTGGAAAAGACTACTACTCGGTGTTGTATGCCGATGATGGCAAGGCAACTTGTATGTGAAGGGTCAAACCGAAGTACATCAAGACATCACGCTGGTTCAATTCCAGCCAGCACCACAAACTGTTTGGGTTCTACTTCGGTAGATAGGTGGTCAAATACAGATAGCTTAACTGACCCAAAGGCACGGGAATCTGGTCTTATATAGAACGCTTAACTGACCGACTCTTTCCGTGCCTTCCTAAACTTTTAAAATAAAAACAATGGAAGACAAGAAACTAGAAATCGAAAAAATTGCTTGGCAAGTCTTTTTAAATAAGACTGGCTTCAGATTCATACGTGAACTCACAACAGAAGAAAAGAAAAGTATTACTGATGTCGAGAGTTATGAATATTACCGTCAGGAAGCCACAAAAATCTGGGAAAAGAAACAACGAGCACTTTCAAGTAAAAAATATCCAGTAATTGAAGTTAAAGCCGAAGGTAAAACTTATTGGGGTGAGGGTGCGTATTGTCTGTGTTTTGTTTATTCCAAATACAACGGCAATTTCGTTCTGAAAGGATATTACCGTGAAGTCAAAGAATACCTAAAAAAGAACTATACACATTACTTCTATAATATGAGTCTCTGGCATCAGGGATTCAGTAGAGATATCTGGGGGTTCTGGAAAAAAGATATTGGTATTTTTGATGTCAGTATTAAGGCAAGAAAGAAAGGCAAGAAAACCGAAGTCAGACAATATAGTAAATGGAATGATGACGATGAAGAAACTCAGGAAAAAGATAAGGTGTCTTTGAAATTCAAGAGACTTCCCAAACGTTGGATACCCGAATTTGATACATTATAATCATGGAAGACAAAATCATCATAAGAGAAGAAAAAATTTCACTGGAAACAGCTAAACTGGCGAAAGAGAAAAAATTTGATGCCATTGTCAGAGGTAGTATTACTGAATATCTGAACACTAAAATCGATAAAGAGTATCCAGAAGGTGGTGGTCATGGTTGGAAGAAAGGTGATTTGGAAGGCGATGACGGTTATTTCCGTAATTTTGATGATGGTGCTGATTATTCCAATAAGAATTACACCATGTATGCCAGACCCACACAGGCTGTTCTTGCTAGATGGTTAAGAGAAATACATAATATTCAGGTCTACGTGAGTTCACAGACAGTTAATGGTAATGGAAAGTATCGTGATTATGTTGCACATGTAAATAATCGTGAAATAAATGATGCGAGAGATGAAGAATTCCAGACCTATGAAGAAGCTATGGAAGTCGGTTTATTGGTAGCTTTAGAAGAAATTAAAACCACCTGATTATCAATTAATAATTAAGAAAAATTAGAAAAAATAAGCTGCACCCCTAGTGGAATGCAGCTTATTTTTTTGATTAAAAATCTTACTTCTTGTGTTTCTTTTTCCATTGTGCGATAAGTGAAGCTATCACTTTATCTAATCCGAATAGTTTCCAGAATATCCAGTAACCAAGTAAGATAAATCCCCAGAGACCTGCTATTGTTGTAACGAGACCCAGATGGATTTCCTGACCCTGTAGCATGTTATCTAGTTGTCCATATAGAAAGAGTACAACCAATACGTTTATAATTTGTATTGCGCCTTTTTTCAACCAAGGCAATGCTGTTTCTTTTGCCCATTTCTTAATCTTTTCCCAAAGTGCTTTCAATTTTCCCATTTTATTTGTTTTATATAACTGTTATGTGTAATTATAAATACTCACAAAAAAAATGGCGACCATGAGTCGCCATTTAATATCTTAAATTCTTTTTCTATTACATTCCAGTACTCAGAGTCCAGACAAGTGTTGGAGTATCGTTTTCTAATGGGTCAATTGGAAGCCACGTCATTGTATTACCACCTTCTTCCCAAGTGACCTTAAAAGATACTACTTCATCAGATGGGTCATCATCGGGGAACTGTGGTTGGTCGATAGTGATGGTATTAGCATCGTCATCAACAACATATCCTGCCTGTGGTAAATCCACACTATTTTCACCATCAGTCATAGATAAATAATAATTATCTGCCGTGATAGCAACCATGAAATAAATATCGGTTTGTACATCTCCTAAGTCAACGACTTGAGATTGCCATTTACCAATAACAAATTCAGAGAGTAATTGAGGATTGTCTTTCTCACAAGAGGTAAACATTCCTATTGAAAGGAACATCGCTAATAAAATTAAAATTGTCTTTTTCATAATATCTATTGTTTTAATTTAAGTTTCGGTATGACCTTTTCACCATTCGGTGCGTAGGTGTAGAACGGACAAGCAGTTGATTTACTGGAACTCAGATACCATGTGTATGTCATATCTTCACAGGCACTCAGATTCTCGTATTCATAATACCAATCATTACCATCAAAGCTAACCCAGATTTCAATACTACCAGCAGGAATGTTGGTGTATTTGTAGGTATTGTTATTATATAGGAGTTTCTCGTAGTTCTCCACGACATTCCCCCAAGTAACATCAACCCAGACATTATATCCTGTTGAGTTTACAACCTTTACAGTTCCAACATTATCAATTTCACATTGAGGACGTGGTGGTTCTTTCTCACAACTTGAGATGACTATTGCACCAATGAATGCGAGTGCAAGCGCAAATTTTAATAAGATTTTTTTCATAACATCTGTTTTTAATTTATATTCCGAAAGTCCAACCTACGGTTGCACCCCAAGTAAACACATTGGCATATTCACAGAAACCATAACCGACCTCACCTTTAATATTAAGTCCCGAATACCATTGGAGCTTATAACCGAGATTCACAATTCCCATCGGAGCAGTGAAGTCATCAGTCCATGAGCCACCAT
>Ga0307380_10011019_pt1 | contig 11345 bp, 4 predicted proteins | sample UN3MG_FD_202239 | JGI IMG/M metagenome (GOLD analysis project Ga0307380, IMG submission 202239) | Soil microbial communities from Risofladan, Vaasa, Finland - UN-3 | ecosystem: Environmental > Terrestrial > Soil > Coastal area > Acid sulfate soil | place: Finland: Risofladan, Vaasa | collected... | reverse complement strand
CATTGCGGAAATCGACGCCGTAAGCAAGTTGGCCTTCGAGTCCGACAGGAAGCAGGGCTACAAGAGAATCGCGCAGCGCCAAGGTCTGAGTGCCAAGGCCCAGGTCCATCTGGTCGAGACGGCGCTCGGTAAGCTTGCTTTCGACAGCGGCAAGGAAGAGGTGCTTTTGACACTTATCGAGAATCCGGATTTTTGCCACGCAGCGGAACAAGCCATTCTGGAGGACCTGAACAGGCTGGCCTTTGAGAGCAGCAAAAAGAAGATTCTCGAAGCGATAAGCAGGCGAAAAGCGTAGGCTCAGACACGCAAGACTAAAGCGTCCAGCGCGGGATTGTTTCCGAATGTGGTTTGGCGTACAATTCCTGCATGGACCTTGGGCGGGACAAGACTGTTCAAGAGATAATCTCTCGGCTCCGGAGCGCCGCTGCCGGGCAGGTGGTTCGAGTCGAAGGGACATGGGGCTCCTTTGGGCCGATGCTGGTGGCCTGCATATCGCAGAAGCTCGCCCGGCCAATCCTGTACATCCGTCCCCATATCGACGACGCCGACAAGGCGGCCGACGATCTTCATACCTTCACGGGACGAGCGATCGACGTTTTTGGCGCCTGGGAGGGCGAGGAAGACCTGGCTGATGCGACCGACGAGATCCGCGCCCAGAGACTGATGCTCATCTGGCGCCTTGACGCGGACAAATCTATCATCCCGGCCTCGATACAGGCTCTCTGTCAGCCGATACCCAAGCCCGAAGCGATAGAGAAGGGCAGTCTGCGCCTGGAGGTTGAAAGCGAGGCCTCGCCAGAGCGGGTGGTGGAATGGCTGGTTGAAAACGGGTTTGAGCGCACCGAAAGGGTCGATCTGCCGGGTCAGTTTGCGCGTCGCGGCGGGATCGTTGATATTTATGTTCCCCTGGTCAAGGACAAAGTACTGCCGGACGATGAGCCGGACTCGTTTTCGCAGGACGCCGAAGCGATTCGAGTGGAGTTCTTCGGCGACACTGTCGAGAGTATTCGCCGGATCGATCTGGATACGCAGCGTTCGAGCCAACAGATAAAAAGCATCAAGATTATCTCTGCGGTGTGCGGGACGGCGCCGCGGCAAAGGGAGCTTTTCGTCAACATCCTGCCAAGAGATACTATCATTGTTTTTGAGGAGCCGGGCGAGATTGAGGAGGTCGCGAAGGTTTTCCTGGAACGGGTCGATGAGGCGAGCCGGCTTTACGGCTGGCCGGAGATCCATGATGCGGCGCGCCGTTTCGCGCAGCTTCACATCTGCAGGTTTGCCACAACGGGAGCTGGCGATTTTCTCAAGGTGGACGTCAGAAGCGTGCAGCAGTTCCAGCACAAAGCGACATCCGTCTGGGCCGGGCACAAAGCGGCGCTCGAGGAGCTCGCGGCCGAGGCCTGGCGGGGCAAGCGGGTGCAGCTTTACTGTGAGAGTGCCGCTGAAGTCAAACGTGTAGGGGAGATTGTCCGGGACATAGACAAGGGAATTCCAGCGGGGTTCAAGCTGCTATTAGGTTTTATCCACCAGGGCTTCGCCGTCAACTCGCTCGATACCATTATCATCAGCCATCACGAGCTGTTCGGGCAATATGCGCTGCGAAGGAGGCGCAGGCCGGCGCGGGTCAGCTCGCCCGTGGACACGCTCAGCGATTTGCAGGAAGGCGACTATGTTGTTCATGCTTCTTACGGCATCGGCAAGTTCTGCGGCGTCCAGACGATACAAGAGAAAGGCGGCGCGAACGAGTATCTGACGATTGAATACGCCGACGGCGTGAAAATCCAGGTCTCGGCCCGCAATATCGCCCTGGTGCAAAAGTATATCGGGACCAGCCCGAAACGACCGAAGCTCAGCAAGGTCGGCTCGAAGCGATGGCAGAAGCAAAAAGAGAAAGTCGCGACTTCCATTCGAGACCTTGCCGTCGAGCTGCTTGAAGTTCAGGCCGGACGCCAGGCGGCGGGAGGGATTGCATTGGGGCAGGATTCGGGGTGGCAGAGAGAATTCGAGGAATCGTTTGCGTATCAGGAGACGCCGGACCAGACCGCCGCAGCCGAGCAAATCAAAACCGATATGCAGCAGCCTATTGTGATGGACAGGCTGCTGTGCGGCGACGTGGGCTACGGCAAGACCGAGCTTGCGATGAGAGCGGCGTTCAAGGCCGTCGAGAACGGAAAGCAGGTTGCCGTCCTGACGCCGACGACGGTATTGTGCGTGCAGCACGGCCGGACGTTTACCGAGCGGTTCGCGGATTTTCCGGTCTGTATCGAAGTCCTGAATCGCTTCAAGACCTCGAAGGAGGCAAAAGATATCATCGCGCGCACACGAGCGGGCAGAGTCGATATTTTGATCGGGACGCATCGGCTCTTGAGCGGCGACGTCGGGTTCAAGGACCTGGGGCTCTTGATCATCGATGAGGAGCAGCGATTCGGGGTCGAGCATAAAGAGAAGCTCAAGCGATTGCGCGTGAACGTGGACATTCTGACCATGACGGCCACGCCGATTCCCCGGACGCTGCATATGTCGCTGCTGGGGCTGCGCGATATAAGCTCGCTGGCGACTCCGCCTCTGGATCGGCGAAGCATCGTAACAACAGCAACCACCTACAACAAAGACCTGATCAGGAAAGCCATTTATCGCGAGCTGAACCGCCAGGGGCAGGTATTTTTTCTGCACAATCGGGTCAAGACGATCGAGAAGAAGGCGTGGGAGATTCAAGAACTTATCAGGGATGCCAAGATCGGTATCGCGCACGGCCAGATGGCCAAGAGTGAGTTGGAGACGGCCATGATCGAGTTTGTGACGGGCCGGACCGATGTGCTGGTTTGCACGACGATTATCGAATCCGGGCTGGACATTCCAAACGCGAACACGATTCTTATCCATGATGCGGACCGGTTCGGCCTGGCGGAGCTGCACCAGCTTCGCGGCAGGGTGGGCCGGTATAAACATCGGGCGTATGCGTATATGCTTCTACCCACGTCCCGGCCGATCACGCCCTTGGCGGCCAAGCGGCTGAAAGCGATTGAGGAATATTCCCATTTGGGGGCCGGTTTTCGGATCGCTCTGCGGGACCTGGAGATTCGCGGCGCCGGCAACATCTTGGGCTCGGAACAGTCGGGCCACATCCAGACGGTCGGCTACCAGATGTACTGTGAGCTCTTGGCCGACGCGGTCAGGAAGCTGAAAAAAGAGCCGGTTGAGCCGATACCCACGGCCGTTGTCGATCTGGGTTTTGGCACGTACATACCGAAGAATTACATTCCGATCGACAGGCACCGAATGGAAGTCTATCGAAAGATCGCCGTGGCCAGGGTCAACGAGGACCTCGAACAGATCGAGAGCGAAGTAGCGGACGTCTATGGCCCGGCGCCGACCGAGGTCAAACTGCTGCTGGATTTGGCGGAGCTTCGCATCAAGGCAAGCAGGCTGGGTATCAAAAGCCTTGTGGTGTCGGGCCTCGACTTGATATTCTCATTTTCGGACGACCACGCCGGCAAAGCCGAATCTCTGTTTGCAGCGGTCAGCGGAAAGGTTAGAATCTCGGATTCCAGGACGGCGTATGTGCGTCTCGCTCAGAACTATTTCGAGCCTGGAACGCTAATCAGTGTTTTGCGAAAAATCCTGCGATAGGGAAGGAACCATCGTGAAGGAGATCGAGAATGAGCAAGTACGAGAAGCGAATCGTGACAGCCGCTGCGGTCGCACTTTTCCTGGCGGGCTTAGGCTGGTCGGCCCCGCAAGAGGCTAAGACGCTTGAAATTGGAGCCAAAGCACCCGATTTCAATCTGCCTGGAGTGGATGGGCGGCGATACAGGCTCGGGGATTTCGAGAAGGCGAATATCCTCGTGATCGTTTTCACGTGCAACCACTGTCCGACCGCCCAGGCCTACGAAGAGCGGATCAAGAAACTGGCGGCCGACTACCGGGACAAGGGCGTCACGCTGGTCGCGATCTCGCCCAACGACCCCCAAGCGGTACGCCTCGACGAATTAGGCTACTCGGATATGAGCGATTCGTTCGAGGAGATGAAGATCCGGGCCAAGGATATGCAATACAACTTCCCTTATCTTTACGACGGAGACGAGCAAAGAGTCTCTCACTCGTATGGCCCAGCTCGAACGCCGCACGTGTTTATCTTCGATAAGCAGCGCACGTTATGCTATGTCGGCCGGATCGACGATTCGGAGAAGCCCAAGCTCGTCAAGTCTGAGGATGCGCGCAATGCGATTGAGGCGCTGCTGAAGGCAAGAAATGTCCCCGTCCCGCAGACCGGCACAATCGGCTGCTCGATCAAGTGGTCCGACAAGCGGGACTCGGTCAAATATGCCTTTGAGAATTGGGCGAAAGAAGACGTCACGGTAGAGACAATAGATGCAAAGGGCATCGAAGAGCTGGTCAAGAACGATTCGGGGAAAGTGCGGCTGATTGGTGTTTGGGCGAGTTGGAGCGGTCCGAGCGTGGAGCAGTTGGCGGAATTTGTCTCCATGAACCGGATGTATCGCCGCCGGGAGTTCGAGTTGATTACCATCAGCGCCGATTCTCCGGCCAGGAAGGGCGCCGTGCTTTCACTGCTGAAGAAGCAGCAGGCGTCATGCAAGAATTACCTTTTCGATTCCGAGGATACGTACCGGCTTATGACAGCGGTGGATAAGAACCTGCTCGGGGGCGTTCCGTACACGATCCTGGTCCGCCCCGGCGGGGAAGTTATCTACCGTCGGCTGGGAGCCCTTGATCCGCTCGAGCTTAAGAAGGCGATTGTCGGATATTTGGGACGCTACTATAAATAGATCAGCCGCCTGTGTATTTGGTGATATAGACCGTCGCTTCGCCGAAGAACGAGCGGCCCGCCTTGAGTTTTCCAACCACTCTCCATGTCATCTGGCCATAGCCGGGTATAGCGTTCATGAGTTCGGTCTTATCGAACAAGGCGATGACTTTTGCTCGGCTGGCCGTCCCGTAAACAAGCTGGCGTTTTGCGCTGACCTTGACCTGGCCCGAATAAAGCGTGGGCAGCACGTCTTTGACGTCGTCTTTCCCGATGCCCGGCGGCAGTATCAAGACGGCCTGCACCTCGTATGTCTCGCCCCCGCGCCTGATGATATTCGGCACGATGCGCATGCTTTCGACTTCGAAGGGGCTCAGGCCCGTGACCACGTCCACGCTCGCCGTTGTCGGCAACGTTTCATCGCTGTCGATGGTGACGGTGTTGGTAATCGTGGTCGCCGGGGGGGTATCCTTGACCCGCGCCACCAGCTCCAGGCACGTCGATGATCCCGGGGGCAGAGAGGAGTATGACCATGTGTAAGTGTGCAGCTTGGGGTCGTACTCGCCGAAGATCCCGTCACCGTCAGCCGCTACGAAGCTTAGCTGCTTTGGAAGCGTATCCACAATGGAAACATTGGTCACGGCGGAGTCATTGTCATTATCGAAGCATAGGCTATAGGTCACAAGGTCGTTTACATCGACCCACTCTGTTTCACCCGCCACTGCCCCTACGACGATCTTGGTCAGATTAAGAGCCTTGTAATTCGTAATCGCATCGGCGCTTGCCGTTGTGGGCCGCGTTTCATCACTGTCGATGGTGACCGAATTGGAGATGATTGTCGCCGCGGGCGCATCGTCATGTACCCGCACAACCAACTCCAAACGCGTGTCTAATTTTGTCGCCGGAAGAGACGCGTAAGTCCACGTGTAGGTGTGCGTCTTGGAGTCGTAATGTCCAAAGACTCCGTCCCCGTCAGCCTGCACGAAGGTCACCTCCGCCGGGAGGGTATCGACGATGAAGACATTCGTCACGGCGGATTCATTATTCTTGTTGTCGAAGTGGATTTCATAGGTCATCTCTTCGCCTGCAGTGACCCACTTCGGCTCGCCTTCCACCGCTCCGACGATGACCTTGCTCAAATTGAGAGGATTGTGATACGTCGTGGCATCAACACTCGTCGTCGAGGGCGGCGTTTCATTACTGTCAACAATAACGGAATTGGTAAAGGTCGTGCCCGGGGCGACTTCCGGGTTTACTTCGACGACCAGGCCCAGACACATGGCTGCTCCTGACTCGAGGAACCCATACGACCAGGTATATGTATGTGCCACCGGGTCGTACTTCCCGGCCGACTTGCCCCCATCAGCCGATACGAAGCTGACTTCGTCCGGAAGGATATCAACAACGGAAACATCCGTCACCGGGAAGTTGTTGTTATGATTGTCAAAGCAAATCGTGTAGGTCAGGGGCGCATCTATATCGACCCACGCGATTTTTCCTTGAACCGCTCCCACAATAGTCTTGGTCACATTAAGGCCGCTGTTTGCTACAAGAACATCAACACTCGTCGTTGTTGGCGCCGTTTCGTTGCTGTTGACGGTTACCCTGTTTGTAATCACGGTGCCGACATCGACGTCACTGTTTACCTTTACCGTTAGCTCCAGAAGCGTTGACGTTCCCGGGGGCAGAACCGGATAGGTCCACCTGTACGTGTGCGTCTTGGCGTCGTAATGTCCGTTGACCCCATCGTCGTCAGCCGTTATGAATGTGACGGTATCGGGCAGTACATCAACAATCGTGGCGCCGGTTATGGTGAAACTATTGTTGTTGTCGAAGGCGACGCCGTAAGTCATTGTCTGGCCTGCACCCACGGACGGCAGTCCGCCGGGAGTGGTACTTTCGGTAGCACCTCTGATGATGATCTTCCTGAGATTCAGTGGATTGAAGCCGATATCTTTGCCCGGAATGGCCACGCCGGTGGGATTGCCGCCGATTGGAACGAAATCGATGAGGTTCAGGGTGGTGTCGTAGGCCATGAGGTTGTCTCCGCCCGGGGCGTTATTCTTGCCCGTACTCATGTACACCAGACCGGTGTGGTGGTCCACCGCGAGTCCCATCACGCCGCCCTCAGGGTCCACCTGGACCTCTGCCTCCGTACCCGTCGGAAGATGGTACTGAGTGAGGTACGTATTGCCTGCCCATCCTGCGCCAGTGTACATGAAACCGTTCTTGGCGTCTAAGGCAATGCTTATCGCCACACGACTAAGCATAATTTTCTTGACCAGTCTCCAATCCGAGGTGCTGTACACATGGACCGTGTTATTAGCGTTTGCTACGTAGAGCAGATCGTCGATTTCGTCCAGGGCAATCCCGTAGGGACGAGGATAATGGCTCAGGGTGAAGGGCGATCCCTCCACATGACTTAGTGTCGTGGTCTGTGGATTCCAGTTATACACATACAGCCCATCCTGACCGCGATCAACCGTGTACAATAGTCTCTTCTTGTGGTCGTAAACAATGCCGGCCAAATCCAACGCATCAGGAGCGATGGTTGTGCCTGCGTCCGTCATTGTTACGGGGTCCAGCAACTGAATCACGTCGCTACCCTCATACGTCATGAACACGTACCTGGAATCCGCGTCAATGGCCATGCCCACCCCGCCCAACATGCGATTGGGCACGTCATGCTGAGCCTGAAAGGTCAGAGTGCCGTCCACTCCAATATCGTATGCTTGCACGGGCATTGTCCTGTCGGGGTTTCTGTCCCAGATGTCCGCAATGACATAGAGTGACTTTCCTCTTGCGGTGTTCGTGACAGCGGCCATTGACATCGTCATCACCAGAAGCGCCGTGAGGGAACGAACCCTCAAAACATGGTTCTTGTTATTGTTTTTCATGGTCAAATTCCCGCAAAAAACTATCTGTACTTTTTGTTCAGCTTCTGTATCGGAGCACGACTGTCCATCCGCGTTGCCAAATCACGTCTCGGACACGGGGTCACTGCATTCTTGGTGAAGGAAGACTTCCGCGAGAAAGAAAAATTCATTTTCACCATACCTCCGAATGCCACATTGAGTAAGTATATCTTATTAGGACGCATTTGTCAAGAAGAAACGACAAAGAGCCGGGATGCCCGAGAAAAGGGGGTGTTCCCGTGAGGAACACAAGGCGTTACAGGGGATTATTATCGGACGTTCCGTAAGGCCCGAAAAGGCAGGACCCGGCCCCAGCCGCCCGGGCCCGCAACAGAAAAACCGGATCTCGCAGTGCGAGGACCCGTAAAAGGCCAAAACAGCCTCTTGTTATGGAATTTGCGTGCCGGAGCCTGATTTGCTTGCTTGTGCCGTGCCGCCGTAGGCGCCCATGTTGATGATACCCCCATTTGGATAGGGCTCCGGGCCGACCGGCGTGCCCGTATCACCGGCGTCAATGCAGGGGCTTGTCACTGCATCAAAAACCCAGCTTTGACCGACAGGATCCCAGCGGCCGGCTGCGGATTTCAAGTGACAATCCCCATTATCCGGATCTGCGAAATGAGGATCGGCATCGATATTGCCTTGCCCCGGCCAGGGGCCTCCGGGCGGGCCGTCCTGGACGTTGCTGTAAGCGACATTGATTATGGAATTGTCGCTGTTGTACATTTCGCCTCCGCCGTCCCGGAAGATACAGTTGACGACCTGAAGGACACAGAGGGCCTGGGAGCCACCATCATCCGGCGTGGAAGCGAAGGCGTTTCCATTCAGGGCGGAATTGGCACTGAACGTGCAATTGGCCAGCGTCGTATTGCCGCCGTTGGAGTTGCGTATCGCCCCTCCGAACGTCGCCGCCGAGTTCCCTCTCAGGAGGCAATTGGTCAGAGCGGGACTGCCGCCCAGATTATTACGCATCGCACCGCCGCCTCCTCCGGAGACGTAATTTTCAATAAATGAGCAGTGGGTCAACGTCGGTGTGGCGCGCCGTCCCAAATTGTACATTGCCCCGCCGTTGTGGCTCGCGGAGTTGCCATAGAAAACGCAACCGCTCAGAACGGGATTGCATTCGGATGCTTGCCCGTCATTGTAGATCGCGCCGCCGCCATCCGCGGCGTTCGCGCTGAACGTGCAGTTAATGACCTGCGGGCTGCTGTTGTTGAATATCGCGCCGCCGAGCAGCGCGGAGTTTGCCCGGAACGTGCAGTTGGCCACGGTCGGGCGGGCACTGTCTGTACAAGATATCGCGCCGCCCTGCTCGTGATATCCGCCGATAACAGTCAGGCCGTCCAGCACCGATGAAGGCGTTTCATAGCTGTGGAACTCAAAGCCCCGATGAAGCTCGCCGGCGGTTCCGCCGCAGTCTATTGTCACAAGGTCCGGATCGTTCGGGTCCTCACTTCGCAGCGTAATTGCCTTACCCCGCAAGTCGAGGTCCCTGTTGCCGTCCCCCGCGTATGTTCCTCGCAGCACCACAACCGTATCCCCGGAAATGGCGGCCTCGATTGCCTCCTGTATGGCGTCAAAGGGATGTTCGATAGTGCCGTCTTCCTGAGGATCGGATCTGGCCGGATCGCGGGGTCCCGGATCACGGGGAGCGTCCACCGAAACGTAAATGAGTCTCGCTGCCGGCGGATTCAGCACCGATTGAGCATAGAAGTCGATGCCTGAGCGATTCCCCGACCCGGCAGAATTATTCCGCGAGCTTCGGGTCGCGACCGGCCTGCCGGCGAAAACGTACCCATCCGCCTCCGGGCAAATCGTGTAGGTGGTGTTCGACGCGAGCCCCTGAATTGCATATATCCCTCTGTCATCGGTCAGCGCCGTGGGAGGGACCCGGCCGCCCGGCTCGGCGAAGACCTTCGCATTCACGATGGGCCTGCCGTCGGGGGTCAGAACACGCCCGCTGACAATCTCGCCTGCACCAGTGGTTGAAATATTGTAAACGCACCCGAAGACCACGGTGAATTTGCCCTCTGAGCCATCGATGTTCGGCAGGTTGTACCATACATCATCCGTACCCTGCCAGCCCATATTCAAATGGTGGTACAACGTTGAAGAATGATAACCGTAACCATCGCACACGACGGCGTGTCCGCTGTTCGGATCGGAGGCGTTCAGAATGGCCAGAATCACGGGGGCCTTGGCATCGAGATTGGGGTTGATCATCTCCGTTAAGCCTGAATTCACGTTGCTGCCCGGATCGTAACCGAGGATAGCATGGCTGTACCGGAACGTGTTGACCAGCGCCTCCCTGGCATCGGGTATGAAGGCGCCCGAACCGCTCCGTTCGTATCTCATCCCGACGGCGATGCCGGCATCGTGGCAAAGTGCGCCAATCGCCTGGCGCTGGATTTCGCCGAGGGTGCTGCATGCCGACTCAGGCCGCAGCGGCATGGCGCTCCAGTTGTAAGGCCCGCCCAGCCCGTCGCCTCCCCGCGTATAGGCCTCTTGCCCACCGGCACGGCCGCCGACCTCGATTGAAAACTGCTGTACACCTATCGGAGTCGCGGGATACTCGTAGTAGCGCATTATCTGGGCTATTGCCGTCGCAAGACATCCGGCGGGATAATGAAGGGGAGTGTAGTAGTTGTAGCAGTACTCGCCGCAGGCCGTCGCTTGACCCCATTTGCTTTGAACCAGCGGTATCACGCGGATATCACCGGGCGACATCACAGCCATCAAGGCGAATCCACCGGTTGGATTCTCTGCAATTTCGATGAAGTGCCGCCACCTGGCCTGAGGGCCTCCGGCTGCGTCCTCGCTTATCTCCATCAGCAGACCAAACGTGTTTCTAACCGCCGTCATGCGTCCATGGAGGTCGTTGGTAACTAAGGCCCCCATGGGAGTATCAAAGGATGGATCGTACGCCCCATCATCCGCAAAGCCTATGATCGGTTCGAGCGCGTCGTCCGCCGAGACAATGACAAATCCCGATGGCTGCAAATAGACAACGTAATAAGCCGGCCCGCCGCGATCATCCATGAAGGTCTCAACGTTGGTCACCCGCCGGCCGAGGGCCATGCCAAGCGGTTGGGGATCGGTCTTGAGCCATCCCGTCACGACCATTTCCGCTTCGTGCGGCGTCGTCGGCCTTGCCCAAACGCCGCTGCACAGCAGCAGAATCGCTGAAACAACCGCATGAACGATACTTCTATGTTTCATGTGCTCACGTGCTTGGAAGCTGTTGAGGCCGGCGGCGATTCCCGACTGTCGCCAGACAAGTTTGGCGGAGGATGCCCGAATTCAAGCATTATATGGATTGTACACCCTTTCACTGAGCTGCTGCCGGCGCGAATACTGACAGCTAAAATCATTATAGGGTCTGCCCCCCATGCGGTCAAGAAAATAAGGGGCTCTTTGCCATGCATGGCCCAGCAGGCCCGGGCAGATCAACTCCTCAGAAACATATTGCCCGGAAGCTGCTTTATCAGGCCTTTGAGGCGCAGGGAAACAAGAGCCGCATTGACGCTGCCCGCGGCAAGATCCGTCTCGGCGATGACTTGTTCTATATGGACGGGCTCCTTGTCCAGGAAGTTGTGGACCTTCTTTTCGTCGCCGCTCAGCTTCAACTGGCTCACGTCGAACAAAGGCTTTTCCACGCGCTCGGC
>Ga0307380_10011015_pt1 | contig 11346 bp, 24 predicted proteins | sample UN3MG_FD_202239 | JGI IMG/M metagenome (GOLD analysis project Ga0307380, IMG submission 202239) | Soil microbial communities from Risofladan, Vaasa, Finland - UN-3 | ecosystem: Environmental > Terrestrial > Soil > Coastal area > Acid sulfate soil | place: Finland: Risofladan, Vaasa | collected... | reverse complement strand
CGCAAGCACGCTGTCCGCTATGAGGCAGGAGTAGGAAGGCGCATCGGGATTCCGATCAAGCACTGGTCGGTCTACACGGCCAAGGGAACCTGCAAGCAGGAAGGAGAAGCATGATCACACCGATTAGCTCACGCGTTCGCGTGATGCTGGCGTGGTGTTTGACCGAGACTGGGACCCCGGCCACAGAGTCGGTCGCAGCCGCAACAGCGTTGATCGAGACGCTCCGTTCTCGTGGATTCGACATCGTCCATAGCGACTGGATGGACAACCCGGTACGCAAGAAGGACCCCATCACCTGGGACGACATGTCCACGATGGCAGACAGCATCGAAGAGGAGTTCGGAAGGAAGCCATGGTTGCCATGAGGATGTGGCACGTGACAGTTCAGAACATGGAATCCCTGACGGGCGATGCCCTGTCGGATCCCTTCGGGAGGGTCGCCTACAAGTTCGTTATCTCGGCTGGGGCCACAGAAGCCATGGATGCAGAGATGTTCGAGAACGCAATGCAGCTCGAACTGATCAAGGCGATTAGAAGCGTCAAGAAAGAGATGATCATGAAAGGAATGGAGCCATGACCGAGGCTGTTCTCTGCACTTGCGGCGACCACGTAACGAACGATATTGCAGCAGCATTCACCGAATGGGATCGTCGCCAACGCGAAGATCCGGAGAAGTTCCAGACCGATTTCGATCGGCTGGCCGGAACGTCGATCGAGTATGGAGCGGCCTGCGCCCCGTACTTCCTATCTCTCCTGGACGAGTTGAAGTCGAAGTGAGTGAACTGTCCGAAACGGTTTACCGCAAGGATCGCAGCAGTCCTCCTCCCATCAGGGATGCGGCCATAGCTGTGGCTGCGGCCAAGTGCGTGGTCGCACGCGACATCGGTAAGGATTCCCTGGGTGTCCTGACCCCCAGGCACTTCCATCCCGAGGAGTGCGCGTTCTGCGAGATGGAAACCGAATGGCTGCGGCAGGCCGTCACCGAGTTCAACGCATGGGCGGGTCTCAACCCGCCCGCGACGATGGACGCCGCATTCCCTGATCTACAGCCCATCCAGCCGAGCGTGGAGTCGTTCATGCTCCTTCCGAGGGAAGAGCAGGCTATCCGGGTATCGAGAGCGCAGGGATACCGATGAGCGAGTACCGACGGTGGCTATCCCGCAAGGCTTCTTCCATGAACATGCGGGCACGCAAGGTAGGAGCCCGTGGGGTCATCACGCCAGAGATGCTGGCGGCGAAGACCGAGCGGTGTGCCTACTGCCGCATCGACCTAGAGCCTGGACACGGGACGTTCGATCACAGGGTGTCTCTGGACAAGGGAGGATCGAACACCTATGACAATATCGAGAGGTGCTGCGTCACCTGCCAGCGCCAGAAGTTCACGAAGAGCGAAGAGGAGTTCCGAGCCTACGTCGCCGAGGGGTGGGTGACCTGTTCGCTCGTCGGCTGTGACAACAAATGGCAGCCACGGTTCGCCGAGCGCAAGCGTGGGATGGCCAAGTTCTGTTCACGGTCATGCGCCGCCACGTATGGCGCAGAGCTTCGAGCATTCAGGAGTAAGTGATGACGGAAAAGACCTGGGCCAGGATGGGGCTGGCCTTTGTATTCGGGCTTGCGGCGTTCTGTGTCGTATCCCTCGCCCTCCTTGCCTTCAAGGCCGAGCCGGAGATCACGCTAGCCGTTCTGTTCGGAACGGTAGCCGGGCTGGGCGTGTACATCTACGACGTGAGGACCGAGTCCAATGAGTGATGAGCTGTACCTGTTCACGAACAAGCCTGATTGCCGAAAGTGTGGCGGGATCATGTTCTCGTGGCGGTACGTTCCGACCGACGTTCACATCGAAGGTCGTGGTGAGTGTCCTGTTGCGCTTGGCGATGAGGGTGAGCATCTGGATCTTTCTTGCCTGAATTGCGGATGGAGCCTGGGCATGATGACCAAGGACGCCGATGTCAGTAGCTAAAACATGCGAAATATGGACTGGCGCGACGGGTAACAGCGGGTATGGGCATCGGTATCTCAATGGCAGATTCACCACAGCTCATCGATGGGCTTATCTCAAATACGTTGGTCCAATTCCAGATGGATACGTGATTGACCATATCTGCAACAACAAGCTATGCGTGAACATAGATCACCTTCAAGCGATTACCCAAAGTGAAAACATTCGTAGGGCCTTCCCGATGTGTCGGAAGAAACTCCACGAATGGACTCCTGAGAACACAGGAATGTCTGGTGGAAGACGCTATTGCCGAGCGTGCAATCGTATATATCAGAGCGTTCTGTGGAGGAGGCACCATGGGGGTGCGTAAGGTTTGTGATGTATGTCAACTTGCCAGACAACGCGTTGACCCACTGACGATGGAGCCCATCCCTGACGTGCGCAGGTACACCTTGCGCCGTGAGGTAGACCAGACACGGGAGAACGGAGAACGAACGAAGAGATACCAGAAGTCAGCAGGTGGGATCGACCTGTGCGGGAACTGCTGGGAACGAATCGCCAAGCCGAACATGAACCCGAAAAAGGCCCACCGATCAGGGTGGGCCGCATCGTGAGATGGTCATTCACCATCCCAGGCCAGCCACTAAGCTGGAACCACGCATACAAGCGTGTCACCTATAGGAAGAAACAGCCCGACGGGTCTGTGAACGTGATCAATCGGATGGGTAAGGCCGATGGCGTCGAGGAGTGGCAGAACGGGATCATCTACCTCGCCAAAGCCGCACGACCGAGCGGGTGGACCCATCCAAAGGACACTCCCATCCGGATCCGGTACAGGTTCTACACGTACCCCCTCATCGACACCGACAACATGAAAAAGCTGGTGAACGATGCTATTGCCAAGGCTATCGGCGTGAACGACAAATGGTTCTTGACCTGTGATGTCGTGAACGTCAAGACCAATGAAGGTCTCCAGCGTATCGAGGTCGAGATCGATAACGATACCGGACACCATCTAGGGTGAAGCTCGTAGTCGCTGCCGAACGAACTGTTACAGACTCCTGGCCAATCATCCGGAAGATCGCCTTCGCCGCCGTCAACTATGGGGGCGGCGAAGTTGCGATCAGGGGACCCCGGTCAGGCGGTCCCACAGGCCCCGTTGAGCGCGAGACAATCGAGATCGCACGGGCCGTGGATGCCAATCCAGTCATCTATATCGCCAGGGAATCAGACGATTCCCGATCCGCGATCTTCAACCGGGACTATGAACTGGTGACGGGGGCCGACCTCGTACTTGCTTTCTTCAAGGAGGGAAGCGATATGGGAGGCGGCACCGGGCACGTCGTCAAGGCCGCTATCGACCGGGACATCGCTGTCGAAGCATTCAGCGTGGACGAAGAGGGAGAGCTTGAGTTTCTCCTCGCTGACGGCGGATGGAAAGAGCACGGAGGGGAATGCGAATGATCCAGCCAAGCGATATCGGCGTATCGAAAGCCAGGATGGCTCACCTCATGATGTGGATGGAGCAGTTCTCAAGGGACTGGACCATCCAGGGCGAGATTCCGCTACGGATACACGAATCTGGCATGGGCCAGGCGTTTGGTCTGGGATCAGCTCCGCCGTTCGCTCCGGAGTTCATGGCCTACATCGGACAGCTTGAATGCGGTCTGGAGACTTGCGAAGAGTGCGTCAGCCTCCGCAAGAGGAACGAATCGTCCAGGAACTACAACGGACAATCACGGACGAGAACGACCCGCACCTTCCGCAAGCTACGCAAGCACGCTCCCCGAGAGTTTGATGCCTGCTACCTCGCCATCGTCCACCACCAGTCCCTGGGTGAAATAGCACAGAGCCTGACGGACCGCAGCTATTCCAGGGGATTCGACCAGCAGTACGACAAGGTGTCAGTCCTAGCCCTCATCGTGTCCGGTATGAGCAAGCTGACCCTTTGGTATTGACCTATGGTGGCCGTACTTCTGTCAGCCATTCTGCTGTTTAGCGCACAGCCGAGCGGTCTTATTCGATCAGATAACCATCTATCTAATGGCCTGATTAGTTCATCGGTGAGTTTGTTTACTATCTTTGATTCATCGATGAACAAAGTAAGTCTAAATAGTGGTACTAAAGGGCTAGCTACCTGGTATTGCCTGAGAGGCGTATCCGCATGCCATAAGGGATATGGGAATGGTATGTACGCGGCGGCTGGTCCATCGCTACGACATGGGAACTGGCGAGGATCGAAGGTCAAGGTATGCACCAGTAGCAGGTGCGTCACGGTCACCCTGATTGATTGGTGCGCCTGCGGAGGTGGCAGGGTCATCGACCTGTACAGCGACGCCTTCCGTAAGCTCGCCCCTCTGAGCAAGGGTGTCCTAAATGTCACCGTGTCCGGGGCACAAAAAAAGGACCCGAGCCCAAGCCCGGTTCCCTCGACCCCACCAGAAGTATGTGCCCTACGGAATCAGTTGCTCGACGGCGTGCTCAATCCCCTCGACCCACGCGAGGATAGTCGTGGTGATCAGGGCGATGATCAGGAAGATTGTCTTCCAGTTTCTGGACAGGTACTCGGCGAACGTCTTCACCGGTCGTACTCTGGCCTCCATGATGAGATTCTCTTCATGCTCACGGTCAAGATGGGCTTCTAGAGTTTTCTCGACCGTCAGAATCGCTGATTCCATCTTCTCGAATCGAGCGATAACGCGAGCCGTATTCGTCTCTAGATCGCGATCGTGCTTGGCCCAGCGGTCTGCGGCCCCCCTGGAGTTCTCATCGAGCTTCGCGATCAGGCGACCTTCCATCGCGATCATCATGCCGTTGAACAGGTTGACCAGACCCGTGATCTCGGTGGCAGTCATTGTCTTGACTTCCTGCGGGGTCACCAAAACTTGTTCTGCGGTCGCATCTACTCCGTCCGTCATTGGGTTCCCCTGGGGTTAGTCGCTTGCGTTGGAGCGGGATGCACTCTCTCTAGGAGAGTATGACAATTGGGGCACGGCTCAGGTCGGCCACCACGGAGCTTGAGCATTCCGTAGTAGTGCTTGACCGAGCATTTTGGGCATCGGAAAGGGATTCCGACCTGGCCGTTGGACATGGGTAGCCCCTATTTGTCCGGGTTGTGGCTATTCCTTGACGAGGCTCGTCACGTCCGTGAGTCGCTCATCGACAGAGGTCTCCCCACCGATGTTCGACCAGATCAGGCCGTAGGCCGCGCTGCCGACAACCGTTGCAACGGCAATGAGCTGAACAGCATTCTCGATGGTGAGTTCCTCACCGGACAAAAGCATCCCCGCAACGCCAACGATGACGTAGCAAGCGAACGCGATCAGGGCGTTGACCTGAGTTGACCAGCCGCTCTGCTTGATGAATGCAATCAGCAGGGGGCTGATCGCCGCGAAGACGATGAACGCGGTGTTGTTGAAAGGGTCCATTCTCTCTCCTTAGGGCTGGGCTTCGTCGTTCTTCTCCTGATACTCATCAGGCTTCTTCTGGTACTCCTCGTCGGCGAGGATCTCGTCGGCGTGCTTCTTCTGCTCCTCGATGGGAGCGTCAACGGTGGGGGCTGGCTTGCGGGCAACCCTGGGCCTTCTGGTGGGAGGCATTACGGCTCCGTATCCTTTGTGAACGATGCGTGAACGCAACCGCTGTTGGTGCCGGGATAGGCGTAGGCCGCTCTCTGGAGCAGGGATGCTGGCCACCACTGGGGTCCCTTGGGGATGCCAGCTCGACGCCCATCGGCCATCGGGTCATAGACGAGGAACGCCCCGTCCGAGGATCGGCGCTCGTTGACGTAGATGGCGTGGCCACCACCGAAGCCGGGGCTCGCGTCGTACTTGGCAGGCAGGACGCTGTACTGGATCGGGACCACGGCCCCGCGACCGCTGATGATCATCGAACGGAAGCTGGCCCAGGGGATGTTGTAGCGGACCGCCATGTTCACGCCGTAGAGATGCTGAACGGCAACATCGTTCTGGGGCAGGGACGTGCCGCCGTAGTCGCGGTACACGGCGATGATCCGGTTCCTGATCTCCCACGGCTTGGGCTTCCAGCCGTGGTGGTTTCTGGGATCAACGCCCCTGCGATGACGGTCGGATGCCATTGCATGTGCGGCACAGTTGCAGTTTCTCCACTGGTATCTGCTTCCGTCGCCCTGCTTGCGGAAGGTCGGTCGATAGACCATTGCGCTCACCTTCGTGACTACGGATGTATGAAGCCACAGGTTCCCCGTGGATGACCCGTACCAGCGTCGGCTCCCGTTGACGAGCTGACCGGTGTCGGTCGTCTGGCCGTTCTTGAACAACGTCCCTGCGGACAACTGGCGGACGACGTTGTTGGACCCGATGTAGGGACTGGACCGCTGGTTGGTGCCGTTGCCCTTCACCCGATACGTTCCGATGTGGCCGACATATCCTCCGTACTTGAGGGTTGCCATCAGCTTGCTTGGATCTCGTTGGCAAGCACTTCGATCTGCTGGGCCTTGTCCTTTGCCACGGCGAGATCGGCCTTGAGCGCGACGTTCTCAGCGAGCAGCGCGGCGTTCTCGGCCACCACCCGCTTGTACTCGGCGTCAAGCGCCGCGAGAAGCTCCTGCCATGTCATGCCACTCTCCACTAGGGCTGCCTTGATCTGGTTGGCTCGCGTGATGATTGCCGCTACCCACGCCTCCGCCCCGGCAGCGGGGACAGGATCATTGGGGCGGGTGACCGAATCGATGTCGGAGTGCAGGTGGACGGTGGCCCGGCTGATGGGAATCCCAGAATCAATGCTGTCCTGGGCGATCAGGGAGGCGATGTCCTCTTCCTGTGCATCGGTGATCGGATAGCTGGTGAGATAGGCGCAGCACTCGATCTCACGGACATAGGCTTCGTTGGGATTCCCAGGAAAGTCCACCACGGACTGGATGCCGGGAACGGTGGTCTTTGGGCTGCGAAGAACACCGTTCGACCAGCCCGCGTACTCGGTCGAATAGGCGTGAACGCCGCCACCAGCACGGTCGATGTAGGTGTGAGCAGACGGCCCACCTGACCCAGCGCGATTGGCGTAATCACGCTCTTCCCGTGCGGTTGCAACGGGAGGGCTGTTGCCGGTTTGGTGGATACAGACCAGGGCAATAGGGGCAATGCGTCGAGGTTGTCCGCCTGGATATCCGTATGCCCCGTTCGTCAGATAAACGTCCTGGAACGGCATTTCGGCTCCTGCTGGAACGCCTCTACGAGACGAATGGGAAGGAATGCTCTCCGCCGCCGCCACCGGATTCCATGCCGCCGTCTTCCGGGGTGGTGTAGAAAACCTCTACCCCGTACTGCGTGACAACCGCGTTGCTGGGGGCTTCGTGAAACACCTCAACCCCATACTGGGTTACGGCTACTCCATCGAGATCGGAGAAATCAACGGGGGAAATGAAGCGTTCGAGATTGATCGTTTGGGCTGCACCGCTATAGAGCCGAACAACCCCGATCTGGGTGATCGTTCTGGTGTCAATGGGCGTGCCAGCGAACGAAGACCACGTGGTCCCATCATCAGAGAATCGCCCAGACCAGGTCCCATTTGGGTAACGCTGTAGGTGCAGCCAGTGGTCACCAAGAGCACAAGTACCTGCGTTGCCCCACCAATTATCGAAGGCCCATGACACTACCTTGATAACGGATGTCCAGCCATTGTTGTATCTGGCAAATCCGACACCATTGCCACTGGCATCAAGAGCGCAGATCGCATACATGCCCTGAGCATCTGTGATTCCTGTGATGTGAGCACAGATGGAGGCATTCGTCGTCTCGTATCCGCTATCCGTGAACGATCTCGTTATGGCATCTCCAGCAGCGTCCATGTAGATCGGATACTGGGATCCATCACCTGAGACCGAAGCGATATTCCGAAGCGTCCACGCCGCATCAATCGTGGTCGTGTCGCACTCGTCGCCATAGGCCCCTAGAGAGGCAGAAGAGCCAGACTCGGTTGCGACTGGATCCCAGGAAACTGCCTGTTCGTGGAATACCTCGATTCCATACTGGGTGACCTGTGCCTTGTTGTTAGGAATCTGGTGAAAGACCTCGACCCCTTGCTGGGTGACAGTCGCCCGAGACATCAGACGTTCTCGTACCCAAACTCAGCAGATTCGAGACCGCTCTTGGTCCATGCCGAAGACGTTGATGGGTCAACCGGGACTGCTTCGGTGATCATTACATATGAAGCTGGAAGAGTACGACTTGTTCCGTTGTAGTCCGTAGACCCCGTTCTCTGCTTGGGCCGAATGGTCCTTGTTATCCCTGCGTCTTGGCGAGCGACGATCACGTGCTGGATTCCAAGGATGTTTCCTGAAGGCGTGGGAAGCTTTGACATTTCAAATGTATCGATGTGACCGCTGGTAGCGTCGTAGTTGATTGTCACATCGCTATCAGGAGTTGCTTCCCGAACAACGGCATCGTTCGTACCTGCGTTTGGAGTCCACTGGGAATATGTGCCAGGACCTACAGGTTCAAGATACGAGCCAACAAGGGGACCCATGAAATCATCAGCTACAACCACATCGTCAAAATAGAACAACGCATTCGTCGCACCCAAATACAACCACGAGGCATACGAAGTAACAGTCGGTCTCGTGTTCTGGCCTGTCTGCTGAGGGATCCACCCGGTACTTGATCCATTGACCCTGGCCTCGAACACACCCGTGGATGCATTGATGGTTGCCTTGAATTCCATCCAATACCACGTATGGGTATTGAGGATGTTTGTGCTCGTGAACAAGGTTGTCCCATTGCGAGACACGATCAGATGATTTGAAGCGTCCGTTCTAAGTGACACCTGCTCGGAGTTGTATTCTGAGTCGAATCGGCAAATAGTTGTGGAAAAGTATTGGGATGTCTTGACCCAGAATCCAACACATCTTGTTTGCTGATCACCGGCTGGCAACAGTTTGCAAGCGCCATCTGCCGAACCAGCACTCCATACCACTCCGTTTCCACTAGATCCAGGTCGTGCGTAATTGTGATTCACGGTAAACCCCGAGTTGGGGGCTGAAGTCCACTTCTTGAACATTGTGTTACTTGGGTCATTCCAATACATACTCGCCTGCTGGTATGAATCGAACGTATCTCCCCATTCAAATGTAGCCATCAGTTCTCCTATGTCTTTGTGTAGTGCAACTCAAGGGTGAACATTTTGATGTCTGAAATTGAGTCAACGTTGAACCGAAAGACATCTCCTGACGTTATGGAGGTCGTCCATCCGGTTAGCGTTGATGAGCTGGCCGACACAGCCGAGGAAAGGGTTGGCTTGGCTGAACCAGTGATTGTGTCAGTTACTGTCGGTGGATAGTTACCGATGACATCCTTCCAGACATCGACAACCACTGACCCGGCTTGATCTGCCAGGAGCGTCCAAGAGGTGATCGTTCCGCTACAGGAAGCCTGAACAGATCCCTTGATCCCGGCCGCGATCGAGCCTCCTCCACCATCAACAACAATCCCGACCACACCCTTGTCGAGACTCCCAATGACGTGGCCAGCATTCCAGTTGCTGGGACGAACGAGAGTCGTATTTGGATCATCATCGACTGTGCTGACGAAGGCGTGAGTGACACCCATCAGATCGTGTCTCCCTCAACCCTCAATGTCGCAGGGTCGTTGGTAGCTGAAGATGTTCCAGAATCGACAACACGCCTGAGCCAGATGGCAACGTAATCGTTCTGATCGTATGGACCGGATGGCAATGCCAGGCCAGTGGCCTTGGTCGATGGTGCGCTGAAGGACACCCCAGACGGGACTTCCACTTCCGTTGAGATGGTCGTGGCCGTCCCATTCTTACCGGCAGGATCAATACCCATCGACATGGCCGTGGTAGCTGAAGGGGTATTTGAGGTAAACCACAGGATTGGGCTGATAAGCCCATCGGCGTCAGCGTCCTCGTTTCGGAAGTAGAGACATCGATACTCCGTGGATCCTGCTGTGGACTCAGATCCGGACACGTCATCGAATAGGTTGTTGATTGTTCCAGCAACTTCCGTCGTGCTGCGAGCGCCACCCAGGGATGCGTTCGGATTGGTGTTCCCAGACCCTCCGCTGAGGTAATACTTCAGACTCGCGGCACTGACCGGCATGGTTTCTCCTAATCGATCCAAACTGCTGTGAATGTATGTTTCACGTAGGGATTTCTAAGAACACAGATAGAAACTTGTGACATATCGATAAGTGGAGACGGGTGAACAGTTACAACGCTTGCCATAGCAAGACTTACGATGGCACTTGGTTCACCTTCAACACCAGCCGAAACAATAAGTGAAGAGACCTGCTTCTCGTTTTTACCGGTCGTAGCAACGGCAGCGACTACAGAAGAGACAATGGCGTCGGTCATCAGGTGGCCACCTTGACGCCAGCTTCCATGCTATTGACCTCACCAATGGTCCAGCCCGTTCCACCGGGTTTGTCCTCCCGAATATCATGGAACCACATCCAATCTGTAGCGATAGTTCCAAAAGTTGTCCCGTCAGCCTCAGATGCACCTGACATGAAAACTGGGCAAACTCCCCTCGTCCCAGAGTCTGATTTCTTGGCCCTGAAGTTGACTTGAACTCCAAGAACTGTTCCACCTATAGATGTGGAAAGGTCACTCATGGAATACAAATCCTTGTTACCAGCACCAGAGGTAGTCACATAATCGGCATCGTCTGCCAGGTCTTCGTCAACCTGACCCCAGTTCGTACCTGAGTCCGTACCGCCACGACTCCATTGTGTATAAGACCCACTTCCATTCGGCTTGAGAGTCTCAACTCGGACATCGCCAAGGAAGTCATTATTCACCGATCCAGTGCCATCGCAGACGTAGTAGTCATCGGTATAGATACCTGAGACCCAGCTTCCTGGATCCGTGCGGGTATAACTTGGCTTGGTTCCTGTGTTCGCTCCAGTCAGATCGGATATCCCTGGGACAGGTACTCCATTCAGTCGGACAGCGATATTTCCACTCGATCCGAAAATAGTCTTTACCTCAACAAAGTTCCAGATATCGTCGTAGATAAGACCGGTGCTTGAGTCGTAATTTGTTCCGTCTACAGTCAACCTCATTGCACTTGCCATGGATGACGATGTAATTACGTTGCTGCCTATGGATAGAGCCCATCCTCCCGAGCCGCTGTGTGACTTCAAGGCAATACCCATAATCAATGTGTTACTTGCGGTAGTCGGAATTGCATAATTGCAACCACCAACGGCACTGAGATATCGACCGTCTCCGAACCTACCTGGAGAAAATGTAGATTTACCAGCCGACAAGACTGACATCCCGGCAAATGTCGTATCCGTGTAATGGTCAAAACCATCTACCAATAGCAAGGCCATCATGAACTCCTGGCAAGCGTCATTGAAATGGTCAACAGAGTAGAGACATCGTTGGAATCAACGTGAAACCAGAGAATA
>Ga0307380_10011013_pt1 | contig 11347 bp, 6 predicted proteins | sample UN3MG_FD_202239 | JGI IMG/M metagenome (GOLD analysis project Ga0307380, IMG submission 202239) | Soil microbial communities from Risofladan, Vaasa, Finland - UN-3 | ecosystem: Environmental > Terrestrial > Soil > Coastal area > Acid sulfate soil | place: Finland: Risofladan, Vaasa | collected... | reverse complement strand
CTCTTCCAGCGGGCACCGCAGGCCGGTCGGATCGCCCGAGCGAACGGCGGCGAGGAAGTTGGCGATCATCTCCCGCTGCTCGGTCGGCTCGGAAGGGCGGGACTCGCTCGTTCCGTCCTCGTAGGTGACGGTCGAGCCGTCCTTTGAGGTGTAGACGGCCTCGCCCTTCTCGGCGCCCAGCCGGATGACCGGGCCGAAGTTCTCTCTCGTGGCGTGGCTGCAGAAGAAGTGGATGACGGCCCCGGCGGCGGTGTGCACCTCGATCGCGGCGACGTTGTGGCTTTCGACGGGCCCGGCGGCGTACAGCTCGGCGCGAACGCTCGTGGGCACGGCGAATCGGCCGGCCCGGCCGGAGGCCATCGCCAGCATGTGCGCCAACTGGTGGGCCAGGGCGTTGGTCACCGGGCCATCGAGCGCCCAGTTCCCACCGCTCTTCAGCCGGCCGGCCCAATCGTTCCGCCGGTAGTAGCTGCGGTTCCTGGGCCAGCCGGCGAGGCACGTGGCGGACCGGGCCAAGCCGAGCCGCCCGTCGGCCAGGCGATCGAGGATCAGCCGCAGGTTCCCGTGCAGGGCCTGGAAGCCGACGAGGCACATCCGGCCGGCCTCTCTCAGGGCCCCCAGCATCTCGTCCACCTCCTGGACGGTGGCGGCGGGCGGCTTTTCGAGGTGGACGTGGAAGCCGTGTCGAGCGGCGGCGACGGTCAGGGCGGCGTGGCTGGGGATGCCCGTGGCAAGGTAGACCGCCTCGCACCGCCCGCGAAGGGCGTCGAACATTCTCAGGGCGTCGTCGTAGAGGGCCACTCCGCGAGCTTCCAGGCGGGCGGAGCGGTCGGCGAGGGCGTGGAGGCGCGTGTCGGCCGCGGCGACCAGCCGGCATCCGCAGGCCTGCTCGGCCCCCTCCAGCGCGTCGATGAGCCCCGCTCCGTAGCCCCCCACGCCGACGATCGCCAGACGAATCATAGTTCCCTCACCGCGTCGGGGCCCGCCGGGGCCGGCCGAAAAACGTCCCGCAAGGCCCCGGATCGTACCGGCCCGGCGGCCGGGTCGCAAGCCGGCCGGCCGCGGGAGACCGGGAAAAAGTGGCTCGGCCCGCGGCAGCTTCGGCAAAACGCGCTTGAACTCCGCAGCCGCGGCGGATTACTATAGCCGTTTCGGACGGTCAATCGCTTTAAAAGTGAAGAGGGAAACTTGCATGGGTCACCTGCTTGAAGGCTTGCTCAAGCTTCAGTCTATCGAACGCGAACTCGCCCAAGTAAAACGCCGGCTGAAGGCCAGGCAGAACGCCGTAAGCATCCAGAAGAGGCGAATCGATCAGCTTCAGGAACGATGGGACGCTCTGGACGGCAAGTCTCTTACCCGTCGCCAGGATGCCGACCGGTGCGAGTTGGACCTCAGGCAAAGCGAGGAGCGTGTTTCCAGGCTCCGGACGGCCCTCAACTCGGCCAAGACGAACAAGGAATACGCGGCGATCCTCACGCAGATCAACACCCTCAAGGCCGACAACGCCAAGCTCGAAGACAGCACCCTCAAGATCATGCAGGACGTGGACGCCATCCGCGCCGAGGCCAACGGGATCCGCCAGGAGATCGACAAGGAGACCCGGCGCCTCCAGGAGATCGAGCAGACCAACGCGGCGGAGATCGAGAAACTCAACGGGATGATGGCCTCTCTCGTCGCCAATCGCGGCGAGGCGACGAAAAACCTCGATGGGGAGGGGTTGCGGGTCTTCAACCGTATGGCCGAGAAATACGACGGAGAGGCGATGGCGGCGATCCAGATCGAGGGCAAGAGGGCCCCGTTCGACTACATCTGCGGTGGTTGCTACATGTCGCTGAACGCCGAGCACGCCAACGCCCTTCGGGTGCGGGACGAGGTGCGAACGTGCGATAACTGCGGGCGGATCCTCTATCTCGATAGATCGCAGGAGTCGTCGTCCTAGCCTCCGGGGCCGGCAGTGCGGGCGAGGCCATCCGTTTGGAGGGAGCATGGAAATGAGCGCAGAGGCTTTGTGCATTCAGGTTTACATAGACGGGGCCGCCCGGGGAAACCCCGGACCCGCCGGAGCCGGCGTGCTGATCGTCGACCGCAGCGACGGCGCGTCGCTGTACGAGGGGGGGCTCTTCCTGGGCCACGCGACGAACAACGCGGCCGAGTACCGGGGCCTGCTGGCCGGGCTGGAAGCCGCCGGCCAGCTCGGCGCCGGCGAGGTGGAGACCTTCAGCGACTCGGAGCTCCTCGTGCGCCAGATGACCGGGGAATACAAGGTGAAGAACCCGGCCCTCCAGAAGTTACACGCCCGGGCGCAAGAGCTGGTGCGAGGCTTCCGTCGGTGCACGTTCCAGCACATCCGCCGGGAGGACAACACCCGCGCCGACAAGCTGGCCAACCAGGCCGTCAACCTCAAGCAGAACGTCGGAAGCGCGGCGACGTAGGCCGCGCGAGCATGAAAACGCAAGAAGGAACCCGCTCCTTCAGGGGCTCGCGGTGGCACGATTCTCCGATCAATTCGTCCAGCAGGTGGCCCAGGCGACCGATATCGTGGAGCTGGTGGGTCAGTACGTCGCGCTGACCAAGCGCGGGCGGGAATACGTCGCCGTCTGTCCCTTCCACGACGACCACAAGCCCTCGATGTACGTCTCGTCGGCCAAGCAGATCTTCAAGTGCTTCGCCTGCGGCGCCGGCGGCGGCGTCTTTCAGTTCCTCATCCTGTACGAGAAACTCTCGTTCCCCGAGGCGGTGCGTACGCTGGCCGACCGCGCGCACATCCCGCTGCCGCAGGAGGCCTCCGAGCCGCAGGCCCCCCAAGGCCTCTCCAAGACGGAGCTTGCGGAGGTCCTGGCGTTTGCGGCGCAGTTCTTCCGCAGCGCCTTGCGGAGCAAGGGCGGGCGGGAGGCCCTGGAGTATGCCCACGGCCGGGGGCTGACGGACGAGTCGATTCAGCGGTTCGGCCTGGGGTACGCCCCGGTGGGGTGGGAGGCCCTGCTGGGGGCCGCCCGCGGCAAGGGCTTCCGCGATGCGCAGCTCGTGGCGGCGGGCCTGGCGGTCCCGCGAGACAGCGGCGGCTGCTACGACCGGTTCCGCAACCGGCTGATCTTCCCCATCCTGGACGTCTCGGGCAAGGTGATCGCCTTCGGCGGGCGGGCGCTCGATCCGGCCGACCGGGCCAAGTACCTCAACAGCGCCGAGTCCATCCTGTTCGACAAGTCCAGCCACCTGTACGCGCTGAACTGGTCGCGCGAGGCGATCGTCTCCTCCCGGCAGGTGGGGGTGGTGGAGGGCTACCTCGATGCGATCGTGCCGCTCCAGGCGGGCGTCGGCAACGTGGTGGCCACGATGGGCACGGCCCTTACGGAACGGCACGTCCGGGTGCTGAGCCGCTACGCGCGGGAGGTGATCCTGGTGTTCGACGCCGACGTGGCCGGGGCCGCGGCGGCCGAACGAGCCCTCGAACTGTTCCTGGCCCAGCGGATAGACGTCCGGGTGGCCACCCTCCCGGCGGGGCAGGACCCGTGTGACTACACGCTCGCCGAAGGCCCCGAGGCGTTCGCCCGGCTCCTCGCCGAGGCGCCGGACGCGCTGCGGTATGCCTGGGACCGCCGCCAGGCCCAGTGGCAGGCCGCCGGCGGGAACCTGGCCGACCGGCACGACATCGTCCAGGAGTTTCTCCGCCTGATCGTCTCGTCGACGGCGTTCGACGCCATCGACGAGGTCCGGCGAGGCCAACTGGCCCAGCACATCGGGCACCTGCTGAATATCTCGGCCACCGATCTCCAGCAGCAGATGCGCCGCATGGCGCGGGGCCTGCGCCGAACGGGCCGCTCGCCCGGCGGGCCGGAGGCCGGAGGCCGGGAGCTGGACCGCCCGGCCGCCCATATCGAGCGAAACCTGCTGGAGGTGCTCGTGAACCGGCCGGACCTCTTCGACCTGGCCGCCGAACGAATCGACCCGAGCGACTTCCAGGACCCCCGGCTCCGCACGCTGGCCGAGTGCGTCTGGGCGATGGGCCAGGCGGGCAGGCTCTCGCTGGAAGAGCTGCTGGCCGCCGAGGCCATGAGCCCGTGGGGCGCCCTGCTGACGGACCTGGCCGAGGCGGGCGAACGCCGAGGCAACTTCGAGGAGACCCTCCACGGGGCGCTTTCGTCGCTGCTGCGCCGCCGGGAGAAAGAGGAACTGCAACAGTCGAAGATGGGCGGCTACACGGAGGAGATCCTCGAGGGGATCCAGAGACGGCATCAGACGGGTGATGTGAGAAGGACCACCCGGATCGAGTGATCCGGCCGGGGCTTTCGTGAAAGGCCCGCACGTCACGCCATGTCAGCGAAAAGATCGGGATTTTCTCCCCCCCGGACAATCGGAACTCCGAGAATAACGAAAGAGCGCCATTGACCGGCTTCCCGTTTCTATAATATAGTAGCGGAATTCGACCCTTCTGGACTTTGACCCCGTAGTGGACAGGAGTCACGGGATGACGGACGCCCTGGACGCCAGTGTCGATAGGCTGATTGCCAAGGGAAAAGAGCGCGGCTACCTGACGTACGAGGAGATGAACGACGACCTGCCGGACGAGGCAGTCTCTCCCGACAGGCTCGATTCTCTCCTGATGACCCTCGACGAGCTGGGCATCGAGTTGCTGGACGAATCGGAGATCGATCGGCGCGAGCCCTTCGCCGACGGGAAGGAGGAGGCGGAGAAGGGCACCAGCGGCCGGAAAGCCGTTGCGGAAGAGCTCGAAGCCGTCACCAAGCGGATCGACGATCCGGTCCGGATGTACCTGACCCAGATGGGCGAGATCCCCCTGCTGACGCGCCCGCAGGAGATCGGCCTGGCCAAGAAGATCGAGATGACCCGGATGCACTTCCGCCGCCGGGTCCTGGAGAGCGACTACTGCCTTCAGCAGGCCACCGACATCCTCACCCAGGTCCACGAAGGCCATCTTCCGTTCGACCGCACGATGAAGGTCTCCACGGCGGAGAACCTCTCCAAGGAGACGATCACGGAGCGGATGCCCACCAACCTGGGAACGCTCAACCGGGTCATCGAGGCCGACCAGAAAGACTGGCAGGCGGTCCGCGCCCCCCGGGTCACGGAGGCCTCCCGGCGGCGGTGCGTTCACAGCCTCTGGCGGCGCCGCCGGCGCGCGGCAAGACTGCTGGAGGAGCTCAGCCTTCGGACCAGCAGGATCCAGCCTCTGATGAAGAAGCTCCAGCATATCTCCGACAAGATGCTGGAGTTGGAGCGGGCGATCTCGTCGGCCGACGTCAACGTCACGCCGCGAGAAGACGTCGAGGTCATGAAGGAGGAGCTGGACGGGCTCATCGACCTGGCCTACGAGGAGCCGGACCTGCTCCGAAAGCGGGTCAAGGCCATCCAGAAGGTCTTCAACGACTACGAGCAGGCCAAGCGAGAGCTGTCCGGGGGCAACCTGCGACTGGTCGTCTCCATCGCCAAGAAGTATCGCAACCGGGGCCTGTCGTTCCTGGATATCATCCAGGAGGGCAACACCGGCCTGATGCGGGCCGTGGACAAGTACGAGTACCGACGCGGGTACAAGTTCTCCACCTACGCCACGTGGTGGATCCGCCAGGCCATCACCCGCGCCATCGCCGATCATGCCCGGACCATCCGCATTCCCGTCCACATGATCGAGACGATGAGCAAGCTGCGAAACATCTCCAAGTGGCTTGTCCAGGAGCTCGGCCGCGAGCCGACGATCGAGGAGATCGCCACGCAGGCCGGCATGACCGTCTCCGAGGCACGCCGCGTGCTCAAGATCTCGCGGCACCCGATCAGCCTGGATCGGCCCGTCGGAGAGTCCGAGGACAGCTACTTCGGCGACTTCATCGAGGACGAGACGGCCGAGAGCCCCGTCGAAAGCGCCGGAACGGAAATGCTCAAGGACCGCATCGAGGAGGTCCTCAAGACGCTCACGTATCGCGAGCGAGAGATCATCAAGCTTCGCTACGGCATCGGCGACGGCTATACCTATACGTTGGAGGAGGTCGGCAGGATCTTCAAGGTCACGCGCGAACGCGTCCGGCAGGTCGAGGCCAAGGCGATCCGCAAGCTCCAGCACCCCGTTCGGGCCCGAAAGCTGGAAGGCTTCCTCAACGGCTCCCAGCAGGAGCAGGAGCAGGAAACGCCGCCCTAGGCCCCCGCCTCACCGCCGCGGACCGGCGAACACCGAGGGATGGCGGGCCGCGCCCGCCTTCGCGCCGGGGGTCACCTTCAGCGCCAACGTCAGGGCATGCGTCTCGGGGGGCGAGCACATCCTGTCGTTGCAGGCCTGCGTGGTGATCAGGACACCCAGGTTGACCGCGCCCGGCCGGGCGCGCTCGCCGATCCGAACCACCGCGCGAATCCACACCGTGCCCTCGTAAACCGACAGGGCCTCGCGGTGGAACGCGAACCGGACCTCTTTCCCCCGCGGGTACGTCACGTCGCTCAGCACCGCGGGCGGGCCCTTCTCCAGGCTCGCGGCGGTGGCCGTCAGGTGCTTCTGAAGCGGCCGGTGACTGTTGATGTGCCAGCCCCTGTCGATCGCGATGCGAACGGCCAGGTCGACCGTCCCGCCGGGCCTGACCGTCCGCTGCGAGACGTAGGCCTCGATCCGCAGGGGCTTCTTATCGGCCAGGGCGTCGGGCTTCGTCGGGGGCTTCCTGGCGGGCTCGGCCGCGTCGAGGTAGGCCGCCGTCGCCACGAGCAGACTGCCCGTGGCGGTGGGCATTCGCTCCATGAACCCCTGAAACGTCTCCAGCGTGTCCCCGGCGGCGTCGAGATACTTCCGATCACCCGTCAGCCGGGCGAGGCGCACGAGGACGTCCGCCGCGACGGCATTGCCGGACGGGATGGCGCTGTCGGCCGGCTCCTTGGTCCGCACGAGCAGGTCGCCGTGATCTCTCGACGTGAAGAAGAACCCCCCTCCGGCGGGATCCCTGTGGTGGCTCAACAGGGCCTCGGCGAGCAACCGGGCCTCGTCGAGCCATCGTCCCTTGCCCGTCGCGGCGTGCAGTTCCAGGCAGGCGTCGGCCAGGAAGGCGTAGTCATCGAGGTAGGCGTTGAGCTTCGCCTGGCCGGCTCGGTAGGTCCGCAGGAGCCGGCCGTTCTTGCGCATCTTCGTCAGGACGAACCCGGCCGCCTTCTCCGCCGCGGCGGTGTATCGCGGCTCGTTCAGGAGCCGCCCGCCATAGGCCAGGCTGCCGATCATGAGGGCGTTCCAGCCGGCGAGCACCTTGTCGTCCCGGTGCGGCCAGACGCGCCGGACCCGCCGGGCCAGGAGCTTCTTCCGGGCGGCGGAGAGGCGCCGCTCCAGGTCGGCCGGCGGCACCTTCTCTCTGGCGGCGGCCGCGGTGATCGAGTCGGCCCGGTGCGGGATGTTCGTCCCGGGCCTCTCGCCCGTAACCGGATCGCGGAAGTTGCCCGCCTCCGAGACGCCGTAGACGCGGCAGAACAGCTCGCCCTCCCGCTTGCCGAGGACGTCCAGGACCTCCTTGCGGCTCCAGAGGTAGAACTTCCCCTCTTCGCCCTCGCTGTCGGCGTCGAGGGCGGAGTGGAACCCGCCGGCCGGGTCGGCCATCTCGCGGAGAACCCATTCATAGGTGTCGCGTGCGACGTGCCGGTACCGCGCCTCGCCCGCCGCGACGTAGCCGTCCACGTACGCCCGGGCGAGCTGGGCGTTGTCGTAGAGCATCTTCTCGAAGTGCGGCACGAGCCAGACGGCGTCGGTGGCATAACGGTGGAAGCCCCCGCCGACGTGGTCGTGGATGCCCCCTCGGGCCATCGCGTCCAGCGTGCGCGTGGCCATCCGCAGGACGGCGGGGTCCTTCGTTCGGCGGTGCCGGTCGAACAGCAGCCGCAGGGCGCCGTGCGGGGGGAACTTCGGCGCGCCGCCGAACCCGCCGCTGCGCTCGTCGAACGCGCTGCCGAGGGCGCCGACGGCCTGGTCCAACAGCTCGCGGCTCAGCCTGCCCGTCGCCCGGACGTGCCCGCCGGCGGCGTAGGTCTTCAGCACCTTCGAGGTCTCCTCGGCCCGGCTTAGAACGTCCTTCCGCCGCGTGCGCCAGGCCTCGGCCAGCCGGACCAGAAGCGACTTGAAGCCCGCCCGGCCGAGCCGGTCCTCTCGCGGGAAATACGTGCCGGCGTACCACGGCCGGCCGTCGGGCGTCAGCCAGACGGAATTGGGCCAGCCGCCGTGGCCGGTCATCAGTTGGGTGGCGAGCATGTAGATCCGGTCCACGTCCGGCCGTTCTTCGCGATCGACCTTGACCGCGATGTAGTGCTTGTTGAGCAGGGCCGCCACGTCCTGCCGCTCGAACGACTCGCGTTCCATCACGTGGCACCAGTGGCAGGTGGAGTAGCCTACGGACAGGAAGATCGGCTTGTTCTCCTTCTTCGCGCGGGCGAGGGCCTCGAGCCCCCAGGGGTGCCAGTCCACCGGGTTCCTGGCGTGCTGAAGGAGGTAGGGGCTTTTTTCGTGGATCAGGCGGTTGAACTCCGGTCCGCCGTCCGGCGGGAGCTTGGCGATCTCGTTGGCGGAGGGCAGGGGCTTTCGCGTCTGGCCGGCCTCGGCCAGCCCGGCGCCCGCCCCGCGAAGGACCAGCCAGAGCACCCCCGCCAGCCCGAGCACGGCGGCCGGCAGGACCACGCCTGGGGTTGAGCTGCTGGTTGTCACCATGCCGTCTCCTTCGGCGTTTTGCTTTACCCGGGAGGGACCGTCCCGTCAGCGAATTCTATGCGCGCGCGGAGAGGCATCTCAAATCGGCGAAGGGATCGGCAAGTTCGGGCCGCCGGAGCGGCTCAGTCGGCGTCACATGATGTTGCGCCGCAGCAGCAGGTGCGGCAGAAGGCGGCCATCGCCAGCAGGATGCCGAAGACGCACAGGCCCGCCGCCGGCATCGCCAGCAGGCCAAGCGACTCCTTGGCCGCCCCCGTGCTGCCCATCCCGGGCGCGCGCAAGGCGGCCAGCATCCAGAACACCGAGTACCCCAGCGCCCCGAGGCCCAGCGCGAGCGACGACGCCGTCTTGAGGAACCAGTGGCCGGCCGACAGGGCCAGCAGCACACTGACGGCGACCCCGATGGCCCCCAGGCCCGCCGCGTGCATGTGCGCCCGCTTGAGGTACACCCAGGCCTTGGCGGTGACCGCCTTGGCCTTGGCCGCGTCGCCCTGGTAGACCGACTCGGCGGCTTTGGCGGCCTCGGCCTGAAGATGACCCTTGAGGGCGTCCTCCTTCAGCCCGAGCGACGCGCCCAGGCCGAACGCGTAAAGGATCGTGAGCAAGGACAGGCATGCCCCCAGTCGGACCGGACGCAGTCGGGCGGACAGTTCACTACTCATGAGGCGTTCCCTTTCCTCAGGGGTCGGGTTCGTCCAGCAGAACCGTCCGCGACGGCCCCGCGCTGCCGCACCATCATAGCAGAGCGTTCCGGAAGGGCCATGGTCTGCGCGAGGAGATTCACCGGGCGGGGGCGTCTTCCAGGCGGTCGGCCGGGGCGAGGGGCTCGGCGGCGCGATGGGCCCTCGGGAAAACCGCTTCCGGAGAGACCCACCGGCCCGTCCGCAGCCAGCGCAGCACGCGGCGCAGGTCGTTGCCGATCAGGTACAGGCTCGGGACGACCAGCAGCGTCAGCATCGTCGCGAAGAGCAGCCCAAAGGCGATGGCCACGACCATCGGCTTGAGGAACTGGGCCTGGAAGCTCCGCTCGGCAAGCAGGGGCGCCATGCCGGCCACCGTGGTGGCCGTGGTGAGGAAGATGGGGCGGAAGCGGTCGCGCGCGCCGGCCTCGGCGGCCTCGTGCACCTTCGCTCCGGCGCGGATTCTTCGGTTGACCATGTCGATCAGCACGAGCGAGTCGTTCACGACGATGCCCGCCAGGGCGACCATGCCGAACATGCTCAGCAGCGTCACCTCGTAGCCGAAGATCCAGTGCCCGATGATCGCCCCGACGAGCCCGAAGGGGATCGCCACCATGACGATCAGCGGCTGGAGGTAGCTGCGGAAGATCGCCGCCAGGACGGTGTAGATGCCCAGCAGCGCCAGCGGGAACCAGATGCGCAGCGCGTCGAGCGACTCGGCCGCCTGCTGGCGCTGGCCGCCCAGGTCCACGATCACGCCGGGGTACTTCTCCGGGAGGGACCCGAAGAAGCCCTCGGCCTTGAGCTTCCCGAGGATCTCCTCGGCGTTGGCGACGTCCTCGTCCACGTCGGCGGAAACCGTCACGACGGGCTTTCGCTCCTTCCGCTTGAGCGTGGTGTAGCCGCGTTCGACCCGCACGTCGGCCACCTCGCCGAAGGGCACCTCGTCGCCGGCGGCCGTGCGAACGCGCAGCGCCTCGACGTCCCCGAGCGTCCGCCGCTGGGCCGCCGGGTAGCGGACCATCACCTTGATCTCGTCCCGCCCGCGCTGGATCTTCAGCGACTCGTTCCCGTAGAAGGCGTCGCGGAGCTGGACCGCCAGCGAGCGGAAGTTGATCCCCAGCGCGTGGGCGCCCGGCTTGAGCTTGACCTTCATCTCCGGCTTGCCGGGCAGCGCGTCGTCGGTGATGTCCTCCACGCCGGGGGAGTCGGCGAGCTTCTCCTTGAGCGCCTCGGCCGCCTCCTTCAGCGTGTCGATCTTCGGCCCCAGCAGCCGGATCTCCAGCGCCTTGCCCCCCGGCCCGCCGCGGAACGCGCCGAACGTCAGCCGCAGGGCGTCGGGGATGTGCCCGGCGTACGCCCGCCAGCGGTCGATCAGGTCCTTGCTCTTGATGCGCCCGCGTTCCTCGGCGGGCAGCAGCTCGACGATCACCTCCGCCACGTGCGAGCCGCTCTCGCCGCCGAAGCCGCTCTGCTGTCCGATGAGGGAGTAGACGCGCTGCACGACAGGCCGTCCGCCGCGTGTCGGGAACTGCCCGTTGAGCCGCCGGGCCGTGGCCGTCAGGTGGCGGGCGAGCTCCTTGGTCCGCTCGATGGCCGTGCCGGTCGGCAGGATCACCGTCCCCTGAAGCGTGTCGCTGTCGATCTTGGGGAACGTGACGAATTCGATCCGCCCGCCGGCCCGCGCGCCGGCGATCACGACGGCAATCGCGATCACCACCGCCAGCGTCACGTATCGATACCCGACGGCCAGCCGGTAGAGCGGCATGAAGAGGTCGTGGATCGCGAAGCGAATGGCGGCGTCGAATTGCCCCGCGATGTCCACGTCCTCGAAGCTCTCCAGGACCGTCGCGAGGTCTCCGAGGTGAACGACCGTGCCGTCGGGCTTGTAGAGCACGGGGATGGTCTTGAACTCCTCGGCGCGGCGGCGCTGGCCGAGCACGCGAATGGCGATCTCCCCGGCGCGGGTCTTGACCGTGCCCGCCGGCAGGTCGAA
>Ga0307380_10011012_pt1 | contig 11347 bp, 10 predicted proteins | sample UN3MG_FD_202239 | JGI IMG/M metagenome (GOLD analysis project Ga0307380, IMG submission 202239) | Soil microbial communities from Risofladan, Vaasa, Finland - UN-3 | ecosystem: Environmental > Terrestrial > Soil > Coastal area > Acid sulfate soil | place: Finland: Risofladan, Vaasa | collected... | reverse complement strand
AGGGTGAGACCTTCACCGAGTTTTACATCCTTAGCACGGAAGGGAAGGCAGAGAATTATCCCAGCGAGGTTATAGTTGGTGAAGAAGCCAGGGTAATCCTGGGGATAGTCAATCATGAGTATCAGCCCACGAGTTACCGGGTTGAGGTAAGAATAAACGGGGACAAAGATAGCGAAATCTCCACTGGAATACTGGCTAATGAGGAGAAGTGGCAGAAAGAGGTAAGCTTTGCCTTAAACAAGGTAGGACCGAATCAAAAAGTGGAATTCTGGCTATATAAAGGCGAGGAAACGCAGCCCTGCCTTAAAGAGCCGCTCCATCTTTATATTGATGCTAATAACGGTAGTTAAATCCCGGTTCTCCAACCAAAGCCTTGTCAGCGCATAGCGGCTAGGTTAAAGTATAATCTATAATGACGGAGAGCAAAGATGAGCGGTAAAAATGCTTACATAATACTTCCCACTCTCAATGAAGAGCAAACTGTTGGCAAAGTCATTGATGAAATCCCCAGAGAGATACTGGAGGATAGAGGCTGCTTAGTTAAAGTCCTTGTTGTTGATGGCAACAGCACTGATTTAACCAGGCAAATTGCCCAGGAAAAGGGTGCTGAGGTCATTATTGAGCCCCGGAAAGGCAAGGGCAGGGCAATGAGGACTGCCTTTGAGCAGGTGAGAGCCGACTTTGTGTTTATGCTTGATGCTGACTACACCTATCCTGCTACTTATATTCCCGATATGCTGGATATGCTGCAGCGGGACTGCGATGTGGTTATTGGCTCCAGGTTGAAGGGGGAAAGGGAGGAAGGGGCTATGAGCCGCTTGAATGTTATAGGAAATCATCTGCTTACTTTAAAGGCCGAGGTGTTGTACCTCCGCAGGATAAGCGACCTGTGCACTGGCTTCTGGGGCTTCAAAGGCAAAGTAATTCCCAGACTGCACTTGTCTGCCGATGGCTTCGACTTCGAAGCTGACTTATTTACTCAGATAGTAAAGCATGGCTACTCCATAGGCGAAATCCCCATCCACTACCGCCGCCGCCCCACGCCTGCCAAGCTCAGTTCCATAAAGGACGGGCTCAAGATAGGCTGGACATTGATAAACAAGAGGTTTCGTTGATGTATAAATACTTTATCACCGGTGGTGCCGGTTTTATCGGCAGCCATCTTGTTGACCGATTGATTGGCTCTGGCAGGGTAACTGTATATGACAACCTCAGTTCAGGTAATAAGGAGTTCATTCAGCAGCACCTAAATAAAAACAGCTTCCAGTTCATTCAAGCAGACCTGCTAGATATTGATACCTTGAACCAAGCTATTGCCAACCACGACATAGTATTTCATCTAGCTGCCAATCCTGATGTCAGGGCAGGCATAGCAAATACCAACCTCGATTTACAGCAAGGAACGCTGGCTACCTATAATCTTATGGAAGCCATGAGGCTTAACCAAATAAAGAAAATAGTCTTCGCCTCCAGCTCCACAGTTTATGGCGAAGCAGGCACAAGAGCAGTAGGCGAAGATTATGGTCCCCTGTTGCCCATATCATTTTATGGTGCTAGCAAGCTAGCCTGTGAAGGGCTCATCTCTGCTTTCTGCCACATATTTGATATGCAAGCTTGGATTTTCCGCTTTGCCAATGTAGTGGGTAATAGAAGCAGCCATGGAGTTATTTTCGACTTCATTAATAAGCTGAGGCAAAATTCCGAAGAGCTGGAGATACTGGGGGATGGCACTCAGGAGAAACCTTACCTCTATGTTAGTGATTGCATTGATGGCATACTATTTGGCTTACAGCATTCTCAAGAGCAGGTTAATATACTGAATCTTGGTACGGACTCCTCCACCAATGTAACCACCATTGCCAGTATGCTGGTTGAAGCTATGGGCTTAGCTGGAGTAAAGTTCACCTACACCGGCGGCAGCCGTGGCTGGCGGGGCGATGTCCCTCAGGTCAGATTCGACATAAGCAAGATGAAAAACATGGGCTGGAAGCCTAACTATAGCTCAGATGAGGCAGTCAGACAAGCGATAAATGAAATAACAAGGAAGTAAAATAAGAATGCAGCAGAACCTCCTGCGCTTTACTGAGGATATCCAGCAAACAATGCGGGCAAATCTTTATGAGCGAGCATCTTATCTTAAGTTGCTCTATGACCAAATAAGTAGCGGCCCAGTAATCAAAGAACGGTATCTTGACATAGGTGCGGCTGAAGCGGTTAATTCAATGGTGTTTGGAGGGAATTTCGATGATATCTACTGCGTCGACCTTAAGTTACCCAAAGGCATAACTGCCAGTAAACGGGAAGGATTAGATATTCATTACATTATTGCCGATGCGCACAAGCTACCCTTCACGGATAATAGCTTTGATTTGGTATCGATGTTTTCAGTAATTGAACATATGGAAGACTCGCAATTGGCACTTCGAGAAGCTGTCAGGGTACTGAAAGAGGGGGGGGAACTTGTTATGCAGTTCCCAAACAGGTATTTCCCCCTTGATTTGCATACTGGTCTGATAAATCCAGTATTCGTGCCCATTTTTGCTCGAAAGGCCTTATTCACTCGGCTTGGGTATAAGAACTTATTAGATGAAGTTGAGATACCAAGAAGGAAAGAGCCTGATCAGTGGCTTAAGCACTCTGCTGTGTTGCTTGGAGTGGGCAGGGTGCTCTATTCCGCAGACTTGGTTCCGCAGAGGGTCAGGAGAATATATAAGCTAGCAAAAAGGACTGGGCTTCTGCATGTAATGCCACTGGGTTATCTTTGTGTTTACAGAAAGGCTTAATAGCAGAGAAAGAGGAGATGTTACACTTATGCTGGTTTCGGTCATAATACCAAGCTTTAAAATTGATAGCTATTCTGATTTAGTAGATGCCATTGATAGCTTGCTGACCCAAAGTTACACCAACATAGAGGTCATAATAGTCATCCATACGAGTAAAAAGTTATATGAGGAAATAGTCAAAGCCTATGGCGCACAAAACAAGTTAAAAGTTGTTTTCAATGAGCGAAGTCTTGGGGCTTATGCCGCCAGAAATGTGGGTATCAAGGCTGCACATGGGGATATCCTTGCCTTCCTTGACGATGACGCTGTAGCTGATGAGAAATGGGTGGAGAATCTGGTTAATACTTATCAGGAAATCGATGCCATGGCAGTAGGTGGGAAGATATTGCCCATATGGCTCCCCCGCAAACCAGCTTACTTTCCCGAGGAACTTTACTGGCTGGTTGGCGTAACCCATAAAGGTTTTGCCGAGGATAAAATAATCGAGGTTCGCAACGCCTTTGGGCCAAACATGAGCTTCAAAAGGGAGGTTTTTGAGCAAGTAGGACTTTTCAATGAAAACCTGGGCTTTGCCAGGCGAGGCACCTCCTACATACAAGCGGGCGAAGCAGAATTTAGCTTGAGAATGACAGGCAAGTTTGGCGTAGGAGTTATCTACAACCCTGAGGCTATAGTCCGCCACAAAATCCCTGTTTCCAAAGCCAGGTTAAGATTGCTTCTCAAAAGGTCTTTTTATCAGGGATACTCTAAAGTATTGTTGGATAAGTTAGGCCCTTCCCCGAATCCTATAAGCACGGAGAAGTCACATCTCAAGGACCTGCTAATTAAGTATATTCCCCAAAGGGGAAAAAAGGTCTTCACAGGCCCCGACAGGGTGGCTCAGATAAAGCAGCTTTTAGTTTTGGTCTGTTCTATCGTTGCAGTTGGTCTGGGGTTTATGTACGGGCATATAAGGCAAATAAAAATCAAGTGAAGCATAGCATAGAAGCGGCAAGAAAATACCGATAAGATTGCTTAAAATAAAATTCACAGGTATGCTTTCGATAGCCTATTTGTCCCTGTGGGTGATTCTACAGCGATAGATGAAAGGCTTGCAGAAATTTATGTTCGACATAAATTAGGAAAGCCACTGCTTTATAGTCCTCCCCAAGAATACCTGGGATAAAATTGTCAGGCAGTATGAACAAATAATAGGAAAAGTTTATAGATGAAGACGCAGGAAATAGAATAGGAGGTTTTAAAAATGGAAAGAGCATTAATAACTGGAATAACAGGATTTGTGGGGTCACATTTAGCAGAATTTTTGTTAGATAAGGGTATAGATGTTTATGGAATAGCGAGGTGGAGGAGTAAACTGGATAATATAATTCACATTAAAGATAGGCTGAATTTATTGGAAGCCGATATGAGAGATGGTCATTCTGTTGCAAGAGCGGTGGAAGAATCGACACCCGATTACATTTTTCACCTGGCATCACAGAGTTTTGTCCCAATGTCATGGAGAGCGCCTGCCGATACAATGGAAACGAACGCAATTGGCACCATACATCTGCTCGAGGCAATTAGGCAATCAAAGTGCAATCCAGCGATACTGGTTGCTGGGAGTTCAGAAGAATATGGAATGGTTTATCCCGATGAGTTGCCAATTAAAGAGACAAATCCATTGAGGCCTTTATCTCCCTATGGTGTTTCCAAAGTCGCTGCGGATAAATTAGGCTGTCAATACCATATGTCCTATGGGTTAAAAACTGTCGTTACCAGGGCTTTCAATCATACAGGGCCCAGAAGAGGGGATGTATTCGTTACATCTAACTTTGCAAAGCAGATAGCCGAGATTGAAAAAGGGTTAAAGGAACCAGTTATGTACGTAGGTAATCTGAATGCTAAAAGGGATTTTACAGATGTTCGAGATGTAGTCAAAGCTTATTGGCTTACTGTTATTGGTTGCGAATATGGCGAGGTTTATAATATTTGTTCAGGGAAAACCAGAACAATACAATCTCTTTTAGACCTACTGCTTGGTATGACCGACAAAAATATAGAGGTAAAACAAGACCCCGGAAGAATGCGGCCATCTGATGTTGAGGTTTTGCATGGCGACTGCTCTAAATTCAAAGAAAAGACAGGATGGAAGCCAGAGATTGCCTTTGAAAAGACGATGGGGGATTTACTGAATTATTGGCGAGAACGAGTCTAGTTATATGCGACCCCCTATAAATGTTAAGCATATTATTGATGCCGGTGCAAAAGTTTAGATGAAAATTCTTCATGTATGCCCCAAATACTATCCCAGCATCGGCGGCGTGGAGGGGTATGTCAAGAACATAAGCGAGCGGCTGGCTAGAGAGCATCAAGTTACTGTTTTTGCCTGCGACCCTTCAGGAAAGCTGCCAAAAGAAGAAAGGATAAATGGCGTCTTGGTCAAAAAATTCAAGAGTTTCTCACCAGGCGGCGCTTACCATATATCGTTTGAGATGGCAAGGGAATTCAAGAAGGCTGAGTTTGATATTGTTCATGGCCATAGCTATCATGCCCTGCCTTTATATTTCGCTAGAAATGCCAGGGGGAAGAAGTTCATAGCGAATCCATATTATCATGGACATGGTCATACCCCGGTTCGAGACTTCTTCATCAAACTCTATAAACCATTTGGCAAAGGGATTTTTGAGCGAGCCGATGAGATTATTGCAATTTCAAATTATGAGAAGGAGCTTTTGCTAAGGGACTTTGCCATAGATGAAGACAAGCTTAGTGTAATTCCCCCAGGGATTGAGCTGGCGGAGTTAGATAATCTTGGGGGAATATGTAAAGAACCAGAAACAATCTTATACGTTGGTAGATTGGAAATGTATAAAGGAGTGCAGCATATAATCCAAACGCTGCCTTTATTAAATAAAGATTTCCATCTGGAAATAGTCGGCAAAGGACCATATAAAGTTAATCTGGTGTCTTTAATAGACAAACTTGGGTTAAATGATAGGGTCAGTTTTTATCAGGACCTCTCCCATCAGGAACTTCTCAAGATGTATGCCAAAGCCGGGGTATTTGTTTTACTATCGCGATATGAAAGTTTTTCTATCGTAGTTGCTGAGGCTTTAGCTTCAAAAACGCCCTGTATTGTAGCCAATACATCAGCCCTGTTAGAGTGGATTGATAACAAGAATTGCTTCGGGATTGACTATCCTATAAACACTGGTGAATTGGCAGAGCTGGTAAATGTGGTTATTGGAAAAGAAGTCGGTAATGTAAAACTATGGGACTGGGATGAAGTGGCACATCGGATAGGCAGCTTATATGAATAGCGAGATTTTTAGCAATTAAATATCGTGCAAATGAATATGCCAGTTAGACATATAGCAGACGGAACAAACTTTAGGAGATGGGCATTAATAACCCTTGGAGTTATACTGACAAGCGCGCTCATTATCCTTGTTTGGAACAAACAGCCCACCATTTATCCCTATCTTTTTGTGGCTATTGCCCTGGCTAGCTTGATAGCCTTTTCCATCATTGGCTACTACAAGGGCGTTGTAGACAAGTTTTCCACTATTTTCTTGATTCTAATCGTATTTCTACTTCTTCGCAATATGCAGTTTATAGCAACCCAATATGGGGCTTTAATGCCTGGTGATGTTACCTGGGAATACGCCGTAATCAATACCTTTTCGCAAGCGGATAAGGTATTTGTTATTCCTCCGTCAGCTTTTTCCAATATGCTTACCTGGTATTCTTCCTGGCCACTATTGCACTCTTTCTCCATGATTTTTGCTGAAACATTAGGTATAAAAATTTCACTTTTGCCGGTAATCCTGCCCACGATATTTAGCTTTATTGGCTTCCTATTCGTTTATCTTGTTACTGACAGGCTTGCTATAGACCTTAAGCTAAATAAGGTGATTGTACCTTTATCTCTTTTATTCTATGCCATATCTCCCGAAGCAATATATTTTGGCTTCAAGTTTGTGCGCAACTCCATGGCTGTGGTTTTCGTCTTAGCCGAGTTCTACCTGATTTACAAGTATATTAGCCAGCGGGATTCAAGGGTGCTTGCCTTAATTATTCTCAATGCTTTAGCCATAGTCCTGACGCACCACTACACCTCTTTCATCTTCACAGCTTACCTATTAGCTTTTGCTGCTCTGGCGTTTGTTTTAACTTTGGTTCAAGGCAGACCGGGAAAGCTTAGCTGGATAGCAAAATTACCTAGATTCAGGAAGGAAGCTGTTATTATCGGTGTTGTTGGCATTATCTCAGTTGCCTGCGTATTTGGCTGGTGGAGCCAGGCTGGAAAAATTATAGAGGGAACCGCTGGCGGAGTTGCCAGCCGAATTCAGGAAATGGAAGTTGCCCCTTCCATTCTTGAAGCCCATTATCCAGAAGTACTTACCCCACCATGGGTCAATTTACTCTGGGCAAGGGATTTCCTGATATATCTGCCTGTATTTTATGGTTTCGCCTGGCTAATCAGGCAGAAATTTAAGAAAAGTACTCTCGATCTTAAAGAGGGAAAAGGATTCTATTTTTGGGTTCTTTCTCTCGTCTGCTTTGGAGCATTCTTTCTATTTGAGCTATTTATAAGTCATGTAGAGACTTTCCGCATAGTCCTTTTGGGCTTACCGTTTATCGCTCTTTGCAGTGCCATTCTTTATGTGGAGGTATTATCTCATGGTAGATGGCTAAAATGGGTAACTTTTGCTGTCTTAGTTTTTGCCATCACCAGCAGTTCCCTTGGATTGTGGGGGCATAGATACGCTCCTATCCATTTATATTGCTCCACCGTAAGTAGTCAGGAAGTTGGCGAAGCCACGGCCCTTGACGATAGGCATTATGCATTACAGCAATTTGTAAACGAAAATGGGCTAGACCTTAAACCCGATGAGATAATGTCGGATGATAACAGTTTGCTATACCGCTTGCTGCCTCCGGAAGAATATAAGAAGATTGGGCCTGGCTTGGGAGCACTTACAGACGAACTAAATAGTTGTATTTACTATGGTATTGAGTCGGTAGTAATAGATTTTAATACTAGCTTTTACTCGCATTACTGTGGACCTTATTCGCCGGTTGATGTGGGAGCAGCAGGGGAAGCGCGAGCCGAATATCACAGTGAACTCGAATATAATTTAAACAAGATATACGATAACGGTTTTGAGATTTGGCTAGAATGAAGTTATTTATGGTGTCAGATGCTCCAAGTCAGTGGCTGCTTACCTAGGAGTAAAGGGAGACCTAGCTAGTTCCGAATGTGGTTTTCAAGCTTTACTTCAAAACCAAGCCCATCTCTCACTCCGCGATAGAAGCTGATCAGCAATCTAAAGTTATGACGCAATATTAGGTAGTATCCAGTGGCAAGCCAGAAGTAAAAGCCAAAAAAATAAATCAGGAAGATACAGTATTGCCCTTTAGTCGCGTGTTTTTTCATGAAATAGAATCGGTTTCTCACCACATGATAACAAGTGAATGCAGGCATTTTCCTTGTTGACCGCCCAAGTTTGTGCCCGACTTTTACTTTGGGTATATAGACGATTTTATACCCTGCTTTACTGGCTCTCGCACAGTAATCCGTCTCTTCCCAATAGCAAAAGTAACTTTCATCAAGCGAGCCAATATTTCTTAGGACTTGTTCCTTAATTAAAAAACAGCACCCTGTAACCCAATCCACCTCTCTGACTTGGTCCAATTGTTCTTTATTGGATTCCCGCTTCTTAATTTTCTCCGCCACTATACTTAACAAAGGAATTGCTTGTCCTCTCCACAAATCTATTTTCCCCTTGACGAAATGCTGTGTTTCATCAGGATGATCATAGGAGTAAATTCTAGCTCCTGCCACACCAATAGCTGGATCAGTCTCAGCTACTTTGACCATCTCGGTGAGAAACTCTGGGTCGACCACAGTATCATTGTTTAAAAGCAAAACATAATCTGGGGCAGAGTTGTTCAAAGCATATCTCATCCCGATATTAGCCCCTTCAGCAAACCCATAGTTCTTATCATTCTTAATTAAATGTATATAATCGCCAAACTTCTCCTCTAGCACCTGGGCATCATTCCCCTCGGAGCCGTTATCCACCACGATAACTTCATAATTCGGATAGGTTATCTTCCTTAAAGACTCAAGGCACTCAATAGTATCCTCAAGCCCGTTCCAGTTAAGGATTATGATGGAGACTTTGGGATAGTTCATATTTGCCCTCTCTTCTGGAAAAGAGTGACTCCCTCTTTTGGACAATCTCTAATCCAGTAGGTGATGGGGTAACGTAAATCAAGATTACACATACACAACCCCTATTCCAGCCCAATTCTGACTCCGCTCTTTCACTATCTCCTCACTGTTATAATCATCTTTAATTTCTCCCCAAAACTTACTCACCTCACAACCTGTCTCGGGTGGATGGACGACAATATCGTGCAATGCTATTATGCCTCCCTTTTGGACTAAAGGGCTATAGAACTCAAAGTCTTTCTTAACTCCCTCGTATGTATGGTCTCCATCTATGAATAGGAAATCAATCTCTTTTCCGTCCAAAATACGCTTAGCTTGTTCCAGTGTCTCTCTATCATGTGAGTCTGCTCTGAACAGATGAATCCTCTGGTCTAGCAGAGCAAATGACCTATACAAAATTCCTCTCCATTTAGGATAACCCCCACCAAACTTCCCACCTGGCAAATCAATGCTTATTATTGTTGCATCCTCCAAAGCTACACGAGAGAAGAGAAACAAAGTTCCACCATTAGCCGTTCCTATTTCTAGAATCGCCCTCGGTTTCATCCTACCTACAATCTTCAAAAGCCCTAGAATCTCATCTCTAACTTGTAGGGGTCTGATTGACCCGGCGACACTATAAAAACAAAAACCGACCAAATCATTCAAGCCATTTTGGTTGAATTTTTTTATCTTCAGTAAGACATAAGGTAAAATGAGAAACTCTAGCTTTATGTAAGCTAAGGCTTTCCGAAAGAATACAATCACACCTTCATTCCGAAGAACTTCAAATGCTTTCGTTACAATACTACTTTTTCTTTTCACGGACTCACTATTGCCTTCTTCAGCCCAAGTTATTAAAGAATTTCGTATAATGCTTCAAAAAACCGGCTTTGCATTTGTTCACGTTTGGAACAATCCTCTCACACAATCTGCGGCTTTGGAATCGGCACAATGAACTTTCCGCCAGCTTGCCGGTACTCATGCTCTTTCTGAAGGATTTCATCTGCGTAGTTCCACGCTAAGAGGAGGGCATAGTCGGGCGGGAACTCATGAAAATGACTCTCAGGAAATACGGGGATATGCATGCCTGGCATATAGCGACCTTGCTTAAAGGGTGTTGTATCACTGACATAGTCCAAGATATCTGTGCCGATTTTGCAGTAGTTCAATAAAATGTTCCCTTTAGCAGGAGCTCCGTAGCCAGTAATTTTTGCTCCCTGATTCTTCAATGCTTTCAAAAGCGACAGCAGGTCTTCCTTTACTCGGCTGACATCCTCGGCGAATTTTTGGTAAGTCTCCAACGAGTTAACTTTTGCCTCAGTCTCCAAGTTAAGTAGTTCAGTGACGCTTGATGGCAACGAGTGAATAAATTTCTGCACGTAGACACGAAGCGAACCTCCGTGGACATTGACCCGTTCCACATCAACAATACCCATACTGAATTTGCTGAAGAGAGCGATTAAAGGTCGCACAGCGAAATAGCGAAGGTGTTCATGATAGATAGTATCGAACTCCACTTTGCTTAACATGTCCACCAAGTACGGAACTTCAATGACAAAAACGCCATCATTGGCCAATAGATGATTGACACCGCGGAGAAAGCCGTCCAGGTCAGCCACATGCGCAAGAACATTTGTACCCAAGATTGCCCTGGGTTGACCCCTGTCTAAACAGATTCTGCGAGCAAGACTCTCGTCAAAGAAATCGTCCAAGGTCTCAACACCACGCAACGAAGCCAATTTAGCAACATTGGTAGCTGGTTCGATACCCAGAACTCTCATGCCGTACTTTTGAAAATTCTCCAGCAGGGTTCCATCATTGCTGCCGATGTCTAATACCAAATCCCCCTCTGTTAAACTAAACCTCTGAATAGTACTCTCTGCAAGCTTCGCGAAATGGGCTTTCATCGGCTCGGATGTGCCAGTTAGATACGCATAGTCCTTAAATAGAATTTCTGGGGCAATGACCTGGGCAAGCTGCACAAGTCCACAATTATTACAGAAACAGACATCCAAAGGGTAGTAAGGCTCAGTTACACCTAGTTGGTCTGGTTGCAAAAAACTGTTAGCTAATGGGATGGGGCCAAGGGAAAGAAACTTATGTTGTTTTTTACTCTGGCAGATGTGACAAGTAGGCATTGTTGTCACATCTCGACCTTCATTATCTCTCAGATTGTTGTTCATACTGTTTTGTATAGCAAGCAATTCCAGTCATAGGCTTGATTCGTCCTCGGGTCAATAATATTAGGGTCATTCCACGGTCGCCGTTCCTCATCGGGATTAGCATAATCATAAAGCCGGGTAAAGAAGTATAAGGTGAAGGAAGGCTCATACCCCACGTTCTTTGTGCCATGCCAGTA
>Ga0307380_10011008_pt1 | contig 11348 bp, 5 predicted proteins | sample UN3MG_FD_202239 | JGI IMG/M metagenome (GOLD analysis project Ga0307380, IMG submission 202239) | Soil microbial communities from Risofladan, Vaasa, Finland - UN-3 | ecosystem: Environmental > Terrestrial > Soil > Coastal area > Acid sulfate soil | place: Finland: Risofladan, Vaasa | collected... | reverse complement strand
CTCGCCAATGGCGAAGTTGCGTGCGCGTGCGGCTTCGATATCGACAGGATTATCGTCAGCAGGCATGAAGAAATTACCCGCATGCGAGGCGCTGATAACAGGCGTCTTGTGCGCGCCTGCACGTATCACCTGCACCGCCTTTCCGTGTGCCAACAGGGTGTTGTGAGCGGCGCGCAGTGCTTCGCCGAAGGCCATCGACAGTCCGGGGGCATGACTACCCTGATGGTGGCCGAGACCGATATACACCTGCGGTTCGTTGAGCGTGCACCAGTGCGTGACGCGATCAGACAGGCGTGCAACGATTATCTGCGTGAAGTCGGCAAACCAGTCGGCGCTGGCGCGATTCAACCAGCCACCGCGGCAGTAAAGCTCATAGGGAAAATCCCAATGAAACAGGGTCAGCCACGGCTCGATGTTGTTTGCCAGCAATGCATCGACCAGCCGGTCGTAAAAATCCAGGCCGCGCTGGTTGATGGTACCCACGCCGGCGGGCAATACCCGCGGCCAGCTCACCGAAAAGCGATATGCCTGCAAACCGAGATCCGCCATTAAGGCCACGTCTTCGGCATAGCGATTGACGTGATCGCAGGCCACCTCGCCGCTATCACCATTGATAATTCTGCCCCCGTGGCGAGCGAACATATCCCACACCGAGTAGCCACCGCCATCGCGCCAGGCGGCGCCTTCGATCTGGTAACTTGACGCGGCTGCACCCCAGACAAAGTCGTTTGGAAATTGCATTTTTTGATTAGCCTTTAAATCTTTGTTATTTTTTCTCGTTATACCATACAGATTTAAGCGACAATTTTAACAGGCGTGTCTTTGGCTTAGAACGGGGTGAAGATTTCCGTGGTCTGGTCAAAGTAAAAACCCCATTCGCTGACTGCCTGGCTGGCCTGGTCCCTGTTCCCAACCGGATCGGGAGAAAACAGACGTGCACTGGTAAAAGTGTTGGTGACATCGGTCGGATCAAACAACATTTCACCGGTAAACTCGTCCAGGCTGAACGGGAAAAATTCCTCGCTATCGAGAGGTATCTCGAAAAACGTCACCGAATTGAGGTAATTATCCAGGTACGACTGGTATGCCCGCAATGCTTGCAGACGGGTATTTTCACTATTGCTTGATGCCCACATGCGGTGCAGATTCAGCGCCACGTAAAACTGGTTTTCACCCCCGGCACCGACCCCCTTCGCCAACGCAGTAGCCCACAGGTAGAACTTGGCGGTTGCCGACGGCGCATCGGCATCGAGGTCAAACTTGTTTTCTTCGCTAATGGCCGAACGCGCATAGGGATTATTGGCATCCTTCAGCACACAGTCTTCACCGAACAGACCGACGTTCGGGCATTCAAGCCTGAAGGGGATCGTATCGTCGGTCGGCAGTGCAACCGTATTATCCTTAACGCCGTCGCTGCTGCTCTTACCGCAACCACTTAACAACATCAGCGAACCGACCAGCACCACCAACAGTCTGGCTGCTGTTTTCCGCGCATTTAACATAGGTGTATCAATCATGACTTTTCCTCGACTCATATGCACAACCATTAGAAGGACACCTTGAAGTAGGTCTGCAGCTCAAACATGTAATCGTTCTCACCGTTTTCGTATTCGTCCGCCGGTGACAGTTCGTCGAGCGTTCGATAAAACAGTACGACACCAAACTGGCTGGAGCGCTGTTCGTCTCTGAGCTGATCGAGCAGGCGCGTATATTCCAGTTCGAGCTGCAATGGATACACAATGTTGAACTGCTCCTGGAAATCATAGGGACCGAAATCGTCTACCCTGACGATAGCAGAATAGATGTGCGTCTTGTCGACGACAATCTTGGTGTCGAAGCTGAAAAATTCGACCGTGTCCTGACCCGGTTGCCCGCTCGACTGCTTGGCACCGCCATAGGCGTTGAATATTGTTTTCAGCCCCCTGCGCGGATTGAAAATCATCTTGCTCTTCAGCAACCAGACGTCTTCGGCGACGAGTCCTTCACCGAACGAGGCGTTAGTGCCGCCTTCTTCAAAAAAGAACAGGTAGGCATCAGTATCAGTACCATAGTGTGTCGCGGTCAGCCCGATGTTGTAGGCGAAGCTCGCGTCTTCAAGCAGGTCCGCATTCCAATCGTAGAACCAGGTGGCCGGGGTTGGGTCGTAGGTAAAAATCAACTCCGCTGAAGTTGCCTCACGATTATCGAGCACCGCAAACGGATCCGAATCGGTATCACGCGGAGAGACTCCCGGGTTCAGGTTCGTGCCAACGGTCTCGGGTGGTATCAGCGGGTTGGAATCCACCAGGTTTTCACGATAGAGGAAGCGCGGATACCAGGTGTAATCGCCATCGGTAAGCCGCAGGCCGCCCTCTATCTCCTGCTTGTTACCCATCGATGAGTAAGGCAGTTCGGTGCCCCATTCGGAGTGATCTTCACCGCCATCGGCCACCAGGCCGGCGTAGTTGAAACCCAGGTAGGCGCGCGAGCTGCTACCGACGTCAAATGAATACCTGCCCTTGATTCCCAGGGTATCTTCAAACTCGATCTCGTCAACGATTATGTCATCGCCTTCGACCCGGTCATATGTATCGTCGACCTTTTCGGTAGCGGACATGATGCCGCCGAGCTCCAGAGTGGAATCACCAAATTTGCTGCGCGCGTATAGTGTGGTCTGACGCGACTGTCTGGAAGTCGCCTCGGTCGCCGATGACGACGTTTCACGCTCGGCGATATCCTCAGAATGAATAAATGCGTATTGCTTGTCCGCACCAAACTCATACTTCACGATTGCTTTCGGGTTGGCACCCCAGTAAACCTCGGGGCCGGCGACCACCTTCAGTCCGTCGACCTCTTCTTTGCCCGCAAATTCCAGACCGTAAGGCGCTTTCGCATTCCAGATATCCTGACCTGCCAGATCGGTAGTCTCGCGCAGTAATCCGTAGAAATCGCCTTCATTACCCCAGTGATATCGAGGCGTGTGATAAAAGGCCAGCAGGTCGTAGTTATTGTCGACATAGGATGCCTGAAAATCATAAATCTCGATGCGTTCATTGTCCGTGACTTCAGTCTGGGTGCGTTTGACAGCAACAGTACCGCTTTGGTCAGGAGATACCGCCGTAGTCTCGACAACTTCAACGGTGTAGGGTAATCCGCGATCCCCATAGCGCTGTTGAAAGTCACTTTCGACAGAGTTACCCAGTATATTCAGCGAGAAATCACCCTGAATACGATCGGTAGGTTGAAACTCGAAATCAAGGAATAGCATCTGGCCGTCAGAAAATATCAGGCCGTTCTCACCCGCCTCCGCGATATCATTCTGACGCCCCTTGACCAGGAAAATGCCATCAAAACTACCGCCGGTCAGGCGGAACTTGTCATTCAGTTTCTTCGAGCTTTTCAGCTCGCGAATATCGCTCTTGAGCGCAATCAATTCCATGTCGACGTCGTTGATCATGGTGTTGACTGCCGCCTTGCCACCGGAATACGGATCCATGGCCCAGATCTCGGACATTACATCGTAGGCCATACGCGCCTCGGCCGGGTAGATGCCGTCGTTATCGATATCACCGAGCGCCATGATCCCGAACCACTCTTCGTTCATGTTGTTCTGGCCTTCGACAAAATCGAAGGTATAGCCACCATTAGACCAGGATGCGTTTCGGTCCTGGACATCAAGATTCTCGGTTTGCTTGTATTTCCACCACTCGTCACGCCACTCAAAGACGAAGCCACCAACGGCGTTACCGTAACCGCCATTTCCATAGCTCTGGTGGTAAATTTCCTGCCACTGACCGCGCAGGAAACTGGCCTGGGCCGCCTGGTCTTCGGCAAAATTCTTCGCGTTAAACGCATCACTGCCGAATTCCATGAAGACGACGGGGCGATCGAAGCCTTCCTTGACGTCTTTCCACAGGTCGCCAAAGCTGATGCCACGATAAACATTGGTGCCCAGCACATCCATTTCCTGGACGTATTCGGCTATTAAATCGAGGTACTGAATATCACCGTTGACGATCGTGAACAGGTGACCCGGCGCCATCTGCTTGCCCTCGCGCACCACTTCGCCCCACAGGCTGTAGAGGTATTTGGCTTTCTCACGGTTCTGCTCACCGACAGGCAGATCCTCTATCTCAAAACTCGACCAGGACAAGCCGTAGTTGCTCTCATTACCAAAGGCGAACATGGCCACGCCCTTCACGTCCTTATACTGCTCGACCACCGCCAGGGAGTCTGCTTTCAGCGTCTCGCGCGTCAGTTCATCCGAGTAGTCGGTGAGCGGACGCCAGACACCATCGATAGTGGCGCCATAGCGACCCATCAACGGATTGATGATGGACATGACGCCGTGTTTTTCGTAAATGTAGGTGACCCATTCAGGGGGGATCAAAGTAAACGAGCGGTTGGCGGTGACACCCGCTTTGGCCATCAGGCCGAAATCGTGATCGAGGACCTTGCTGATGAATTCATCGGATTCGTCCCAGAGGTTATAGGTGTAGTTAGCACCCCGTGGTGAATAGCCCCAGACCACACCCTTGACGTAGAAGTCTTCACCGTCGCGCTGCAGTTTCCAGCCCTGTTCGTCCTTGTAGGTAGTCATTTTCTCGACCGCCGCCTCCGCACCGGTTGCGATTGACAGCAGGCCGACTAACAGCGTTAAGCAGATAACAGCGAATAGGTTACTGGTTTTCTTTGTAGATGCGACACAACTATAGTTCGCCATAGCTCCACCCCTTCGGTTTAAATATAATCTGGCCGATACCCAACTACGGAAGCGGCAAGACCACGATCTTTCTCGTCTGAATGCTTCGGCTTACCGATCCGCATTAAGTGCCGGGCCTGCGTACTGATATCCACTTCAGATTTATTTTTGTTATCGACCTGCTGCCTGGCGGAGCCTCGTTGCCGGGTTCAGCGCAGCGCAGAACGGATATTTATGCTATATAGCAGTCTGCACAATTAAACTTCTACTGTCAACTGAATAAATCCTGCTCTTCGAGCGATCCTTTTAAATTTCGCACAAAACAGCATATTCTGCTGAATCCATGGTAACAATGAAGCTCTATAGCACAACTCATATAAGGACTTGAAAGTTTACGCGGCTGTAGCAATACGCTGATCGCAATTCGTTCGCCCGCATTCATGCCCGAATAAGCCTGTTGCCCACCATCGCCACCTCCACCGGCTACCGGCTGCATGCTCATAAGCAGCATGGCAGCAGCATCTTTCCCGAGCCACGGCGGGGTTGCGGACCAGGCAGTATCCATCACAACCGCAGCTGAATGGTTTGCAACGCATTCGCGGCAATCGTAACGCGGGCACATTGCACACCGATTTGCAGGTCATACTCGATCGGCTGTTGCGTCGTGTTCAGGACCTGCACGCTGAGCAGACCCTGATCATTGATCGAGGCGCTGGCATGAATCGCGTCATCGTCGGATGCTGGCGGCGCGGCAACGCATAGCAGCGCGCGATCGCCCGGACGAATGCTGCGGCTGAACTGTGCCAGAATGTAATATATGGGGGTGTAGTAAACGTATTCGCTGTCCGTGTCGATCATGATCGGCGCGCCGCAGAAGTTGCCGACATGATTGGGGCCACCACGCGCATCGAGCACGATGTTCCAGTCGATCCAGCCGGTCACCCAGTGATTCAGGCTGACAATGATGTTGCGCGCATAACGGTGCACCGGCACGTACAGCGGGTGATCGTCCGCATCGACAAAATCCCAGGTGACGCTATAGGCCCAGTCGCTCGCGTTTGCACCCCACCAGAAGTCGTCATTGTCGAACCAGCCGGACTCCTTGTAGCCAAGCGGATCGCTCACGCCGGCGGGGGCGTCCTTGCCGAGGTCGTCGATACAGCCCTCGCTGTGGATGATCGAGAAATCAGGATAACGCGCGTGCACCCGCTCGAACACGTCCTGGTAAACCTTGAAGGTGCTTTCATACCAGTGCACCGCGGCACCGCTGACGTATTGCGCGGCCACAGCATCGCCGTAGATCACATCGGCCCAGTGTTCGAGATCGCCACGGCTGTGGTCAAGTATGAATAATTCCAGGTTTTCGTAGCCGCCACTGCGCAGCTTTGGACCGAGGTGATACTTGATAAAGTCGCGCTGCGATTCGGCGCTGAAATGCATGCTTTCCCACTGACCGTTATTGCCGAGCGGCTCATTCACCGGTGTCAGGCCCCAGATGGAGACGCCGGCCGCGGCGTAGGCATCCAGGTAACGGACCAGGTAATCGGCATAGGTGGCGACGTATTCAGGTTTCAATTCGCCGCCGCTGCCGTCCCGGTACCAGTCTTCGATGTCTTTCATCCACGGTGGCGCGGTCCAGGCGGAGGCCAGGATGCGCAAGGTCGAATCGCGTTGCCGGCTCTTGATGTCGAGCGCCTCCCGGATCATCGGCAGCAGGTCGTAGTCGGGGTCACGGATGCCGGGGTATTCGGCAGCGGCAAAGCCGTCGCGGTCGACACCGATATCGAAGTGCTCGAGCGCTCTGTCGCCATCGACATCAGCGTAGCTATAACGCCCCTGCACACAGAAATCGGTGGCGCCGATCGGGGTGCGCGCGAGCGTCAAATCGGCGCCCTGCTCGCCGTAGATTTGCGCCATTACCTCGGCGCGCTGTGGCGGCGCGAGGTGTGCCAGCACGAACGCCGACGCCTCGCTAAAGGACGTGCCTATGCCAAGCAGGGTCTGGCGGGTATCGTCCGGGAAGACCTCGATGCGGACCGGGTTTGACGCCTCACCCTGGTGAAAGCTGATATTGGCCTGCGGCGCCAGCCGGTCGCCGGCCGCCGAGGTCAGCAGCACCCGCTCCGACGTGGTCAGGCCATAATCGACTGTGGATGTCTCGCTCAAGCCTGCCGCCGTCAACACCGGTATTTCAAGCTGATCCGCACCAATCTAGACGGCTTCAGGCACCGCGGCGCCGCGGCGCTGTTCGAGCTCCCGGCGGATTTCATGCGCGCGTTCCTCGGTGATCGAGAAGCTGTACACTGCCCAGATGGCGAGCGCCGAGGTAAGCACCGGCACCGCAACGTCAAACAAGCGCATCAGGAAGATCGTCTGCGCGCTCTGGTTACCGCCGAGGGCGACGTCGAATCCGGTGGCATTGAGCAGGAAGCCACCCGCGGCCAGCGCCAGCGCCATGCCCAGCTTGACCACCCACCAGTAGATCGAGCCGAACATGCCTTCGCGTCTTTCATAGGTGTTCAATTCGTCGTAATCGCAGACATCGGCAATCATCGAACCCATCAGGGTAAACAGGCCACCGAGGCCGAAGGCCATCAGCGGTGCCGGCAACAGCAACAGCAGCGGTATCTCGGGGTTATAGCAAAACCACTTCAGCCCATAGCCGATCATGGAAATACCGATGGCGATGAAGAACGCCTTGCGCTTGCCGAAGCGCGTCGACATCCAGGTGACGATACCGATCACGATGAAGGTCGAAATCGCACCCAGCGTACCCGACCAGCCCGCGTACTCGGCACCCAGTTCGGTGTTGCCGCCAAACACGTAATAGATGATGACGTAGAACTGGAATGAAGAAATCAGCATAAAACCGTTGAATACCAGGAAGGTCGCCGCGCACAGCTTGAGGAATGGCTTCACTTTGAGCGTGGTCGCAAACCCCGCGATGAACAGCTTCATGTTGCGACAAACCGCGGTCCATAGCGTTACCTTGATGGCACGCTCGGCGATTTGCTCCGCGGTCGGTTGCGGATGGCTGAAACGCTCGCGCAGGAATATCGCCGGCAGCACGCCGACGCCGATGGCGAGCGCACCGATCGCGACCGCGAGGTAAGCGGCACCGTCGACCATGCCATCGAACATTTCCGCTTGCATGATCAACAGGAACCAGGGGGCGACGATGTAGGCCAGCTGACCCATGAAGTTCTGCACACCCATCAGGCGGGTGCGCTCGTGGTAATCGGGCGTCAACTCGTAACCGAGCGCGACCCAGGGTGTAGCGAAGATGGTATAGCCGAGATAAAAAACGAAGGATCCAATCAGGAAGTACCAGAAGTAGAAATTCTCCGACTGGCCTGCCGGCAACTGCCACAACACGGCAAATATCACCCCGGAGAGTATCGCGCCGATAAAGATATAGGGTCGCCGTCTGCCCCAGCGCGAACGGGTGTTATCCGAAATGTAACCCATCAGCGGGTCGGTGAGCGCATCGGTGAGTCGCGGCAGAGCGCCGAGCAAACCGACCAGCGCCGGATTCATGCCCAGCCCGAGGTTGAGGACGATGACCATGCCGCCGATGGCGGCCGCGAGCAGGTTGTTGACGAAGGCGCCCAGGCCGTAAATGATCTTGTGCGGCAGTGAAATCCGATCTTCCGGCTTCGTCTCGAAATGCTTGACGGCCGCCGGCTGATCGTCCAGCGCCCTCGACATCGAAACGCTATTGTCTTCGACTTTATCCGATGACATGCTTAACTCCCCGGTTAATTTTTATAAACCCGCGTGTTTAACCCGCGGTCATTCGTCAAGTACGCTATTCAATAATACGATGGCCGAATGTCCACATATCGCGACATTCGGCCAACAACTACTACCCTAAAGCTCCACCCGCATGACCTATGGTGACGCTGATGTGGTAACGGAAGTGCGTAGTCAGAGTAAGACTCCACACCTCAACACAACTATCTATTTCCCAACACGCTTATGCGAATCTAGTTAAGAACGATAGACACGTTATCTACATTAAGTGTCATGGTCCCGGCACCACCAATTGCTACAAATTGCAATGAGATTCCGCCAGAGATGTCGCTTCCTACATTAGTTGTGAAACTGTAGTTGGCCCAACCTGACTCCCAGTCGGAGTTTTGAGGAACCAAGTCCTCCACGGCCACGGTTGATCCCTCCGTAATGAGCTGAATACTAAGGACACTGCCAGTTCCAAGCGTGCCAAAAATATCAAACTCGACCGTTACAGATGCATTAGCAGTGAGCGATGAGGCAGCAAACCTTTCCTGTTTAAGCACTGGATTATTGCCGGGTCCTGAAACAAGCTTGACCGAAACCGTACTGCCAAGGTTGGGACTCACCTCAACATTATCTGTCGCTACGGTGCCGCCGTTAGCAAACGTCAGCCAGTTTTCCAGGCCATTTGTTTCGAAATCACCATTGGCGACCAACTCATCACCAGGGCTTCCACCGCCACCACCACCACCGGGGGCCTTCACCAGCAACGCTACGTTATCAAGGCGATACACAGCACCCGCGTTGGCTCCATAGTCTGGAAACAGCATTATCAATTCAAGTCCAGCAGGTGTACCCAGAGAACTAATCGGAATGGAATAATGTACCCAGGTGCCGAGTACCGGCGCGTCTATACCAATCTCTACCCCTGGATTCTCGACCTTCAATCTCCAATTGGTTGTGCCCGAAGTTGGAGCAGTCACTAATTTAAGGTCGAATTCGAGAGTCGCGTAATCACTGGTATCAATAGTACTGCCGTCTGCACCAGGAATATCAGCTCTGCTGCCAATTCCAACTACTGTCGAGCCCGATGTAGTCAACTCAAGCACTTCACCATAAGTTGAGTCTGAATCAGTTACTACTGCCACAGTTCCATTTGCATCCAGGAACCCTCCCCAGCCAGGCGCAAGAGCATCTGCAAAAAGCGTGATATCTTCAGGCGGTGGTGGCGATGCCTCCTCTAACAACTTCACATTATCCAGTCGATAAACAGCACCCGCGTTGGCTACATAGTCTGCAAACAGCATTATCAATTCAAGTGCATTTGGCGTACCCAGATCGCTAATCGGAATAGAATAACGTACCCAGGTGCCAAGTACCGGTGCGCCTATACCTATCTCTACCCCTGGATTCTCGACCTTCAATCTCCAGATATCTGTGCCCGATGTTGGAGCGGCCACCAGCTTAAGATCGAATTCGAGAACCGCGAAGCGACTGGTATCAATAGTACTGCCGTCCGCACCAGGAATATCAGCTCTGCTACCAATTCCGACTACTGTCGAGCCTGATGTAGTTATCTCAAGCACTTCACCATAAGTAGAGTCTGAATCAGTTACCACCGTCACAGTCCCATTTGCATCCAGGAACCCTCCCCAACCAGGGGCAAACGCATCTGCAAACAGCGTGACGTTTGCCGGTGGAGGCTCGGGCGCAAAATCTATGTCATCGAAGTAGAAGGTCCAGTTACCCGGATCGGTAGCCGCTGCACCGTTAGTCCCGTTATCGAAAATCAACGTGATTGCAGTGTGATCGCCGGTAGTCTGACCCGTAAAGTCAAAAGTCAACTCTTCCCAGGCGCTGCCACCACTATGGATTACTTCCACTTCAGCAGCCGGGCCGCCTTCCAGTTTAAATAATACCGGCACTTCACGTGACGACCACACTTTCATGGTAAAGGCACTATTTGTGGGAACGTTTAGAGTGCCTCCCAGATCAAGCGTACTACCGCCATAAATTTGATCTGCAAACTTGAGCATTTTTCCAACATTCGCACTGGTGTTAATGCCACTCGATTGTGAGTTAGTCTCAACCGATGCCTGCCCACCATTAAAATCTCCGAAGACATAAGGCCCATCTTCAAAATCAATCGGTAGCATGACACCAGGTACAGGGGGAGCAGCACAGCTTTCACCGCTAGCAGTCTGCGAGGTTGGTAAATCACCGCCAAGAATTATCGACACATTATCGAAATAGACGTTGACCCCACAACCTGCTACTGCGCCACAGGCCGCCTCAAGCTGCAGCGAGACACCGTCGGTGACGTTAGCGCTAGCCTGAGTCGTGTACTCATAACGAGTCCAGACAGAGGCTGGAGGGCTGCTACCTAAAAACTCTTCAAGAGTTGCACGATCAGAGCCGTTACCATCGCCTTTCTCAGAAAGCAGCGCTATTTTTACGGCACCACCATCCCCTTCCAGGGTGCCGCACATATCAAAAGAAACATAGACATTATCTCCCGGCTTGACATCAGTCGCCCCCAGACCAGCGAGACTGATAAAGGGACTACCACCTGAACCGTCCGCTGCAAGGTTAACTGACCAAACGCTGCCACTGTTCTGGGTATCAACTGCAGCAATAGTGCCGCCGTTAGGCACCACTATCCAATCCGAGAGATCACCGTCACCGGCCTCGAAACCACCATTGACATCCAATTGCAGGCCGGAACCGCCGCCACCGCCACCGCCGGCGTTGTTGAAGCCGATATCAGTCAGCAGGATCTTCTCGCCCACGGCGTAGGCATTATCCAGCGTCTGGAATACGATCTGGCTCGACGATGACACGTCGCCGAAGGCCGACAGGCTCATGATCACCTGCGTCCAGCCGTCGCCAAGATCTTCGGTCGTCACATTGGCCGGCGGGTTGGTGATATCAA
>Ga0307380_10011003_pt1 | contig 11352 bp, 11 predicted proteins | sample UN3MG_FD_202239 | JGI IMG/M metagenome (GOLD analysis project Ga0307380, IMG submission 202239) | Soil microbial communities from Risofladan, Vaasa, Finland - UN-3 | ecosystem: Environmental > Terrestrial > Soil > Coastal area > Acid sulfate soil | place: Finland: Risofladan, Vaasa | collected... | reverse complement strand
AGACCGCTCTCCCGTTATTGTATTATTATTTATAGCTGAGCCAGGTCGGCCCGTGCGTTATATCAACTTTCAACGGGACATCGATTTTTATGGCGGTGGACATCGCTTTTTCTATCCACTTTGCGTGTGTGTCGGCTTCGCCGGCCGGGAGCTCGAAAACAAGCTCATCATGGACCTGCAAGATGAGTTTTACAGGCAGACTTTCAGTTTCGATTTTCCTCTGAATATTAATCATAGCCATCTTAATCTGGTCGGCTGCGGAGCCCTGAATAACGGTATTGATGGCAAGCCGCCGGGCCTGCGCGCGCTTGTTGGCGTTTTTGCCGGCCAGATTCGGAATCTTTCGCCTGCGGTGCAGAATTGTCTCGGCATATCCGGTTTCTTTGGCCTTTTCGACACAACCATCCATAAACTCCCGGATAGAACTGTAGCGGGCGAAATAGTCATCGATGAATTCTTTGGCCTCGGCCTGGCTTATCCCAATCGAGCGTGACAGGCCGAACGGGCCCTGGCCGTAAATGATGCCGAAGTTGACCGCCTTGCAGCGAGAACGCATTTCGTCCGTCACCTCATCGATGGCAACATCGAAAATCTGAGATGCAACGAAGCGATGAATGTCCCGGTCGGCGACGAATGCGGCGGTCAGGGCCTTGTCCTTTGAAAAATGAGCCAGCAGCCGAAGCTCGATTTGTGAATAGTCCGCACTCAGGATGCAGTCGGTTTTGTTCTTTGGAATGAAGGCTGCGCGGACCTTCCGTCCAAGCTCGGTGCGGATGGGGATATTCTGTAAATTCGGGTCGCTGGAGCTGAGCCGACCCGTCGCGGTAACAGTCTGATTGAATGAGGCGTGTACGCGGTTGGTGCGCGGATTTATAAGTAGGCCCAGTTTGTCAACGTATGTATTTTTCAATTTGCTGAGCATACGGTACTGAAGAACCGGCTCGATAACAGGATGCTCGTGGCGCAATTGTTCGAGCACTCCGGCATCCGTACTTCGCCCCGCTTTGCCGATGCGAATGGGCGTGAGATCGAGTTTGTCAAAGAGGATTTCGGATAGCTGCTTCGGCGAATCGATATTGAAGGTCTCGCCGGCATGTTCGTAAATCTCGTCCGTGAGGGTTTCGAGCGCCTCGGTGATTTCGCCAGACATTTTTCTCAGCAGACCCGTGTCGAGCGAGACACCGTTATATTCCATAGACGCCAGCACCGAAACCAAAGGCATCTCCACGTCTTCGAACAATTTTTTGAGCTGCGGTTCTTTTTCAAGACGGTTCTTCAGGTATATATAAAGTTGAAAAGTAATGTCGGCGTCCTCGGCGGCGTACTCGCAGGCGGCGGCGGTATCGACCATATCGAAAGTGAGCTGGTTTTTGCCTTTGCCGATGAGCGCTGAGATTGGAATACATTCGTAATTCAAAAAGTCCAACGCCATATTATCCATCGAATGGCTACGCTGCGGTTCGAGGCAATAAGAGGCGACCATCGTATCAAAGTGGATTCCCTTTACGGGCAGGCCGGCATTTTGCAGGACGGGCATGTCATATTTTATATTCTGGCCGACTTTTTTCACGCCTTCATCAGCCAACATCGGCCCGAGCTTTCGGCGGACGGCGGAGATGTCAAGATACTTTGCGCCCATCGGGGCTTTAATGGGGAGATAAAAGGCCTTGTGCGGCTGCCACGAGATACTTATGCCGACAAGGTCGGCACGCATGGCATTCAGGGAAGTCGTTTCGGTGTCGAGAGCGAACAGCTCTTGCTTTTTGAGTTTGGTTATAAGGGCATCCAACTCCTTTTGCGTGTCGATGAGCTGGTAATCGTGATCGATTGTTTTTGCTGATGCCGGTTTGGTCATGTCCTGCGTGGGCGCCGGAATAGCGGCTGCGGTTGGTTGAGTACCGCTGGCAGGTGACAGGCCGAGCTGCGTGAGCAGACGGACGAAGCCGAGCTCAGTGAAGATTTCGGAAAGTTTTGTTTTGTCCGGCTCGGTGAGTTCGAGGCTGTCATAGTTTATTTTCAGAGGCACGTCGCAGTTTATAGTTACAAGCTCTTTACTAAGATAGGCCTGTTCTTTGAATTTGCGGAGATTTTCGCCGCGTTTGCCTTTTACTTCGTCGGCGTGCTTATATAGTTTATCGAGAGAACCGTATTGCTGAATCAGCTTAACAGCGTTCATTTCCCCGATGAGCGGCACGCCGGGAACGTTGTCCGAAGTATCACCCTGCAAGGCCAATACATCGAGAAAATCTTTTGGATGAATTTTATATTTTTCGAACAGCGTATCATCATCAAGAACTTCACCTTTTTTGATATCGAAAATGTAAGTATGGTCATCGACAAGCTGATACATATCCTTGTCTTTTGCGCAGATGTATGTGTCGATACCTTTTTTCGCTGCTTTCTTTGCCAATGTCCCTATTATGTCGTCGGCTTCGAAGCCGTCGAGTCGTAATGTGGGGATATTCATTGCCTCTAAAATCTGCTCAATGCGGTCTATTTGGGTGGGCATATCATCGGGCATCGGCGGTCGGTTTGCCTTGTATTCGGTGTAGATTTCGGTTCTGAAGGTCGGCGCTTTGCTGTCCAATGCGACGGCGAGCATGTCGGGCTTATGACGCTGGATGAGGCCTAAAACGGCCGCGGTAAAGATGTAGGTCGCCTGGGTCGGCTCGCCGGTAGGGCTGGTCAGCGGACGCATCCGGGCATAATATGCGGCGTAAATATGCGCGTGCCCATCGATTATGTAAAGGGTCTTTGCCATTGACGCCACTTTATGTACTGCCGGGGGGGATGTCAAGGGAAGGTTGGAGAAACGATGAGATGGTTGAACGGTCTCGCGGTTTTTTATGGTGGACAAGCGGGGGCTGGATTAGTAGATTGTGGGCTTACAGAATGTAGATTTCCGGGAGACGCAGCAAATGTTGAAAGAGCAGAATTGTGTGCGGTGCACACTCTACCAAACTGTTTTTGAGATTCCACAATGCATAAAGCAAAAAAACAGCACCATGTAATGGGAATAGTATCTGTTGTATTTGGCGTAATCTCATTAAGTTGTCAATACTACAGATGGTTTATTGAAAATGATCCTGTCAATAGCTTAGATGCATTAGGTGGGCATGCTTTGGGAATGTTTCTAATGTCGTGCTTAATAATTATTGCATCATTTATTGGAGTTGTTTTTGGTTCTATTGCTTTATATAGAAGAGCGATTCTGGGGGGAGCAGTTGGTTTAATTATGAATCTGATTCTTCTTATTAAAGCTATATCCGACTTGCATTTTTGAGTGAATCGCAAGGGGCCAGCCAGCTATTAATGGCTTTAATGAGTGCGAAGAAGATGTTGAATGTTCCTTATAGAATAAACGAGGATATAAAAGAATGAGTGAGACTGAAAGACGCATGACAGCATTACCTGGAATGGCGGGAATTGGCCTGATTTTAACCGGGATTGTTGGCCTCATAACTGCATTTTTTGGAGGTGGAGGGTTAAGTCTTTTAGCCTCCGCAATTGCCTTTGGCATCGTCTTTTATGTGTGCTTCAAATAAAAAGAAGCTGTCGCAGGCAAAGAGACCATTTGGGTGCAAAATGGGGCCAGCCGGGTCTTCTCCCGGGTGAAAGATTATGATCAGGAAACTTCTTAGAATCTTCGCATTGCCGATTCTTTTATTCTGCACCTATTTAGTCCTGGTATTTTTCGGACTCCACCTGAGGTATCCCTGGATAGACATGCCTTCGCATTTTCTGGGCGGTGTATTTATCGCCAACAGCTTTAGTATGGCCCTAACGTATCTCCAGCAGAGAAAGCTCTTATCTATGATGAATGAGCTTTCCAGAAGTGTTTTTCTATTTGCATTAACTTCAACGGCTACGGTTATCTGGGAGTTTGGCGAGTTTAGCCTGGATTTCTTCTTCAGCACAAGTGCTCAGGCGGGCCTGGAAGACACTATGCTGGATATGTTCCTGGGCATGTTGGGGGGAACCTGCTTGATTGTCTTTTTGGCAAGACATAGTATCAAAGAGCACAAGAAGAAAGTCAAAACCACGGAATAAATTGCGAGGCCGGGTATTTTTACGGTGGGGTAATATTTATTTTCCAGTTGAACATTTGGCGGAAATTGACGATACTATATATTCAGAAGTCAGAAGACAGAAGTCAGAATTTAGTATCGAGTATCGAGAATATGGGCCTTTACGATAGAGATTATACTCAGGCGGATTTTGATTCTCAGCGGCACTATGCACCGCGGATGCGGTTTGCCATGCCCCGGATTACACCGGTCGTCAAGTGGCTGTTGATTATCAACATCGGCGTGCACCTGCTGAAGGTCATGTTCTTTCCGGGCCAGCCGGATCAAATTCCTCCGTTGGAAAAACTTCTTTCAGTTTTCCCAATCTCGATATTCCACAGTTTACAATTATGGAGATTGATAACGTACCAGTTCCTGCATTTGAACGGCTGGCATATCTTCGCCAACATGCTCGGTTTATTTTTCTTAGGCCCAACACTTGAACGCCACTGGGGCAGCAAAAAGTTCCTCATATTTTATCTTGGCTGCGGCACGGCGGGCGGGCTCTTCTACACTTTGCTTGTCGTCCTGGGTGTTCTTGGTGCCGGCCCGATGGTCGGCGCTTCCGGCGCGATACTTGGTATGTTGGCTGCCTGTGCTATTCTTTTTCCGCAATTTATTGTCTTCATTGTCGTGTTTCCCGTCCCCATCAGGGTAGCGGCAATCGCCTTAGCGGGCCTGTACGTTATCAACCTGTTGGCAAAAGGCACCAACGCCGGCGGTGATGCAGCCCATTTGGCGGGCATGGCAGTAGGGGCAATATACGTCCTGTCTCCGTCCCGGTTTACTAAATTCAAGCTGAAAGTCCGCACCGGCGGACGGCAAAGGAAAATGGCCTCCCGGCAGGATCTCAAGGTTGAGGTCGACCGCATCCTGCAGAAGGTCCACGAGCAGGGCATGCACAGCCTGAACTCGAAAGAAAAAAGAATCCTCAAGCAAGCCACAAAAACAGAGCAAATGCGAAACAAATTATAGAGCAGGGGTTTGTTTGTTAAGGTCCCGGTGGAATCGTCCCGGAGGAAGGACACAAGCAGATGTTTACAAAAACAACGTTTAGACTTCTACTTTCCGTAGTGGTATCCGTTATTCTGTTAGCTGCGTGGCCGGTCTATGGGCAGGATAATAAGGCCGCCCAAAAACTCGATGAACTGATTGCGAAGGTCAAAAGCGAGAAGAAAATCCAGCAGGACAAAATCGATGAGGCGGTGGATATCATAACGAGAGCCGGCGAGGTGCTACCGGCTGCGGAGTTGTTGGATAAGCTTGACGAGTTGCAGCAGTATCGTCAGGACAAAGTAATTCCGACGGACAGGAAGCGGCTCTCTAAGGACATGCAGCTTGACTATGCGATTCTGTCTTTGCAGGTCAGGAAGATGAGGGAGGTATCGGCGGAGCAGGTTAAGGCGCATCCTGCGGCTGAGGCCTTTCCGGGGCCTGTCCCCGACGACGCCAGGGGAGTCACACGAAAGATAGAGATAAACACCAGCGCTGCCGGCTGGCACCTCGGCAGTACCAGAAGCCGGTACTGGCACAGCACAGGTCTTTACGCGGCACCGGGAAAACTTATCACCGTTAGCGTGCCGGAGGATGTGACGGAGAAGGGACTCTATGTGCGAATCGGTGCGCACAATGACCAGCTCTGGAGAAAAACCTCCTGGGCACGGGCACCGGAGATATGCCGAAGTTTTGAAATCACGCAGACGGAAACCAAGGCCGCTAACGCATTCGGCGGATTGGTCTATATTGAGACGCCGTCTGATTTGAAGATTGGACAAATAACGGTCACTATAGAAGGGGCGGTCGCAGCGCCATATTATGTCTTAGGTGAAACGGACACGGAGAAATGGCGCCGGACCATACGCAAACATCCGGCACCCTGGGGTGAATTGGCCGGCAGGAAGGTGATTTTTACGCTGCCTTCAGAAGTCCTTCGCACGGTCGATGACCCCGAGGACCTGATGAAATTCTGGGACGGGGTAATGGACCGCTATGCGGAACTGCTCGGCCGGGAACCGCAGCGGCGGCGTATCGAGCGATTTGTGCCGGACGTGCAGATAAGCGCCGGGTATATGCACGCGGGCTATCCGCTTATGACGATGATGGACATTACAACCACGATGGTCGATAAGCAGCGGATTATGTCGAATGGACACGGCGGCGTGTGGGGGCTTTTCCACGAAATCGGGCATAACCATCAGAACCGCGACTGGACCTTCAGAGGGACAGGCGAGGTTACAGTCAATCTGTTCTCGCTGTACATAATGGACAAGGTCTGCGACGTCCCGGACAAGGGACATCCATCCATCACCAGGCGGGCCCGCAAGCGGAATACCGAACGCTACTTTGCCGAAGGCTGTGACTTTGAGAAATGGAAGAGGGACCCGTTTCTTGCGCTTTGTATGTATATGCAGTTGCAGGAGGCGTTCGGCTGGGAGCCGTTTACGAAGGTCTTTAAGGAATACAGGACCCTTACAGAAGATCAGCGGCCGCGAAGCGATGACGACAAAAGGGACCAGTGGATGGTGCACTTTTCGCGGGCGGTGGGCAGGAACCTCGGCCCGTTTTTCGAGGCCTGGGGCGTGCCCACTACCGAGAAGGCCAGGGCCTCTATCGCCGACCTGCCGGTTTGGATGCCGGCCGGTTTCCCGCCAGAGAAGGCCGGCCAAAAGTGATGTAAATCTCCGCAGGGCTTCATAAAATATGAAACTTGCCGTTATTTGCTAAACGCTTTACGCCATCCTTAAACGCTGTACGCTGTTTTTTTCTCTTGAGGGTAATTTGGATTTTTTAACCACGGATTTCACTGATACCCAACTTCGCGGGCACAAGTTACACGGAATTGTTTTGTCAGTAATTGGGGATTTTGTGCTGCACTTTATTCTTTTTTTTCTTTGACTTTTGGTTTCTTTTCTGGTATTTATCCCCACAGTGAGATAGTAAGAAATGATCTCACGAGGTAAACCTATGATCGGAAAACTTCATTGAATAATAAAAGTCCGTATTTGATTGTTTAATCCGAGGCACGAGCAAGAGCGACGAAATTGATTTGTCGTGATTTGCTCTTAGGCGAAGGGAAGTCGAGATGCTGAAAGCAAAAGACATTATGACAGAAGTGGTGGTCAGCGTCAGGCCTGATATGCCTGTACAAAAAGCGGTAAAGCTTCTCCTTGCAAACGAGATTGCGGGTGTTCCGGTGGTCGAGAAGGACATGACGCTGGTTGGTATTGTTACAGAGAAAGATTTGCTGAAGCTCTTTAATGAGCCGGAAAGCGCAGATGCAGGGACGGTTGCAGAGTTCATGACACAACCCGCGGTGCACTTTGAGGAGGATGAGAGCCTTGATGATATTTGCAAGTGCCTGCTGGAGATGACTTTCAGACGCGTGCCGGTAACAAGAGATGGCAAGGTCGTCGGGATTGTGAGCAGGCCGGACGTCCTTAGATGTATTCTGAAGCAAATAGCTCAAAGGGTGAATCCGTAGGTCGGCGAAAGCGGACATCGAGAAATTCCTTGAGTTGACGCCAATTGCGGGGTTTTGGTTTGAATTTTATACAGTTAAAGCAAACAAAAGCCTATGTTAGGTTTCGCTCACGAAGGATGCCAGATGATTGCATTTTCCTGAATTTTTGTACCTGGACAGTTGCTACGTAGAAGGCGTTCTTTAATCGCTTCTTTGATAGCACGATTGAATTCGGAATCAGTATATAGCGATGGATTAGCAAGTGTCGCGTGTATGCGTAGCTGAGTCCAAGTAGCCTTTCCAAGTTGTCGTGAAGTTTGGATAACCATCTTTTTGATCTCTTCAGGTCTGATGACTTCTTTGTCAGGTTGATTAGGGAATAGAAAACCTTTAATGAATCTGGCTTCAACAAATTCTCTGCGTGCTCTAACCATCGCCCGGTTCATTATGTCTACAGCATGGTGCGAGCGAGAACTAAAGATTAAATGATATTTTGGAAATCGTGTCTCATACTTTTCATGGATTGGATAGGTCAGAACGTACTTGAACCAGCGGTGCAGTTCGTTAGCATAGCCATTTGCGAGACTATCAGAACGAGCTCTTTGCGAAGGGAAAGAATCAAAAGCGATTTTCTGCCAGTAGGTACCACCTGCTATTTGATTAAATCGGATGACGTGGGGGCTGTGAATTTGTATTTGGCCGTTGGTCATCATCTGACTTTTTGTTCCCCAAACACCACGCAAAAAACTCCATGTCATAAAGTTGATAAGCGTTTCTACACTTTGTCCAACATGCAATTGGTCATAAACCGACCGCATGTCCTCAAAGCGCAAGTCCGTTGGTTTGAATGGGTCAAGGTAAACGAATACGGAACTCTTTCTTGCCAAATAGGAAATCTCATCGATATAGTCGCTAAAATTGCCGAGTCGCGTTTCTATGGGGACGTTTGAGTCCCGTACGTTTTCTTTGAGCCTACTGTAGAGCTCTTGATTAGATTCAATGAAGTATGCATTGACTGCAAAACCAGCGGCATGTAGACTTCGAAGTTTTTCAGTTATGATGATAGGACTACCGTTTTCGCCGTCGTCGAACTTACCGGGTCCAGCGAAACAATCAACGGCCAAGATTGGCTTTCCCAATGTTTTGATCTTTTGTAGATACGGGCCAAGGTAATAATCAAGGATCAAATCTTTATATTTCGACCAAGGTTTCTTTTCTCGAAAAAATTGTAGCACATTCTCCAATTGAAATGTCCCTCCGTTTAAGAAATTCCGCTTGTTTAGGTATTTGGTTCCAAACACGGCCTTCGATGGTGCGGCCGTTTTTCTTCTTGTTTGTTCCACCCCATTGTTTGAAAAAGAAGGGAACGTTTGCTGTAAGACACTGGTCGCGAATATCGGTGGCCCACTCAGACTCCATTGGTCTTGCACCGGGGCCTGATTCGCCGCCTACAATCACCCAATTGATGCCTTCAAGATTGATATTAGGAATAGGGCCAAGGAGTGGCTCAAAAGATATAAACTTTATCGCGGCTGGAGTTTGCCTAAGGTTATCCATGCGGTAAATACAATCGGCATTTTCGACGGTGACACCCATCCATACATTTTGCGGCCAGGGGAGATTAGGACTTAATTGAAGCAAACGTCCGGACCGCTTGGTCAATACCTGAAAGCGATGGTGAGAGGCACGCTGCATGACATCAAAGATTTTCAAGATGAATTCCAACGGGACGTCTTTGTGAAAGAGGTCGCTCATGGAATTAACAAAGATTGTGCGAGGCTGCTTCCAACGAAGGGGCATTTCGAGAAGATGAGGATGTAGTGCGACGCGGAATCCATTGGCATAGTTACGACTGCCGGCGGCTTTGAGGCGAAGCGCGAAACGTGCGGCGTAACAATTCCGACAGCCGATGCTGATTTTCGTGCAGCCGGTGACCGGGTTCCACGTAGATTCGGTCCATTCGATTTTAGACTTCCTTGCCATTTGATCTCCATCAAAAGAGTATTCTTTGAATTCTATTACTTTAAAGAGGAAAAACAAGCAATTAATAAAATGCTAAATAGACCTTCCGGTTTCTATTATTCAACAAATATAGATTTTCAGTTGAATTTGTTTAACTGGATCCTGCCCCCCCAATCAGGTAGGGGCAGGCTTCGCAGGGCATGGGCGGTGAAAAGGTTTGACGGAGAGACGGTTGGACGGTATACAGTAAGAATGGATTCGAACTATATATAAGGGTGGCAGGCGGACAAAACCAGAGAAGGACTGATGGATTTTGGCGCCTGGGTATGAGTGAGAAAGGCTTTCATGCATTCAAAAAAAGACAGTTTCGTGCATAACATAATTGCGATTATCTATGACTTCGATGGCACATTGACTCCTCAACCGATGCAAGAATATACGGTGCTTCCGGAAATAGGCATAAAGAAGGGCAAGAAGTTTTGGGATGAAGTTGAGAAGGAAGCGCTTAAGACAGGGGGAGAGGAAATAATTACTTATATGCGTTTAATGATTGAAATGTCCAAGCATAAGCATTATCCCGTTACGCCACAAGTATTGAAGTCGCTCGCAAAGAATATCAGTTACTATCCCGGAGTGAAAACGTTCTTCGAGAGAATGACTAACTACGTAGAAACGAAGTTTGATGTCGGTGTGAAATTGCGTCATTATGTAATCTCGGCCGGTTTGAAAGAGATAATATCGGGAGCAAGCATCGCCAGGTATTTTTACAAGATATTTGCATCAGAATATTATTACGATGAGTACAACCGTGCAATTTTCCCGAAAGTGATAGTCAATGACACTTTGAAAACACAGTTTATTTTTAGAATAAATAAAGGGAAGGAGTCTCTGCACGAGAACATCAATCTCTATATGCCTCCACAGCAGCGCCCTGTTCCTTTCCAAAATATCCTGTACATAGGTGATGGGTTGACGGATGTTCCATGTATGACTGTTATCAAAAAGAATGGTGGTTTTGCTATAGCGGTATATAAGCCGGGCGATTCTAAAGGCCTGAAAACGTGCAAGGAACTCTTAAAGGCAAAGAGAGTGGATTTTATTGCCGAGGCAGATTATAGAAGTAACAAAGAGCTCGATAGATTGGTCAAATTATTATTACATAATATTGTTGAAGGAATTCGGTACGGTAGAGAGGCGTTCAATCAATCAAAGAAATATTTTTCCTGAGAGAAAAGTGGCAAAAAGAACACAAAAGAACTGTTGTTCGAACAAGAAAAAAACAACTGTTGGAAGCACAGTATCGAAATCAATCAATAAAAAGACGCGTACCGGCAGAGGAAGCGCCTCAAACATAGTCTGGTCACACAGAACGCCCACACAACTTCATGCATCAAATTACATGGATGGTTCGTCGTAGGTAACTGTGAACAAGTATCATCAAATAGCGCGACAGGTTTTCTTGGCTATTGTGCTGGGTGTATCCTTTTATACTGCTCATACCAATGCAACATTCCAGGACAGAAGCACCCAATTAGGTCTTGCCTTAACAAACGGTCCAGCCGCATGGGGGGATTATGATAACGACGGCTGGGTGGATTTGTATGCGGCAGGGGCGCTGTGGCGAAATAATGAGGGTAAAAACTTTACAAAGGTCATGAGTAAAGGAGCAGGCATTTGGGGCGATTATAATAATGACGGGTATCTTGATTTATTCGTATGGGACGGCCGCCAAATTCTGAGGAACAATCAAAAGGGAGCTTTCATACCGATGTCGCTGCCGGAGTTCCCCAAGTCGATAATCCGTGGGGCCAACTGGGCTGATTACGACGGTGACGGATATGTTGACCTCTACGTCGGCGGGTA
>Ga0307380_10011001_pt1 | contig 11353 bp, 11 predicted proteins | sample UN3MG_FD_202239 | JGI IMG/M metagenome (GOLD analysis project Ga0307380, IMG submission 202239) | Soil microbial communities from Risofladan, Vaasa, Finland - UN-3 | ecosystem: Environmental > Terrestrial > Soil > Coastal area > Acid sulfate soil | place: Finland: Risofladan, Vaasa | collected... | reverse complement strand
TGTATTCACGTATTTCCGAGGTCTTGACGTTGATAAAGAGAAATTTGTTGAATTTCTCCAGTCAATGGGTAGGTTTAGACATCTTTTTAAACCGCAATTCATGGAAAAGCAAATCGATGAAATAATCTACCTCACCCAGCAGAGAAATGACAAATTGAAAGGACTAATTGACAAATTCGGTGCAGAAAAACCTGTCGATTTTTATAGAATTAATAGGAAAGCTTTAGAACCACAGAATCATTTACAACCTGGCCATGGACTTTGTCCAGGATGCGGGGCAGGAATGGTATTGAATCAATTAGCTACCGCCGCACAAGCTGTTGCAGGAACAAATATCATATACGTGAACAATACCAGTTGCTCAGAAGTATCCACGTCTAAAGATAACACCACATCATGGAATGTTCCTTGGGTTCATCACTTATTCGAATCTGGTGCTACTGTTGCTGATGCAATCTCAACCACCAAAAAGATATTAAAGACCAAAAACTTATATGACAGAGAAATACCTTGGGTTGTTCATATTGGTGGAGATGGATCTACATATGATATCGGATTTCAATTCCTGAAAGCAGCTTTAATTCGAACGAGTTCTTTCGTTGAAATGAATGAACTTTTGGAACAAAAATAACCCAATTTTATTTAATTTTTATTTTTCTTCTGTTTTTTCAATCTCTTTAAGAATTCTTGAATATAAGGTAGAGGATATTCTAAAAGCAGTATTCTCTACAAGATTATGGATGAAATCTCTGCTTTTTTCCAAATCAATATAATTTAGTTTCAGAGCTTTTAAGAGGATACCAAGAGTTCCTGTTACTTTTAAATCTAATGTTCTTGCTATTCCTCTTGCTGCTAGATCATCGATTATAACTACACTCTCATTTTTTTTATCTTGTAATTCCTTTGCTAATGCTATAACAGTAGCTTCTCCATTATGAATCCCAAATTGTTCTAATCTTTTAATGAGTTGTTTATTCGTTGGTTCCATTAATGAAAGCCAATCTGAAAAACTCGCATCTAAAATTGAAAATTCAGGGGTATTTTTTTCTCCTAAAACTTCGTTTCTAACTAATAACGTGGTATAACATTTAGTGAAGAGCTTGGGAACTAAATAGAGTGCACCAATTTTACCTAGGTATATCAGTGGTGAAGCATTTATAATGCCAATCATAAGCTCTATTTTTCAACCCAGACTATATTTGATGTCTTCAATAATAGCTTGTTCATCATACCCCGGGATATTTTGCTTCTTTAATTCTTCCATCATTCTTCTCAGTGAAACACCAGCGATTTCTGCAGCTTTCCACGCACTTATATTTTTGTTTCCAACCTGTTTACAAAGAACTTCTATCAAATCCTCTTCGAGAGCCTTTTCTAGTAATTGACGGATATAGGATGATTTATCCTTTTTTTTAAATCTTGCCATTAAGAAACTTAATTTTTGTTCCAATTCATCATCTATTCTAACTGATAATATCTTCATCTGTCTCTCTATGTATACTAAAACAATTTTTGTATAAATATTTATCTATGGTCTAAACCTTCGATTTCCCTTATTCTAAATTTTGATTCAGAAAAAAGAAAAAAAATATTATTAGTACTGAATCATTTGTATAAAGGATAACAATCTAATGATTAAATCAGATAAATATGTAATGATAACAGGTGCTAGCTCTGGAATAGGAAGGGCTTGCGCTGAGTATTTGGCACTTAATGGTTTTAAAATTTACGCAGGTGCTAGGAAAGATGAAGATATTGAAGACCTTAATCGGATTGAGAACGTGATAAGTTTAAAAATTGATGTCACCGATGAACAGACCATTAAAGAGGCATTTAATCGAGTTAAAAATCAATCTTCAGGTTTATATGCAATTATTAACAATGCTGGAATTGTATCGGCTGGACCATTAATGGATATTAATACAAATGATTTAATTGACCAATTTAATGTAAATTTGATTGGTATCCATAGAATCACCTCAACTTTTTTTCCCCTGATATTAGAATCTAAAGGACGCATAATAATGATAAGCAGTAATTCAGGGTTTTTTGCTGCTCCTTTTTTTGGACCGTATAGTGCAAGCAAATTTGCTTTAGAGGGTTATTCAGATTCCCTTCGAAGAGAACTCTTATTATATGACGTGAAAGTAATTATCATCCAACCGGGAAGGATTAACACTGCAATTTGGAGTAAAGGGGAGGAATTACTGAACAAATTTAAAGGGTCTATATTTGAGAAGGAGGCAGTTGTTATTGGTAAACATGAAATTGAAAAAGGTAAAACTGATTCTTTAGATCCAATAGAAGTTGCAAAAATAATTTTAAAAGCATTAATAATAAAAAAACCAAAGAATAGGTACATGATCGTCCCCGATATGTTTAGGAACAAGTTGTTAAAAATTCTATCATCTAAAAGAATCGATAATATTTTGAGAAAGGAATTATATAAAATTAAGAACAAAAAAAATTGAATGTTTAATAAATTGCAGTGTAACTAAGAGATCAATATATTTCTCTTTCTTAATGTTTTAATGATATGATTTTCATTATCCTTAACAATCGGGTTATTTGATAAATCTAAATCTTTAAGTAATTCAAGCTTTAAAATAGATTCAGGTAGAGAAGTTATATTATTATCACTCACATATAATCGCACTAAAAATTTTAAGTTTCCAATTGATTTAGGTAATGTAATTAATTCATTATCCCCCAAATCTAAAATTTCAAGATATGAAAGATTTCCTATAGATTTGGGGAGGCTTATTAATTTATTATCTTTTAAACCTAGATATGTTAATTGTGAAAGATTTCTAATAGAATCTGGAATAGTAGTTAACTGATTACCTGTCAAGTCTAAAAAATTAAGAACCTTAAGTTTATCTATAGATTCTGAAATTTCTGGGATATTACTTTTAACTAGACTTAATCCAACAAGATTTTTAATTACTAACAAGGATTCAGGAAAAGAAGATAAATTAATATTACTAAAATCTAGATGAAATTCAGGTAAAATCTCCATGGTTTTCGGAAATGATTCTATATTAGTATCAAAAAGACCTAAAATCTCAAGAGATCTTAAAGATCCAATTGATTTGGGGAGATTTTTTAGGGGATTTCCATCAAGAAGTAGAGAATCAAGGTTTTTTAATTTCCCTATAGATTCCGGAAGTAAAGTCAATTTATTATCTCTCAAATCGATAAACTCCAAAGATTTCAAGTTATGTATACAATCTGGAAGATGAGTAAGTTGGTTTGCTGATAAATAAAGTGATTTAAGTGATTTAAAATCACAAATATATTCCGGGAGAGAAGTTAGCCGATTATAAGATAAATCCAGATATTCTAAATTTTGAGAATCTTCTAATCCCTTTATATCACCTAAACTATCTAATCCGATATTTCCTAATTGATAACCTGAAGAATCTTCATCATTCTTTATCATGAAGTATTTTTTCTCTTTATATTCAATGAATTGCTGTGTCATATTTAATCAATTTTTTCCACGAGATTTAACAATTATATAGTCCAAACTTTAGTTAAATAGCACTAAATGTCCTAAATTTTTAGAAAAGGATCAAATGAAATATCATTCTGGGATTAAGTAACGTCTACATGAGATTCGATACGGGAAATTAATTCATCAATACGACTGTAATCGTCTATCCTTATGGAGATTGCGTCATTCGGGCATTCTCTTTCACATCGTCCACATCCTTTGCACTCACTTTGATCAATAAACGCTTTTCCATCAACCATCTTCATTGCGTCATATATACAAACTTTGAAACATGACCCACAACCAACACAAGCTTCTTGATTAACTTCTACTTCTACACCTTCCATCCTTGTTATAATTTTTTTTAGGTTGGAAGAACCATATTTCATTGTACTTAATATACAGCAACAAGAACAGCAATGACATAGCGACATGAAATGACCTTCATCAGGTAAGGTTCCATATCTTATTGAATCTCCTTTTAATCTACCTAAATGTGGAACCAGTCCATTCTCATAAGCTAAACGTTCACGTTCTAATGCTTCTTCCACAGTTGCAACATGAGCGTTATGTGTTTTCCATTTTTCAAGATCTATTCTCTTTGTAGCCTCACCTAACCAAGTACAACCTAAATGAACGTCATGATTCTGACATTCATTAGCTACCCTGCATCCGCAGTCCATCAAAACTATATGACTTGCTTTTTTAATAAAATGCTCTGTAACAATCAGAGGTAATATTTTATCTTCATAAGTTCCCAAAGATACGTTTATTGGAATAGCAGAACCATTTGAATTTTTTATATCCATCCATCGATTGAGAGCAAATTTAAAACCAGGAATTTTGGATAGCCTTATTAATTTTTTGTATCGATTTGCGCGAGGAGTGTCTATTTCAATTGGATTCAAATCTAATTCTTGAGTTCTTTTCATGCTTGATTTCACTATCATTGTTTTTTTTTCAATTAATGCTATAAATATACTTGTTTTAGAGCTATTTAAAGTTTTGATTTGCGTGAAAACGGCATTAACAGCAAGTTAAATGATTAAACTTTTCTCTACAACAATGAATTATAATCGTAAAGATTTTTTTTAAGTAAAAAAAAATTTAAAAAATATTTATAAATTCTTTAATTTAGTCAAGCGTTCTTCGTGAAGTTCGCTCAACTTTTTTTGTTGTACTATGAATTTATCGTAGTTAAGTGGGAAAAACTTAAACACTAGCAAAGCAAATAAACCACCTATAACTGGAACAAGTGATACTAATGCTCTTAATCCTATTTTAGCGAGTGGGGGTTGTGTGATGGCTTCTGAATCAAACCCCGTTAAAACTTGTACGATTATCAATGTTAAACCTGAAAAAACCATTGATAGTCTTGCTACAAAAGTTAAAACCCCCATAAATGTGGCTTCTCGTCTTTTGCCCGTCTTCAACTCGTCTGAATCTATTGCAGCACTCATAGCTGGTTCAGTCATTAACATACCCCCTGCTCCAAATCCTGGAATTATTGTAAGAATAACTAGGAGAGGAAAATTATCTACAAGGAATAAAGGACAAATTCCAATCGTAAAAATTCCAATCGAGAGCAATAATCCATACTTTGGACCTTTTTTGGCATAAATCCATTTCCAGAATAAGACGCTTGTTAGAATCCCTAAGGCAATTCCTATTGCTGCAAATCCCACAAGTCCTTCATCCATGTTAAGAATAAATCTGGCATATAATGGGAGAACGGTTAGCGTTAATCCAGTAAAGAAATCTATTAGTGTGTAGGTCAATGTAATGTTTAGAAATGGAATATTTGTTAAAGTTTCTTTAAATGCCGTTAAAATAGGGAGTGGTTCATCGATTTGATATTCCTTCCTTTCCTTTGTACCTAAAAGAGACAATAACATGGTAACCGGTATTAAAGCACCAAATATTATACCTACTATAGGCCATCCCATAGCATCTGCTAATAAAGGAGGTAAAATTATCCCAATCATTGCTGACAGAAAAGCAAGCAAGTCTTTAATTGCCACTACCGATGCGCGTTCTTTTTCATCTTCATATATTTCTATATATAATGCTGACCATGCGGTCATTGCCAGTGTGAAACCGAAATCGAATAAAAATAACATTATCAAACCGTGTAAGAAAATTCCCATTTGGTCTGTCCATGGAACCCACCATAAAAACATGAAACCAATAGTAAATGGAACTATTCCAATTACAATATAAGGAACACGTCGACCCCATTTTTTGAATTTCCATTTATCCATATAATATCCTATTAGTGGGTCGTTAACGGCGTTCCAGATACCATATATTACCAATAGTAATCCGGCTGAACCAAGCGATAATCCAGCTACAAGAGTATAAAAAAATACTAAAAATGATTGGATCATACTGTAATGTAATGAACTTGGAATCGCAGCTAACGAATACAGTAAATGTCCTGAAAAGGAATGGATTCTATCTTTATCTTTCAAATTTTATCACTTTTCAGTTAATATTGATTAGTTGGATATAATTTTGTCGAGAACGTATTTAATATTTTATTTTTTAATATTAAACACGAGATTTTTGTAAAAACCTTATTGAATCTTATGCGAATTATTGAATCTTATGCGAATCTAAAATTTCCGTTTTTCAAAATAAAGTAATAAGGCAATTAATTAGGAGGTTTCTATATGTTTGCATCAATTAAATAAAAAAACTTATATAAGGGTTTTTCCTTAAATACCTTATGACGAATATCACTTTTAGTGTTGATGATGACCTCCATAAACAAATGAAAGAACATCCAGAGATTAAATGGACTGAAATCCTTCGTCAATCCATACTGAATTATCTTAAAAAAGTTGAAGAAATAGATGAACTATCCATCGAGGATTTTAGAACACGATTAGATCCAAAATTATTATCAAAGATTGAAGAATTAAATGAACAAGATGAAATTTTATTTTATAAAAAAGTAATAGAAAAGGATCATGAACGATTGGATTATTTACAAAATTTAGAGAAAGAAGAATCAGAGAGGAGTAAAGATCTGTAATGTGGTTATTAGATACAAATATATTAATTCATTTCAATAAATTGGGAATAACGCAATTTGAAAAAGAGGATATATTTACAACCATTCTTTCATTGATTGAGTATCCTCTAGGTTCGAAATTTAATAATGTAAAAATAATATTTCCATCTACAATTCACTATGAGCAAGCTTTTAAAAATGCCCTACTGTTGAGAGAAAAAGGAACCCCTATACCCACTATCGATATTTTAATAGGTACTATTACTGTAGAAAAAAATCTCATATTAGTTTCTGACGATCTTCATTTTCAATTTCTCCAAGAAGTTGAACCCCGATTGAAGATGATCAGTTCAGAATTGTTTGAAAAAAAAATGAGATAGATATTAAATAGTAAATTCAAAAAAATTTGTATTGATAACAGCTGCAAGTACTGGAATCTATTAAAATGATAATGCAGAGTTAAAACCGATTATTAATTAAACTTGGATTAATACCCATTTAACTAAATGTTCCTTTCACGTTTCCAATTTGCATTATCGCTAGTTTGAAGATACCATCGTAATAGTTTTTCTTTCAGTTTTGTTTTTATTACATCGTGCTCTTTTAAGTCTATTAAATTATAATATTCTTGGGTATCATTGATTAAATCATATAATTCTTCCATATCTTTATCTCGAATAACTAACTTCCAATTTTTATTGCGAATTATGGCTGAACGGGCTACTGTAGAAGGATCTTCTTTTGGAATTAATTTAAGAAATCAGAAATATTACAATTCTGAAAAGAATTTAGAACAATATTTTATTCCAAAAAAAGATATACTAATTACGGAAGATTTACTTGAGGAAAGACAACGTGGTTTTGGTTATAAAAAAACAGCGAGTTTATACTTATTTAAGCGCATAAAATGACTAAAAGAAAAAGAAGTTAGCGATTGGATACTGTTTTACCGCATTCGAAACAGAAGTTAGCTTCTCGAGTTATTTTACTTCCACAATATCTACAATAATTAGCGATTAAATTTCCTGGTTTTTGAACAGTAATCTTCTGTCCACATTGATGACAAAAACTGGCTGGAAGCTCTACTATTTCCCCACAAAAACTACATTTATTCACAGATTCTTCTATCATTCTAGGAATAATTTTTGTAGTTCCTTTATCTTCACTTGAGCGTATATTTAAAACGGGCTTAAGCTTATCCTCAATGATTTTTATTGGTTCCTTGAGTTCTCTAGGTTTTTCTGAAGTTTTTTTGGATTTTTTGCTAATAATAACGAAAATACTTGAAATAACAACTAGACTAATGAAAATAGCAAGTATTGGTTCTAATGGAAATGAATCACTTGTTTCTATTTCAAAAGTATTTCTTGAAGAATCCTCTTCATAGATATCAACAATATTTCCCGAAAACTCATTCCCTACAACCCAATTGTCATAACTATTCCTTAAATATATTCCATAATCATTATAGTTTATGAAATTATCTATAATATCGTAATAATAACAACCTTCAGTGTGAATTCCTTCTTGATTATATTCAATGTGATTTTGAACTACTGTGGTATAACCTCCATATCTTAGATAAATACCCATTTCTGAATTTCTTTTTATAGTGTTCCCAGAAATATAGTTATTAGTAGAATTTGACATGATTATTCCTTTTTTATTATGTGTAATTAGATTTTCAAATATAGAAATTGTAGTGCTATAATGGATATTAACACCACTATTAGTATTGTTGTAAAAAATGTTATTAGAGATTGTACCAAAATAGCATTCCTCCATTTGCAATCCATTGTAATTCCAATAGAATTCGCAATTAGATATTTGAAAATTTCCAACATTTAATAATGAAATAGCAGCTGTTCCATTGAAAACACTAAGAAAATGGCAATTTTGAATTATTAAATGTTCGTCTGAATTAAAAATCGATATGCTACCATTCAGATAATGTCCTTCAATAGTATATGGATCTTCTATAGTACCTGAACCTCTACAAAAACCTTCAGCTACAGCCTCTGACCACGTGTAATTTCCTCCCCATAAATTATCCGTTATAATAATTAATGCATCTATTTCAGGGTCAATATCTCTAGTAGTGAATTGAACCATTGTCATTAAGGAATTATTATATGTATCATTTGCAAATACTTGGAGACTATGAATGCCGTTACCTATGGGTAGGGTTGTATTATATGGGGGATTCCATAATATGGGCAATTCATTATCCCATGAATATAATACAGTGTCCAAATTTACATCCGTTATATTGAATTCAATTAAAGTCCCTGATGTATGTATAGTATCATTGGAGGGTCTGATCAACATTATTGAAGGAGGAACATAATCATGATCATCATCTGTTACAAATTGAAACATTTCTGAAGTGTTACAGCCAAATGTATCGTTAGCAAAAACAGTGAGGTTATGAATACCATTCCCAGATGGGAATTCAGTAGTGTATGGAGAATCCCAAAACTGAAATTCAGAATCATCCCATTGATATAAGACTGTATCTAAATGTGAATCTATCACATCAACAAAGATTTCTTTTCCTGAGTTATATATAGTGTTATTTAACGGACTTATGAGTGTAATTACAGGTGGTATATAATCATGATTATATTTAACTATGTAAGTTATTTTATAATCTATATTACCGTATGTATAAAGATTTCCAGAAGCATCTAGTGCAATATTTGAAGGATTTTTAATACCTCCTCCTTCGTCTATATATTCCCATCTCAAATTTCCATTCGGATCGTAACTAATTAAAGCAAACGCATAGTGAGTGAATGGTTTACAATAGCTAATAATTATTATATTTTCATTAAAATCAAGAATTATATCACATCCAAGATCTGTATTAGAATTACCCCATAATCTACTCCACAGCATATCTCCACTACTGTTATACTTCAGTAGTAATGTATCATAATTATATGAACCATATATATACCCAGTGATATATATTGAACTTTCATTATCAACAATTATACCTTGCCCCTTATAGTCAATTGGATGAGTGCCATAAATTTTATCCCAAATATAATTACCAAGGTTATCAAACACTATTACTAATAACTGATATACTTCTGTAGAATTGTAAAAATAACCTGTTATACATATATGTCCCGTATCAGCTAAAGCAATATCCATTCCTCTTTCTGAATCACTATAATCTCCCCATATAATATGCCATTCATAATTTCCTAAATGATCGAATTTTATTAATAAAAGATCATAGTCATTCCCATCCCAAATATCTCCTGACAAGAATAGATTATCATCCTCATCAATAACAATTGATGATACAGTTTCACTGAGAGATGATCCCCAAAATTTCTCCCATTTAAAATTCCCTTGATCATCATAACATATCAAAACTATATCATTTTCTCCAGCACCATAACTCCTGGTATATCCCGCAATAATTATATCTCCCTGGGAATTCATGACTAAATCATAAGCACAATCATCTTCAGATCCGCCCCATCTCTGTTCCCATTGAAAGATACCTTCATTATTATATTTTATTAGGACAATATCCTCTTCTGGATCCCTTGGTAATACAAGAATATAAGCATTTCCTTGCTCATCTACCAATAAACCGGTGCTTTTTAAATATGATTGTGTTGGTACTTCCCAGGTTTGATGCCAGTAATACTCATATGGAAAATCTGTATCTGAAGCTGAAATTCCTTCAAAAATTTCACCTCTTTCTTCACTTTCTGTAATATTTTGTTCTGAGATTAATATGAGTGAAGAAAAGCATACACAAAATAGTAAGAAAAAAACACAAAATCTGATATTTGATTTCATCATTCATAAAAGAAATTAATTGTCCTCTGAGATATTAGTTCTCTTCGATCCTTTATATATATTTTGTAAGTATTTGAATTATGTGGATATAATGTGATATGATTGGTTAAACGTTTCTCTCACGTTTCCAACTCGCATTATCACTAGTTTGTAGATACCAACGCAATAAATTTTCTTTCAATCTCATTTTAATTTCTTCTGATTTTTTTGAATCTATTAAATTGACATTTTCTTTAGGATCATTGATTAGATCATATAATTCTTCTTTCCCCTTATCTCTGATTATTAATTTCCAGTATTTAGTGCGAACCATGACTGAGCGGGCAACTGTGGTGTTATCTTCATCTGGAATATTAGTTTTATCATAGTAAATCCCTATTCCGAGAGTATCAGTGCTTGAGATTACTGGTTCAAAACACTGTGGTTCTCGAGGATTATAACCTCCTTCGGCAAAAACAGCCTGCCGAATAGCACCTATTTCATTATTAATCAAAGGTATTAAATCCATGCCAAAATGAGTATAAGATGTTCTAATATTCGCAATCTTTAGTGCAGTGGGAAAAATGTCGATAGTTTGGACTAATTCCTCGATGATTTTATTTTTTGGGTGAGAATCTGGAGTTTTTATTATCAATGGTACATTAATGAGACAATCTTGGAAAGCGCTTGGCCATTTCTCAGTTAATCCGTAATCGCCTGTATAATCTCCATGATCAGCAAACATGAAAATTGCGCTTTTATTGTATTCTCCAATTTCTTTTAACTTATCAATAACTTTACCAAATAGATGATCAACACGAGTGATCATTCCATAATACGTGGCAATGATTTCCTTGAAATCTTCACTATTTAGTTTATCTAAACCATATCTTTCGTGAATTAGTTGCATAAACTTGGGTTTATCATCAAGTTTAGGCGGTATTGGTTCAGGAATTGAATCTCTATCGTGCAAAGAAAAATAAGGCTCTTCAACTGTATATGGTGGATGTGGAAAACTTAATCCAATAAATAAACAGAAT
>Ga0307380_10011000_pt1 | contig 11355 bp, 13 predicted proteins | sample UN3MG_FD_202239 | JGI IMG/M metagenome (GOLD analysis project Ga0307380, IMG submission 202239) | Soil microbial communities from Risofladan, Vaasa, Finland - UN-3 | ecosystem: Environmental > Terrestrial > Soil > Coastal area > Acid sulfate soil | place: Finland: Risofladan, Vaasa | collected... | reverse complement strand
AACTGGAATGGCTCGAAAAGTTCATGAAGCAAATACAGGAGCAATCTCAAACAAAAGAGGAGTGAAAGATATGGCAATTATCGAAACTCACCAACTGGCCAAGATCTTCCCCGGCGACATCAGGGCGGTTGACGGCATCGACTTCGAGGTCAATACCGGCGAGATCTTCGCCTTCCTGGGTCCGAATGGCGCCGGCAAGACTACAACTATCAAGATGCTGAATACCCTCATCCAACCCACCTCGGGGACTGCAATTGTGACCGGCTTCGATATAGCGAAGAACCCTTCTGAGGTGCGCAAGCACATCGGCTATACTGCGCAGGATGTGGGGGTGGATGAGCACGCTACGGGGCGTGAGAACCTGACGCTTTACGGCCATTTTTACAGGCTGGATAATAAGACCATCAAGCAGCGGGTCAAGGAGATTTTCGATCTGGTCGGCTTGACCGGCTCCGAGAACAGGATGGTCTCCACCTATTCGGGCGGCATGCGCAAGCGGCTCGACCTGGCCATGGGGCTCATACACCAGCCCCAGGTAATCTTCATGGATGAGCCGACCACAGGTCTCGACCCTCAGACCAGGGCCAGCATCTGGGAATATATCCGCAACCTCGTCAAATCTAAGGGCATGACAATTTTCCTGACCACCCACTACATGGAGGAAGCCGACCATCTCGCCAATAGAATCGCCATTATAGACCTGGGCAAGATAATCGCCATGGGCACCCCGGATGAGTTGAAAAAGTCCATCGGTGGCGACGTGGTCACCCTCTCCCCATGCGTGGTTGATGATGATGAATGCAAAGAATTCATCAGGCGCACCGAGTCGGTGTTGTTAGACAAGCCGTTTGTAACCGGAACGAAAGCTACGAACCACGAGCTGGCAGTTTATGTAAAGGAGGGTGAGTCAGCCATACCCAGCATAATGCAGCTCCTTAGCAGCCAGGGGATTGAGGTTAAGACGATATCCCTGGCCAGGCCTTCGCTGGACGATGTTTTCCTCAAATACACCGGCCGTACCATACGCGCTCAGGAAGGGGCTCGCACCACCTTCGCTCAGCTACGGCGGACGCGCAACAGGAGGCAGCAATGAATTTCCTGACTGATACCTGGTATATAACCCTTCGTGACCTGAAGACACGTATTCGGATGCCGGTGTTTATATTTATGAGCCTGTTCCAGCCCATACTGTGGCTTTTGCTGTTCACCCAGATTTTCAAGTCCTTGGGAGGTATGCTCGGCTCAGGCGACATCAGCTATCTCCAATTCTTTGCCCCCGGCGTGCTGGTTATGACAGTACTCTTCGGCTCAGCCTTCGCAGGCTTTGGCATGCTGTGGGACATAGATACCGGCGTATTGTCCAAGATGCTGGCCACTCCGGTGACCCGTGTCTCCATCATCACAGGTCGTGTCATCGCCTCTACTGTAGTGCTCCTCATTCAAGCGTTGATAATCGTCATCGTCTCAGTAATTATGGGGGTACACCTGGCAACAGGCGTGCCCGGGATACTGTTTGCCTTTTTCCTGCTGGCCCTGCTGGGGCTGGGATTCGCAGCTTTCTCCAACGGGCTGGCGCTTCTGCTCAAACGACAGGAAACCGTCATGGCAATTACCAACCTTCTTACCATGCCACTGATGTTCCTCTCGACGATGATGATGCCAGCGGCCCTTCTGCCCGGCTGGCTGAATACGGTAAGGCATATTAACCCGGTGGACTACGCTATAGTCGGCGTGCGAGATCTCATTGTGACCGGATACGTGTGGGACGACCTGTGGCTCTCCCTCGTGGTACTTGCTGCCTGGTTTGTTGTAGGAACAATCTTCGGCACTCTGATGTTTCGCACCAGGACAGCGTAGGGGCGACCCAAGATTTAGCAGGGCATCGATTTGAAGCTGTATACTGGGATAAAAACCAAAAGGATACCTAGATTTCGAGGAGGTAGGGGAAGTAGTGGAATACGCAATTCGAACTGAGAACCTCGTCAAGAAATACGGCAACGATTTTACTGCACTAGATGGAGTTTCTTTGCAGATAAGAAAAGGTGAAGTCGTAGGATACGTTGGTCCGAACGGCGCAGGAAAGACCACTACTATCAAGATATTGACCGGTCTCATCAAGCCCAACTCAGGACGTGCTTATGTGAATGGCATCGACGTGGCAGCGAGCCCCAGAGAGGCTCTCCGGACTATCGGAGCACTGATTGAGGTGCCCGGCGTCTACGACTACCTGACCCCTCGCGAGATGCTGACCTATTTCGGCAGGGTCTACAGGATGAGCGGCGATGAGATAGACCGCAGAATCAAGGAGACGCTGGAGCTGGTCAAATTGTCTGACTGGGAGCAAAAGAAGATAGGGACTTTCAGCACGGGCATGCAGCGAAGGCTCACAATAGCCAAAGCCATACTGCACAAACCGGACAACCTGATCCTCGACGAGCCGGTCCTCGGATTGGACCCTCAAGGGATCAGAGATGTAAGAGAACTGATACGACAATTTCGGAACGGAGGCATGACAGTCTTTCTGAGTTCCCATCTCCTGGGAGAGGTCGCCGAAGTCTGTAATACAGTCATCTTCCTGAATAAGGGCAAGGTTATCTCATCAGATTCCATCGAAGGCATCAGCCACGGCCTGGAACGAGGGGTAGTGGATGTTAAGTTCCTCAAGTCACTATCGCAGGAAGAAATTGAGAAATTGAGAGCAATTGAACTGGTAAGAAGCGTAGACGTGAAAGATGCCGCGGCTCGACTGCACTATGACGGGAAGCCGGCATCAAGCGTCCAAATACTGAAACGTCTTGTGTCTTCGAATTTTGAAGTGGTGTCTTACAATGTGGAGAGCGCAGGACTGGAAGACTACTATGTCTCGGTCATGGGTGAGGAGAAGGGGGCTAACTAAATGGAAATACCCAGAGGCAATATCAAGAATGACGTTTTGGACACTTACCTGTCGCTTAAGTTTGAACTGGTGAAACATCTGAAGCGCAGGAGGCTTCTCATTCTTGCGGCACTCGCGATAATCGTCCCTCTCATCTTCTATGTGAATGTTCCAAACAGCGCAGGAGAGTTTGCCGCCCAAGCCCTCACCTTTGTCAACGTACTGATAGTAGTCTCAGCGGCTATGTTTGCCGGGGACGCTGTGTGCGGCGAGTTCGAGAAGAAGACGAACCTGCTATTGTTCCCAACGCCGCAAAGACGGTTCACAATCTTTGCAGGAAAGTATATTGCTGCACTGCTGGCCACCTTACTTGTGATCCTGCTCTACTACGCAGTCATGACGCTGCAGATAGCACAACTATATGGATGGGGAGAGATTCCGGCAGAATTGGCCAAATCTTTCCTAGCAGCCTTGATCTTCTCTGCCGCCGCGGTAAGCGTAGTGTACTTTTTCAGCGGCCTGCTGAAGCGCTCCATTTCTTCCACAATTGTCGGCTTCCTGTTTCTCATGATGATACTGCGGGTCGTGCAGATGATTCTGACGCAAGTGGACCAGGAGCCCTGGTTCATCGTCACTTACTCAGCAAATCTGATAACCGATGTGCTAGGTGTTTCAAGTAGCTTTACGTTCGGGCCGGGAGAACACGAATTTGCTTTAACATCGTTTAGCCCAGATTTTGGGGTGGGCATAGCGGTGATGATGGCCTACGCAATTATAGGTTTTGGAGCCGGCATGATGTTGGCGATCAGGAAGGAAGAGTGAGCCTCAAGATATCCTGCTTGCTCCACCGCGGAATTGAAGGTGTGAAATGAGATTGAAAGACAAAGTAGCAATTATAACCGGGGCAGGCTCGGGGCTGGGGCGAGCCAGCGCTCAACTTTTTGCCCAGGAAGGGGCCCGAGTTGTGGTGGCTGCCAGCAGGGCCAAAGACGGAGAGCAAACGGTAAGACAGATAAAAGAAAACGGCGGCGATGCTGTCTTTGTGCAGGTTGATGTAACGAGAGCGGCTGATATTGAAAATGCAGTAAAAACGGCGGTGGATAAATACGGCAGGCTCGATATCATGTTCAACAACGCCGGTATGCCGGGCACGGCGAAGCTCATCGCAGACCTCAGTGAGGAGGAATGGAATCAGGTCATCGCAGTGAATCTCACCGGCGTTTTCCTGGGCACAAAATATGCCATTCCGGAGATGCTTAAAAGAGAGGGAGGGGTAATAATCAATACCTCCTCCGCTGCCGGCATAATGCCCAGGAGATTGGGCGGGGCGTATGCCGTGGCCAAGGCGGCGGTAATACAATTGACTAGAGTAACCGCGCTGGAGTACGCCAGAAAGAACATAAGAATTAATTGCATTTTGCCCGGTCCCATAGATACGCCGTTCTTCAATAAGATAGCCGGCGGAGACATGCAAAGAATTGCAGCATTCAAAGAAAAGGTGCTCAAAGAAGTGCCGATAGGGAGATTTGCCGCACCCGAGGAAATAGCTAAAGTGGCCTTATTTCTAGCCTCTGACGATGCCTCTTATATCACCGGGGCAGCCTTCGCCGCAGACGGCGGCCAGTTGCTGGTGTGATATCCTTTATTCTAACCGCGGGTATGCTTTTTCATCATCTCTCTGGCAAAATTGCGCACCTTCGTCGGCCTCACGCTGCTCTGGCTGGAGGTGGTGTCAGTGCAGGGCTTGCGAACACGAGTAGGGGCGTTCAATTGAACGCCCCTCTATTCTACATACGAACGATTTACTGAATCTAACTTACGGGCACATATTTGATGGTTACATAGTCGGCGTTGGAGCTGCCGCCGTCGCTCTTGCCCGTGACATAGACATTCCCCTGTTTATCAACAGCTATGGCAGCAGCCTCGTCATATCTCACCCCCTGGCCGCCATCATACCACTCAAACCAGAGCTGGGTCCCTCCGCTATCATATGCAGCGGTGACGTAGTTCCAGTCATCGTACCATGTACTGCCCGTTACATATACATTACCGAAGCCATCCACCGCTATATCCGTGGCTCCACCGTAACCGGCAGGAGGGGCTCCGTCGAATCTGGCAGCCCAGTTCTGCCGCCCCAGGCTATCATACTTGATGGTGGCGTAAGCATAATGATTTCTGCTGGGACTATAGCTGCGCCCTGTTATGTAAACATTGCCCGAGCTGTCCAGAGCTATAGCTCTGACCTCACCGTCACCGCTCGATTTACCGAGATAACCGGCAACCCACGCTTGATTCCCATTGGTGTCATATTTGATAGTAGTGTACTGGTAATTGCTGGTACCCGCTACATATACATTACCCTGAACATCAACAGCCATCGCCTTGGCCTCGCCTTCATAGCGAGACACCCAGCGCTGCCCGCCGAACGAGTCGTATTTAACCGTGGCGAAGTCGCTGCCGCTGCGTCCTGTGACATACACATTCCCCGCCCCATCCAGCCCCACCGCTACCGCCACATCCTCGCTGCCATCGGGACCGGCATATCTCGCCGCCCAGCGCTGAACGCCATCCTTGTCGTACTTGACGGTGGCGTAGTCTCCTCCGCTTGTGCCGGTGACATACACAGCGCCCACGTTATCGACAACCAGCGCGTAGGCTATGTCGTCCTTCTCTCCAGCGCCATCGTAGCGTGCCGCCCAGAGCTGCGTGCCGTTGCTATCGTACTTCACAGTGGCATAGGCATAGTCGATATGCTTGCCGTTGTAGCTCTTGCCCGTGATATAGACGTTGCCCTGATTATCTAATGCTATAGCTTGAGCAACATCGTCATCGCCGCCTGGTCCATTGTAGCGGGATGCCCATAGCAGCGTCCCGTTGCCGGCGTACTTCACAGTGGCATAGGCATAATCATAATCATTGCCCTGGCCGTCGTAGCTCTTGCCCGTTACGTATACGTTTCCCGAGCTATCAACCGCTACATCGAAGGCCCAGTCAGCGCCACCTTGAGGTCCCTTGTATCGGGCAACCCAGGCCCTGGAGAATGTACCTGGGGTCGGTACAGGTGTGGGCGTGAGTGCAGGAGTTTTGGTCGGGGTTGCGGTTGTGGCAGGAGTGGCAACAGGAGTTGGAGATGGCGTGAGAGTCGGCGTCGGGCTTGTCTCCCCGGAGCCACATGCGATGGAAAAAGCCACCAGTGATATGCTTAAGAGTGCCAGTATTACTAATCTCATTTTTTACCTACTTTAAAATAAGTGCTTTCCACAATTATATCCTATTAGCTGGAAGCATCCAAGCGATATTTGACAGGCATCGTATAAATGACTACCATTCGCCCCTGTAAGGGGCAGAAATCCTTCATGGCGATTGCCATCGCCACTACCTAAGGATGGAAATATTATTTCCCGTGACGAATAGATAATACCGTTCGTGGTGAGCCCGTCGAACCATGAACGGCCTTTTCACCCTTCGACAAGCTCAGGGCGAACGGCAAAAAAGAGCAATGATTACCAAAGTAAGCTTCGTGGGGATTCTGGTCAGGGACATCGAGGAGGCACAGCGAGTCTATACCGAGCTTCTCGGCGTGAAGCCGTGGGATTTGGGCGTCGTGGACATGCCCGGAGTCAAGGCTGTGATGTTCCCTATCGGCGGCTGCGCCATCGAGCTGCTTCAGCCTACCGTAGCACCCGATGCGCCTGTGGGCGGCGACCTGGCGCGGCGGCTGGAGAAATACGGCGAGGGTGTCTGCCGCCTCGGCCTCTGGGTGGACAACTTAGACGAGGAAATCAAGCGCCTGAAGCAGGAAGGCTTCCCCATCGCAGACACAGGGGAATACGGTAAAATCGGCGAGGGGATGGGCGCGCGGATGGCCTTCATCCACCCCAAGGCAACCCACGGGGTATTGATAGAGCTGGACGAGGCGAAATAAGCAGGAAGTTTTACTGCTTCAGAGTGCTGGGGACGTTTCAATATGGTATAGCATTTAGAAGTTTTTTCAACCTTGCATCGAGAATTGGTTGCTTCTTTTTGTCAGCATACGATTCCATTAGGAAACTATCAATCGCTTTGAAGAAAGACTCACATAGAATTTCCAGCTGCAGTAGAACAAAATCTTTGGCTTGTTGAGGATCGTACACTAAGGAGCGTTTTCCTCCTATCATGTATCCTATTTTCCTAGCACTTCCACTCTTTGTCCCTCTAGACTCTACGGTATAAGTGTGCACTACAGCACATCGGGCACTATAAAGTTCTTCGCCTGTTATCTGGGTAGCTCCACTGCTCAGCTTCGGGCTCAAATACCGACCTGCCCACTGAATAAAGTCCTTGGGCCGAACCTCGTCTTGGTCAATAGGCATGTCCAAATAAGCCATAGTGTCAATGCCACAGTAAATCAGTACCAAACAGGGACCATAGCATTGATTATCAAGAGTAATCTGAATACCTCTTTTGATACCCTGATAAATGGCATTGATTAGCGGATCCCTAGAGAATTGCATGTCTCTGCCTTACCACTCTGTTTCACCAAAACACTTTTGTGATATTAACCTGCGATATATAATATCACAGCCTCGCCTAAGTAGGGGCACAAAAATTTGTGCCCCTACACCGTCAACTCACGCCTCAAATTGATTCCCCCGTGCCAAGCTGATACACTAACCTTAACAGCTATGAACTACGCTATTGCCGCAGAGAGCTTCGAGAGCCTGGAATCCTCATGGGAAGACCTGAAACAGCGTCTGAAGTGGGATATCCCTTTTATGCTGCCGGGGTGGCTCAGGGTCTGGTGGCAAGCGTTCGCGGCCGGGTCCGAGCTGTATCTGCGCTCGGTCAAAGAGGGCAAGAATTTTATCGGCATAGCGCCGCTGCGGACTAAGAACGGCAAGGCTTATTTCATCGGCAGCATCAATGTCTGCGACTACATGGACTTCGTGGTCGCCTCAGGCAAGGAGCGGGCTTTCTTCACGGCGCTGCTCGACCATTTGAAACAAGAAGACATAAAGGAGCTATTTCTGGAGTCGCTGAGGCCCGATTCCACCGTGTTGACCTCGCTGGTGGGTCTGGCGAAAAGCAGAGGCTGCGAAGTCGCCTGCACTCAGCAGGATGTGTCGCTCGACCTCGATTTGCCTGCCACATGCGAAGAATACCTCAATACGCTCACCCCCAAGCAGCGGCGCGAGACAGGTCGCCGCTTTCGCAGGCTGGAGGAGATGGGCGACACTGCGTTCCGCACAATCGAGACAGCCGAGCCCGAGGCCATGCAAGTCTTCTTCAAACTGCTGCGGCAGAGCAGGCCGGACAAGGCAGCCTTCATGACCGCTCAGATGGAGTCTTTCTTCAGAGCGCTGGCGGAGACCATGGCGGAGGCCGGAATGCTGAGGCTGGGCATACTCGAAGTCTCGGCGCTGCCTGTTGCGGCGGTGATATGCTTCGACTACAATAAAACTGTATATCTTTACAATAGCGGCTACGACCCGCAGCACGGCTTTTTAAGCGTGGGGCTGCTCTCCAAGGTGCTGTCTATCAAGGACAGCATCGCAAGGGGCAGAAAAAGGTACGACTTCCTGAAAGGGGCTGAGGAATACAAGTACCGACTGAAAGGCAGGGAGATACCGATATACAATTGCAAAATTCAAATTGCAAAGTGAAAAATGCAGGGACGGGGTTGCGGCCAGGGGTTGCGGGGCTACGCAACCGAGTGACGTAGAACGAAACGAGCCGCGCAACCAAATGACGAATGACTACTACTTGCGGTTGACGGTTAACTGGAGAAAATTGGGATGACATCAGATACGCTAAGAATCGCCATGCTCAGTGTCCATAGCTGTCCGGTAGGCAGAGTGGGCAGCAAGGACACCGGCGGCATGAGCGTTTACATTCGAGAGCTTGCCCGAGAGCTGGGCAGATGCGGACACCACGTTGATATTTACACCCGCGCCCACGACCCGGCTGAGGATACCATTGTAGAGCTGGGCGATAACGCGCGGATTATCCATCTCCAGGCGGGAGAGGTCGAGCCCGTAGATAAGCTGGTGGTCTACTCCCATCTCGAAGCCTTCGCCTCAGCGATGGAGGATTTCAGAGAGCGCAACGGCCTGCGCTACGATGTGATACACAGCCATTACTGGCTGTCGGGCTGGGTAGGGCGAAAGATACAGCGCCGCTGGAATGTGCCCCATGTCATCATGTTCCACACACTGGGCGCTATTAAAAACGCCATCGGCGTGGGAGAAACCGAGCCCGCTCTACGCATCATGGCGGAGAGAGAGCTGGCTTTAGACTGTCGGCGCATCATCGCTGCCACTGAGAGAGAAAAACAAGACCTTAACAGCTATTACGACACCCCGCCTGATAAAATCAGCGTCATCCCCTGCGGGGTGAACCTTGACCTGTTCCAGCGCATAGATAAAGAGACTGCGCGTCGACACCTCGGCTTCAACGGCAACAAAATCATCCTGTTCGTGGGCAGAATTGAGCCGCTGAAGGGACTGGACAAACTGCTCGCAGCCCTGCCCGCTGTCGGTAATGGGCAGAAACCCATACTGGTGGTGGTCGGCGGCGACGAGCGGAGCCAATCGGAGGTGGAAAGGCTGAGAGGGCTCTCCCGCAGCCTGCGCATTCAGGACTCGGTTACTTTCAGGGGCATCGAGGAGCAGGAGAAATTGCCGCTTTATTACAGCGCCGCCGATGTCTGCGTTATCCCCTCATATTACGAGAGCTTCGGGCTGGTGGCACTGGAGTCGCTGGCCTGCGGCACGCCCATTGTGGCGACGAGGGTAGGGTGTATCGAGAGCGTAATCCGTCAGGGGCAGAACGGATACGTGGTGGAGGATAATGCCCCAGCTCACCTTGCCGATAGCATAGCGGGGCTTCTTGATAGACAGGGGAACGGCTCTGAATCAGCCGACTCAATCAGGTCGTCAATAGAACGATATAGCTGGTCTAACATCGCCGAGGCGATAGTGCCTGTATATAGCGAGATTCTCAAGGAGTACAAATAGTGCCCGAGCCAGCGTATGCCATGGTGGTCACGGCGCATCCCGACGATGCAGAGTTCAGCGTTGCCGGAACGGTGGCCCGCTGGGTGAAAGAGGGCAAGGATGTAGTCTATGTGGTCTGCACCAACGGAGATAAAGGCACCAGCGACCCCGATATGAAACCAGCATTGCTGGTTAAAATCAGAGAGCAGGAACAACTGGCCGCAGCCAGGGTGCTGGGCGTGAGAGAGGTCATTTTCCTGCGCCATCCCGACCAGGGGCTGGAGGACACGCCCGAGTTCCGAAAACAGATTGTCCGCCTGATAAGGATGTACCGCCCCGAGGTCGTAGCAACCTCAGACCCCTACCTGCGCTATATGTGGCACCGCGATCACCGCATCGCGGGACAGGTCATACTGGATGCAGTGTTCCCCTATGCCAGGGACGTGCTTGCTTATCCCGATTTGATGCTGGATGGGCTGAAACCCCACAAGGTCAAGGAGATATTGCTCTGGGCGGCAGATGATGTGAATTACCTTTCGGATATAACCGACACCTTCAACCTAAAGATAGCAGCGCTGCGCTGCCACCAGAGCCAGGTGGGCCATTTTTCATCCACGGACCTAGAGAATGGGCTCAGAGAACAGCACAAAAGGCTGGCTGAGGGGCAAACCTTCAAAATGGCTGAGGCTTTCCACCGCGTGGAAATGTTTTGCTAACCCTCAACATTTTGTTGCGGGCATGACACAACGGAGCCAGGCTGAGCTCGGCTCCGTTTTTATTTCCAGGCTAAATTATCGCCGACCGGCTGGTCTGTTCTTGTCGTAGCAGCTGCTGCAATACACCGGCCTGTCACCTCGCGGCTCAAAGGGCACCTGTGTTTCAGCGCCGCACGAAGCACATACCGCAGGGTACATCTGTCGGTTGGCTCTGCTGCCGCCACCACCACCACCGAAACCGCTGCGCTGTCCCCTTCTTGCCTCACGACAGGTCGGGCATCGCCTGGGTTCGTTGGTGTAGCCCTTCTTAGCGAAGAACTCCTGCTCTTCAACCGTAAAGTTGAAACTGGCGCCACAATCAGCACACTGCAGCGACTTCTCTTGTAAGGCCATTAAATGACCTCCTTCTTAATACTAGTTGGTTACAGTTCGGTCATCCAAGGCCTGTGGTGTCGTCAAAGCAGAGACCCTTCAGGGGACTGGTAACCTATACTTTAACCACCATAGGCACTATAACAGAAAAAAAGTAGCGTTGCAAATAGAAGACATACAAGACTCTTATTAACTACTTTCAACCCCCTGTATCCCCCAATCTTGGGGGAATTTTGAAATTGGGGGACACCCCCAAACCCCTGCCAAAGGGGGCTTCGCCCCTCTGGACACCCCGATTGCTAAACGCTCTGGTAGCCCTTCAATCTGGAGAGAAATCAAGCACTCTGATAGTAAGGGCACTGCGGGTCAGGACCGAGATAGTCATCCTCACCGATAGCGCGAGCATAGGCCAGCGCTA
>Ga0307380_10010999_pt1 | contig 11355 bp, 16 predicted proteins | sample UN3MG_FD_202239 | JGI IMG/M metagenome (GOLD analysis project Ga0307380, IMG submission 202239) | Soil microbial communities from Risofladan, Vaasa, Finland - UN-3 | ecosystem: Environmental > Terrestrial > Soil > Coastal area > Acid sulfate soil | place: Finland: Risofladan, Vaasa | collected... | reverse complement strand
TCCTGCTGGGCGCGCCCCAGGATGCGCGCAGCGACCGCAAAGAGAGCCTGGAGCACACCGCCCGCTTTGTCATGCTGACCGTGCCTTTTGAGGAGCTTCTGGACCCCATCATCTGGGAGGAGGTGGTCGAGGCCTCCGATCGGCGCACCATGCGCGAGTACCGGGTACCCCCCGCGCGCCAGGCCGACCTACTCCGGAGCGGGATGGACCCCCAAAAGGGCCGCTACACTGGCGATAAGTGGGGCGGCAAGTACCTGCGCGCGCCCGACATCTACTGGAGCATCCTGGAGAAGGGGAAGGGCAAGCTGGTGCGGTTGGGGGACATCGCCGAGGTGCGCTTCGGGATCAAGACCGGAGCCAACGAGTTCTTATACCTGGACGAGGAGAGGATACGCCAGTGGGGGATCGGGGAGGAGTGCTTGAGGCCGGTGATCAAGTCCGCGAAGGACAGCCAGATGCTCCTGCTAGATCCTGACCAGCTGCCAACCTTCCTTTTTCTCTGCCACAAGGAAAAGCGACAGTTGACGGCTGCCAACGCACTCAGGTACATAGAATGGGGCGAAGCACAGGGCTTCAATGAAGTACGTTCGGTGAGAGGCAGAAGACGCTGGTATGACGTGGGCCGCAAGGAGCCAGCCGACGCAATCATCTTGCGGCGCATCGGCGAGCGTTGTCCCGTCTTTGAAGCAAATGGCGTCCTGGAAGACTGCGTTCTCTTCGGCATCACGAGGCGAACCAGCGACATCGGCTTGCACGCCTTTCTTGGATGTCTCAACGCGACGTGGACAAGGCTGTACATCGAGACAATGACTCGACAACTGACAGGTGCCCAGGCGGTCTCGGACACGAATGTATACGTCACCAGACACACACTCATCATCGATGTCGCACAGCTGACAAACACCACAAGCAGGCTTCTTGAGAGACGCTACTTGGCCGTGCGCGGCAGGGCATCAGTATCGATCTTCAAAGAGGCCGAGATGCCCGACCGCCGCGCCCTGGACGACATCATCTTCGACGTTCTTGGCCTCACCCAGGGCGAGCGGGATGCGCTTTATGAGGCGGTGATCAACCTGGTGGGGGCCCGCCTGAGCAAGGCCAGGTCGGTGTAGGGGCGAGACTGGTGTTCTTCCAAGGCTGTTTGTCGCAGAGCAGGAGGCAAGACATGAACCAGAGTCCCCCCAACGTTGTTGTGGCCCACGAGAAGTTGGTTGAGGAATTGGAAGCCGAGATCGACCGAACCAACCGCCAGGGCGCTGAGGACCTGGCCGCTGGGGAACACGCCCGTGCCCAGAAGGCCTTGGACAGAGCCCAGAGTCTCCTCGCTGACCACAACTCACCTGCGAGCCTTCCTTGCCCACCTTAGGGAGAACCTCAAGGCTGATGAGAACAACCCCATGAAGCCGGCACAGGCGAAGGGCCTCTCCCCCAAGACCATCCAGGGATACGCGCGCACCCTGAAGGCCTTCTTCTCCTGGCTTGCCAGGGAAGGATACGTATCCCAGGACCCGGGAAAGCTGCTCAAGATCCCCAAGGCGCCACACATTATGGTCGAAACCCTCAGCGATGCCCAAATCAAGAGGCTGTTCTCGGTCATTGGTCGCAAGAGCGAGAAAGGGTTCAGGGACTATTGTATCCTCCTGGTGCTTCTGGACACGGGGGTAAGGCTCCTGGAGCTGGTCAACCTCCAGGTCCGGGACCTGGATCTGGAACGGGGGTTCTTCAAGGTGATGGGGAAGGGCGCTCGGGAGCGACTGGTCCCCTTTGGGGCCAGGGTGCAGACTGCGCTCTGGAAGTACATGCACAGGTTCCGATCAGAGCCGTTTCTCCCCAACATAGGGAACCTCTTTCTCAAGTCCAGTGGAATGCGGTTGTCCTGTGGCCAGGTGTAACGGAGGATCCGGCAGTTGGGTCGGAAGGCGGGCATCGAGGATGTCAGGTGCTCGCCACACACCTTCCGCCACACCTTCGCCACGAAGTCCCTAGTCAACGGTGGCGACCTGTTCGCGCTGCAGAAGATACTGGGACACTCCAGCCTCGCGGTGGTAAAGCTGTACGTGAACCTGGCGACGGCCGACGTGCACAGCCAGCACAGGAAGTATAGCCCCGTTGACATGATGAGGCTGCGATCATGATGCAGCCTCAAGACAGTCAACCGGGCTGAAACGTCTCTGCTGGACCAGCGGGTCCTCGGTGTTCAGGTCAACGTAGGCCCTCACCACTTCCAGGCTGCTGTGTCCGAGAATGCGCTGAAGAGTCAGCAGATCTCCGCCATTCATCAGGAATCGCTTGGCAAAGGTATGTCCACAGGTATGCGGTCCAAGCCGCTTGCCTCGAATGCCCAGCCCACGGCAAGTCCGGGCCACGATCTTGTACACCCAGTCCTGGGTGATCGGTCTGCCCTGCTGGGTGAGAAACACGTTGGCCACCGTGGGCGTAGCGGGCTCGGGTCTCTGCCTGCGAATGTAGCGGTTGAGCAGGGCCTGGCATATCCGGCCCATGGGCACGCTGCGCTGCTTGTTGCCCTTCCCACAGACCACGAAGCAGCCGCTCCGGAAGTGTACGTCTCCCACCTTCAGGCCCACCAGCTCCGAAACCCTGATCCCGGTGTCCAGGAGCAGCACCATCATGGTGTGGTTCCGCACCTTCATTTCCCCCTGGTATGTGTCGGGATCAAGGAGTGCTCTGACCTCCTCCTTGGAGAAAGAGGGCATGATGAGAGTGGGTAGCTTGGGTATCTTCATGCCCCGCATGGGGCTGCGCTCGATGATGCGGTCCCTCTCTGTCCAAGAGAGGAATGCTCTCAATGCCCACGCATAGCCATGGACTGTGTGGCCAGAGAGGCCCTCACCTCTCTCGGGCTTGCGTGGGTTGTTCTGGCCAGCCTTGACATCGTATTGGAGATGAGTGAGGAACCGACGAACCTGCCCACGGGTGATGTTGGCCACATCCTCAGTATCTTTGCCCAGGCAGGCGGCGAAGAGGGTCAACTTCTGCCTGTACCATCGGATGGTCTTGGGACTCTTGGCCTCAGCACGGCAAGACAGCAGGTACTGCTCAACTACCTCAAGGATCGTCCCGCCACCCATATCCACTACCTCCAACAGCATCTACTGCCACCGAGATACATCACAAAGCTGAGACATGCAGGTCTGTCGCGTGACACATCATCTCCTCGTCTGGGTCGGCTCTTAGCAACTGGCCCGGCTTCTGATCCTCAAGATCTGCGCATAAAGGCACCTGTCTTGGCCCACACACTCGAGAGCTCTCCTCATCACCCCGCCAGGTCGGCAGCCGAAAGTGCGCCTGGGTCCCTGGTAGGCTGACCTGACCATGGTCCGTATCTCGGGCTCAGGCAAAGGTGGGCTGTTCCTGGGGTTCCACACTCTGGAGAGAACGGCCTGGGCTCGTGCGCAGGAGATCCCTACCCGCCGCAGTTCGGTGGCGATGATGTATCCCACCTGATTGCGATGCCCCTGCCCGGTTCCCTCCAGGAGCGCTCTTCTCACGCAATCCTTGATCGGGGGCAGTGGCGCAGGCGTGGAAGGGGGATTGAACATGGGGTTCGCATCAGGGGGCGCTTGCAGCTTCGGACCGACTTGATCCCATATCCTGGGGAAGCGCCTCGTCAACGTTCGCCTGGGGTCGATGGTTCTCACCCCTGCCAGGGGCTGCTCCTGTTCCGCAAGGATGTTCATATCCCGGTCCACGAAGAGGCACCTGGCGCCGGTCACCCGGTGTAGACCCAGAGGCGCCTTCACCACGCCGCCCAACCCACCGGCAGCGATGCGATCCTGCTTGGGGAACACCTCGTGCTCCCGGGTCAGCGCCCCACCGAACGGTCAGCAATGGGTTGGTCACCCGTCTGCGAGTCCGCCCGGGCGATTCAGGCTCTCGTCGCCCGCTGACTTCCCGCAAACTGCCTCACGCCATGGAGCGCCGGACCCACCAGTCGGGCGATCAGGCTCTCCCGTGCCGCTTGCCGAGTCGCCGGCCACGGTTGGCCACTGCGCTCAGTTTGCCACTCCTTGGCACGTCATGGGGACAGCGCATCACGAGGCGATCGGAACGTCGCGAGAAAGCGCAACCTGAGGGTGCTGGCAGTGCCATAAGTTGGATAGCGACGTATCAACCGGCCCGGGGAGGCCAACCCATCCTTATCGCTTCTTGCATCCTTCCCCATCACACTCACGTCGGCCAGGCATTGGCTCCCTCTTGGCCCCATCCCCGAGAGGAGAGGGAGTATGATCGCGTCGTTTGACCGCTACACCGAAAAGTGTGCGATAGGCAAATATGCCTAGACAATCCTGGAGCGAGTTTGAGTCCCCGAAATCAGCCAAAACCGCCAGTACAGGCTTGTGGGCCTTCGTCTTGGTGGTGGGATTGATAACTGTCTTGTCACCTCGACCTGTCTGGGCCCAGGCGAGAATGAACGACCTAACCTTGACAGTACACTACCACTATGGCGGGCTGCAACCGGGCAAAGATAACACGCTCTTACTGGAGATCGCGAACACGGGCAACGAGCCGATTTCTGATATCAGGCTGTAGTCAGACCCCATGATTGGGTTATCGACTTCAAGTCGGGCAAGATAGACTCCCTTGCCGCTGGCAGTGTTCATACGATTGAGGTCAACGTGAAGCCCCCCAGGAAGGCTGCCGGACGACGCTACTACTTGACGATTGTAGCCGAAACCAACGAGTTTCGAAGGGAGCAGAACACGTGGGTGAGAGTAGAGAGGCCCAAAGGTAGCTGGCTGTGGATTGGAGGCATAGTACTGTTTGTGGTCGTTGCTGGGTTTGCTATTGTTTTTGTGCGCATCGGGAGGCGCTGAATGAGTGAGCCAAGATACTTCATCCAAGACAGCCCGGACGAAAGGCTCATGGCTTTCCTCCCGCTCGTATGTCACAGCTCTAGTCTTGGAAACACTCGCAACAACAAGGAGGTCGTCAAATGATTGAGCGAGTTCACGAGCATATCATGGATGAGCTGCGCACAAACACGCGCACCGACACAATCTTTGTGCTCACGGCGATTGCTCTCAACCTGCTTACTCTCGGGGTCAATTCTGCCATCGGTGCAGGAGCAAGCTATGGAAATGGGGCGTAACAACCAACACCGCACGGTAGACTGGCGTTTCACTTCTGAAGATGCTCGCATCAAACTGCGTCGTCTCTATCCATCGCTTTCAGATTGACTGTGTACTAGCATAGCCTTGGATTGTACGGGAAGACAACGAGGCACTGCTTGAGGGTTTGTACGGGTCGTTCGCGCCCGCCTTGACTTCTCTAAGGTACACTATGAAACTCCGAAGGTGGTTGACGTCAAGCAGTTGGGCATCCAGAGGGCCGTCGCCACCGTCCAGCCATTTCAAGAAGATCCGGAGTTTGCCCATATACCACCTGATGGTGCTCGGTCGGCGACCCTCAGCCAGGCAATAGAGGCGGAACCCTGCAATCAAGGTGACCAGATCAGTACTCTTGGACATCTGCCTCCGTCCTTTCGCAGGCTACGGTGATGAAATGCTCGGAACCTCATGTTCTTGAAGTCCGCTGAGGTATGCCCGAAGGAAGTCCGCAGAGGTTCGCGTCGGAAAAAGAGAAAGCTCCTCCCGAAGGAAGAGCCTTCACATACTATATCTAGTGCCGCTTGCCAATGTGCTACTATATGTTGTGGTCAGTAGGGCGGATGGGATTCGAACCCATACGGGGTATTAGCCCAGCGGATTTTGGGTCATCAGGAGCATCCGCCCTAGCGATTCCTATATGTAGTATGGCTCGACCCTTGGAACCTCTATCTGTAGTGGTTCCTCTCTCTGTTCTGCGAGTTCATCTCTTCGAGTCTTCTGGACTTGGAGGGGCCTCCTTTTCGCCGAAAAGTCCGCAGGACTCGGAGTCCGCAATATCTGAGGCCACTGTGTTTGGTGCTGTGTCAGTAGGACATACAGGCGGCACCAGTAAGGGATCCGACTCCTGACCCGAGGATCCGGCAGCCGCCACAGAAGGCGTCTAAACCCATTATAGTACGTCCCTCCCATTTCGTCAACTGCTCCCACCGCTCTTGTGCCCCCGCCAACCTGCTCTCTCGGCCAAATCATAGTACTTCACCTTCACTAGGCAAGATCCACCTGGCAGTCTAGCGGCATCTCAACTGCGAAATCAGAACACCGTCAAAGGCCGAATGAACGCTGAAGGGTCACCACGGGTTGTGCCGGGAAGTGGCGGACCAGATCGGCGACGACCAATACTCCAATAGGCTGGCCAACTTACTGACCACAGGCCTCATGCAGAAAGTCGATCTGCCTTGCGTCCGACAGGTGGTCAAAACGCTCGGGGTGACATGTCAGGATGATCAGCTGTAGGGTCCCGAAGGACTGCCCTGGCCTCTTCCCAGCTTCTCGTCCTTCCCACGCAAATTCGAGGATATCCACCATCCGTCGGTGTTTGGGCGGATCAGAGTGCGCAAGGGGCTCATCGAGAATGGCTGCCTGCGGCTCGTGCCTGGCCAACACGCCGCCAAGGGCGATACGAACCAGCAGAGACAGCTGTTCGCACGTGCCATAGGACTCCTCGGTGAACGGAACCGCAGACTCGGCCTCAGATGCATCGCGCGCCACCAGCCCCTCAGGGAGGTAGCTTGGACCAAACAGGACGTCTCCGTAGTCCTCCAGCCCCAGGTGGCACACCCAGTCCATAACGCGGTCTTCTTGTTCTGCCTCAGACGGATTTGGAGAAATCCCTCCATGGAGTTAGTATAGCTTCACTGCAGGTGAGAGATGAGAACCCAGCGGAAGCAGTACTGCCCTGAGGAGAAGGTGGCTATACTTCTCTGGCATCTGATTGTGAAAGTGCCGGTGTCGCGGATCTGCGACGAGTACGACTTTAAACCAACGGTCTACTACCGCTGGCAGAAACAGTTCTTCGAGCAAGGTGCGATGGCCCTCCAGAGGGCCAGGAATGGCGGGTTGTCGAGATTGAAGCACCAGGTAGCCGCCATGGAGGAGAAGGTGACCAGGTCGTAGACATCGCTGGGCGAGAAGAACGAGGTGGTGGCGGAGCTTATGGAAGAATACGTAGCCCCCAAGAAGGCACTTGGGGCGCCTCGAAGATGGGGCAAAGGCCGCCTGAGAGGCTGCTGAGTGCCGCACGAGATTCGGGATCAGGTGGTAGATTTCGTGGGCCATTGGTCGGACAGGACGGGTATACCTGCCTACGATCATCGATTACTACTGGAAGCGTCCGGATGAGGGCTATCGTCGGTTGACCTACATGATGCTGGATGACGATGACGATGTGGTGGCCGTGAGCGCCAGCAGCGTGTATCGGGTGCTCAAGGGAGCGGGTCTACTGCGTCGGTGGAGGGGTTCGCCCTCTGGAAGGGGCAAAGGCTTCCAGCAGCCGAGCAGGGCCCACCAGCATTGGCACGTGGATGTGACATCGGGCGCCGGTCCCGCTTCGGGCGCAGCCTCTCCCTTGGTCATATGTACCGCGTAGCCATCTTGGCGCTCTTGGACCGTCACTCTCCAGCCAGACTTCTCGGCCGGGCGGCGCACGTTACTCGCCTCATCTTCTCCCGTCACCAGAGTGACGATCTCGTCCGCCTCACGCATGGCCTTCCTGGTACGAATGACCGGTTTAGGGCAGGGCAGCCCCCGAGCATCCACTGTTTCTGTCAAAGTCAAAGTCTCCGTCCCCCTTCTCGATGTGCCTCCAAAGCCATCTCGCGCTGGGCATAGGCTCTGACAACACCTCCCCCCACCAGAACATCGCCGGAGTAGAACACGGCGGCTTGTCCTGGTGCCACAATGGGATAGGGCGAGGAGAAACGAACCGACACCCGGCCATTGTCGGGAACTAGATCGGCAGCACGCTCAGACCCACGGTACCTGGTCATCACAGAGAGGTGAAGTGGAGCTGCAGGCGGGTCACAGGCCAGACAGTCGGCTCCCAGCCCAAGAGCCATATCCAGCAGCAAGCCGAACTTGAGTCGAGCATTGCACCATGAACAGGGATTCGGGGTCTCGCCCTTCCGATAGGCCTCGCAGAATGGGGCGATAACCTTTCGCGCGAAAGCTTCCCGGTAGTCAAGCACATAGAAGGGAATATCGATCCTGGCTGCCACGGCGCGAGCATCTTCCAGGCCTGCCATCCCGCAGCAGGTTGCCCTAGCTCTAGTGGCCCCCGACTGCTCGGGCAGCCTGAGTCCAACGCCAATCACCTCATGTCCCTGCTCGAGGAGCAGAGCCGCCGCCACTGAGGAGTCCACACCACCCGACATGGCCACCACGACGCGCCTGACCGCCATGGTGCGGGTCCCCCTAAGCCCTCGCCCTCAGATCATAAGCTGGCGACAGTTCACGCAGGCGAGGAACGATCTCGGCCAAGGAGTCGAGGACGTAGTCGATGTCATCTTCATCGTTGTCCCGGCCCAGTGAGAAACGAAGGCTCCCCTGGGCCAGCAGAGGATCCACGCCCATGGCCCGTAGCACATGAGAGGGTTCCGTAGAGCCTGCAGCGCAGGCTGAGCCCGTGGACACCGCGATTCCTCTCATGTCCAGGGCAAGGAGAAGCGATTCGCCTTCGGCGCGGGCGAAACGCATGTTCAGGATGTTGGGGAGGCGCGATTCGCGATGGCCATTCAAATGTGCGTCTTGGATGCGGTCGCGAATGCCCCTTTCCAGGCGATTCCGCAATCCAGCCAGATGAGCCGATTCCGAGTCGAGGTCGTGGCAGGCCAGGTCTAGTGCAGTGGCCAGGCCGACAGTCCCCGGGATGTTCTCCGTACCGGGGCGCATGGTTCGCTCCTGGTGGCCTCCATGCAGAAAAGGCACGATGCGCGTCCCGTGGCGGACGTACAGCGCACCCGTAACTTTGGGGCCGTAGAACTTGTGCGCTGTGAGGGAGAAAAGATCGACGCCGAGATCATCGACGTTGACCGGCATCTTGCCCACGGCCTGGACTGCACCGGTGTGCAGGGGGATTCCCTTGTTCCTGGCGATGTCGGCCATCTGGGATAGAGGCTCAATGGTGCCCGACCTCATTGTTCGCCAGCATGATGCTTATTAGAATGGTATCGTCGCGAATACTGTGCTCCAGCGCGTTGAGGTCCACGATCCCCTGGTCGTCGACGGGGAGATAGGTGACCTGGTAGCCCTCGGTCTCCAGGTGACGGAAGGCGTTCAACACGGAATGACGTTCGATGGCCGAGGTGATCAGGTGTCTGCCCCGATGGCTGTTGGCGCGGGCCACGCCCTTTATGGCCAGGTTGTTGCTCTCGGTGCCGCCACTGGTGAAATAGATCTCCTTGAGATCGGCCCCCAGCGCGCTGGCGACAGACTGGCGAGCCATTTCCAATGCCCTCTTGGCTCGCTGTCCAAACATGTGCAGGCTGGAGGCGTTCCCCATCGTCTCAGAGAAGTGGGGAAGCATGGCCTCCACCACCTCGCGACGAACCGGACTGGTGGCAGCATGGTCGAGGTAGACTCTTCTCATCGCTCACTCCCTGGAACCGAACTCGTCTGGCATCGGCCCGAATGATAGGAAGGTTGGGCGGAAGAGGCGTGAAGCGGTTCGTTCATGCTCCCGCTCCGAAAACCTTCCAGGTCAAGGGTCACGTAGGCATATCCCAGCTTCTTGAACTGGAAGATGATATGGCCCCTGGTCAACTCCTCCAGCAGTCTTGGAAACTCTTCAGGGTGAATCTCAATACGGGCTATCGAGTCATGTTGGCGCACGCGGACCTCTCTGAACCCCAACTGACGTCTCAGCAGTTCCTCTCCCCTCTCCACTCGACGCAGGTTCTCCTGGGTGATGCGCGTGCCATAGGGGAATCGGGACGAAAGACAGGCCATCGATGGTTTGTCCCAGGTGCGCAAGCCAAGCTGCCGCGAAAGGCTGCGCACATCCTCCTTTGTGAAGCCCGTCTCAAGCAGGGGCGCGATGGCTCCGGCCTCTCTGGCTGCGCGCATGCCAGGCCGAAGGTCTCCCAGATCGGCTGCTGTGGCACCATAGACGATGTATCGGTACCCCTCTTGATCCGCCAGGGAGCGAAGCTGTGCGAAAAGCTCTTGCTTACAGTAATAGCAACGGTCGGGTGGGTTGGTGGCAAACCGTTCGTCTCGCAGTTCCTCGGTGGTGGTGACCACGTGTCTGGCGCCCAGCTCGCTGGCCAGTGCAGTCGCTTCGACCAGCTCGCTCCGAGGAAGGGTCGGCGAATTGGCCGTCACCGCCAGGACGCGATCTGACCCCAGGACCTGGAGACACACCTTGAGAAGAAGCGTGCTATCCACGCCCCCAGAAAAGGCCACCACGACGCTCTCGAGTCTCGCAATGAGGTCTTCAAGACGACCTATCTTGGTCTCGCTAACCACAGGAGCTCGCTCCTGCTGTTCCGGGCTGAATATGCTTCCTGTCCTTCTCGGCTTCATGGTTGCCACTGTCTGTTCCTGGCTCCTGCAACAGTCCGATTGAGTATACGGCTGAATGAACTCGGCGAGGCACCCAGCCTAGATTCGCAGCCTTGCAAGCTCTTGCTCTCCCGCAGGCTAAACCTGGATCACTTCCCCCAATGCTGTGCTCGGCCCTCCGTAGCACACCCACACCTCAGGGCCCGGCGCATCGCTGTAGCGAGCCGTTATGGCGGCGGCCCGACGAATCCCTTCCCCGTCAGCTTCCCCTCGAAGCAACGTGAGAGGGCTGCCCCAAGTCTGCACCTCGAAGAGGTAGTCGCCAAGCTTGGCGAGCAGCCGAATGCGGTGGTTCTCTTCCTCATCGCGCCCCACAACTGCCTTGGCAGCGGGCGACAGACGAAAGTGACGCCCCACCTTCAATAGCTCGACCTCGTTGAGATCGAAAGCCGGAGTGTGGGTCACCAGGTCCCGCATCCGCCTGGCAAAACCAGGCCCGGTCAGGCGGCAGCCACCCGCCGGACATGGATAGTCCGCTATACCGCATTCTGTAGCCAGGGCCATTTGCTCTTTCCGAGAACGACCCCGAATGCCCAGAAGCGCCTCCCGCCGCACGATCCCCTGGCGCTCGGGGATTGTCGGGGGAAGCAGCTTCGCCGATAGTGGACGCAGGACGCGACCATCCAGCCCCGATTCGCGGTCGATGATGCGCATGGCTCGGAGGTGCTGAGACATGGGCCTCTGTCCCAGCACCTCCCCAGTGAAGACAAAGTCGGCACCAATCTCCTCGAGGTTTTCTCTGGCCCTGGAGAACATGAGAATCCGGCAGTCGAGACAAGGGTTCATTCCGCTGCCGTATCCGTACTTGGGGCTGATCAACAAGCGAAAGAACTCGTCAGTCAGTGCGGTGACTCGAACGGGGATGCCGAATTGATCAGCCACGCGCCTG
>Ga0307380_10010998_pt1 | contig 11355 bp, 15 predicted proteins | sample UN3MG_FD_202239 | JGI IMG/M metagenome (GOLD analysis project Ga0307380, IMG submission 202239) | Soil microbial communities from Risofladan, Vaasa, Finland - UN-3 | ecosystem: Environmental > Terrestrial > Soil > Coastal area > Acid sulfate soil | place: Finland: Risofladan, Vaasa | collected... | reverse complement strand
GAGCTAGGTACAGGCATACTAGCTGTAACAGGAACTCCAACAGCAACACCAGCAGAAATATCTGGTGTTAGTACTGGTGCTGGATATTGTGTACCAGTTCCTGGTGATGCTTGAAATTTAGCTGTAATGAAAGCTTTGATTGTTTCTGGTTTGTCCATTGGACTTACAGTAACAGCTTCTTTTGCAACTAGTTTAGGATAAAAAACTCGAAGAATTGGCAGGGTCAAAGTTTCATATGGGTTGATCTGAAACATTGAATTTTCCAATAAATTAATTCTTGTATTTTCTGCTAGAACCATGAAAGCAGCACGATCAGTTTTATTTTCAATTGATTCTGCTAATCCTTCTGCGTAGCATGCAAACGCAGCATCATCAACTAGAATAGCTTTCAGATTGCCAGGTTTTGATGGATCTACACCACTAACTTTTTTAGTTGTAGCATAAACCTCAGTAAGTAATTCTTTTAACATTTTATTATGTCCTCCATAAATTTATAACGTTATAAATAGATATATCACCCACAAGTTTAAAATATGTTCTAAATTATAAGCATCATTAGATTTATACTGATGATAATAAGTTGGGTCAGTTAGAATCCCAGAATATAAGATTCTAACTCAAAGTTTAAGAACAAATTATAAATAAAGGAGAGTATTTATGATATGCCAGTATGGATGTGGAAAAGAAGCAAATTATCAATTTAAAAATGGAAAGTGGTGTTGTAGCTCACATCGGTTAAAATGCGAAGGACAGAAAAGTAAAGTTTCTGGAAAAAATAATTCTTTTTATGGAAAAACTCATACAGAAGAAACTAATAAAATAAACAGTGAATATCATAAAGGAAAATCTACTTGGAATAAAGGAATTCCAAGAACTACAGAAGAAAAAGAAAAAATAAGTATAGCAACAAAAGAAGCAATGAAAAATCCAGAAATTAGAGAACTTTTGAAAACAAAACCAAAGTTATTAAAAGAGCAACACCCAAACTGGAATGGTGGTTACTATAACAAAGGTATTCCTTTATATAACACATATGCTTCAAGAATAGATTATGCTGAGAAGTGCCGACGAAATAATGATGATAGAAATATATTAGAAGTAAAATGTGCTTATTGTGGAATATGGTTTATTCCAACAATAACAGAAGTTTATGAAAGAATTAGAGCTTTAGAAGGTCGAAATTATGGGGAACAACGAATATATTGTTCAAATGAATGTAAACAAGCTTGTCCGATTTTTGGCAAAATCCTCTACCCAAAAGATTCAAAACCAGAAACTTCAAGAGAAGTTCAACCTGAGTTGCGTCAAATGAGATTTGAATTAGATAATTATACATGTCAAAAATGTAATAAACATCAAGATCAACTTCTTGTTCCTTTACACTGCCACCATATAGAAGGTATTAGGTGGGAACCTCTTGAAAGTGCGGATGTTGATGAGTGTATAACAGTTTGTAAAACTTGTCATTTAGAAATACATAAAAAAGAAGATTGTGGTTATCATGATATGCAATGTAAAGAATTTTAAATAGTCAGTTAGAATCTTAAAGCTTGAGATTCTAACTGATTAACTGCGTGAGAATCTCTTGCGGATTATTTGCAAAATTTCTGATAAATGATGGTCTAATTTTTCATTAGTTAATTTATCAATCACTTTCAACAGAATAATTGTTTGACTTTTTAGTGATCCGTCATAAACTAGACCTGAATCAACCAATTTTTCTATTCTAGTTAGTAACTTGGATACTTTTTTCTCTCTATTGTATGAAGACATCAACTCTTCTAATTTGTGTTTCTTTTCTCCCACTAATAATTTTTTTTCTTTTAAAAGTTTTTTAATACTACTTACACTACCAATCTTTCCTTGGTATACTTCATCGAACAAAGGATATACATTTTGAATGATATTATTTGCTAAAACCAATTTTGATTTATCTATTGTCTCGGGGGTTATGTCTGGAATTTTAGTTTCAATTATATTCATATATCACTTCCTAATGATTCTAGTAGTTTACTTCGCAATTCTTGATTACTGTTTTTTAGGTTGGTTAATCTTGATATAATATTAGAGGATAGATTTTTTGAATCGTTTAACAATTTTTCCTGTTTTCTTATTTTATTTTTAATTATTTTTATTTCATCATCTATATTAGTCATTTTACTTTTGAGAGGAAAATTACTATCAGTTTTACAGATGGCAAAGATCCTCTCAACTATTTGCGGTAACAATTCTTTTGTTATAGGTCTTTTCTCTGGATATTCAATCTTCACGGGTCACTCCTTTTTTAATTTGAAGCTATTTTAGCTGCTACTTTTGCTCCTTTTACTACATGTGGATTCGACATTGCTGATTTTAATATGGCTAATTTAGCTTTTATTGCAGCTGCTATTTTAGCTCCAAAACTTTTTGCTTTAGCAAGCTTTGATGCTGAACCTGCTACTTTAGCTTTAGATGCAACTACTTTACTTGTTTTTGGGTCAACTACTCCTTTTCGAAGTCCAACTTTTCTTAGTTTATTTCTATGTTTGTAGTAATTAGCAACATCTTCATCACCAGCAGCTTCTGATAAAACTTTATTAAATTGACTTAGTATTTCTATTCCTTCTAATGCTTCAATTTTTTCATCTGGTGTTAAATCATCCGCCTCATAAATATGATATCTTAAAAAGTTTTTAGAGTTGTTATTCATTTTATTACACTCCATATTATACCCATCTATCAAAAAATTTAATTACTTTATTTTCTATTAACTTATCGAAATAATCTGGCATAAAACATTTATCTCCAATACATACCATACCTCTATCTTCCATCAACATATGACTTTCAAAATTCATCTCATTGAAGTCAACTACTGCTGATTTATGTGAAGGCATTGATACTGCATCAAATGCTATAATGGTCAATGGAGATTTAACTACATTATGATCTGTAAGTCTTTCAAGTTCCGCCAACCCTCTCATACTAAATCCTACTCCAGTCTTATCTTTCAAAAGACCAAATAGAATACCACCATTTGGTGTTGATGTGGTTTCCATCTCTCCGTATAACATATTATTCTTAAATTCATATGCGCGAATAATATGAGAAACTTCTTTTAATGAAACAGTTGTTTGACGAATACCATCAACTTGATCATTACCAGATGGAATCGGATGGTCTAATTCAGAATAAAAAGCTCTTTTCTTCATTCTACTATCACAATTAGTCATACCTTCTCCTAAAACAGCAGAAGGATATAATCTATTATTTTGATTCACTTCATCTACAGTCTGAATTGGGCATCTAAAAATCGCCTTGCTCGGAGTTTGTTTTATAATTGATGCTTCCGAAAATATAGATTGCTCAATAATTAATGCTGACATTATGTTAACTCCTTATCAGTAAATGTTATAGTTGTTTTTTTAAGTCCGGCGCCATCTAATACATTTTGTTTTGCTTTATAATACTTGGCAACAGACTCATATACTTGTTTTAAAAATTTGTAGTACATTATAATAATTTCGTCAAGTCTTTCTTTTGAAGCTTTCGGTGGTTTATATATAGGTATATTTGAAGATAAAATTTCAAATAGCTCAATTGATTTAGATACTAACAGTCTGATTCTTAATAGGTCGGGATCGGATGATTCTGATAAATAAGATTCAATTGTAGTTAGCCTTGTATATATTTTCTTCAACTCATAAATACGTCCCAATTCAGATGGAGTTTTAGAAACTAAAGGGTCTTCTTCTTCCATACCCATACCACCCATTGATGGGTCTTGCATGCCTCCTGCCATTGATGGATCCATTCCTGGTTCTGGAGGTACTTCTTCTGGAGGTGCTTCGGCATCTGTATGCCCAGGAGCGTCAGGACCTGGGTCTTCTGGACTCATTTGTTCTTCGTCTGCTTGAGGAGCTACGGCTTGTTCAATCATAGATCTTAAATCTTCAACACTTAATTTTCCTTTAACTTTTGTCTGCGAACTACTAGCATCCAGAGATACTGGTCTATTTGTTGTATATGGTTCATCGACAGCATCAACATCGGGAACATCTACTAATTCATCCCCAGGATTATATCTTTTATTCGCCAAACTGGATCCAAACCCAGAACCTGTTGATCCGCTTGCTTGATTTCCAATATCTTCTTCTAAATTTTCATCAACATCATTTATAACATCAACATTTTTTACCATATATTTCGTATTTAACTTAGCTTGAAGCTGCATTAATACGTCTGTTGGATTTGCCATTAAAATTCTCCTCCTGGCATTGGTGCCCCACCGACTCCTCCCATTGGTCCCATTCCAAACTCATCTTCTTCAGTTTTAGTTGGATCTAATACTTTTTCAACCTTTTCATCAATTTCATATTTCTTTATTTCTTCCCAATCGAATTGTGGTAAGTATCGTCTCTTAGCATATTCTTTCGGTACGCCAATTCTTTCCAGACTTTCAATTAGGTTTGTCAATTCATTAATGTATCTTGATTCTCTTTCATACTGTAATGATTTAGGAACCGGAAATGAAATCTTAACTGTGTCTAATAGTATCAAAGCTTCTTCTGGATTAATAATATCAAAAACCTTCTCTATCACATCATTAATTTGTTCCGTTAAAAATTTCTGGTAGCGAATGATTGTTCTGGCGAACAAAATATTTTCTTCACTCAAGGCAGATTTATTTGATAAATTTTCTTCGATACCAATAAATGCAGGAGGAACTCCCAAACTTGCTACAAGTTGATCTCGCATCTGTTTAATTTCATCAACTTTACTTCTGGTATCAACATTACCTTCTGTAAAGGTTGTAATATCAACGAATGGTTTTCCATCTCTTTGAGGAATATAAACATCTTCAAAAGTTGTAATCATACTTGGAATTGTATCAACAGTTCCGAAACTATCAAGACTAATCTTTCTTTTTCTAAACTCTTCTTTCATAGACTCAATAGCTTTACGAGCATCCCTTGGTAAACCAACTTCGATAGCAATTTTACGCTTTTCCGTTGAACGTGATATACGTTGAATAGCTAATGCTGTTTCCAAGGCAATCAATACCTTCGATGAATATTGTGTACTATCAAAGATAGATTCACCATAAGGATAATATTTTGTGGTTGGGACTAGAAAGTGAGTCATTTTATCCGGTGGCACATATCTAATTTCCAACGACTTATTCATATCAGTTTGAGCTAACATTGATTGAATAATATCTTTCAATTCTTTATCAGCTTTCAATTCTTTAACTTGAGGTAATTTTTTCTCAAGATTTTTTAAGATTGCAACACATATATTATTGACTGTTTGATCTGCAATTGTATTTACTGCAATCATATCTTGTGGCGGAAAAATTAAAAAACCAAAGCAAATAGGAAAAATTCTGCTTTGTAGTCTTAAAACGTAATGCGGTTCATGAAACACAAGTGTTAAATCTTTTATTGATTTTAAATCCTTTTTAAGTTTTTTATCATCATCTAAAGGATCATCTTTACCTTCATCTTTATCTTTACCTTTTGGTTTTACACCAGCTCTTTCAACAAATGCAGAATAGTCAATAGAAACTTCATATTTATCATCACCTTCTACTACAACTACCTTGTCTTTGACTCCATTTTTATAATCACCTTCTAAAGCATAGTTATATTGAGCTTCTGATAATATTGATCTGCTTGTAAGAGCTGTTTGAGGATCTGCAATTTCACAGAAGAAGTCTCCAAATAAAAGGGTGTTTCTAACAATTTGATCTAATTTCTTTTCGACGCCTAATTCAGAGAGAACCTCTTTTATATATCTAACTCTTGCTGCTGTAGGAATTTCATCCTCAATATATTCTATTGGTTTAACTTCAAGAGATACTTTCGTAATATCGTCAGGAGATAAAATATTTTCAACAAGGACTTGTAATGATCTATTGCAATAACTGATGGTTGAAACAATAGCGGAATATGTTTTATACCGCATTAATCTACCACCCTGACCAAAAGTTGCAGGACCCACACCTTGATTAAAGAGATCTCCCCCAGTTCCGCCACCTAATTTTACATCATGAGTAGTTTTAGAAATAAGACTTTTAACTAAGTCTATATAACCATTTCTACCTCCATGACTTTTATAGGTTAATATATCTTTGACAGCGGAATCAAGCTTATCATCTATCTTTTGAGTTTGGGTCTTGAGGATGCTGGACTTTAGTTTAGCAAATGTGTCCTTTAAATCTGGCATTAATTTTAACTCCTTGCTTGAGTGCGAACTCTTGGCGAGTACTTTTTACGTATCATAGCTCTATATTTATAATAAAGTTCTCGATAGTGTATCATTCTCTTATATAATGGATCATTTCTTGATCTAGCTTGAGCAGTTGATAACTGTCCCGTTGCTCTTAAAATCTTTGTATCACGAGAAACCATTGTCCTACTAGTTCGTTTTGGTACTTCTGATAATAAGTCCTCTAGCTCCTCTATTAAAAGATCATCCATTAATTATTCCTCTTGTGTAAGATTATCCATTGCTGTTTTGCGTATTTCATCTCCCTCATACCGTCTACCAAAATAATCAAGAACTATAAAAATAAATGTATCTTCATTTCCATATAATTGAACAAACTCTTTCAGAAGTGAGGGCCCTATAAATTTTTGAGCCAGACGCCCAAATTCGGCTGTTATTCCTTGAATATCTTCCTCCGGAATTCTATATGCATCTAAAGAATATGCAAGTATTTTATCTTTATGCACAATATCATACGCTTTATCCATATGATATTCAAGCACAGAAATATATTCCTTGAAATTTTTGATATAGTATAATCTTCTTATGTAACGATATATAGAAAGTGCAAAACCCACAAATATTCCTGTAATTAAAGTAATACATAATATAATAATGATGAATGGGTCTATTGGCATTTCACAATCCTTTTTAGTCTATATCTGTGATTATATCAATAGCTTCTTTAGGTTCTACTTTTGGGAGGGGGTTTTCTATTTTTTGAGGAACTGGAATAATATCCATTACTTCCTCAATGCGAATAGAACTAATATCACTTGGTCGAAGTATAATAGAGATGCTATCTGTCTTTAGAATAGCTATATTATTAATAGAAAACAAGGATGCAAGTTTTTCTTCCGCCTGATCTTTCGTTATATCCTCAGGGTCAGTAAAACCTATGGACTCACCCTGCTTTAAATTAATGCTAATCCGATTCATAATTTCTCCTACTTCTCTTGATCTGAAATTAGCTTATCTAAAAAAGTTTGCTCGGCAGAGTGTTTTTTCTGAGGTGTTAATTCCTCAATAATAACCTTTTTAGATATAGTCGGTAATTTCGGAGCTTCAAAATCCCCAGTTACTTCTTCAACCTGATATTTCAATCCCTTTGCTTTGAATTGAACCCTGATGCTATTTAATTCTTTTTCATTTAAATTCAATAAAACAGGAGTTCTACTTTTTCTCCCGTTTGGTAAAATTATCATTCCTGGTGTTATCACTTTTACCTTAAATTTTTTCATAGTATTCCTTTTTTCAGCTTGGGTGGGATTTTACTCCCACCCACCACTGAGGATATATTATTTCATATCTTCTTCATCACCATCTTTTTCGTCACCATCTGGTTCTTCATCATCTTCGATAGCTTCTTTAAAGATAGCAAATGCTTCTTCTAAATCAGCATTGTCTCCGGCATAATCATCATCGGTTCCATCATCTCCGCCTGATGCTGATCTTTGTGCTGCTGGCAAAGGTCCGCCACCAACACCAGCATCTTCACTGGCGTAATTCTTTGGTTTTACCATTTGATCATGCATGTCTTTTCTATCTGGAACTTGGCCAGCAGCAGTACCTGTACCAGCTTGTTCTGTGCCAGCACCTTCGGTATCTTCTTCTGGTCCAGAAGCTTTCTTCTCATCCGAAGCTTCCATTCCAGGTTTTACACCATCGCCGGTATAAGACATAACTTCTGCGTCATCCATATCTTCCATTTCGTCAATGAGTTTTTCAATGACGGCATTTTCGATATCTTCAGTTACTTCATCGGTGTATTCCTTGGATTTTGGGACATCTTCGTCATCCCATTCTTTTTCAGAAAATACACCCTCTTTCATACCTTTATCAACATCGAGATCTTTTTCTTCGTCTTCGTCTCCATCAGGTTCTTCATGCCCTGTATCGTCATCTTGTTCTGAGAAGAACATACGAAGAGCTTCTTCCATTTCTTCTTCGTCTTTATCTTCTTCGTCTTTATCTTCATCGTCTTCGTCTTTATCGTCATTTTCAAAGACAGATCTCATTTCTTTAGCGATGTCTTGTTCTTGATCTTTTTCCATACCACGAATACCGGAAGCATCAGATGTTCCAGCTTGATTAGTACCTGTACCTTCGCCATGTTTTTCAGCGTCAGTTTTTGCTTCAGTACCATCTTCGTTGTATTCCATTTCTTCCAGATCGTCAACAGTGACTTGATCATCTGTATCTTCGTTGAAATAATACCTCTCTAAGATACTTGCAGCATCTTTATAGATCGGAAGCTCGCCATCTCCATCCCATGATAGAATGGGGTCGAGCATCGGGCCTTTAATTTCAACAGTTTTCGATGTATCAAACTCACTAATTGCTTGTTTTAATAAATTCTTATACGAAACTTTTTTCGTTGCCATTTTGACTGTTCCTCCTGTAAATCAAACATATTAGCCGAGCATAAATGATTTTTCAATAATTTGTTCTAATTATTTTTTCATTTATTTTCAGTTAGTTTCTCACATTTGTAAGCCTGTAAATTGAAAATTACAAGCAGATACCTTAGCTTTTGTTGTTGAGTCCGGTCTATTTTCATTAGCTAATGGGATTCCATCTTCAAACTTAAATTTTTCAAAATCCACATTAAAATCAACAGCTACGTTAGCTCTGCCTGCTCTATTTTTTCCAACTTTACCATGAACTATTTTATCATTGACCGGATCTTTTGCTAATAACATTACGAAGTCAGCATGTTCAACCTTTTTGATTGATTCTGAAATTTGATCAACTCCTAAATCTGTTGCACTGGTTATTCTATATGCTGATCGACCCAATTGTGATGCTGTAATGACTGGTATATTATATTGAACCGCCAGGGTTTTTAATGATAAAGTAATATGACCCAATTCTAAACGATACATATCGTATCTTGTATCTGCTTTTAATAGATCTAAATAATCGACAAACAACCCTGCTATTGCTTCTTTACCATAAACATCAATAACTTCATCAACCACTCCCATTAAGTCAATTGGACTAATACTCATTGCTGGAAAATATTTCATTATAATTGTTGAATCTGTTTTTCTTAATTCAGAAACTATTCTGTCTTTAATTGGTACTGGTTCTGTTCCACCTATTTGTTTTAACATTTGAAGCATAGATACATCAAACATTGGCATATATGTTCTCATTAGAGCTTCTTCAATTGTATTCTCAAGAGTTACATAGATATAAACTTTTCTAAACTCTCCTGTTTTTGGAAACCTTTCTGTATCAATCGGTATTGGTTTCATAGCTGATTTATACATTGAATTATTCATTATAGTTGATTTGCCCGAACCTGAACCACCACCATAAACATATAATCTTGATGGTTCATATCCGCCGTTTAATATTTCTCTATCAAACATATCAAATCCAGTTGGGGTTGAACTACTTCTATCATATTTTTTCTTTATCATTTCAATTACATGAGTGTAGTCGTCCTTCACTAAATCAAGGGATGCCGCTGCTTCAATCGTTAATGCCCTATTACTGTCCATCATGTTTGAATAAAGGGTCTTGATGGTCACTTCATAGTCATCTACAAGACTATCAATTGAATCAAACGATCCATCTTTTATTGAGGTTAATACTTTATCAAGTTCATCATAATTTTTGAACAACGCCCCGATCTTTTTTCTTAGTCTGACTTGATTTAATGTTCCTTGAAAAACAACAATATTCAGATCCTCATTGATCATCATATCCAAAAAGTCTCTATGTTGTTTAAATTTTTCACTGAAAACAACACTATCAAATATGTTTTCAATACTTTTATCACTTCCCAACATTTCAGTGATTATTTTTAATAAGTCTAATTTATTTCTTACAGATACCGGTATATCAACCGATTCTCTTGATTCTGCAAAAGTTATGGATTCAAGCACATCTCTATAAAGTGCTTTGCTACGCTTGATTGTAGAATTTTTATTTAATAGTAAAGAAAAGCATGAATTTAAAAATGATTCTGTAATCAAACAATCTTCCTCCTTTTATAATTTGTTACTACCTTAGGTGTGAAAATCTTCATACCCTTTCTATTTGTTTCTAATAATTTTGTACCTTTATAATACAATGATACTTGACCATTTGGATCAGCAGAGGAAGAGGACAATGACCTTCCTGACATTATAGCAGGTTTTCCGACTACATTCTCTATCCAATCAACAATACCAAATCCTTGACATTTTGAACATCTTAAAAAATATGGGTCTTCTAAAGCTGCTGATTTCTTAGGATATGAACCACCACCATCACATTTTGGGCATATTAGCTGTCCTTCTTTTAAATCACCTTCATCTATATATGTTCTTCTAATGTGATTGTATGTTTTATTTTGGGTGTTACAAATTTCCATCCGCCCACCTCGGATCTCTATTATATCCAATTACTGCATCAATAAACTCTAAAGTGCATTTTCCCAAACACTTCGGACACATCATTTGACCAGTTGCCCACATTTTGTCTCCAGTTGGATTCCTTTCAGATTTTAGATATCCCCACCCATTACATTCAGTACATATTTTTTCTCCTCGATCTAAAACTATATGAGGATTTACTGGCTCATACTTCATATCTTTAACGAACGCATCTTTGCATCAAGATCAAAAAATTCATCTTTAGCTAAGAATTTATTAACCAAAAATTTACAATAATTTTCGTCTAATGATATAAGCATATCCAATGAACTAGCAATACTATGAGACTTGGTCATTTGTTTTTTGGTGAGTTTACCTTGATTGATCATTTTAGTTACAGCTGAACACTGGATATAAAACTCTTTCAAATCACCTTGTTCATATAATGGATATATCTTGTGAGCAAATTCTTTCATTTGATTTTCAATTTCAGAATATCGCCCAAGCGTATATAAAATTGCATATGTCTTGACATCTTCATGGAATGTGTTAGTTGTATCGTCATAAACCCCATCGACTGAAATGTGTTTAAAACCATGATCATCAGAACAAGCATTCAATAATTCTTGAAATCTATCTTCAACTGTATCACCTACAGTCCCGGTTTTATTTTTTTGTAATTGCATTTTAAGATTATTGGACTTAATATCCATTTTTTCAATGTTTCCTTCTTCACCAG
>Ga0307380_10010997_pt1 | contig 11355 bp, 6 predicted proteins | sample UN3MG_FD_202239 | JGI IMG/M metagenome (GOLD analysis project Ga0307380, IMG submission 202239) | Soil microbial communities from Risofladan, Vaasa, Finland - UN-3 | ecosystem: Environmental > Terrestrial > Soil > Coastal area > Acid sulfate soil | place: Finland: Risofladan, Vaasa | collected... | reverse complement strand
GGCCGGCTTGAAGTTGTCCAACAGGACGAAGTCCACGCCGACGACCTTGAAGACTTCGGCGGCCTGCTCGACGGTGTCGGCTTCGACCTCGACGAACTTGGGCGGCGGGTCGAGGGAGGCGGCTTGGTTGAGCATCTCGAAGACGACGCCGGCGAGGCGCTCGCGCTCGATGCCGGCCAGGTGGTTGTCCTTGATCAGAACGGCGTCGTGCAGGCCCATGCGATGGTTGCGCCCGCCGCCGCAGCAGACGGCGTACTTGTCCAGGACGCGCCAGCCGGGGATCGTCTTGCGGGTGTCGAGGATTTTGGCGGGCGTGCCGGCGACGGCATCGACATAGGCCCGGGTGGCCGTGGCCACACCGCACAAGCGCTGGAGGAAGTTGAGCAGGACTCGCTCGGCCGCCAGGATCGGACCGTTGGGCCCGCGGACGCGGGCGAGTTCGGCACCGATCTTGAAGCGCGAGCCGTCCCAGACGCCCTGGGTCCAGGTGAGCTCGATCCAGCGGTCGTAGGTGGTCAGGATGTCGCCGGCGACGGCGCAGCCGGCCAGTACGCCGGCCCGCCGGGAGACGAGTCGGTACTCACCGGGCCCGACGTCCTCGCCCAGCAGCCGGCTGCTGATGTCGCCCGCGTCGCCGAGGTCCTCGGCCCGGGCCATCTCGGCCAGCTCGCGCACGCGCGTTCGGAGCAGATCCATGTCACTGAATTGGGGCTCCATGATGCGGTCATGCTGGGGCAGAATCGGCCGGTTGTCAACGGCACGAACCGCGTATGTGCATTTGGCAACCGGTGCGGGCACGGCCGCACCATGGAGCCCTTGTGGGTACAGGCCCGCTACCGGCTCGATGCGAGGAAGTGGCCCTCGCAGGGGACGGAAGCTTCACCTTCTTCCTCGATGGTGATGGTTTCGATGATCTCGCCCTCGTGGCAGGGCTCGAGGTGGACGCGCCGGGCGGTGCACCTGTTGAGGTCCACGACGTAGATGTCGTCCTGCCAGACGACGGCCGACTTGTTGTAGACTCCGTGCCGCGTGGTGCTGGCCACGAGGCAGCCGGACGCGGCTGTCAGCACAAAGACGGCCGCCAACGCCATGAGTACGGTGCGCATGACAATCTCCTTCCGTGCGGGAAATGAAGAGGCGTTGAGTCGCCCGCCCCGCCGTTAGTCGCGCCGGGCGACGGGACGGGCACACGCGGCTGACGTTGTGTCCAGAAGGGCAGACACGCGTGGGCGGCATGGGTTAGGCGCTTAACGATCCCGGATGATCCGCGGCGGAGAAAAAAACCAGGCGACGGAGCCCGGGTTTGGGGTGGCGTTGTCGTGCGCGGGCGGCTTACCTGGCGAAGGCTCGCAGGACGGTGTGCAGGATTCCGCCGTTGCGGTAGTAGTCCGCCTCGACCGGCGTGTCGATCCGGGCGATCATGGTGAACTCTGTAATGGTCCCGTCGGGCGCGGTGGCCTTGACCGGCACGTCGCAGCCCGGTGTGACGCCTCCGTCGGCGTTGCGAATCCGGATGTCGAAGGCCTCCTGGCCGGTGAAGCCGAGCTTCTCCACGCTCTGGCCCGGGTTGAACTGCAAAGGCAGGACGCCCATGCCCACGAGGTTGCTGCGGTGGATTCGCTCGTAGCTCTCGGCCAGGACGGCCTTGATGCCGAGCAGCATGGTTCCCTTGGCGGCCCAGTCGCGCGAGGAGCCGGTGCCGTACTCCTTGCCGGCGAGGACCAGCAGCGGGGTGCCGGCCTCCTTGTACTTCATGGCCGCGCCGTAGACGGACGTCTGCTCGCCGGTGGGCAGGTAGACGGTGACGCCGCCCTCGGTGCCGGGGGCCATCTGGTTGCGCAGGCGAATGTTGGCGAACGTCCCGCGCGTCATTACGCGGTCGTTGCCGCGCCGCGATCCGTAACTGTTAAAGTCGGTCGGTTCAACGCCGTGCTCCTGCAGATACAGACCAGCAGGCGCGTCCGGCTTGATGACACCGGCCGGCGAGATGTGGTCCGTGGTGATCGAGTCGGCCACCTTGATGAGCACGCGGGCGGCGGCGATGTCGGCCACCTGGCCGGGCTCGGGCGTCAGGCCGGCAAAGAAGGGCGGATTCTGGATGTAGGTGCTGGCGGCGTCCCAGTTGTACGTCTCGCTGTCGGCGGCGGAGATGCGGTTCCACTGCTCGTTGCCGGTGAAGACGTTGCCGTACTGCTTGCGGAAACTGTCGGGCGTGATGGAGGCGGCTACCACGTCGCTCACCTCGCGCATCGACGGCCAGATGTCCTTGAGGTAGACGGGCGAGCCGTCGGAGCCCTGGCCGAGCGGCTCGTTGACCAGGTCCACGTCCATGCTGCCGGCCAGGGCGTAGGCCACGACCAGCGGGGGCGAGGCGAGGTAGTTGGCTTTGACCTGGGCGTGAACTCGGCCCTCGAAGTTTCGGTTGCCGCTGAGGACGGAGCAGGCGACGAGGTCGGTGCCGGCCAGCGCCTTGGCGATCGGTTCGGGCAGCGGGCCGCTGTTGCCGATGCAGGTCGTGCAGCCGTAGCCGACGTTGTGGAAGCCGAGCTTGTCCAGGTACGGCGTGAGGCCGGCGTCGTCGAGGTACTGGGTCACCACGCGCGAACCCGGCGCGAGGCTGGTCTTGACGTAGGGCTTGACCTTCAGGCCCTTCTCGACGGCCCTCTTGGCCAACAGGCCGGCCGCGATCATCACCGACGGGTTCGAGGTGTTGGTGCAACTGGTGATGGCCGCGATGACTACGGAACCGTGCGTCAATGTCGAGGGTGCGCCGTCGCCGGTGACCTCGGCCGATCGTTTCAGCGCGGCGTCGTCCAGGGCGAAACCGCGCTCGGCGATCGGCGCTCGCAACGATTTCTGGAAGGACGACTTCGCGTCGGAAAGGCGGATGCGGTCCTGCGGGCGTTTGGGACCGGCCAGCGACGGCTCGACCGTGGACAGGTCCAGTTCGAGCGTGTCGGTGAATTCCGGATCGGGTGAGTCGGCGGTGCGGAAGAGGCCCTGCTCCTTAGTGTAACGCTCGACGAGATCGACCTCGTCTTCGGTGCGGCCGGTGCGGCGCAGGTATTCGAGCGTCTCGGCGTCGACCGGGAAAAAGCCCATGGTGGCGCCGTATTCCGGGCCCATGTTGGCGATGGTGGCGCGGTCGGGCAGGGACATGCCGGCCAGGCCGTCGCCGTGATACTCGACGAACTTGCCGACGACGCCCTTGGCGCGAAGCATCTGCGTGGCGGTGAGCACCAGGTCGGTGGCGGTGGCGCCTTCGGGGAGTTGGCCGGTGAGCCTGAAGCCGATGACCTCGGGGGTGAGCATGTAGATGGGCTGGCCGAGCATGACCGCCTCGGCCTCGATGCCGCCGACACCCCAGCCGACGACGCCCAGACCGTTGATCATGGTGGTGTGGCTGTCGGTGCCGACCAGGCTGTCGGGCATGGCCACGTTGTTTCCGTCGACGCTGCGCGAGACGACGACCTTGGCGAGGTATTCGAGGTTGACCTGGTGGATGATGCCGGTGGCCGGCGGAACGACGCGGAAGTTGTCGAAGGCGTTCTGGCCCCAGCGGAGGAACTCGTAGCGCTCGCGGTTGCGCTGGAACTCGATTTGGGCGTTGAGGCCCAGGGCGTCGGGCGAGCCGCAGTGGTCGACCTGGACGGAGTGGTCGATGACCAGGTCCACGGGGATGAGCGGGTTGATGCGCTTGGGGTCGCCGCCGAGGCGCTGGAGCGCGTCGCGCATGGCGGCCAGATCGACGACGGCCGGCACGCCGGTGAAGTCCTGCAAGAGGACGCGGGCCGGCTTGAAGGGCAGCTCGTTTCTGCCGGGTGACTTGGCGTTCCAGGCGGCCAGGCGGGTGACGTCCTCCTGGCGCACGGTGAACCCGTCGAGGTTGCGCAGGGCCGATTCGAGCAGCACCTTGATGCTGTAGGGCAGCTTCTCGACGTGGCCGACGTTGCGACGGGGCAGCGCGTCCAGGCGGTAGATGTCAACGTTGCCGCCCTTGGTTTGAAGCACCGAACGTGCCTCGAAAGGGTCCTTGGCGCTCGTGCTGGTCATGGTTGTGGTATCCGTTTCTCGTGGTGACTGGTGAGGTCTACCCGGCCCAACGCCGACTCAATCCCGTACCCGCCCGACTGCCGGCGACCGCCGTTCGGACATGCCAACCCGCCCGAAGACGGCACTATATCGCCGCCGATTACTCTTCGCAATCCGGGGCCCATACGAGTCCCCAACGCCGGCGCCCGACATACGATGCGAACATGCCTGGCACCGGGGGGGGCGTTCGGTTACGGTGATGCGTCCGGCATGGAGGGGCGGGCGACTTGTGCGGCGCGCTTGCCGGCGGTGCGATGGAGCGTCAACCTTGAGTGCAGCTAATACCTCCGGGGGCGAGACCTTCGCCAGGCCGCCGAAAACGGCGCTGGCGGTGGTGTGCCTGGTGGGTGTCGCGCTCGTGCTGGTCGGGCACGCCTGGGTCTACGACTTCATCAGCGATGACGCGTTCATCATCGCGCGTTACGCCCGCAACGTCGTGGACGGACACGGTTGGGTGTACAACGTCGGCGAGCGGGTCGAGGGGTACACCAGCTTCCTGTGGGTGGGTCTGACGGCCGCGTTGGGAGCGGTGGGCGTCGAGTTCGTCCGGGCCGTCCGGGGGCTGTCGCTGGTCGGTGGGCTCGGCTGCATTTTGGTGATGTGGCTGGCGTCGCCGTTGTCGGGGGTGGACCGGCGACGCCCGTTGTCCTGCCTCGGGCCTCTGCTGTTCGCGGGCACCGGGGCAGCCGCGTGCTGGAGCCTCGGCGGGCTGGAGGCCTGCGGGTACGCGACGCTGATCCTGGTGTCGGTCTGGCTGGCGGCCGGGCCGTCGGGGGATGTCAAGCGCATGGCGCTGGCCGGAGTGACCTGCGGCCTGTGCGCGCTGATGCGACCCGAGGGCGTGCTCGTTACCGTCGCGTTAGTCGCCTGGCTGGTGCTTGTCCGCAGGCACAACACTGCGCGCAACCCGGTGGCGCTGCTGATCCCGGCCGGGGTCATCGTGGGAGCTCATCTGATCTGGCGGCACGCCTATTACGGCGACTGGCTGCCCAACACGTTCTACGCGAAGGTCGGCGCGAACATTGAACAGGCTCAGCGCGGTCTGGAATACGTGCTCGGGTTCGCGGCCCACAACGGTGGGCTGTTGCTGTGGCTGGGGCCGTTCGTGGCGGTCTGGTTGTACCGGGCGCGTCCGTTCGCCCGGGCCCTGTCGCTGGTGGGATTGCTGCTGGTGGCGGGGGTGGTGGCGGTCGGCGGCGACGGGCTGCCCATGTACCGGTTCATGGTCCCGGTGATTGCGCTGTGGGCCATGCTGGTGCAGGGGCTGGTAGCGGACGCCCTGGACTACTGGAGGTCCGTCCGAGACACGCGCCCGGGCTGGCGCAGCTACGTCGCCCTTGTGCTGGGCGCGGCTCTGCTGATCGCACCGCTGGCGACGAACCAGCCGGACGCCGCGCAGTATCGCTTGTACGCCACCCAGCAGAACATCGAGGTGCCGCGCTGGACGGCCGCCGGTGAGTGGCTGGCGAAGAACGCGCCGCCCGACGCTTCGATCGCCTGTGTGCCGATCGGCGCGGTCGGCTATTACAGCGGGCTGCGGGTCTACGACATGCTGGGGCTGACGGACCGGCACATCGCCCGCCGGCCGGCTCCGCTGGGTGAAGGCTGGGCCGGTCACGAGAAGCACGACGGGCCCTACATCCTCTCGCGCGAACCCACCTACCTGCTCCTGGGAAACATCCTGGTGATCGAACAACAGATGCCGCTGACCCACCCGCAGTTCTGCCGGCCGCCGTTTCCGGCGATCCGGCAGCGAGAGGACGACATCTTCACCCCCGGAGCGCTGAGCGCGTACGAAAGCCGCGTGGTGGAACTGCCCGGGCCGCTCTACTTTCACTTCTTCCAACGCCGGTCCCTCTCGTTGGCGAGCGCCGTTCGTGCCCCCGACCGATCGACACCGCCGCCGTCCGAGCGCCCGGCACGGCCGGCGTCCGAGCGCCCGAAACCGGCGGCAGCGGACGGGCCGAACGTGTTGCTGCTGGTCGTGGACACGCTGCGCTGCGATCACGTCGGCTGCTACGGATCATCACGGGACACGACGCCGAACGTGGATGCCCTGGCGGCCGACGCTCTGCGCTTCACCAAGGCGTACGCCACGGCACCGTGGACCATCCCCTCGGTGGGGTCGATGCTCACGGGGCTGTATCCGAGCAGCACTCGGGGGCCGGGCACGTGGAGCCCTCTGCCGTCCGAGAGGATCACGCTCGCGGAGATTCTCAAGGGGCAGGGGTACGGGACCGCCGGTGTCGTGAGCCACTTCCTCGTGGGGAGCAGGCTGAACTTCCAGCAGGGATTCGACGTCTTCCTGCAGCAGCACGCCCGCGGCGACGACTACGTTTCCACGGAGGGCGTGACGCTGCAGGCGATCAGCACACTGCGGAACTTCGCCACGAACAAACAAACGTTCTTCCTGTTCGTGCATTACTTTGACCCGCACTACTCCTACAGGGCGCATCCGGAGTACGGCTTCGCGGCGCCGTCGGCCGGACGGCTCGACGGGACCCAGTCGATCCACGAGCTGCGCGACATGCTCCCCGACATGACGGAAGAGGAAACCGGCTACCTGCGCGACCTGTACGACGAGGAGATTCGCTACACCGATGCCGGCATCGGCAGGCTGCTGGACACGCTCCGCGAACTGGAGCTCTACGACGACACGATCATCGTGTTGGTGGCCGACCACGGCGAGGAGTTCGCCGAGCGCGGCTGGTTGGGACACACCAGGACGCTTTACGACGAGCTCATGCGGATCCCGCTGATCATTCACCTGCCGGAGAGCAGGGGCGCCGGACGGGTGGTCGAGGCGCTGGTGTCTCTGGTCTCACTGCCGGCCACGGTGCTGGAGCTCGCCGGGGTGGATCAATCGGGACTGCACTTTCAGGGAGACTCGTTCGCCGGGTTGATCGAGCGGGATGACGCGGCCGCTTCAGCGACGATCTTCATGGAGGCCGAGTTCGCCTCCAGGCTGCCCGACGACGTGGGCAAGGAAACGCATAAGAAGGCGATCATCTGGGGCCGGTACAAGCTCATCCACGACCAGATGAAGGGCACGCTCGAACTGTACGACCTGGCCGACGACCCGGCCGAGACCACCGACCTGTCCGGCGATCGGCAGGAACTGGTCAAGCAACTTCGTCCGATCCTGCAGCAGCGGATCGCTCTGGCCCGGCAGGAAAAGACCGACGCCCAGGAGGTGGACCTGACCGAGGAGGAGCTGGATCGGCTGCGCGAGCTGGGCTACATCGAATAGCGTAGTGACTGACGCCGACGCCGGGCGCCCGGCGCAGGATCTTCACGACCCCGGCTGCTCCTGCTCGACGTAGCCCAAGGATTCGAGGCGCTTTCTGTCCTCCGGCGACATGGGTCCGCGTAGCTGTCGCGGTCCACTTCGGGCGGAAGCACCTTGGGGTCGTGCAGATCGAAGTAGTGCACCCACAACAGATAGGGCGACCGGGGCAGCCGGTCCAACCAGGCCAGGGCGCGGCTTCGGTGCCGATTCGGCCCGGCCGGCTGGCTCGTCCGGCTCGCAGCCCAATCCGGTCAGACACAGTGCAACGACCCAGCCGGCCCGCAGCGCTGTCGCATACCGTGTTAGAGCCCGTGGCCGCATGGCACGCTCCTCTCGGCCGATCGCGTCTGCGTAGGCCCAGGTCACACTTGTGCACCCGACCGCCCGGCTCGGCCGACGCGCCGGAACCATCGACGTAGTCTAGCCGATCACTCATCGGGCGCCAGCGGGCCGCCAGCACCGCTCGAGCGATTGACGCAGCCGGACGCCCATCTACACTCCCGCTCATGGGACAGATCAAGCCACCCAAGCGAGCCAAGCTGTTCTGCGGATTGCTGTCAGCGGACGAAGACCTGCTGGCTGAAACCCGTCGGCGGCTACCGGCCTTTTTCGGGACGATCGACCTGGTCAGCGACATGTGGCCCTTCGACAGCACGGACTACTACGCCCTGGAAATGGGCGAGGAGATCAAGCGGCAGTTCGTTTTCTTCGAGGCGTTGGTATCCGTCGAGCGGCTGGCGGCGGTCAAACGGCTGACCAACGACCTGGAGGCGAAGTTGTGCGACGACCTGGTCCTGCCGCACGAGCGTCGTCCGGTCAACATCGACCCCGGGTACATGACGCTGTCGAAGTTCGTGCTGGCCACGACGAAGGACTACTCGCACCGCATCTACGTCCAGCGCGGCATCTACGCCGAGGTCACGCTGCACTACGAGAGCGGCGGATGGCGGGCCTGGCCGTGGACCTATCCGGACTACGCGGGCGACACGTACCACGCGTTCTTCAACCAGGCCCGCGAGGTGTACAAGAGGCAGTTGCAGGAATGAGGCCGCGACGCCTCGGCGGGCCTGCCCTGGCATGGCGACGGTCTAGTGTAGTGTCTCAGAAATGCCGCGTCGTTCGATGGACGCGAATTCGGGGCGTAATCGCCGTTTTAGCGTCCGCGCGAACTGAAGTTCGCGGCTCGTTACGATGCAATATCAATGAGACACTACACTAGTTGAGGAGCTCCTCGAACGATTCGAACGAGTCATCGCCGGCGAGCATCTCGCCGTTGACGAAGAAGGTCGGGCTGCCGGGCACGTCCAACTCGCGAGCGCTGTCCACGTCGCGCGTCACGCGGTCGGCCGTGGCTTCCGTGGTCAGGCACTCGTGGAACGCTTCTTCATCCAGGCCCAGGTCCGCGGCGTATCCGCGCAGCGCGTCCTCACTGACGCTGCCCGAATTGGTGAAGAGCAGATCGTGATAGGGGAAGAAGAGCGTCTGGTCCTGCAGGGCGGCACACTCGGCCGCCTGGGCGACCACCGAGGCCGACTCCGCCGAGGCGGCGTGCCGGAACACGTAGAGCACGCGGTGCTGCTCCACGAGTTCCTCGACGTCGGGGAGGTGCGTGGCGAAGAAGTCGGCGCAGTGGCCACACAGGAAGTTGCCGTACTCGATGATTACGTTGGGCGCCGACGGGTCGCCCTTGACATGGTCGATCGCAAAGTCGACGTCCAGGGGGCTCGTCGCGCCGGCCTCGTCGGCGTCCGCTGGGCCCGCCCCACCGCTGCCGGCATGGCACCCGCCCACGCCGCCGGGAACAGACAGGGCGAGGACCAGGGTCGCTGCGATTGCACCCCAGACCTGTCCGCCCCACCGTTTCATTTGGCTGCCGACTGCGGTCAAACCTTCAGAACATCCGAGGCTTCGTAGCGGCCGGCCACGTGCAACGGATACGACCGCCCCAGGAGTCGCCGATGCGTTTGCAGGGCCAGGTCCGGGCGATTGTTCTCCTCGCTGAGATGAGCCAATGCGATCCACTGGGGCCGGTGTGCTCCGCAGTGCTCGGTCAGCTCGGCGGCCTCGTCGTTGGAGATGTGCCCGCCACGACCGCGGATGCGCTGCTTGAGGTGCGGGGGATAGGACCCGGCCTCCAGCATGTCCGGGTCGTAGTTGCTCTCCAGATAGGCCGCGTCCAGTTCCTCCAGCAGCCGATCCAGACCGGCGAACGGATGGCCCAAATCGGTCAGGACGCCCAGGCGCTTGCCCTCGGCCTGGACGACGAACACGTTTCCGTCGGCCGCGTCGTGCGGCGTGCGGACGGTGTGGACGGTAACGCGCCCGAACTCGATGGGCCGGCCGGAGCGGAAGTAGCGCACGTCGGTCAGCTCGCCCAGGTCGCACCAGATGGCCCGGTGGGTGGTGCGGGTCAAGTAGATGGGCAGGCCGAACTTCCGCTGGTAGACGCCGGCGCAGCGGACGTGGTCCACATGGTCGTGCGAGAGGATCAGGGCGTCCACGTCGCGGATGTCGCGTCCGTGGAGGGCCATGCGCTCGGCGGCCCGCTTGCCACTGATTCCCGCGTCGAAGAGCAGCCGCACGCCGTCGGCCTCGACGTAGATCGAGTTCCCGTTCGATCCCGACTGGAGCGAAAACGTGAGCATCTCCACCTCCGGCTGGCGCGCCGAACGCAGTGTACCGCAATGCCCACCCGGCGCACCAGCATTGCCCCGGGGAGCGCTAACTTTTAGGATCACCGCTGATGGGGCCACCAAGGGGCGACATGCCCGCCGAAATCCGAACCGGCCGGCGCTGGTGGCGCGAAGGCGCGCCGCTGCTGGTCGCGATGGTGGTGCTCGTCGCCTTCCGCCTGCACGCCTTCGACCTGCCGCTGGAGACGGACGAGTGCAACTACATCTACACCGGCGCCCGGTTGCTGGAAGGCGACCGGCTGTACGTTGACGTCTGGGACCATCAGCCGCCGGGGGTATTCTGGCTGTTCGCGGGCGTGATTTCCGTCTTCGGCGATCAGCCGGAGGTGTTCCGCCGGCTGGTCACGGTCGTGTCGGTCGTCGTGCTGGGTCTTATCTGGGTGGTGGTGCGCCGGACGGTCGGAGCCGGGGCCGCCGCCTTGGCCGCCCTGTTGTTTGCGATCTGCAACGCCGACCCGGGCATGGCCGGCGAGGGCTGTAACCGCGAGATCTTCATGAACGCCTTCGCCGTGGGGGCGTTGGGATTGCTGGTGCGCGGGCGGCATCCCGGGCGGCGCGACCTGCTGCTTGCCGGTCTGCTGCTGGGGCTGGGCTCGACGATCAAGACGGTCATGGCCGCCCAATGGGCGCTGCTGGCGGTTTGGGTACTGGTCAGCGCGTGGCAGAGCGCCGGGCACGGGCAGCGCATCGCCCGGGCGGCGGGCGCCGTCGCTCTGTTCGCCGCCGGGCCGGCCGCGGTATGGGTGGCCGTGTTCGGCTACTTCGCCCTGGCCGGTCGGCTCGGGCCGTTCTACGAGGCGGCGTTCACGTTCAACCTGGTTTACAGCGACGTTGCGGCCAGCTACTGGCAGCGCTTCGTCGATTTCTTCCGGGCACCGGTGCATCAATACGTGTTCACCAGCACGTGGCCGCTGTGGATCGCGGCCGGTTCGGCCGCCGTCGCCCTGGCGGTTTCCCGCCGCGGGAAGCGGTCAGGCGAGGCGGGCGGCGCGGTGGTATGCTACCTGGTCGGGAGTTACCTGGCGGTCTGCCTTCCGGGGCAGTTCTGGCCGCACTACTACTACCTGATGCTGCCGCCGCTGGTGATCGTGCTGGGCACGGGGATCGGGCATTTCGCGTCGCCACCTCGATCGGCGCGATCGGCCCGTCTGGGTCGGTGGATCGCCCTCGGCGTAGCGGGGTTGGTCATCGCCTCCATGCTGGTGATGCAGACCCGGCATTACCTGCTCGTGCCGACGCTGCGGATCACCGACCAGCGCTACGACTCGCGCGACCTGTGGG
>Ga0307380_10010996_pt1 | contig 11356 bp, 8 predicted proteins | sample UN3MG_FD_202239 | JGI IMG/M metagenome (GOLD analysis project Ga0307380, IMG submission 202239) | Soil microbial communities from Risofladan, Vaasa, Finland - UN-3 | ecosystem: Environmental > Terrestrial > Soil > Coastal area > Acid sulfate soil | place: Finland: Risofladan, Vaasa | collected... | reverse complement strand
AAGACGGCCTCCAACGCCACGCACCAGGTGCTGGCGCTTCGCGGGTACATCCGCCTGGCCGGCTTGAAGGACGTGGCCGCCGCCGACCAACTGAAGATGTACGCCGAGGCCATGGCCGCCGCCAAGCGGCCCGACGAGAAGAAACAGGTCCTGGGCGGCCTGGGCAACGTCAAGACCGTCGAGGCCCTCCAGATGGTGCTGCCGGCGCTGGACGACAAGGACCTCCAGAACGAGGCCGCCGCCGCCGCCGTCAAGATCGCCAAGAACCTGGGCGGCCACGGCAAGGAGGTCGTCCGCGACGCCATGCAGAAGGTCCTGGACGTCAGCAAGGACAAGAACGTCCGCAAGGAGGCCGAGGACCTGCTGAAGAAGGCGGGCGGGCCGAAGAAAGCGGCTGCCCGGGACGTGGGCGTCCGCCTGTACGCCGCGCCCCGCCCCGCCAAGGCCGTCTCGGACGCCGGCGCCGTGAAACTGGGCTGGCGGCTGGGCACGCAGGTCTACAGTTTCAACCGGTTCACCTTCTCCGAGGCCGTCGACAAGACCGCCTCGATAGGTCTGAAATATGTCGAGATTTATCCCGGCCAACGCCTGAGCAAGGAGAGCGACGCCAAGGTGGATCACGGCATGTCGGACGCCGACATCGCCACCATGGTCAACAAGGCCAAGTCCAAGGGCATCACCATCGTCAACTACGGCGTTGTGGGCCTCTCGAAGAACGAGGCCGAGTCGCGCAAGGTCTTCGAGTTCGCCAAGAAGGTCGGCATCACGACCATCGTGTCCGAGCCCGGCGACGACGCCTTCGACACCCTCGATAAACTGTGCGAGGAATATAAGATCAACGTCGCCCTGCACAACCACCCCAAACCGTCGCACTACTGGAACCCCGACAAGGTCCTCGAGAACACCAAGGGCCACTCCAAACGCATCGGCGCCTGCGCCGACACCGGACACTGGATGCGGTCGGGCATCGACCCGCTGGAGGCCGTCAAGAAACTCGAAGGCCGCATCGTCTCGTTCCACTTCAAGGACCTCAACCAGATGGGCGGCGGCCACGACGTGCCCTGGGGCACCGGCAAGGCCAACGTCGAGGCCATCCTGACGGAACTGAAGCGACAGGGGTTCAAGGGCACCTTCTCTATCGAATACGAGCACAACTGGGACAACTCGGTGCCCGAGATCGCCAAGTGCGTCGAATACTTCAACGCCACCGCCGCCAAACTGGCGAAGTAACACCGTAAGCCACGGGTGCGGGGTGCCGCTGGCAGCTTGCCCGCCAGTAGCACCCCGCGTGATTTCGTCCCGCCCGACGAGATACCTATGGAACGCCTTCGTTTACCCGCCGCCGCGGCGACGGGCAGCAACGCGGGAAAGACCGTTACGGCCGCGCGGCGTGGCGGTTTATAGTGACGGAAACGCCGGCCGGCCCGTCAATATTCACGGGAGAGTGCTTGGCATTTTCCGGAGAACCGGTACAATAGCCGCCTCCGGTCGTCGGCGATGGCGACCGGCGACACGAATGCGGAGCGAACCCCTAGTGGAGGTCCGAAGGCCGATGAACCACTCCCAACCCAACCGTTCGAGCACGGGCGTTAACCGGCGCGATTTCCTGAAATCGACCGCCGTCGTCGGGGCCGGTCTCGTTATGGCGCCCACGATTCTGCGGGCCGCCGATGCCGGCGCGGCCCCCCTCAACATCGCTATCCTCGGGGCCGGCACCCAGGGCCGAGTCCTCATCGAGCAGGTCATCAAGATCGAGGGCATCCAGTTCAAGGCCGTCTGCGACATCTGGGAATACAGCCAGCGGTACACGTCGCGCCGCCTCAAGGCCTACGGCCACACGGTCAACGTGTACGAGAAGTACGAGGACATGCTCGACAAGGAAAAGGACATCCAGGCCGTCATCGTGGCCACGCCCGACTTCATGCACGCCGAGCACGCCATCGCGTGCCTGAAGGCCGGCAAGCACGTCTACTGCGAGAAGGAGATGTCGAACGACCTCGGGAAGGCCAAGCAGATGGTGCTGGCGGCCAGGGAAACCGGCAAACTCCTCCAGATCGGCCACCAACGCCGCTCGAACCCGCGGTACATCATGGCCAAGCAGAAACTCCTCGACGAGGCCAAACTCTGCGGACGCATCACCCACATCTACGGCCAGTGGAACCGATCCACCGCCGCCGCCGCACCCAAGGGATTCCCCGACAAGTACGAAATCCCAGAGGCCGCGCTCCAGAAGTACGGCTTCAAGAACATGTTCGAGTTCCGCAACTGGCGGTTCTTCAAAAAGTACGGCGGCGGACCCATGGAGGACCTCGGCAGCCACCAGGTCGACGTCTTCCCGTGGTTCATCGACGGCAAGCCCAAGTCCGTCCAGGCCAGCGGCGGCACCGATTACTGGAAGGAATACGAACTCTACGACAACATCCTCGCCATCTACGAGTTCACCACCGCCCACGGCATCGTCCGGGCGTTCTACCAGACGCTGTCGACCACGAGCGCGCGCGGCTACTACGAGTCGTTCATGGGCGACGAGGGCACCCTCACGATCTCCGAGTCGCCCACCCAGTGCCGCGTGTACGCCGAGGGGCACCTGCCCGCCAAGGACGGCAAACACGCCTGGCAGCCGTGGGTCGACAAGGGGTACATCCTGAAAGTCCCCGACCCGGCCGCCAAGACCGAGGAACCCAAGACCGCCGCCGACGCCATCATGAGCGTCTACAAGTCCGTGCCGCCCACCGCCTTCATGTTCAACATCGACGTCGAGGAGACGTACCACAAGGCGCACCTGGCGAACTTCTTCGACGCGGTGCGCGGCAAGGGCAAACTGAACTGCCCGGCCGACGTGGCGTACGAGACCGCCGTCATGTGCCTCAAGGCCAACGAGGCCGTCGAGGCGCGCAAGACCTTGGAATTCACCGAAGAGGACTTCAAGGTTTGAGGCCACCGATGACACGCCCATCGACTTGCCGCGCGGCGGCCCGGCGAGGCGCGCGGGGCCCCGCCGTCGCCCTGACGGTTGCGGCCATCGTGCTCGCCGCCGGACTCGCGCCGGCCACCGCCGCCGAGAGCAAACTGACGCACCACACCGGCAGCCGGGCCACCTTCATCCATTGGCTCCCCCTGCTCGACACCGAGAACAACCCCGTCAAGCCCGACGACGACCCCGTCCTGCCCTTCTCGTACCGGACCTCGTGCACCAAGTGCCACGACTACGCCCAGGTCCGAAAGGGCTGGCACTCCAATGCCACCGACCCCGCCGTCGACCCCGGCCGCCCCGGCGAACCGTGGATCCTGACCGACCCACGGACCGGCACGCAGATACCGCTGTCGTACCGGGCGTGGCCCAACACCTGGCGGCCGGCCGACATCGGCATGACGCCCTGGACGTTCAGCCTGATGTTCGGCCACCACATGCCCGGCGGCGGACCGGGCGAGGAAACCGCCGTCAAGGACCCCGCCGCGCGGTGGCTCGTCTCCGGCAAACTCGAAATCAACTGCGGCGCGTGCCACAGCGGCGCCGCCACGTACGACCACATCGAGTGGTACCTCCAGGTGGCCGGCCAGAACTTCATGTGGGCCGGTGCCGCCTGCACCGACTTCGCCACCGTCTCGGGCGCCGCCGCCGGCATGCCGCCCTCCTACGACCCCTTCATGGGGCCCGAGGACGAACGGGCCGCCAAGCGGGCGCCGAGCGTCGCGTACCAGGAGTCGAAACTCGACTCCAAGGGCCGCGCGTTCTTCGACCTGCCCGCCCGGCCGCCCAACGCCCGATGCTACTTCTGCCATAGCAGCGTCCAGGTGGGCCCCGGGGCGCCCGAGCCCTGGAAGACCGACGAAGACGTCCACACCCGGGCCGGACTGGCCTGCGCCGACTGCCACCGCAACGGTCTCGACCACCAGACGACCCGCAACTACGAGGGCGAACCCGCCGGCAAGACCGACCCGCAACTGGCCACGCTCACCTGCCGCGGATGCCACCTCGGCGCCGAGTCGGCCGTCGCCGGGCCGAACACCATGGGCGGACGCCTGGGCGCCCCCGTGCCCCAGCACGTCGGCCTGCCGACCATCCACCTGGAGCACCTGGCGTGCACGACGTGCCACTCGGGGCCGTACCCCACCGGCACGACCCGCCGCGTCCAGACGTCGATGGCCCACCTGATTGAGTTCCAGGGCCCTCACCGCGGCCCCGACGCCATGCCGTACATCGTCGAGCCGGTATACGCCCGGCGCGACTACGACGGCACGATCGGCCCGCAACGGATGATCTGGCCGGCCTTCTGGTGCCGCATCGACGCCGACAAGGTCGTGCCGCTGGCGCCCGACGCCGTCTACGAGATGGCCAAGGACGCCTTTGCCGCCGACCTGACCGACGACGAGGCCGAGGCCGCCCCGGCCGAGCCCGCGGCCGCCACGCCACCCGCCGAAACACCCGCGCCCGAGAAGCCCGAGTCCGCCAAGACCGACGCCGGCGAACCCGGCGAGCCCGGCGATGCCGGCGACGCCCCTGCCGCGCCCGCCGCCGAGACGCCGGCGCCCGTCGCGGAGAAACCCAAGAAACGCCTCACGGCCAAGCGCATCGCGGCCGTCCTGGCAGCCCTCAAGGCGAAGGACGCCAAGGCCGAGTTCGGCTACGTCTGCCAGGGCCGGCTGTACCGCCTGGCGGCCGACGGCACGCTGGCCGCCGGCGACCATGAGGCCGCCCGGCCCGCGGCCTGGCCCATCGCCCACAACGTCCGGGCGGCCGGCCAGTCGCTCGGCGTGGGCGGATGCACCGACTGCCACGGTTTCGGGGCGCCCGTCGCCTTCGGCGAGGTCGAGGTGCCCTCGCCGGCCCGGATCGGGGCGCCGGTCGTCATGGCGATGTACGAGTTCCAGGGTCGCGACGAGCTCCAGCTCCAAGCCTGGGCCATGTCGTACATGTTCCGGCCGATGTTCAAGGTGGTCGGCTTCACGACGGCCGGCCTGATGGCAGCCGTGCTGGTCCTGTACGTCTTCATGGGCCTTGCCGCGATGCTCCGCTGGGCCGGCAAGAAGGCTCCTCCGGGGCCTGCCTGAGTGGGATAAACGCATGAGCCTCTTTCAGATTCTCTCGGTCCTGGGCATCGGCGGCGCCGTGCTGGCGTGTCCGCTGCACTACGTACTCGTCGCCCGCCGGCAGCCGCATCCCGGTCACGGCGAGCGCCGCGTCCGCCGGTACAACCTGTGGGAACGGCTGGTCCACGCGGCGCTGCTGGCGACGTTCCTGGTGCTGGCGCTGACGGGCTTCTGGGCGGCCATCGGATGGGACGGACCGATGAGCGGCTACACGCTGATGATCCACACGACCTGCGGCGCGGTCTTCTCGGTGTGCGTGGGCGTGATGCTCCTGACGTGGGCGGCCGACCACGCCTTCGCCGCACACGACGGCCGCTGGATGCGCGCCGGCGGATGTTGCTCCACCCGGGGCGACCTGCCCGCCGGACGGTTCAACGCCAACGGCAAGATCTACTTCTGGATGGCTGGGCTGCTGGCGCTCGTGGCCCTCTTGTCGATGCTCCTCAGTATGGTGCCGCTGCTCGGCCAGTATGGCCAGCACCTCATGTACCACGTCCACCGCTACTCGACGCTCGTTCTCGTCATCGCCACCATCTGGCACGCGTACGTCACGACGCTCGCGAAGCCGGGCGGCCTGGGGGCCATCGTCTGGGGCCGCGCCAGTTCCGCCTGGGCCAGACGGTACCACCCGCTGTGGGGCCCGCACGCGGGCGGCGACGAGAAGGAGTCTCAGCCGGGCTGATCCGCCCCTCCATGGACCTCTCGATCGTCATTCCGGCGTTCCGCGAAGAAAACAAGGTGGCCCACGATGTGGAAGCCGCGGGCGCCTTTCTGGCGGAGCACGGCCTGACGGGCGAGATCATCGTGGTCGACGACGGCAGCCCCGACGGAACCGCCGCCGCCGCCGAGGCCGCCACGGTACCCCCCGGCGTCGAGCGACGCGTCATCCGTTACACGCCCAACCGCGGCAAGGGACACGCCATCCGCGCCGGCATGGGCGGGACGCGCGGCGACCTGGTGATGTTCGCCGACGTCGGCCTGTGCGTGCCGTTCGAGAACGCGCTGCGCGGCATCGAGCCCATCCGCGCCGGCCAGTGCGAGATCGCCCACGGGTCGCGCAAACTGCCCCAGAGCGTCCTGCGCCGCAGCCAACGCCTCTACCGCCGCGCGCTCTCCTGGCTCTTCCGCAAGGTTGTTGGCCTGGCCATGGGCGTGCCGGGACGCCTGACCGACACCCAGTGCGGCTTCAAGGTGTACCGCGGCGACGTGGGACGCGAACTCTACGCCGCCTGCCGGACCGACGGGTTCATGTTCGACATCGAGGTCCTGCTGCGGGCCGTCCGGAAGGGATACCGCGTCGTCGAGTTCCCCGTGGAATGGCGATGCGACTGGGACTCGCGCCTCCACCCCGCCCGCGGCGCCGGGCACACCATCGCCGAACTCCGCGCCATCCAACGCACACTCAAAGACGACCGGTAAGGCCGGGCAGCGCCGCCGCGCATGAACGCCAAGCCGTGGCACGCCTACGATCGCGCGAGTTAGCCGCGGGGCTTGCCCCGCGCGGGCAGCGCAACCCAAACGTTGCGAAACTTGACGGGGCACCCGTGGTCCTGGAGGCGCAGCGGGGCTTCAGCCACCTCTTTCATGCCCACGCAAAGGCGGCCCGCCCAAGGCGGGCAGGGCTGTGGGCATGCCACCCGGCTGTCCTTCACTTGAGGTGTAACAGAGCCGGAGGCGGATCAGTCCTTCTTCTCGACGAACCAGATGTTCCGGTAACGGATGGCGTTGCCGTGGTCCTGGAGCATGAGCGGCGCGGGCGCCACCACGGGCCCGCCCACGCCGGCCGTCGTCACGTGGTCGGCCTTCACGTTCTCGTGGATAAGGATGCCGTTGTGGCGGACGGTCAGGACGGCCGGCTTGGTGATCTTGCCGTCGGCCACCTCGGGCGAGGTGAACTCGACGTCGTACGTCTGCCAGCGTCCGGGCGGCAGGCTGGCGCAGACCTTCGGCGACCCGACGCTGTAGATGCCGCCGCATTCGTTGTCCTTCGGTGCCAGGCCGAACGAGTCGAGCACCTGGACCTCGTACCGGCTGTGGAGGTACACGCCGCTGTTGCCGCGCCCCTGGCCGCGGTCCTTGGGCATGTACGGGCACCGGAACTCCAGGTGCAGCGTGCCGCTGCCCAGGTTGCGTTTGGTCTGGTTGTTGCCGCCGCTCACGCGGACGCTGCCGTCGTCCAGGATTTCCCACTTGGCGTTCTGCCACTCGTCGAGTTGGGTCTTCCGGCCTTTCTCATAGGGCAGCAGGACGATGGCACCGGCAGGCGGCTTGGCGCCCTCGGTGGGTGACTTGCGCAGGGTGTACTTGCCCTCGAACTCGCCGGCCGATGACTTGGCGACCATGATCTCGCCGCCTTCGATCGTGGCCTTGGCGGTCGCGCCGCCGAGGTTGCCGACGAGTTCGACGCGTTTGCCCCCGGCCTTGCCCTTGACCTCGCCGAGGCGGGTGCTGGGATCCTTGGCGTTCAGGATGACGGCCCGGAAGTTACCGTCGCCCTCGCCGATGACCTTGGCCTCGGCGTCGACGGCGTCGCCGTCGGCCGGTCGCCACTTGCCGACGTACTCGCCCATGATGCCGTCGTCGGCCTCATCGTCGCGGCCGCCCGCGTAGCACGGCGCCGCCCACAGCACGGCCGCCACCAGACCCGCCACCATCAGGACCATTGCGTTCGGTTGCATGTTCGGTCTCCTACCGTAGTTGACGTTGCGTGTTAGCGCGGCAGGCGGTCGCTTAGCCGCGGCCGGTACGGCCGCCGGAATCCGCGCCCAGCCCCCGTCGCCGTACCGGCGACGGCTAAACGACCGCGTGTTTGCGCGGCGGGTCCCCGTACCCGCCGCGCCAACCTGCTAAGATGTCGTGTCCCATTTTCCGAAACGCCGGACCTTGCCGCCACCCTTTTCCGCCGTCAGCACCATGGCGGCAACGTCGGGGTGACCGCCGCAGTACGCCTCGACTTCCTCCGGCGACATCACCAGGAAGGCCGTCGAGAGGGCGTCGGCCAGGGCGGCCTGCGGCGTAAGGGCCCAGGCCCCCAGGTTGGCCTCGGCCAGGCGGCCGGTCCGCGGGTCCACAATATGCCGGCCGCCCGGCGGCGACCCGGACCCGCTCAGGGCCCGGTCCCGCAGGCACACCGCGGCGAGCGTCTTGCCGGCGGGGTCGCTGAGCGCGACCGTCCAGCCGTCCTTGTCGGGCGGCCGGCCGCGCGCGAGGAGCGTGCTCTGGCCGCCGTGGATGAGGGCCTGGGCGACGCTCCACTCGGCCACGAGGTCCATCATCCGGTCGACGGCGTATCCTTTGCCGATGCCGCCCAAATCGATCCGCACGCCATCGCGGGCCAGGCCCACGGCGTGGCAGGCCTCGTCGAGCGTCACCAGGTGCATGCCGGTGCAATCGCGGGCCTCGGCCAGGGCCTGGGCCGACGGCGCCGGGGGCGAGCCGTCCGTGGGCCGCCACAGTTCCAGCAGGCGACCGATGGTCACGTCGAACGCGCCGCCGGTGTCGGCGGCCACCCGTGCGGCGGCTGCGAGGCAGGCGAAGGTGTCGAGACCGACGCGGACCGGGCCCTGGGCCCCGACGGCGTTGACGTGCGAGACGTCGCTGGCGGGGATGAATCGGCTGAGTTCGGCCTCCAGGCGGTCGAGTTCCTCGAAGGCCGCCCCGGCGGCGTGGCCGGCGTACTCGTTGGGCTTGCCGGCGATGAAAACCTCGAAGACGGCCCCCATGGCCGGGTGCGCGAACCGGTGGACCTCGGCCCCCTGCCCCGCGGCCGTGTCGGCCGAGATGAGTTGCGTAAACTGGGTCACGGCGTGCCGCCTTTCGCCGCCGGGCCCGGCCGGGCCGACCACGTCTCGACCAGCCGCGCCCACAGCGATTCCTCGACATAGATGGGCACAAACACGCCCGGCCGCAGGGCGTGCAGGCTCTGCTTGTTGTACGTGCCCTTGAGGCGCCGGTCGAGGGCCTCCTGGACGTCGGGCGTGGTCAGGATGACGGCGGCGTCGGCGTCGACGGGCACCTCGTGGTAGTAGCCGACGTGGTCCTGGTTGAATCGCCGCAGGTACCACGGCAGCGGCCAGTAGTTCTCGGGGGTGATGACCTTGATCATCATGTCGTGCCCGTCGGGCGAGACCGAGGCGACCTCCTCGACGCGCCGCACGATGTTCAGCGCGTCGGACAACGTGTGGGCATAGACGTAGGGGTTCCGCTGGTCAGCCGCGAACCGGAAACTCGCCCGGTAGGCCTGCCATCCCAGGTGGGCCGCCAACGCCGCCAACGCCACGCACGCCACGGCCTTGAGCGGCCGCGTGGGCACCCACCGGACCAGGGCCACCGCCCCCACCCCCGCCAGCAGGATGCACCCGTGCAGAAAGCCCAGGACGCACCAGGGCGTCTTGTACGGTATCGCCGCGTACAGCGCCGCCATCGCCATCGTGTAGAACGCCAGGAACCTGGCCAGGGGCACACTAGCGCCGCCCAGGCCCCGGCGCAGCAGCGCGGCAAAGATGCCGATCACCGCCAGGCACAGAATGAGACCCTCGGTCCACCACGGGCCGCTCGTCGAGCCCGTCACGAAGCGCGAGTTGATGAGCATGGCCAGGTAATAGTGCCAGGGATGGTTGTGGAGCCCTTCGCCGCCGGCCCGCGTCAGGTAATAGACGTACGTCAGGACCGAATCGATCGGCCCACGGGCGCAGGTGAAAAACGAGGAGAAGAACGTCACCGAGACGGCGATCGCCACGGCGGCGGCCGCCGCCAGCCGGCCTCCGCTCAGCCACGGCCGCAGGGCAACCGGCTGGCCGTCGCCCCAGCGTTTCCACGCCAAGGCCAGCACCAGCGCGGCCAGCATGGCGGCGGCGGCGATGACCCACGTCTCCTTGGTGGCGTGCATCAGGCCCAGGCACCCGCCCGCCGCCAGCAGCCACGCGACCCGGCGGCCACGGACGTATCGCCAGGCCGCGACCATGGCGCCGAAGGTAAAGAAGACCAGCAGCGTCTCCTGGACGTAGTACCGGCTGAAGAAGACCATGGCGGGCGAGATGGCCGTCAGGACGCCCGCGCAGACGGCGGCGGGCCGGCCCAGACCGTCGCCCACGCCGAGAAGCAACAGGACCACGCCCACGCCCAGGATGGCCGGCATGAGGCGGAGCATGCCGTCGGTAATGTCGGCCGCCCTCGATACCCCGGCCGCCCACAACGTGGGCAGCGACAGGTAGTAGAGCGTGGGGCCGTGATGGTCGCGCGGGTCGTAGCGGTAGACGCCCGTTTCCAGCAGGACGGCGGTCTTCACGGCCTGGTTTCCCTCGTCGCCGTGCATGGGGCGCAAATCAAGCCGTGGCAGCCGGAGCGCCAGCGCCCCGAGTGCCACGGCCAGTACCGCCCCGCCAAACACCCACCGTGAGTGTCTCATTTCGCCGGTTTGCCGTACACCACCACCTCAATATAATGGTTCTGGTCGGTGGAGCTGTTGCCCTTGGAGTAGAGCCGGACGAACCGCGACGTGGCGGGCTTGCCGCCGTCGGCTTTGCCGGCGTCGATGAGGCGGCCGCGGTAGTCCTCGATGTACTCCAGGTCCTTGCCGATGCCGAGGCCCGAGGAGTTGTCGAAATCGTTGTTGTAGATGGTCTTGACGCCCTCGATGAAATCGGCGTCCTTGGCGGCCTGGATGACGACGTCGTGGTAGACGCGTCCCTCGCCGTGATAGTGCCAGACGGCGATGGCGTAGATGGTGAACTCTTCCTTGAGGTCGATCTGGACCCACTGGAGGCCGGGCCCGAGTTCGACGTAACTGCCGTCGGTGCCTTCCTTGTCGTCATCGGTCACGAGTTCGATTTCGCCGATGATGGGTTCCATGTCGCTGGACTTGACGGCTTTCTTAAGGGAGACGTTGACGGTGCCCTGGGGAGCCAGGAAGGGTTTGCGCGGCTTGTCGACGTACTTTTCCAGTGTCGGGGCGGGCTTGATGTTCTTGGGCGTGCCCTCGAACATGGCCTTGGGGAGTTTGATTTCGAGGGGGACGAGTTTCTCGCCGCCCTTGTCCTCGGCCGCCTGCATCGCCGTGGTCGCCAGAGCACCGACCACCGCCAGGCCGCCCGCCAGAAGCACGCCATACGCCAGGTAACTTCGGGTTCTCATCGTCTGGTTCTCCGCTCCAAAGGACCGTTTGTCGGTGTACCCACCAGGATGGACGCAACCACCTGTTCGGTATTCACTCCTGTAACCCCGGTCAGGGGCGTTTTGTGTCGCATAAAGATACGGTCCGGACCCC
>Ga0307380_10010995_pt1 | contig 11356 bp, 10 predicted proteins | sample UN3MG_FD_202239 | JGI IMG/M metagenome (GOLD analysis project Ga0307380, IMG submission 202239) | Soil microbial communities from Risofladan, Vaasa, Finland - UN-3 | ecosystem: Environmental > Terrestrial > Soil > Coastal area > Acid sulfate soil | place: Finland: Risofladan, Vaasa | collected... | reverse complement strand
TTATTGATTTTATCAACCTTGGCAAGAGAAACGGGATTTGCTATACAGGTGTATCAGCTTCCCTCGTGGCGTCGCGAAAACCAAATAAAAAGGGTGGGTTCAGAACAGGTTGATGATCGGATTTCGACTAAAGTTAAAGCATCTTTCCGACGGCCGGTTGTTTTTTACCATCCCCTTGGGATATAAGCTGCTGCTCTTTCTCATCGGGCTGCTGATACTAATTTCACTGATCATAACCAGACAGGAAGGTTTGGGCAGCATTTTCGTACGGGAGAATACGATCCCCCTGATTATCTGTTTCCTTTCCTTCCTTGGCGCCGCCTACCACGAGCGCTGGATCTTCGACAAAAAACAAAACCAAATCGTTCACCAGAACGGTATCTTCGCCCTGCACAGAAACAAGGTATACGGGTTTTCCGATTTTGAGAGGATAGAGATTACACAATTGGGGATGATAGGCGCAGAGCAAAACAAGACTATAATCGGAAAAATGTCGTTTCGACCGGTGTGGTCGCTATTATTAATAGAAAAAACTGGAAGAATCCATAAAGTAGAAACCTATAAGCGTTCTCAATTACAACATGCGGAGAGAATAGCCAGTACAATCTCCGCGTACTGCAGGATATCTTTGAAAAATCCTGGCGACGCATGAAAGCAACTATAAATCGTTCTCTTTCACCAGAAAAGGAAACTTCGGAACTTAATACTGTCCATGCGATTGGATTCGGGATCCCAACGGAGTACTTGAATCTGCCTCTGAAAACGTTCGTGACTACCTCCAACTATATAGATTTCTCCATCTAGATCGACTGCTCCGATATCAGAAAACCCTCTCTCCAGTTGAGCGTATTGTTGTATTTTGGGATCTATTGAAAGAACCTCGCTGAGTTTTTCCCCCTCCCAACCACCGATCAGCAAGATCTGATTGTTCATTACGACCGTACTGCTACGAGTACGCCCCGACGGCAATCTACCCATTCTCACTACGGATCGATCGCTTGGATCCAGTACCACCACATCGTCGAGGTAGTTACCGCGCTCATCCGAACCACCGAACACATAGATCTTACCTGAAAGAGACTCGGCGGTGATAAGCTCCCTTGGCGAGGGAAGCCGTCCTACCAGTTCCGTACTCCCAGTGTGGGGATCTGTTCTGATTATCTCATCGAGTTGCTCACCGCCGTCCCAACCTCCAAAGTAGTAAATCTGGCCGGAATCTACTGCAGCTGCACCAAAGCAGCGACTGCTCGGCAATTCGGCCAGCCTGCTGATTTTACTGCTCTTCGAATCAAACACCAGGATATCATTGAAGCATCTACGTCCATCAAAGCCCCCAAAAATATAAATACGATCATCCAATACTACTGAGGCCATCGCGAATCTAGGTGAGGGAAGTGTACCACTTTTGTGAATCCTCAGATCCTGAAGATCCACCCGATAGATCTCTTCGTAGGTCTGACCTTGACGATCCCGACCGCCAAAGATATAGATCTCCCCTCTTGCCGCCTCCACGGTCACCCACTCTCTGGCCGTCCAGGGCTGGAACAGGACGTACCGGGAAGCCCATAGTGTGAGTAATATCACAGCGGATAGGAGCGAGACATACACAGCGATCGTGCGCCGTCCCCGCCGTCGATCGACGTTCTTTTCCATCTCCGACATTCTTAGGCTCCTTTCAACAAATCTCCGAGTGACAAATTGAAAATTTTCCCAGTGCAGTTTCGCCGATATTTTCTCCGGAGTGAGATTACGCAGAGTGATATAAACTGCGCTTGAGATCACGGCTACACTCACTACGGCCCATATCGACAGTATAAGATAATAGGACAATCCGGAGAGTGCGCTGAGGATCGCAGCATCATTTCTCGAATAGGTGATAAAAAAACCAGTAACGTCGTAGAACACATCAGCGATACAGAGCAAAGCTATAAAATCCGTTATGTACGCAGAGAACCAGAACTCTTTGAAAAAGAGCGTGATGAGGAAAAGCCCGGCCACAAGTCCATACGCCCATCCGAATGGTGTCCTTACAAACACAAGGGTATTTACCAGTATGAGTAAGCCTATACCCAAGTAGAGTGAGCGTTTTACAGGATAATGATAACTAGAAGCAATGAGCACCGAGCCGAAGAAGGCAGTGCCGATATAGCCGGCAGAAAAAACCACTCCGGGTACTCCTCCGTAGAGAGAAGTCAAACCTGTTCGATGGGAAACAACTTCAATAGCATGTACCCCGCCACCCGTGATAACCGCTGCCAGGGCGTGAAAGATCTCGTGAAGGAGTACCACCAGAACTCGAAATGGCTTTACCAGGACTGTATTCCAAAACAGTATGAGAAAGATTGTTATTGCGCCATTTCGGATGAGCCATTGCTTACGCACCGTCACCATGTCTCTTTCACCTCACCTAGGTCGCGGGTCGTTCAGACAGAATCTTCTCGAGTGTCACCAGTGTCAAGTCATCGCTGGTCACTCTTTTGTCGATCTGTTTAAAACCATTTTTTCTATACAGAGCTAAAGCCGAATGGTTCTTCTCCGCAGTAGAGACGATGATACGGTTAGCACACGGCTGTGAAACTTCAATGTGGACCAACAATTTCGTCGCGTATTTCCTACCCGTATGCCGGGGATGTACTACCAATCTACAGATCTCCAATACCTGGTCAGATCGAAGAGTTGAAATCATACCGACAAGCTGATTTGCCACAAGGAGTCCTGTAAACTGCTCGTTGCTGTTCCGGATGGTCTGCTTGGCATTAAAAAGAGCCGGGATATTCGCGTACCCTATGAGCTCAGCTTCACGGGAGTAGGCAAGTTTTTGCAAAGTAAGAATCTGAGCGACAGATGCCTCATCGCTTAGATCTATCTTTTTAATCTCTAGGGCTGGTAGCGGCATCCTTCACCGAGACGATTCTGTATAGAACAAAGTTACCCAAGCCAGCTATAGTCCGAACTACCTGAACGCTAAATCTCGCGCCAGCGATGACAGGCAACGATGTGGTTGGCCCCGGCTTCCTCCAGTTTCGGCTCCTCCTCTCGACAGACATCTCTGGCATACTCACAGCGCGGATGAAAACGGCACGCCGTCGGTGGATTGACTGGATTAGGCACCTCCCCGGTCAGGATAATTCTCTCTCTACTCGTGTCAGGGTCTGGGACCGGAATTGCCGAAAGCAAGGCCTTTGTATACGGATGGAGAGGTTTCTCGAACAGTTCCTTAGTGTCGCTTAGCTCAACGAGCTTACCGAGATACATGACCGCTATCCGATTGGCCATGTATTTAACTACCAGCAAATGGTGTGTCACGAAAAGATAGGTAAGTTGAAAATTACTTTGAAGGTTCTTTAATAGATTGAGGATTTGCGCCTGCACCGAGACATCGAGTGCTGAAGTGGGCTCGTCCATGAGGACAAAGTCGGGATTGGTGGCCAAGGCGCGGGCGATCGCCAACCGCTGTCGCTGCCCGCCGGAAAACTCGTGGGGATAGCGCTTCAAGTGACCCTCCCCCATGCCCACCACATTGAGTAGCTCTAAAACCTTGGCTTCCACGTCCCTGGTTCGAATCAGTTTCTGGGCCACCAGTGGCTCGGCTACAATATCTTTAACCAGCATGCGGGGATTGAGGGAGTTGGACGGGTCCTGGAAGACGATGTTCACCTTTTGCCTCAGCCGCCTGACCGCCTTACGACGCATATGAATGATGTCCATATCCGGCAATTGCGACAACGCTTCGTGGCGCTCAGATGCGTTTTCGGAGTGCAGCAGCTGTTCCACGGCGCGGACCTTGTCCGGAGGCTGATTATAATAGATGCGCCCCGACGTGGCTTCATGAAGCTTGAGAATCGTTTTCCCCATGGTGGTCTTGCCGCAGCCGGATTCGCCGACCAATCCCAGGCACTCCCCTTTGCGGATCTGGAGGTCCACACCGTCCACGGCTTTCACATTGGCCACGGTGCGTCTGAACACACCTCCCCTTACCGGGTAGTACTTCACCAGCTCGCGGATATCTACCAAAACGTCGTTCATTTCATACCATCCGTGTAGAGATGGCAGGCCACCCAGTGGCCGGGAGAGTGCTCGATCAACGGCGGTTTCTCCTGCGGACAGACATCCATTTTCGAAGGGCAACGCGGGTGGAAGCGGCAGCCGCTGGGCGGATTGATCAGAGCAGGCACCGTGCCAGGGATAGTGTTCAGCTTATCAGCCTGCTCGACTTTCGGCACGGAGCGCAGCAGTCCCTGGGTATAGGGGTGCAAGGGATTGTGGAAGATCTCCCGCACCTCGGCTGTTTCCGAGATGTCCCCGGCGTACATCACCGAAGCCCGGTCGCAGATTTCCGCAACCAGCCCCAGATCGTGGGTAATGAACAACACTGAGGAAATGATTGTCTGCTTCAGCTGCTTGATCAGGTCGACGATCTGAGCCTGGATAGTAACGTCGAGGTTCGAGGTAGGCTCGTCGGCTATGAGCAGCACCGGGTGACAGGCCAGGGCGATGGCGATGACGATGCGTTGCTGCATTCCTCCGGACAGCTCGTGGGGATGGCAGTCGACCACCCGATCTGGATTGGACACTCCTAGGCTGCGGAGTAGCTTAACAACGTGCCGCCGCACCGTCTTGGCCTGGCGGCGTTGGTAGTAGCTGATGAAGGGAAATCGTTTCAGGAATTCCACCAGGAAACTCTTTTCCCGGAGCCGATCCCTGCGGCGGTTGAGCAACACCTTCCTGTGCAACGACTCCTTGTCATTCTGGTTTTCGATTTCGTAAAGCTCGTGGTCGACATGGTCGATCTCTGACTCGTAGGACTGCAGAACTGCGAGCTCTCGGCGGAACACGGCTTTTTGCAGAACTTTCCAGCCACGAGTTAGAAAGAAAACCCGGTTTGACAGCTCCTTGTTCAGATCCTTGATCGTCTCTTCAAGCATCTGAGCCCGTCTGTGAAAGTTGAAGCTCTCCCCCACCTGGAAGCCGATGGATAACACAGGATTCAGGGAGGTGGAGGCCTCCTGGAAGATCATTGAGATGGAATCGCCGCGAAGTGAGGTCATGTAAGTCTCGCTGCGCCTGAGAATGTCTATCCCCCTGCTACGGTCCTCGGCCCGGAAGAAGATCACCACCTTGCCGTCGACGATCTTGCCGGGAGTCTGGACGATACGCATCATCGAGCGCACTGTCACGCTCTTGCCGCAGCCGGACTCTCCCACCAGCCCGTAGGTTTCCCCTTCGTTTACGATAACGCTGACACCGTTGAGTGCCTTCACCACTCCTTCGAAGGTGAAGAAATCCGTGTAGAGGTCTTGGGTTTCGATAAGCTTTTCCACCCCTACCTCCTTCGCATGCGGGGATCGAACACATCGCGCACCGCGTCTCCCAGCAGGTTCCAGCCGAGCACGAACAGGGCGATCGTGAAACCAGGGATAAAGACCAAATACCAGTATGCCAAGCGGTTCTCCGCAGGTCCCACAATGTAGTTGCGGCAGGTAGCGACCATAGCCCCCCAGTCCGCGTAACCAGAGTCCGAACCCAGGCCGAGGAAGCTCAAGGCGGCGGCGATAAGAACCGTGACGCCCACGTTCATTGAGGCTACGATAATGGCCGAAAAGATCGAGTTGGGCAGCACATGTTTGAAAAGGATCCTTAGATGCGATGCACCACTGGCCCGGGCGGCCAGGATATAATCCATGTTACGAACTACGAGAATTTCAGAACGGACCACTCGGGTGTAGGTGGGCCAGTTCAGGATGATGAGCACGACGACTACCGAACTCAAGCCCCGCCCTATTGCCACCACCAAAGCCATGGCCATGACCAGGATGGGAATAGCGTAAAAGATATCGGCGATGCGCATCACGATCTCGTCTAAGATCCCTCCGAAGTAGCCGGCAATGGAGCCGAGGATAAGACCCACCAATAAATTGGCTGCCACGACGGCGATGCCGATGCGGAAAGCATTGCGAGTGCCCCAGATGACGCCGTAAAGGATATCGTACTGGGAAGGAAGGGTACCCAACGGGTTCTCTGCCGACGGGGGAGAGGGCTGGATCTGCCAGCCCTTATGAGGCATGAGAAAGGGGTCGTGGGCTCGTGGCGGTGGGGCCAGGATCGGTGCGAAGATGGCGAGAAAAACGAAGAACAGGATGATTGCCAACCCTATTATGGTCAGAGGATTCTTGAATAACCTCTTCATGGAGAAGACGAACTCACTCCACCCTGGATGGCGGGAGGGGCCCTGAGTTTTCATGTCTTCTGTCAGAACTTCAGTGCTCACGCTATTCGTTCCTTTTTGTCATCCGAGTCGGACGCGAGGATCGATGGCGGCGTAGATCAGGTCCACGATCAGGTTCACCCCCACGAAGATCAGTCCCAGGAAGAGAACGTTGAACATGATCGCCGGCACATCCAACTGCAGGGCGGCCCGGGCCATCCACCAACCGATGCCTTTGCGCACGAAGATCGTTTCAGTGATTACCATCCCGGCCATAAGCCCGGCAAACAGCACCCCCGAGATCGTTATCACCGGCAGCAGTGCGTTGCGGCGGACGTGGGTCTGGTACACAACTCGATTCGGTGCTCCCTTGGCCAGGGCGGTACGCACGTAGTCCTGTCCCAAGGCCTCCAGCATGCTGGAGCGCATCAGCCTCATGATCAATGCACTGTCCAGGATGACCAGATTGATCGTCGGAAGGGCGATGTGGTAAAGGGCGTCCAGGAAAATATCCCAGCGCCAATTGATGATGGCGTCAATGGTGAGCAGTCCGGTGATTCGGTTCCATCCCGAACCGAAGACCACTTCGTTCGCCTCGACCGACAGGGTGCCGGGTGGGAAGATCCCCAGGAATCCGTAGAAAAACATGAGCAGCAGCAGGCCCAGCCAGAAGGTGGGCAGGCTGTAGCCGACGATGGCCAGGATACGGATGGCGTGATCTGCCGGTCTGTCCTTCTTGATGGCTCCGACAGTACCAAGCCAAATTCCCACCAGGATGATCAGGGGTGTAGAGTACAGGACCAGCTCCAGGGTCACCGGGAAGTACCGCTTGAACCCGTCCAGCACGGGAGCTTCCGCTGTGGCAGAGAAGCCCAGGTCGCCCCGGAATATCTTGGCCAGCCAGCGGAAGTACTGGACCGGAGCCGGGTCGTTCAGTCCGTACAGCTTGATCATGGCTTCGATCTGGTCGGGCGGTATCTTTTCACTGGTTACATAGGCAGCCACCCGCATACCAGGGGGGATCAGCATCAGCACCGAAAAGACGAGTAAGCTGACTCCGAAGAGGACCAGAATCATGAACAGCAAACGCCTGATAATGTAGTTGAGCAGGCTCAAGTGGTTACTTTCTTGAAAGCTTGACGATTTGATGACGTAGATACACCCATGATGTGACGGGTTATTATGTTGGAAACAACAGGCACCGTCAAGCAAAAAAGGAGCCCCGGCTTGCACCGAGGCTCCGTGCTTTTCTGCAGTTCTGGCTCGAGTCTAATATCCCTTGCTGAACTGTTTGAACATTACAGGGTCGTTCTGCATCGGGTGGAACACGAAGCCCTTGACCCAATCCTTGAAGTAGAAGTCATCGACTGGTTGGTAGAGCATGATTCCGATCACGTCCTCCAGCCACATGTCCTGCAGCTTGTAGTAGATGGCTTTCCGCTTGGCCGGGTCGGCTTCCGTGGCACCTTCTTCGATTAGCTTGTCCACTTCGGGATTGTTGTAACCAGTACGTGAGGCGAACAAGCCCTGGGAGTGCTGGTACGGATAGGCGAAGTTGTGGGGATCCGGGTAGTCGGCGCCCCAGCCGATGTAGTACACCGGCATCAGCCGCTGGCGCTGCATGTCCACGTAGGTGGCCCACTCCACACCACGCACGTTGATCTTGAACTTAGGATTGAGAGACGTCACGTTTTCGGCCATCATCTTGAGGGTCTGCTCGCGCACCTCGTTGCCGGTGTTGAAGAGCATATCAAACTCGAAGCCGTTCTGCCACAACTTACCGCCCCAGGCCTTCTTGAGGTGCTCCTCCGCCTTCTTGAGGTCGAAGGGGTAGCCCTTCAATTGGGGGTTGAAGAACGGCAGACCCGAACAGATCGGGGTGGCCGCGGGAATACCGTTGCCCTTGACGATTTCTCTCAGCATCGTTTCGAAGTCGAAGGCGTAGGTGAAGCCCAGGCGTACGTCCTTGTCGGAGAAAAAGTCCGCCGGGATCCCCCTGCCGTCCAGCTTGCCGGAACCGATGGCCGGGTTGTCTACGGAAGTGATCTTCATGTTGTAGTTGATGCCTGCGTTGGCCAGTCTCGCATTCTTCTGGTAGACCTTGAGACCGGGCTCCTTTCTCATTTCTTCGAAGTACATCGGGTCAACTCGACCGCGGTCCACGTCGCCCTGCAGGAGCATGAGCTTGCGGGTTGACCACTCCTCGACGATCCGGTAGATGGCCCTGGCTATGGCCGGCTTGGGCCCCCAGTAGTCTTCGAAGCGCTCGAAAACCACTTCGTTCCCCTTATCCCAGCGAGCCAATTTATAGGGACCTGTTCCGCTGGCAATCTCGTACAGGGGCTCCTTGCCCTCCTCGGGGCCGTTGACCCGGGCGATGTCCGCGGCGGTGCCGTTCCAGTCGCCGTTGGCGATGGCGAAGTCCTTGTCGATGACCGAGACACAGTTGTAGGTCAGGATCGACAGGAAGGGGGCGAAGGACTGGGCCAGGTTGAAGACCACCGAATCCCCCTGCACCTGGATGGCTTTGTCCAGCATATCCATAGTGAGCACGATGTTACCGTCACCATCCCGAGAACCATAAGTACCGAAGAGGGGTTCAAACACCATCCACATCGGACCACCGTCGGGATCGGTTACCAGATGGCGCTTAAAGGAGTAAGCTACAACTTCTGGGGTTAATTCATTGCCGCTGTGGAACTTGACCCCTTTACTGATCGGAAAGCGGTATGTCTTGCCGCCGTTCGTGATCAGGCCGTTGGCCACGCTGGGAATTTGAGTAGTCAGCTGGGCTTCCAGCTCCTCCGTCGAGCTGCCCTTGAAGTACATCAGCGTTTCGTAGATGTTGTAGATGCAGCCCCCGGAGGCGTTGTCGTAGGCCTTGGCCGGGTCGAGTGAATCGACCGTACCGTATGAACTCCAGATAAAGGTATCCGGGTTCTTGATGACCTTCTCCTCCACCACTTTCTTGGGTGCCTCCTCTACGGCGGGTGCCTCCTCCCCTTTGCCACCGGCAAAGGCGGTTGCGGCAACCGCCAGCACCATAAGTAAAACCAGAATCTTTTTCATAGATCCTCCTTTGAAAAAAATATTTTGGGTTTAATGTTGCAGCTACGCTGCACAGTACCCTCCATCATCCACGGTTTTGTTGCATTAGTCAAGAAAAATTCCACCTTTGAACGTACCCGTAATTGACGCCGATCCGTCTTCCAATTAGTGTATTCATCATGGCAAGTATCAAGCCCATGGGCTCCAGATGAACGATCCCCTGCCGATCCGTGACATCCCGATTGACCTTTGCCGGGAGCTGAAGGTCTTCTTCACGGACATCGACGATACGATTACCTCGAGCGGCCTTTTGACCGTCGACTCCTTCACCGCGCTCTGGCAGCTTCACGAAGAGGGGATCGAAGTGGTGACGGTTACCGGAAGACCGGCGGGCTGGTGCGACCACATTGCCCGCATGTGGCCGGTGACAGCGGTGATCGGGGAGAACGGCGCCTTCTACTACAGCTACTATCGGGACGGGCGAAAGATGCGGCGGGTATCGCTCATCGGGGAAAAGGAGCGCAGGAAGGGGAAAGAAAAGCTTGAACGGGTACGGCAGCGGGTGTTGAAGGAGGTGCCGGCCAGCCGCATTGCAGCGGATCAGCCCTTTCGCATCACCGATCTGGCCATCGATTTCTGCGAGGATGTGGTTCCCCCTTTGAGCTCCGAGGATGTCGAGACGATCTGCTCGATCATGGAAGAGGAAGGAGCCACCTACAAGATCTCAAGCATCCACATCAACTGCTGGTACGGAAGCTTCAGCAAAGTAACCGGGGTCAGGCGTTTTCTCGCCGACCGGGGACAGGATCTATCCAGCAACGAAGTTCAAGACAGCATCGTTTTTGCCGGGGATTCACCGAACGATGAACCAATGTTTGCCGCCCTCCGCCACTCGATAGCCGTAGCCAATATCCGATCTTTCCTGAACGGACTGCACCACTTCCCTACGTATATCACAGAAAAAGAATCCGCAGAGGGCTTCAGCGAGGCGGTGCGGACGATCTTGCAGAAAAGACGCAGTTGACGGAAGCCCGCTCCCGTCCTCATTCCTCCCAATGGGTAGGATCCAAATCCATCACCTGGGCGATCGGCTGAAATCCCAGTTCCCTGAAGAAGCCGGCCAGCTGCAAGCCCTTGCCGCTGAGATCGCTGCGAATCCGGTGGTAACCCCGGTCTCGAGCCTCTGCTATGATTCGCTTCAGAAGCATGGTACCGAGCCCCATCCCCTGATAGCGATGAACCACGGCGAGCTGATACACCTGCAGGATGCGACCCGGGACAAGGGCGTCCGCACTCTCCACAGCCCAGACGAATCCGGCAAAATCGTGTTCTGCAGTTTCGGCGACCAAAAGAAGGCTGTCATTTGCCAATAGATCTGGAAGACTCGCCCGGGTTTCTCTCCAAAAATCGGCAACATGTCGGGCATCTGCGTCGGGGAACCTGGTAGTGAAGGCTGCCTCGTCCAATTCGCACACTGCATCCAGGTGTCGCTCCTGGCCGGGAAGAATCGCGAAATCACTTCCCAGGAGGTCCTCCAGGCCGTCGATCTCCTCAGGCTCCTCCTCCAGTCGCTCCAGGCCGTCCAACTCCCGTTGGTCGTTGTACCACTGACGGACCACCCGCCGCAGCTCCCGTTCTTTGAAGGCAAACCATACATGTTCGGCCCCGCGGCGCGTTTTCAGGATATCCTTGAACTTCCGAAACACGCCTTGACCGGATGCCAGGGCATCCTTGAGCTGATCCCGTAGCAGAGGATTCCGCAGCCTGGCCACGAACTTTTCCATTAGAAGAAATCCGTGAACGGGCTGCCATTCCGGAATGGGAACGAAGGGATCTTCTATCCCCTGCTGCGGCTCATCCTCCTCCTCAATCTCGTCCTCCGGCACCAATTCACCGCTGTGGTGATGGATGTAGTAGCTGTGCTGCTGATCCTCCATGGCGAAGATGATCTGTTCGATCAGTTCATTGTCGAGTGTAAAATCCATGCCGCTTACCCGGTAGAGAGGAAATCGTCAACGGCCCGACCGACCTTGCCGCTCCTGCGTTCCTTGATCTCCACTTTTCCCTCACCTAAATGCTTGGCTGCCACCACGATCCGAAGGG
>Ga0307380_10010993_pt1 | contig 11356 bp, 12 predicted proteins | sample UN3MG_FD_202239 | JGI IMG/M metagenome (GOLD analysis project Ga0307380, IMG submission 202239) | Soil microbial communities from Risofladan, Vaasa, Finland - UN-3 | ecosystem: Environmental > Terrestrial > Soil > Coastal area > Acid sulfate soil | place: Finland: Risofladan, Vaasa | collected... | reverse complement strand
CGGCCACCGCCGGGTTGTCGGCGATGCTCGCGTTGTTCACGTAGATGTAGAGCGGCCGCGAGATCGGGTACGAGTTGTCGGCGATGGTCTCGGCCGTCGGCAGGATGCACTCGCCGCCAGGTTCCTCGCTCACCGCCAGCTCCTTGACCGAATCGCCTGCTTCCTCGGCGAAGGCGAAGCCGACGTAGCCGAATGCTCCTTCACTGCCCTCGATGCCCTGGATGATGATGTTGTCATCGGCCTGGCCGGGATAGTTGCGGATCGGCGGATCGGTCTCCTCGACGTCGCCCGCTTCCAGGCGGGTGTCGTAGATGCCCTCGAGGGTGATCTCGATGAACGATCCGAACGTGCCCGATTCGGCGCCGGGGGCGCTGATGTCGAGGCTCAGGTCGGGGAACTCGGTGTCACTGCCCAGCTCGGCGGCGAGGGTCGAAGCGTCGGACCAGTTGTTCACGTCGCTCGACTCGGGGCCGATGATCGCGTACAGGTCACTGAAGTTGACGCACTCGAGCGGGTTGTCCGGGTTGGCCATCACGGTGATCCCGTCCTGGGCGATCAGCAGCTCGGTGAAGTCGATGCCGTTGTCCTCGCACGTCTGGACCTCCTCGTCCTTGATGGCACGGGAGGCGTTGGAGATGTCGGTCTGGCCCTCGCAGAAGAGCGCGAAGCCGTCACCGGTTCCGGGGCCGTCGACGTTCACGAAGATGTCGCTGTTCTCGTCCTCGAGCAACTCGGCCACCCGGGTCGAGATCGGCTCGACGGTCGACGAGCCCGAGATCTCGATCGAGCCCGATGCACCTCCACCATCGCTCGGGGTGTCGCCAGCCGTGCTGGTGTCACTTCCGGAGTCGCTGCCGCAGGCCGCAGCGAGCAGCGTCAGGGACATCAGGATCCCGATCATTGCGATCGGCCGTTTCTTGTTGAACACGAGTGCGTCTCCTAGGGAGGTGTTGGGAACATTGCTTCCGCGGCAACGTAAGTCAGAGGAGTTGACCCCAAACACCCGGACTGTGAACAGGAGGTGAACACGGACACAACGTTTGGCTTCTCGGAGAGAGGTCACCGAATCCCGGGGGGCGGCTCACAGCCCGATCCGCGCGATACGTCAGGTCGCCGACGCCACGCGTGCTCGAGCGAGCTCCTGGAGGCGGAGGTGGGTGTCGACCGATCCGCGCACCTCGACGTGATGCCAGACCCCGTCGCCGTCGAGCTCCCAAGCGAGGGTGTCGTCGGAAAGGTTCACCTCGAGCACCTCGGCGAGACGTCGTTGCAGCAGCGGTTCCTCGACCGGCACCAGCGCTTCCACTCGCCCATCGAGGTTGCGCTGCATGAGATCAGCCGAACCGATCAGGTAGACGGGCGAACCCTCACCTTCGCCGTTGGCGAAGTGGTAGATGCGCGAGTGCTCGAGGTAGCGCCCGACGATCGAGCGCACCCGGATGTGGTCGGACAGGCCGGGAACCCCCGGGCGCAGGCAGCAGATACCTCGCACGATCAGGTCGATGCTCACTCCGGCAGAGGACGCTGCGTACAACGCGTCGATCATCTTCGGGTCGACGAGGCTGTTCATCTTCATCACGATCCGTCCGTCTGGCCCGAGGTCGCGCTCGGTGGCGATGAGGGCCAAGAGCCGGTTCCGCATGTGCATCGGGGCGACCACCAGCTTGCGGTACTCGTTCTCGCGTGAGTAGCCGGTGAGGTGGTTGAACAGGTGGGTCAGGTCCTCGCCGATGTCGTCGTCGGCGGTCAGCAACCCGAGGTCCTCGTAGATCTTCGCCGTCTTGTCGTTGTAGTTGCCGGTCCCGACGTGGCAGTACCGCTTGAGGCCGTCGGGCTCGTTGCGAACCACCAGCGCCGTCTTGGTGTGGGTCTTCAAACCGACGAGCCCGTACACCACGTGGACGCCCGATTCCTCGAGCGCTCGTGCCCACTCGATGTTCGCCGCCTCGTCGAAACGAGCCTTCAGCTCGACGAGCACGGCAACCTGCTTCCCGCGCTCCGAGGCGCGGATGAGCGCCTGCACGATGGGGCTGTCGCCAGAGGTGCGGTAGAGGGTCATCTTGATCGCCTGGACCATCGGATCGACCGACGCCTGGCGGATGAACTCGTCGACGGTTGCCGAGAACGAGATGTACGGATGATGCAGCAGGATGTCCTTCTCGCTGATCTCCTCGAACATGTCCACGGGCTCGTCGGCGTCGTGCACGAGGCTCGCGGCGTTGAGGCCCGTCCACGACGGGTCCTTCAGGTCAGGCCGGTCGAGGCCGGCGATCCCCCAGAGGCCGCTGAGATCGAGGGGGCCGACGAAGCGATAGACGTCCTCGTCGGCGACGTCGAGCTCTCGCTTGAGCAGCGCGAGGATCGGATCGGACATCTCCGCATCGACCTCCAGCCGGACGGCCTTGCCGAACCGCCGACGACGGAGTTCGATCTCGACCGCGGCCAGGAGATCTTCGGCCTCCTCCTCCTCGAGCGTGAGGTCGGCATTGCGGGTCACACGGAACGAAGACGCCTCGAGCACTTCCATGCCACCGAACAGTCGATCGAGGTGGGCCGCGATGACCTGTTCGAGCGGCACGAAGCGCTCGCCGTCGGGAAGCACCACGAACCGGCTGAGGAGGCTCGGCACCTTGACCCGCGCGAATCGATGCATCCCGGTCTTGGGGTCGCGGAGATCGACGGCCAGGTTGAGCGACAGGTCCGAGATGTAGGGGAACGGGTGGCCCGGATCGACCGCCAACGGCGTGAGCACCGGGTAGATCCGCTCGTCGAAGGTCTCGACGAGATGCTTGCGGTCGTCCAGGTCGAGCTCGTCCCACGAAGAGAAGCGGATCCCGCAGTCTGCGAGTTCGGGCACGACCTGGTCGAGGAAGATGTGCTCGTGCCGCTTGGTCAGGTCGGTGGCGCGCACGTGGATCCCCGACAGTTGCTCGCCTGGAGTCCGGCCGTCGGCCGTCTCGGAGGTGATGCCGGCGGCGACCTGATCGAGCAGCCCGGCGACCCGGACCTGGAAGTACTCGTCGAGGTTCTGGGCGAAGATGGCGAGGAACTTGCTGCGCTCGAGCAAGGGAACGGTCGGGTCGGCGGCCAAGGCCAGCACCCGCGCGTTGAAGTCGAGCCAGGAGAGTTCCCGGTTGAGCAGACGGTCCGGGTCCGTCATCGACGGCGGAGGCATGGCGTCTGTCACGGGTCTGATCGTAACGGCCGGTCTCGGGACCGCTTCACCGTCCGGTTTCGTGAGCGGGGCAGCAGCCGGTCGCGGGGCGGGGTCGGCGACTTGCGCCGCGACCCGCGGACCGAACCACGTGCGCAGACGATCGATCAGCCAGCTCGTGTGGGGACTTCCTGGTCTTCGGGGTAGCCGAGATCCCACTGGAGCAGGATGTTCTCGCGCTCGGCATCGCGGTTGACTCGCTCGCGATTGCGACGGAACTGTGGATCGTGGGCCGGGAGCAAGACGAGACGGGCCATGACCCGCGAGCGAAAGTCCTCGATGATGCGGCTGTCGCCGAAGTCGGACTGGATCTCCCAGTGCGGTGACACCGGACCCACGTAGACGATGCGAGCGTGGGCGCGGGGTGGCTCGGTCGGGGCTTCGGGAGCGACGTCAGACATGAGCGATCAAACTATCAGCAGCAGCCGCCGGGTCGGTCAGCCGCCACGACGGCCGAGAGTGACACGCAGGGTCAGTGGGACGCCGAACCGCTCGATGTCGATCTCGATCACGTCACCGGGTACGTGGGCGCGGACGATGCCCTCGACGTCGGCCCAGGAGACCACTGCCTCGCCGTCGATCGCGACGATGACATCGGCCAGCGCCAAGCCGGCGTCGGCGGCGGCGCCCCCGTCGGTCACGTCGGTGACGAACCCGCCCTCGGAGACCCCGACGTCGAAGCTGGCACGGGACTCGTCGTTCAATTCGGCGACGCTCGAACCGAACGCATCGAGCACGGCGTCGTCGGCGCTGATCTCACCGACGCCGGCCTTGATCTCTTCGATCACCGGCTTCGCGCTGTCGATCGCGATCGCGAAACTGACGTTGTCGACCAGGAATCCGGCGGTGTTGATCCCGATCACCTGGCCGGCGCTGTTCACGAGGGGACCACCGGAGTTCCCGGGGTTGATGGCGGCATCGGTCTGGATCAGGCCGGTGAGCGTCTCACCGAACTCATCGACGGCAAGGATGCGATCCTTCGCCGACACGATGCCCTTGGTCACGGTCGGCTCACCGCCCAGATTGAGTGCGTTGCCGATGGCGACGACATCATCACCGACCCGTAGGTCGCTCGAGGAGCCGAGCTCGGCAGGCACCAGACCGCTGACGTCCTGGGCCTGGATGAGCGCGAGGTCCTCTGAGGGGATCGAGCCAACGATGGTCGCCGTTGCGGTCGTCCCGTCGCTGAAGCGGACCTCGATCGACTGAAGGTCGGCGATCACGTGGGCGTTGGTGAGGATGAGGCCATCGGCGCTGAGGACGACTCCGGTGCCGGCGCTGCCGCCCGCCGCGTCAGAACCGAACGTGCCTTCGATGCTGACGACCGAAGGCTGCACTTTGCCGAGCACAGCCTGGATGTCGAGCGTCGCGCCCGGCAGCGGCGCCGTCGGCGTCGAGGGGTCTGCCGACGAGCTGGTCGCGGCCGCGTCGTCTCCCGACCCGTCGCCGGTGACCCACGACACGAAGCCGAAGAGCACCATCGCGATCAGCGCACCCACCAGCGCACCCACGGTGGCCGCCCGACTCGCGACGGTGGCGCGGTCGACGGGCTCGGAAGGGAGGTCGAGTGCCGGCCATCCGGCGGGGCGCTCGGGCCACTGGTCGGTCTCGACCGGCGGGACCGAGGGAATGCCATCGTCGCCGCGCGGCGTCGGATCGGGGTAGGGCTCGCTGAGCGGCCAACTGCTCTGCGGTGTGCCGAGGTCGGTCACACCTGCAGTCTCGCTCATCCCGTGCCGATCGGGACATCGCGCCGAGATTTTCGGCGAGGAAACGGGAACCAAAGCGCTGCCGCCGTCGTAGAAACAACAACGATGGAGGTTTCTTGAACATGGATGCGGAATGGATGAACGAGGGCAACTGCCGGTACCACCCACCGGCGACCTTCTTCCCGAGCGACGGCGTCGGCGTGCAGGTCGCCGCGGCGATCTGCAGCGACTGCCCGGTGAAGGAGTCGTGCCTCGAACACGCGCTCGAGCACCGCATCGATCACGGTGTCTGGGGCGGTGCATCGGAGCGCCAGCGACGCCGCATCTTGAAGGCCCGCAAGAACGCGACTCCGGCGACCAACGTCGCCTGAGAGCTGCTTCGCAGCCGGCCGCGTTCGGCGATCAGTTCACCCGAAGTCGAACGCTCCCAGGACAGACTGCGCCGCATCGTGCGCCCGGTCCCACCAGCGTGGTGACGGGGTGTCATCGACTTCGACCGCCAGTTGCTGCTGAGCGGACGCGTCACCCACGAACACCAGGACCACCCCATCGGCATCGAGCACGGTGCTCGACGCATCGGCGGCCTGCCAGCCATCTCGGCCGCCGAGGCGCAGGCGCTTTCCGTCGACGGGGAGGGTGTCCCAGTCGACCTCGCCGCGCTGCTGGAACACCGAGACGATGCGCTGCCCTCGGCGATAGACCGCATGCACCACGTCGTCTTGTCGGCTCACCGACACGAGGTCGAAGCCGATGACCTCGTTGTCGACGTACACCTGTCCGAACGAGGTGCTGCTGCCGAGGGTGGGTGCGTCGGGCGCGGTCACCGCGGTGGTCGAGTGATCGACCGCCATCTCACCGAGGCGGGGCTCGATGGCGGGGTCGGGCAGCAGATCGGCGGAGAGCAGGAAGACCGCGGCGATGACCGCTGCGCCGAAGGCGCCCAGCACCCCACGGACGAGGATGCGGTGGCGGCGCCTGACGATCTGTTCGATGAGATCGTTCGGGGGGTCGAGCTCGGGAAGTGCGAGCAGTGCCGCCCTCGACCGTCCGATGAGCTCGTACTCGTTGCGACATGCGTCGCACTCGACGAGGTGACGCTGCACGGCGGCCTCGGCGGCCGGCTCGAGCTCGCCGTCGGTCAGTGCGCTCAGCAGTTCGCCGGCGTGCTGAGCCTCGAAGGAGCCGTCGGTCATGTCAACGACGTCCTGAGGCTGCTGCGCGCTCGATGGATGCGGCTCCGGACCGTGCCGATCGGCACATCGAGGGCCTCGGAGATCTCTTCATAGGTCATGCCGATCAGGTCGCACATGACCATCGGGGTCCGGAACTCCTCCTTCAAGGCTGCCAATGCATCGGTGATGTCGCCGGACAACGTCGCCGCCGCGAGCGCGTCGTCAGCTGACGGCGCAGGCGGCAGGACCAGATCGGGTTCGTCGGGCAAGGCCTCCGATGGTCGACGCTTCTTGCGACGGACGTCATCGAGAAACGCATTCGTGGTGATCCGACCCAGCCATCCGTGCAAGGAACCAGGTTCGTAGGTCGCGAGGCCTCGCTGCACCCTGACCAACACCTCCTGCACCAGATCTTGCGCGTCGTCGGGATTCCCGGTGAGCCGGTAGGCCACCGTGTAGATGAATCGCCCATGATCGCGGGCGATCTCCTCCCAGGTCGGAGCCTGGTCGGAACCATCGGATCCACGAAGGAAACGCCGGCGGCGCCGTTCAGGCACCGTCGACACCGCGGATCAGACCGTCGCTATGCCAACGACCCTGCGGGGCCGATGGTTCCCGATGCACCGTGCCCTCAGCCGGGCCGTTGATCAGGCGTCGTCAGCGGGCGTCTTCTCGTCGGTTTCACCCTCGGTGATGCCCTTCTTGAACTCGCTCTGAGCCTGACCCAGCGAACGAGCGAGCTTCGGCAGCTTGGCGCCGCCGAAGAGAACGAGGATGACGACCAGAATGATGAGTAGCTCACCGGTGCCGAGGCCTGCCATGCCCGAACCCTACCCCTTCGGTGAGGCGCCGAACACTGCGCCGATGGATTCTGAGAGGCTCGGGTCGTGCTCGAGTGCGTGATCAACATCTCTGAGGGTCGCGATCTGGCGACCGTCGACCAGATCGCGAGCGCGGCCGGCGACCACCTGCTCGACGTGCATTCGGACCCCGACCACCACCGATCCGTGCTCACCGTCATCGGCGCGCCTGCGGCTCGTGCCGTCACCGAGGCGGCCGTCGGACTCCTCGATCTGGCCACGCACCAGGGAAGCCACCCTCGCCTCGGCGTCGTCGACGTGGTGCCCTTCGTGGCCTTGACCGGGGCCCCGGCCGAGGCGGTCGAGGCCCGGAACGCATTCGCCGCCTGGGCGGGCCGCGACCTCGCCCTCCCCTGCTTCCGCTACGGGCCCGAGCGCACCCTGCCCCAGGTCCGGCGCGGCGCGTTCGCCGCGATAGCACCTGACACCGGCCCACCCGAGCCGCATCCGACAGCCGGAGCCTGTTGCGTCGGTGCGCGAGGTGTCATGGTCGCCTACAACCTTTGGCTGGCCGACGCGGACCGACACATGGCCACCGAACTCGTGCGCTCGATTCGCAGCGCGTCGGTGCGAGCGCTCGCGATCGGTGTGGGCACGACGGTCCAGGTCTCGACGAACCTCATCGCTCCGGACGTGACGGGCCCGGCCGACGTCTACGACGCTGTTGCCGCACGCGCCGACATCGCACGGGCCGAACTCGTGGGGCTGGCGCCCGCGTCGGTGTTGGCCCGCATCCCCGAGCGCCGCTGGGCCGAACTCGACCTCGCGGCGGACCGCACCATCGAGGCACGGCTCGACGCTCGCGCCATCAAAAGCTGATCACTGCCCTCAGGCAGTGCAGTCGCTGCCCTCAGGCAGTCGCAGTCGTCGTGCTGGCCGGCGCACGGCGTGCGATCGCCCGCTCACGACGCAGTCGACGCCGTTCGCGCTCGGACATCCCGCCCCAGATCCCGAACTTCTCGGAATTCTCGAGAGCGAACTCGAGGCAGTCAGCCCGGACCACGCAGCCACGGCACACGGCCTTGGCCTCGCGGGTGGACGCCCCACGCTCGGGGAAGAACAGATCCGGATCAACGCCAAGGCAGTTCGCGTACTCCTGCCAGGCCTGGGTTTCAGCTTCGACGGGAATGTGCAACTTGGCCTCCTCCCGGTCGTGGGGCGATACATCGTGGTCGCGCCCTCGAACACCTCTCGGTCCCCCGTTGGCACTTCCACAGATGTAATTACAGTGATGTGATGATGGCCCGAAACGAACCGCAATGCAAGTGGAAGCTTGATATTCCGGGCGTCGCGTCGTAGGCGACACACAGGCCAGGGATCAGGCGCCGGGCTTGAAGATCATGAGGTAGAGCATCACGATCAGCAGCAAGGTCGAGATCTGGCCGCCGATCTGGACGGTCCGCTCCTTGGAGAAGTCGCCCTGTCCGGCGGCTTTCTCGCCCGGGATGATCATGCCGGCGACGATCCCCATGATGGCGATCCAGACGACGAAGGAACCCGAGACCCAGGCATCGGAGAACTCGATGACGTCGTCGCTCATGATGATCAGCACGATGCCCAACAGGCCGGCGATGGTGATCGCCGGCAGATAGATCCGGTGACCGTTGGCCGCCGCCCGCCGCAGGAATGCCATGCGGGCGTCGGGGGTCTCCTGCAGCTGCGCATCGATGAACGGGTGCACGGCCGCCGGTGCGAACCCGACGATGACCGCGAGGATGTGGAGCAACAGCACGATGTTGTAGGCGTCGTCTCGGACCGCAGCGAGGATCATGGGACGCGACGCTACTCCTGTCAGGCTCAGCGGTGATGCAACTCGAGGTCTGGCACGGGGACATCACGACGATCGAGGTCGACGCCATCGTGAACGCGGCGAACACCTCGCTGCTCGGAGGCGGTGGCGTCGACGGCGCCATCCACGACGCTGCCGGACCCGGCCTGCTGGCCGAGTGCCGCGCCCTGGGCGGCTGCGAGACCGGCGATGCCAAGGCGACCGGTGGGCATCGGTTGGCCGCACGGTGGGTGATCCACACCGTCGGGCCGGTCTGGCGCGGGGGCGGGAACGACGAGGCCGACCTCCTCATGTCGTGCTACCGGCGATGCCTCGAGGTCGCCGAAGTGAACGGGGCGGCCTCGATCGCCTTCCCAGCCATCTCGACCGGGGTGTTCGGCTACCCGCCGGACGAGGCAGCCGACATCGCGGTGACCACGGTGCGTTCGACGCCGAGCAACGTGCGCCGAGCGGTGTTCGTCGCCTACGACGACGCAACCCTCAGGCGCTACCGCGACCACCTCGGAATCTGAGCACGGCGGCGGTCATCCGGCGCGGCGGGACCTCGAGAGCTTGCGCTTCTGTTCGACGAAGTCGACGAGGACGAAGTCGCCGAGGTTGTCGGGGGTGGTGAAGAAGGCCCTGCCGCCGTTCATCTTCGACATGCGTTCGACGAAGCTCTGGAGGCCCCGATCGGCATCGAGCATGAACGTGTTGATGCGAATGCCGTCCTTGGTGCATCGCTGCACTTCCTTCAGCGTGGCCTCGATGGTCGCCGGCACGGGCGGATAGTTGAAGTACGGGTAGTCCATGCCCTGCTCGAAGTGCGCCGTCGGCTCACCGTCGGTGATCATGATGATCTGCTTCGTGCCCGACTCGCGGGCCAGCATCTGGCGACTGAGCATCAATGCATGCTGCATGTTGGTGCCGTACTCGTAATCCCAGCTCACCTCGGGCAGGTCGGCGGCGGTGATCTCGCGCGCCACGGCGCCGAATCCGACGAGGCCCATGTAGTCGCGGGGAAACTGTCCGGAGATGAGGCTGTGAAGCGCCATGGCGACCTTCTTCGCCGGAAGGAAGTTGCCTCGCATCGGCATCGACAGGGACAGGTCGAGCATCAGCACCGTCGAGCTGCGTACCAGGTGCTCGGTCTGCTCGATCTCGAAGTCCTCGGGCGAGAGCGTGACCGGCGTTCCGCCACCGTGGCGGCGCACCGCATTCCGGACGGTGCGCTCGATGTGGAGGTTGAACGGGTCGCCGTACTCGTAGGGCTTGGTCTGGTAGCTGCGCTCGTGGCCGGTGCCGCGTTGCTCGAGCTCGTGCTTGCCGACCTTGTCGCGTGTCAGCTTCTTGAACAGCTCGGCGAGCGCGTTCTGGCCGATCTTGCGGAGGCCCTTCGGCGTCAGTTCGAGGCGGCCCTCCTTGTTGTTGATGAGGCCCGCCTCCTCGAGCATCTTGGCCATCTCGGACAGGCGCTCGAGGCTTCGGGCGGCGTCGTCGCCCAGCAGGTCGCGAGCCTTGTCGATGTCGACCTCGCTCAACGCGCCCGGTGAGGCCGCATTGCCGAGCAGGTTCTCGAGCTGGTCGAGATCGCCGAGCTCGTTCATCATCTGGGCAGCTTCGGCGAGACCCATCGGATCCTGGCCCGAGAAGTCGTAGCGCTGATCCCAGCCCATCTGCGGAAACAGGTCCTGGAGGTGCGACCCGAGCTGGTCCATCTGGAAGGCGAGGTCCATGTCCTCCATCAGCTGCTCGGAGAGTCCCTGGAGCTGTGCACGCTGCTCGGGGGTCATCGAGTTGAGCATCGCCTGCATGGCAGCCATGCGTTGCGCCATCAGCTCGAGCAACTCGTCGAGCGTCTCGGGATTCTCGGGGAAGAAGTCGCCGTGCTTCTCCATGAAGCCGTCGAAGTCGGGTTCGTTGCCGGCATCGCGATCGGCCAGCATCTGGTTGAGGTCGGCGAGCATGTCCTTCATCGCCTGCATGTCCTCGGGACTGACGTTCGACATCGCGCCGGCCATCTGATCGAAGTAGCTCTGCGCGAGCTGCTGCTTCAGCTGGTCCATCAACTCCGCGAACTTCTCGGCAGCTTCGGCTGACTCGAACTCGTAGTTGTCGAGGGTGCGCACCTGACCCGCGAGGTCGGGCGGCATCATGTCGAGTTCCATCGCCTTGGTCGTTGCGGTGGTTTCGGCCATCTCCTGACGCCGACCGTCACCGGTCTCGCGGGCCTTCTCGAGCATGTCGTCGAGCGCCGACCGCTCCATTTCGACCACGTCTTTCAAGGCATCGGCGATCTCGTCGTACACCCCGCCGAGGTCGTGCTGCTGCAACCGCTCCTGTCGTTGCTGACGCAGCTTCTCCATCAGCTCGCGAATGCCTTGCATCCGCTCGCCGTTGCGATCGTCGAAACCCTCCTGCATCAAGCGGCGCAGGGCTGCGTTCAAGTCGCCGTGATAGAGCAGGTCGTCGGTCAATTCCTCGAAGATCGAGTCGGCGTCGTAGTCGAACCCGATCTGGGTTCCGTCCCAACGCGAGTACCGGAAGCGAGATGTCATGGTTCGCGTTCCCCAGCGAGACAGGCCGCCACTGGACGGGCTCGTCGACCCTCGCCGACCCTGCAACCCCAGGAC
>Ga0307380_10010992_pt1 | contig 11357 bp, 15 predicted proteins | sample UN3MG_FD_202239 | JGI IMG/M metagenome (GOLD analysis project Ga0307380, IMG submission 202239) | Soil microbial communities from Risofladan, Vaasa, Finland - UN-3 | ecosystem: Environmental > Terrestrial > Soil > Coastal area > Acid sulfate soil | place: Finland: Risofladan, Vaasa | collected... | reverse complement strand
CAACAAAAGAAGAAAGTGACAATATCTCTGAGATTGTCGGCCATTTACAGGAGGATGCTCTTGAATGGATGGATTTTACTGTTGATAATATTAATGAGGATAGTTTTGTCATCGCAACTTCTCTGAAATTTAGTTTGCAGCTTGTCGCTAGTGTTCTTTCAGAACGGTATTCATCGTATGAGGATTTAGACACGGAATTAGGTTTAATGCTACCAGCAGTTCGAGTGGATGAGTTTGATGTAAAGGTCTATCCCCTTCTTATTTTGATTCGGAAAAATTTGATTCTTACGATTCATCCCAAAGGGGTCGTTCGATTACAAAAGATTTATCGATACGCGGATATTTTCATGAAGAAAATCCGCCAAGATCTCCCTTGGAACGATAAACTGACGATTCTGTTGACTCGAATCATCGATGAGAACAACCAGAAGAATTTCAATGGTTTACGGATGATTGAAGAAGAAGGTGATGAACTTGGGAAATTTATGGTGGAACCAAAGACATCACGAACAGAAATCGGTAACGACATCTATAAAATGAAGCATGCGTTGATTACCTATCTTAATACGCTGTGGGCTTCATGGGATGTGATTAACTCGCTACGATATGGGGACGCAGAGACGATAACCGATAATCAGAAACTCTTGCAGCGTATCGGAATTTTAGGAGACGACATCAACAGACAAATTGCGCTAAGCGAACATATGAGTGAGGTTCTTGCTTCTGGATTGGAAGTGTTACAAACTATCTATAATAATCAATTGCAAATGTTGAACAATCGATTAGCATTTATTGCCACATGGCTTGCTGTCCTTGCAACAGCCGGGTTAGTGCCAAATACGTTAGCAACAATTTTTGGTATCGGTAAAATAAACGACATTATTGATTTGCCTTGGATCATTGCCATATTAATTATATCAACTATTGGTTGCACATATTTGATATATATTCTTTTCAAGAAAAAAGAATGGTTACCTCCAAAAGCTGAATGTTAACAAACCATATGAGAATGGTATTTAAGCCGTCAAAAAATCTTTGGTATCATTCTCCATGGTACTTTATTCATATATTCTTTATATGGTTCTCCGTACTGTCTTACTAATACTTTTTCTTCATCGATTATACTCCAAATCATGATAGGGATTGCGATTAGAGCGATAATGAACGCAACTACTGAATAAAAAAACAATGCAAGACCAAATGCGACGATAATAAGAGACGTATAATGAGGGTGTCTGATGTATTGAAAAATCCCATCGGTGACGAGTTGTCCTTTGTACGTTTTATGCCAAAAGATCTCCCATTTAAAATATACGTACGCGCCAAGAAGAAAAATGACGCATCCGAGAATAACAGTTCCAAGTTGTGGTAAGGGGATTTCCCATACACCATAAAATGCAGTGAGTGGTCCAATTAAGATAATGAGAAGCAATGGTGCGTAGTGTACGATGAAGAGGGCCCGAAGTTCTTTTGGTGGTTTGTAATGGAACATAGTTCTTAGATTATTTGCATGCCGCCTTTGCCTATTTCCATGTTCTGTGGCCTGAGTGTATGTTTGGTGCTACGCATTTTCATAACGGTAAGTTTGCGTCGATCCATTGTGGGGTCAAGGCTTAGGATGATGACACCATCTGCGAGGAATTCTGAGATGCCATCACGTGAGTAATTCGTAGAACCGGATGGTAATTCTGAGGTAACTACCGCGGTGCATCTTGCTGTTTCCAATGCGTTCATGATGTAATGGAGATGTAATCGTCGAACCGGGAAGTTCCCTGAGGAGATCTCGTCATGATCTATATTGTCGACCTCGCCGGTAAATTCAGGATTGTTGAGATAGATAGGCATTTCAGATAAGGGGGTGATGGAGTCGAGAACAACACGGTCATAGTTTCCAGAGAGAATTTCGTTAATCATACTTTCATAGATGAGTTTTTTATTAATGTTTAGAAACAAGAATTTAATCTGCCCACTTTGGATTGCTGAATCAAAATGAATGCCGAGTTCAGCAGCTTGGAGGCGGAGTCCTTCTATTTTTTTATCGAGTGTTAAGTAGAGGCATTTTTTTCCTTCCTCAACACCTTTGGCAAGGAATTGGTAACAAAAGATAGATTTTCCACTTCCTGGTGGACCTGAAACCAGAGTAATGCTTTCTTTAGGCAGACCGCCTGATAGTAATTCATCAAGTCCATTAATGCCAGTTTTAACTCGTTCTATTTTTCCCACTGTCGTTTTATTATCCGTTTGGATGAGTGCCATGATCCACCCTCAGGACTGTATAAGGGTGCGTATATAATTATTTTGTCATCCCGTTGTGTATTTTGCATGTGGATTATTGGCATGGTTTTTTCGTAGTATATTAATATTTATGAAAATATTTATATATTTATAAAGTAAAATATATCATATAGCTGAATGAGAATGAATGACATGACTACCAAGGGCATTAAAATCTGGATATGGGCACAAAACAACAGAATACTCAAAGCCATATCAAACAAGGAAACAGGCACCATTTCTATTTATGACGAATACGATAACATTATCCTACGACGAACAGGACTTACAAAACAACAAGTCAAGACCATTGAACTAATTTTTGCAACCTATGCCCTTAAAAAAGTCGGTGACCGGAAAGAACCATTCACCTATTTATAAACAGGCAACAATACCTGTCGTTCCGGGTACACATTTATCCCCTGACTGGAGATATCCATAGAAAATACTTTCTTCTGATGATTTGAGTATCGCATCTTTAAAACTTCAATAGCATTCTCCCGTCGATCACCACGCTGAATGTTATATAAAACAAGAATCCCATCAGCCAAGAACTCCTCAATTCCCGTATCACTAAAACGCGTTGGCATTGGTTCAGTCTCTGTAATCAGAAACGATGTCGCACCGGTTTCTTCAAAGAAATTGAACAATTGCTGGAGATACACCCTGTAATTTTTCTCTTTACTAATGGACGCGGAGATAATAGCGGTCAACGAATCAACCACGATTACCTCAGGATTAAAATCCTTTGGGATAATCAATGGTTTAATCTTATACGATAGCTCTGTCGCAGACCCAGACCCACTTACCGACCCAAATTTCATCCGTAAAATGTCGAGTGGATTAACCTTCTGGATAAGCAAATGTCCAGAGTCAACATATTTTTTAGCATCCCAGCCAAACGCGTACATACTTCGCTCTATTTTTTCAATACTTTCCTCAAAACTTACATACATACAATGCTTTTCTTGAGATACTAGATTATAACAAATCTGTCGACAAAACGTACTCTTCCCCGTCCCCGTCCCACCTGCAACTAACACTGAGTTTTTTTTTGGGATACCCCCTTCTGCGAACAACTCATCAAACCCAGGAATGTGGGTTTTCATTATATGTGCTTCTTCTGTTTTCGTATCAGTCTTGATATCAGCCATAGGAAAATCGCTCTCGTTTTAACTCTTTAATAAGAGATTCTTAAAACTCCATATTCTGTTAAAGAACCCATCCTTGTCCTATCTGAACATAGATGTCGATGACATTAAGCTGAAGCATAATTTCTTTATTACCTGGTTTGATCGTGATATAACCTTGTGCAGGATGCATTATAATATTTATATTTCCATTCATTGCATAAATACCAAGAAGATTATGCAGCGATTCATTCCAAGCATTCAAATGCGCGGTGTAAATACTAATATTTCCTCCCATTGGAATATGATCATAATAAATTCTGTTGCTTGAATAATTTGTTCGGATGAAGCAGTTACCCTCTCCGTTTGTTATGTTTTTCCCAGGAATTGCCATAAAATGAGGAAGATCAAGATGAATTGTTATGTTGTTTGTGTTGTTTACTGAGGAAATCGATGGATCAGCTCTCATCACTGGTAATCCTTCTAATTGTTGTAAAATCAATCCCCCGCCCTCAAGAATATATTTCTGATCAACAAAATATGAATTATCTGCTGCGTATTGGATGGATGTCAGTGGAACTATTCCAGATTCATAAGGAGGTACCAATGGTGGATTAAGAGTAATTTTAAACGCAGGATCTTCTTGAACACTTACTTCACCAAAGGCCTTTACAGTAATAAAATAGGGTAAATCTCTACCCCCTAAGGTTAGCATTGAAGAAATCGGCGCAGATGATTTGGTTATCCCTTGTAAATCAATCATGGATTTAAGTGTAGAAAATTGATTCGATACCAAATCCATATGTTCTGCTTCTCTCTGTTCCATAACCTCTGGGATATAAATCAATTGAATCAATGATATGACAATTGAAACAAGGGCAACCATAAGTAATGCTTCTATGACCCCTGCAACAGCCTGATTCTGCATCCCAATCTTTCTTTTCTTCATCTCTCCAACCACGTCCATATATTATCTCTATCACTTATATTTTTTCGTTTGTTTTTTCACTGGTTTCCCTGTAATAGATTTACTATTTTCCTACCGTTGCTTTATTTTTAATATAAAACCAATAACTATCCCTACCGCTAAAAGAAAGACAACGATGATGAGAACAGAGAAGGGAATTTCAACATTTAAGATAGAGACACCTTCAGCATTGTTTGCTTGTGATGTTGATTGAGTTATGATCGCTGAAGTTGAGGCTGTTGTACTCTCACCTTCCTCATCGACAACCGTAAGGGTCACCGTATAGGTTCCTGGGGTTGAATACATATGGGTTGGTAAAAGACCGGTTCCTGATAGGTTATCACCAAAGTTCCAATACCCGACAATCGTTCCTTCCTCATCATAACTCAGAGATCCATCAAACTTGATTGTTTCGTTCACATTTCCATGATACGGGCCACCAATGGATGCGAAAGGAGCTTGGTTATTTGGATTTCCTAACGAAAGATTTCGTTCTATTACTAAGATGGTCGTTACTTGCGATGACCATTCGGTGCTATCTTTTACCTGAAAATAGATAGTATGCGTTCCAAGAGATAAATTCATCGTAATAAATGAAGACGATGTACTAAGTACACCATCTTTAATAGAAAGCCATTTATAACCGGTAATGGCACCTTCTTTATCTGATCCATGACCACGGAAAATGATTATTTCTGCTTGTTTTGCTGGATTTGGTGTTATCTCATCAATAATTGCTGTTGGTGCATTATTTACCAACGGATTGATCGTAATACTTGCTGTTTTTTCTATCGACCAGGCTGCATCATTATCCATGACTTTAAAATAAATCATATGAGTTCCTATGGAGAGTTTTGACGTACTAAAGGACTGCTTTGTGTCTAACGTTCCATCTAAACTTGATCGCCAAAGATATCCTACAATATATCCGTCTAAATCCGATCCCTCTCCCGAGAATGTGATTGTATCATTAAAAACTGCTGAGCTCTGAGAAATCGATAAGGTAATAGCAATAGGAAGTTGATTCCCGCCACCTGATTGTCCTTGTTGTTTGAAATACCCCAAAGGAAAATCATCCCTGTTGTTTATACCAGGGATGGTATATGGTGTATCTCCGATACCGTCACTGTTATTATCATAGTTGTTATAATCATCCCAATAATTCCCCTGGTTATTTGAACTCCAAAAATTCGTTGACAAATCCTGTGCATTCTGATTGTTTCCAGAAAAATCATTCAGAGAGAACACATTACTCGATGATTGGGTAACATATACCCCATATACAGTGTTATAGGAAATCGTGTTACTTGTTATTTGATTGTTAAAGGAAAATCCGAATTGAATTCCCTTCTGATTATTTTGAATAATGTTATTTTCAATGATATTTTGTTCCGATTCTACCAAACTAATCCCTACAACTTTATTATTTATGATGGCATTATTGCGAATCGTTAATCCCTGGCAATGATCAATTGAAATACCTTCCCCTTCTTGGCTATTCAATATTCTATTATCCGAGATTACACAACCTGTCGCATATGAATAGTGAATGCAGTCATTTCCACTGCCCCCCGCGTTTCGAATAGTGAGCTTAGAGATATAAACCTGAAGGCTTGTTTCGAATGTTCCCTGAACATTTACGGTGTGGCCATTGTTACCACCATCGATAAATGTAGTATCTTTATTCTCACCTATCAGTGTCAAATCTTTATTAATTACTAGATTTTCGTTATAGGTCCCACTTGAGACGAAAATGGTATCGCCAGGATTTGAAGCCGTAATTCCTTCATGAATGGTTTTATAAGGGTAGTTTTGTGTTCCGTTCCAAGGCCCAGCAGTATTGCTATCATCAACATAGATGGTTGTTCCTATTGCTTGAGATTTTTCAATGAGAAAAAAATTTCCAATAAAGGACAGTATAAGTATAGTTATAATAAAAGCTACGTTTACTTTTCTATAGGTCATTTTCTATCCCGTTCCATCTGTTTACCTGTTGCCGAATCCCATTCTCTTAGTAATACTATATAAAAGTACGGTGATAAACTATCAGATTGTAACAATTCCCCTCTAAGGTTCATATTTCTTTGATTTTTTGCTTTTCTCTTCTGATTTTGTCGGAATGTTTATATACTCATAAATTAACTTAAAAATATAAATAATAAGGAATTTTTATGACGACTGAACATATCTGGGTTTGGCTTCAAACAAAAGGAAAAATCTTTAAGGTCATATCCAACCCAGAGCTTGGTATTATCGAAGTAATCAATGACAAAGGAGAAATATTGATACGGAAGACAAACCTCAGTAAAAGACAGGTTGAAACGGTTGAAAAAAATTTTTTACATCATATTGCAAAAAGATTAAACGGACGAGAGCCCAGAGTTTCTACTGAGAATCGAGACACATTTGATCCAATGATTACTTAAAAAAGAAAGTGTGTTTTGCATTACCCTTAATATTGATTAAAAGAAAAATATTTTCGTTGCAATTTGAACAAAAAATTAATATCCTTAATACATGTTTCATTTACGGATGCAAAAAAAGATTATGATTGTTGATGATGATCCTGATATTCTTATTACCATCAGAGAACTCTTTGAATCAGAAGGATTTGAGGTTTACACCGTTCCCTGTGGAAAAGATTGTATAGAAGAACTGGAAAATGGGTTCAAAGGTGTCATCCTTATGGATATTATGATGCCTCATATGGATGGATGGACAACCATTCGTCAAATTGTGACTAGAGGTCTCAATAAAGGAAACATTATTTCAATGATATCAGCAAAAGATGAGTGCGATTGGAAATTTGATGATCTCAAGCAATATATTAAAAATTACATTACAAAACCCTTTGATACACGACAATTATTACAAACGGTCAGAGGGTATTACTCGACACCAACCTAATTTTTTTTATTAGGTGTTTTTTAACCTTATTTTATGATTGACTATTAAGAAAATCATCAACCTGCTGATGTACATCACGAACAATATCACGTTTGACTGGAGATGGGATCTGTTGGGAGATTGGGGCGGTGATCGTAAATAGACACAATTGTCTCTGAAGTGCTCGGACATTGTTTTCAACCTGTTCTTGTGTTTTTTTCATCTGCTCTCGTAATTGCTGCATCTCTTGTTTCAATTCATTGTATGAGTGAGAAAAATCTATTGGTTGTTTTTCCTGTTTTACGAAAGTATTTTTCATCTGAGTATCTTTACTTGAAATTATATGAATGTGTTCAAAATACTGATAGAGTGCATTTCTTAAAAGTTCGCTATTGCTCATTCCTTGTTTATTGAGCTGTGTTATAATCTGTTCCTCTTTTTCAGAAAGTTTGAGTGCAATCGTTTTACTCATGCATATCCATCCCAATTCAAGGCTGTTAATACTTTCATTACATATAAATGTAGATGTTTTTTATTATTGATTTTAAACTAGAAAATCAGCTAATTTCAGAAAACGACATTTCGTTAATTACATTCGAACATTCTGAGATGCCCATCTTTTCTTTTGTTTCTGTGTTTGATTTTCTGATTGTGATCGTATCTCAAATGTGTCTAAAGGTGATTTTTTTAATTCTTCAATATAAAACATAATCTGATTGAATCTATCATCAATACGTTTTGTTGAATCTGTAACATGATTTTGATATTCTATCTGAAGTGACCGATAGGCTTCTTTCCAATATTGAATTTCTGTAGTGTATCGTGTTTTCCAATCTAACAGTTCGTTGTCAAGTTGCTGAACGTGTCTTTGAAGTTGATAAATATATTGATCTAAAAACATTGTAGGAGATTGATTGGCCTGGCTTACCTGTTGGTAAACCAATTTTTCTCGGAGAAAATCATCGTTAAGGTTTACCTTTTTATCTAATTGGTTTACCATATTATATACTTTTTCATTATCTATTTTTTACTTCTCCTTTAAATCTTGTTTTTTTAGGTTTACCTCTTTATATGCATTTTGGTCATATTTCATCTCAATTTCTTTTACATATTTCCAGAATGCTTCACGTATAATTGCACTTGGTGATATACCCTTTTTTCGCATGGAACATACAATCTCTTCCTCCTGAGAAGTAAGTTTTAAAGATACTGTTTTATTCATTGTAATTTTCGCTCCAAAATTACTGATTTTGGTAGGTAAACCACAGGTAAACCATGATATGTATTATCAATCATTTTTTTCTCCATATGAAATGTGAGAGAAAGATGGTAAACCATAGGTAAACCGTGGGATGTAATATTATGATAATATTATTCTAAACCATCAACCTCACAAAAGAATCGATTCGGCAGTACTTATACTTTTTTAACAAAATTGACAAATAAAAACGCTAAAATCATCATGTTTATTTAAAAGAAAAGTGCATTACAATTTTATCATCTATAAATAAATTTTTCAGCTCGAAAAAAAGATGACAAAACCTTATAACACCAAGACAATTTCCAAAATATAGTATGTACCCGCTTGAAGAATGTAAAAAAGAAATTACAAGAGAGATACAGAAGGTAATAGCAAAATACAAAATTTCCTTTAAAATCCGAGTAGAAACTCCTCCCAACAACATGGGTGATTTTGGGTTTCCATGTTTTCAGATTGCTCCGATCATAAAAAAATCACCAATAGAAATAGCACAACAGATAGCAATAGATATTTCAAAAAACAAATTTATTAAAAAAGTAGAAGCAAAAGCAGGATACGTCAACTTTTTCGTTGACCATACTTATCTGGCATCTGCAACGCTCCAGTCTATTTTGAAGAAAAAAGAAACCTATGGGAATTTACCAAAAAAAGGAAAAAAAGTTATCATTGAGCACACCTCTGCAAACCCTAATGGTCCATTACATGTAGGACGAGCTAGAAACCCAATCATAGGAGATACCCTTGTTCGTATCTTTAAAGCTGCGGGATACACAGTTGAATCACAGTTCTATCTCGATGACATGGGAAAACAAGTAGCGATTCTTGCTTGGGGGGTTAATCATCTTAAACAAAAAGACATTCCATCAATTAAAAATAAAAAAGCAGATCACCAAATGGTTGGATTTTACCAAATAGCAAATCAACAAATGGAGACATGTAATACCGTTACTGAAGAGATAGATCATATCATAAAAAAATTGGAAAGAGGAGATAAAAAAACAATTGAAATGATTCATGCATCCTACGCACCAGTGCTTGATGGAATTAAACAAAGCCTCCAACGAATCAATGTTCACATTGATTCCTTTATTCCTGAATCAACCTTTGTATACAATAAAAATGTTGACGGAGTCGTTAAAGAATTAAAACAAACAGCCTATTGTCGTGAAGAAGATGGAGCCTTCTATTTGGATATGGAGCCTTTTCATATTCACGGAAGAAACACTAAATTTTTCTTTTTAAGAAGCGACGGTACTACCCTTTATGCGACAAGAGATATTGCATATCATCAATGGAAAGCACAGCATGCCGATCTGTTAATAAATGTTCTTGGAGAAGATCATAAACTAGAATCAAAACAGGTTCAAGTGGCTCTTGAACTTTTACAAACCAAGATTCTTCCAAAGGTTGTTTTCTATGCATTTGTTTCGTTGCCTGGAGGAAAAATGTCTACACGACGTGGGCGTGTAGTCTATCTTGATGAATTAGTTGACGAATGCATTGAACATGCCTACGAAGAAGTTAAAAAAAGAAGAGCTAATGAACTCACAGAGGCACAGATGAGGGAAATCGCAGAACTGGTCGGTATCGGTTCTTTGCGATACAACATTATTAAAGTTCAACCAGAAAAAGACATTGTGTTCACCTGGGAAGATGCATTAAATTTTGAGGGTAATGCGATACCATTTATCCAATATGCTCATGCAAGATCTTGTAGTATCCTATCAAAAATAAATACGGAGGATTACACCTTTGAACCTACTCTGCTTACGCATAGCTCTGAAATTGGACTTATTAAAAAACTTGCTCAATTTCCACTCATTATTGAAGATGCATGTGATAATTGTAAACCACATCAAATCGCAAACTATCTCTTTGAAACCGCTTCTATCTTTAATCAGTTTTACCGTGATTGTCCAGTACTTTCTGAGGAAAATACGTTGCTTCGTTCCTCACGACTTGCACTCGTATGTGCAACAAAAATCGTTCTTCGCAATGCCCTTGATTTATTAGGGATATCCGCTCCTAAGGAGATGTAGATGGACTATAAACTTATCAACTGTGATTCCATTATTAAAAAAATAACGAAAAAAGATACGCTTTTTCATGGGGATTATTGTATCGATCCTTATCAAAATTGTGAATTTGGATGTCAGTACTGCGATTCTTCTTTTGAGAAAATAATCTATGTAAAAAAAAATATTAAAGATGTATTGAAAAAAGAATTAAATACCTTATCAAATGGAAGAATCATCATTGGATCAGTGCATGACCCCTATCAGAACACTGAAAAGAAATTTAAACTCACAAATACCGTTCTTCAGACATTAAAAGAATTTAATTTTTCATGTCATATTCTTACAAAATCTCCTTTAATTTTAAGAGATATTGATCTTCTCTCCGAGCTTAATTGTATGATAACTATAAGTATGTCCTCGCTAAATGATCAGGTTGTTAGTATTTTTGAACCAGATGTCCCATCTCCAACTGATCGCCTTCGAACGGTCCACAGACTTCGTAGTCAAGGGATAAAAGCGGGGATAGCCTTGATACCGATTTTACCTTATATTGTTGAATCAGAGTTAGAATCTATTGTCAAAGCAGCACATAGTGTGGATGCACAATATCTATTGCATAAACACTTAGAGTTAAAAGGGGATCAAGAACGTCATTTTAAAAATCTGATAAAAGAACATTATCCCCATATTCTATCAAAATATAATGTACTTTATGAAAATAATTTCAACCCGCATGAAGGATACATTCGAAAGATAAATACTACCCTGGGAAAATACTGTAAAAAATTCAATATTTCTGAAAAAATTACACCATAAACAAT
>Ga0307380_10010991_pt1 | contig 11357 bp, 7 predicted proteins | sample UN3MG_FD_202239 | JGI IMG/M metagenome (GOLD analysis project Ga0307380, IMG submission 202239) | Soil microbial communities from Risofladan, Vaasa, Finland - UN-3 | ecosystem: Environmental > Terrestrial > Soil > Coastal area > Acid sulfate soil | place: Finland: Risofladan, Vaasa | collected... | reverse complement strand
AAAAGACAATCGTTAACATTGGTGATACAGTCAAGGCCGGTGATATTCTTGCTGACGGACCATGTACAGATATGGGAGAACTTGCGCTTGGCAAGAACGTCTTGGTCGCTTTCATGCCGTGGGGCGGATATAATTTTGAAGATGCAATGCTGCTTAGCGAGAGACTTGTCAAAGAGGATGTCTTTACTTCAGTGCATATAGAGGAATTCAGCGCCGAGGCAAGGGAAACCAAACTTGGCCCCGAAGAAATTACCCGTGATATTCCGAATGTCGGGGAAGAAGCACTGAGGAATCTTGATGAAAGCGGAATAATACGGATGGGCGCCGAGGTGGTACCCGGTGATATCCTTGTGGGCAAAGTTACGCCAAAGGGAGAGACCCAATTGACACCTGAAGAGAAGCTGCTGAGGGCTATTTTTGGCGAAAAGGCTGAGGAAGTAAAGGAAAGTTGCCTCTATGTCCCGCCGGGGATAGAAGGGACTGTGTTAGATGTAAGGATATTTTCCCGGAAAGGCACAGAGAAAGACGACAGGGCAAAAAATATTGAAGAAGAGGATATCCAGAAATTACAGAGGGATCTTGAAGAAGAGGTCAGGATAGCAAAAGAGGAAAAGTTCAGCAAACTGAGGGGCCTTCTTGTCGGACAGATTGTTTCAGACGATGTGAAAGACTCGAAGACCAAAGAGCTTGTCTGCGCAAAGGGAAAGAAGCTTGCAGAAAAACAGTTGGAAAGGGTCAAAGATGATCATCTTATGCGCATCAAACTCGAAGACAGCGCTGCGCGCGAGAAATTAGAATCTGCAAACAACGATTTCAATCACTATATCCGTTATCTTGAATTACGATACGATGAAATGATCGACCGCTTAAAAAGAGGGGATGAACTTCCACCGGGGGTAAACAAGGTTGTAAAGACATATATTGCAATGAAGCGGAAAATCCAGATAGGCGACAAGATGGCGGGCAGACACGGCAACAAAGGCGTCGTATCAATAGTTATGCCGGTAGAGGATATGCCCTCTCTTCCTGATGGAACTCCTGTAGACATCGTGCTTAATCCCCTTGGAGTGCCGTCAAGAATGAATGTCGGGCAGGTCCTCGAGACGCACCTTGGCTGGGCAGCAAAGGCATTGGGGATACATGTAGCTACCCCTGTATTCGAAGGTGCGAAAGAAGGCGAGATAAAGGATCTTCTCCGAAAGGCTAAGCTGCCGACAACAGGCCAAATGATACTTCGTGACGGCAGGACGGGTGAACCTTTTGATAAACCTGTCACTGTTGGTCATATGTATATGATGAAGCTCCATCACCTTGTTGATGATAAGATACACGCCCGGTCCATCGGCCCCTATTCGCTTGTTACCCAGCAGCCTCTGGGTGGAAAGGCCCAGTTTGGTGGTCAGCGGCTCGGGGAAATGGAGGTATGGGCACTCGAAGCGTATGGGGCTTCCTATACGCTCCAGGAATTTTTAACGGTCAAAAGTGACGATGTTACAGGAAGAGCCCGTATGTATGAAGCAATCGTGAAAGGTGATGCGACCCTTGAACCTGGCGTCCCGGAATCTTTTCACGTTCTGATAAAAGAACTCCAGAGTCTTGGACTTGACGTGGAACTCCTGGAGAAAAAGAGTAAGGGGGAGTAATTTGACAGAAGATATCTCTGCAATTTTTCAGAGGCCAAAAGATCCGACTGATTTTGAGGCTGTTCGAATTCGTCTCGCTTCACCGGAGAAGATACGGGAGTGGTCTTATGGTGAAGTAAAAAAACCTGAGACGATCAATTACCGTACATTCAAGCCGGAACGGGATGGACTGTTTTGTGCAAAGATTTTTGGTCCTGTCAAGGACTGGGAATGTATATGCGGTAAATACAAGAGGATGAAGCACAGAGGAGTAGTCTGTGACAAGTGCGGTGTGGAGGTGATTCAGTCTAAAGTAAGAAGGGAACGATTAGGACATATTGAGCTTGCAACTCCTGTCGCACATATATGGTTTCTGAAGGGCCTGCCAAGCCGAATCGGCACCCTTCTTGACATGACCATGCGGCAGCTTGAAAAGGTTCTCTATTTCGAGAGCTACGTAATCATTGATCCGGGTGATACCCCGTTCAAGGAAAAAGAGCTGCTTACCGAAGACGATTTTAAGAAGAAAACGGCGGAATTTGGTGTACGGTTTAAAGCAGGTATGGGGGCTGAGGCGATACGGGAGCTTTTACGCAGGGTTGATCTCGAAGCACTGTATGCAGAACTCAAAACAAAGATATACGAAGCAGTCTCCATAGGGGTTAAGAAGAAACTCACCAAGCGATTGAAGGTCCTGGATGCATTCAGAAAATCCGGGAATAAACCTGAATGGATGATCATGGATCTTATCCCGGTCTTGCCACCTGACCTGAGACCGCTTGTCCCGCTTGAAGGAGGGCGTTTTGCCACTTCTGATCTGAATGACCTGTACAGAAGGGTAATCAACAGGAATAACAGACTCAAGAGACTTATGGAACTGAAAGCGCCGAGTGTCATTATAAAAAATGAAAAGCGGATGCTTCAGGAGGCTGTGGATGCTCTCTTTGACAATGGCAGGAGAAGCAGGGTATTAAAAAGCACAACCAAGCGGCCGCTGAAATCCCTGAGTGACATGATCAAGGGGAAACAGGGCCGTTTCAGACAAAACCTTTTAGGGAAACGCGTCGACTATTCGGGAAGATCCGTTATCGTTGTCGGACCTGAACTGAAGCTTCATCAATGCGGGCTACCAAAGAGAATGGCCCTGGAACTCTTTAAACCATTTATTTTTAATAAGCTCGAAGAAAAAGGATATGCAACAACCATCAAGGCTGCAAAAAAGCTGGTTGAAAAAGAGAGTCCCGAGGTTTGGGATGCCCTTGAAGAGGTGATCCGGGAACATCCGGTTCTCCTGAACCGTGCTCCAACCTTGCACAGACTTGGCATTCAGGCATTTGATCCCATTCTTGTGGAAGGAAAGGCGATCAAATTACATCCCCTCGTATGTACTGCTTTCAATGCTGATTTCGATGGAGACCAGATGGCTGTCCATATCCCTCTATCGATAGAGGCTCAAATCGAGGCACGGGTTCTCATGATGTCTGTCAATAACATTCTCTCACCTGCTAACGGGAAGCCGATAGTTGTTCCTACCCAGGATATGGTTCTCGGTATTTATTTCCTCATGAAAGAGAGGAAAGGTGCCAAAGGTGAGGGGAAAGTATTTGCTGATCCTGAGGATGTCAGGATCGCCTATGACGCCGGCATCATTGATGAACATGCACGGATTAAGGTGAGAATGGATGGTGGCTTTGTCGAGACAACAACCGGGAGAATTATTCTCCGTGAGATACTGCCATCCGGAATACTCTTTTCCATGATTAATAAGGATATGACGAAAAAGGAGATCGGGAAATTAATAGAATTCATTTATAAAAAATCAGGCAGACGGGATACGGTTGTATTCCTTGATAACCTGGAGCAGATCGGATTTAAATATGCCACGAAATCCGGTGTGTCGATATCTATGGTAGACATGCATATCCCTACCACAAAACCGGAGCTTATCCGGAAAGCCGAACAGGAAGTCAGTGAAGTGAAAAAACAATACGAGGATGGACTGATAACCCAGGGTGAACGGTACAATAAGATTATCGACATATGGGCGAATGTGACAGAAAAAGTTGCTGAAGAGATGATGAAGGAACTCGGGGCAGAGGATGGGAAGGCCCTTACCGAGGAAGAGCTCCAAGAGAGGAGATCATTCAACAGCATCTTCATGATGGCTGACTCGGGAGCACGGGGAAGCACTGCCCAGATACGTCAGCTCGCAGGGATGAGGGGACTGATGGCAAAGCCCTCAGGTGAGATTATAGAAACGCCAATAAAGGCAAATTTCCGGGAGGGGCTGACTCCTCTTGAGTACTTTATCTCGACGCACGGAGCCCGCAAAGGACTTGCTGACACAGCTTTAAAAACCGCAAATTCAGGGTATCTCACAAGGAGGCTTGTTGATGTTGCCCAGGATGTCATCATCCATGAGGATGACTGCGGAACAACCGATGGGATTCTCGTCACTTCACTGGTTGAAGGCGGTGAGATCATACAGCCTTTGGAGGAAAGGGTCATTGGCAGGATTGCAGTTGAAGATATTAAGGATCCCATAACAAAGGAAATTATCGTTAAGAGGAACCATGAGATAGATGAGGAAATAACCCTGAAGATTATTGAAGCAGGTATTGACAGAGCCAAGATCAGATCGGTTCTTACCTGCCAGTCAAAGCACGGTGTTTGTACAAAATGCTATGGAAGGGATTTGGGAAGGGGTGAAACCGTTGAAAAAGGTGAATCTGTCGGCATTATTGCTGCGCAGTCTATCGGCGAGCCCGGAACCCAGCTTACCATGAGGACATTCCATATAGGAGGGGCAGTCTCAAAAGTTGTTGAGCGGACAATACTTGCGGCTAAAAATTCCGGCACGATAAAGTTCATCAATATCAGTACCGTAAAAAACAGGGAAGGCCTGCTGGTTATTATGAACAGGAACGGAGGTATTGCTGTTGTTGATTCAAAGGGCAGGGAAAAAGAGAAGTATTCTGTTGTATACGGCGCAAAGTTGATGGTGAACAACGGTCAGAAGGTAGATATAGGCCAGAAACTCGTTGAATGGGATCCGTATTCGACCCCAATTCTTACAGAAATTGGGGGGAAAATAGCTTATGGAGATATTATCGAAGGAGCGACCGTAAAGGAAGAGGTCGACGAGATTACCGGACTGTCCCATAAGGTCATCATAGATTCCCCGGCTAACATGAGACCCCGGATATCGATTAAGGATGAGCAGGGAAGGGTTACCCAGAAGACTCCCGGGACAAATACTCCGGCACGGTATCTCCTTCCGGCCGGGGCACATATCCTTGTCGACAGAAATGATATGGTATACCCGGGAGATATTCTTGCAAAAATACCACGGGAGACAACAAAGACGAAGGATATTACCGGTGGTTTGCCGCGAGTCGCTGAACTTTTTGAGGCACGGCGTCCAAAAGAGCAAGCAATCGTTACCGAGATAGATGGAATGGTTGAGTTCAAGGGAGCACACAAAGGAATGAGGGTCGTTGTTGTGAAAGGTGGCGATGAAATGAGAGAGTATCTCATCCCAAAGGGCAAGCATGTTGGGGTCCATGAAGGAGACTGGGTAAGAGCAGGGGAACCGCTCATGGACGGAGCTGTAAATCCCCACAATATTCTTGATATCCTCGGCCCCCAGGAACTCCAGAGATACCTTGTCGATGAAGTGCAAAAGGTATACAGGCTCCAGGGCGTCACGATCAATGATAAGCATATTGAAGTTATTGTCAGGCAGATGATGAAAAAGGTTAGGATCGAAGATCCCGGCGATACGAACTTCCTCATCAGTGAGCAGGTGGACAGGAGGATTTTCCAGGAAGAGAATGTGAGGATTAAGGCGGAAGGCGGCAAGCCGGCTCAGGGGAAACCCCTTCTGCTCGGTATAACAAAAGCGTCGTTGACAACAGATAGTTTTGTATCTGCTGCCTCGTTCCAGGAGACAACCCGGGTACTTACCGAAGCCTCTATCAGCGGTGCTCTGGATGAGCTCCGGGGGCTGAAGGAAAATGTTATCATGGGGAGAATAATCCCTGCAGGTACAGGCATGTTGCGGTACCGGAACACCTTCGTAAAAAGAGAATTTCGGCCTCTGGTCCCAGAACCAGCAGTAGCTGAAGAATAAAGAAGCGCACGAGATTTATATGACCAGGCGTGAGGAAACGGTTTCATCCCTCACGCCTGATTCCAACCAACTGGAGGTCACGTTTATTGCTGATGCTATGCTCGGGAGACTTGCGAGATGGCTACGGTTCCTCGGATTCGATACCGTATACTTTTCCGGGATCAGTGACGCCAGGCTTATCAGGATAGCACTTGAACAGAACAGAACCATCTTAACGAGAGACACGCGGTTGATAAGAGTTAAAGGACTCAGGAGTTACCTTCTCATCGCGTCTGATGACCCTTTCCAACAACTCCTGGAGACAATAAGCACCTTCAAACTCAGGCAATTTCGCCTTCTCAGCAGATGTGTGAAGTGCAATGGTAACCTCCAAAAAATTAAGGATAAAGCAGAGGTAAAAGACTCAGTCCCGGAGTATGTTTTTCTGCATTATAATCTTTTCCAGAAGTGTGCAGACTGCGGAAAAATATACTGGGAAGGGACCCATCCAAGGAAATTCAGGGAAGAGATACAAGGGATTTTTAGGGACAGTTGACAACACCCTGCCTAATATGTAAACTAAACTATTAAAGAATTATAAATTTAAGGAGATTTAATAGTATGCCAATTTATGAATACACCTGCAACGCATGCAATGAGATTTTCGCCCTTCTCCAGTGGAATCCGAATGAGAAGGATACCGCATGCCCGCGATGCGGTTCACAGAATATCAAGAAATTGCTCTCGCAATTCAGTTGTTCATCATCGGCTGATTCAGGATCATCATCCGGTGGTTCCTCTTCGGGATTCAGCGGTGGCGGCTGACGGCCTTCCTTCTGCTAAACCGTGCGTTTAGCCTGACAATAAAAAAAAATAATCAAAGCAAACAGTTTTATGAGGCACAGTTGGAATTACGTAAATTTGCCTTGCTTTACTCTGTTTTCGTCTCTCCCATCCTGTCAAGGCAAGCCTTCAAGAGCGCAAACATCTCTCCGGATAATATGTGTATGTTATCCATCCGCTTCAATGCCTTCAGAACGAGGTTGTGCAGATCATCCTCCTCAACCGATGCATCAATGAGTTCCAGTGTGCCTTTCACAGCAGTGATATGCTCGCTGATTTCATCTGCTATTGCCTGCAGCTTATTGTTCTTTTCTGTCATATCTCTATTCCCCCTTTAAAGAAAAATTCATTTACTTGCATGATATGTGGGCGGTTGGTATTTTTTCACTGCTGATGAAAAACCTCGTAGATTAGACTATCCCCTGTCTGAGGATATCATGAAGGTGGATCATGCCGAGCGGTTTTCCATTCTCATCAGGTACAACGAGGGCGGTTATCGAAAAACTCTCCATGATTGATAATGCCTTTGCTGCGAGTTCATCTCCGGAAATTGATTTAGGGTTCTTAGTCATAACCTGTTGAGCGGGGAGATCAAAGAGCTTTCCTCCCCATCTTTCCAATCCTCTGCGCACGTCCCCGTCTGTGAGTACACCGGTTATCTTCCCTTTCGCATCAACTACCACAGCATGACCGAGTCTTTTTGATGACATCTCTATGACTGCCCTGGACATCGGCGTATCAAGGGATATTAAAGGCAGGTGGTCTCCGGAATGCATGAGGTCTTCAACTTTGATAAAGAATTTCTTCCCGATGCTGCCCCCTGGATGGAACAGGGCAAAGTCTTTTTCGTTCAGACCTTTCTTGATAAGAAGAGAAACAGCGATAGCATCGCCCATTGCCATGGTTGCTGTTGTTGATGCAGTAGGCACAATTCCCATCGGGCAGGCCTCTTCCTTCACAGAAATATCCAATGCCACATCCGATGCCTTAGCAAGGGTAGAGTTCACATTCCCGGTCATTGATATCAGTTTGACCCGGAACCTTTTCAGAAACGGGATAAGGCCGACGAGTTCTTCTGTCTCCCCGCTCTTCGATATCGCAATGATGACATCCCGTTCGGTAATCATCCCGAGGTCTCCATGGCTTGCCTCGGCAGGGTGGAGAAAAAAGGCGGGTGTTCCGGTAGAAGCAAGGGTTGCTGCTATTTTTTTCCCGACAAGCCCTGACTTTCCCATTCCGGATACAACAACCCTTCCTTTGATTTCGTGTATGATATCCACTGCTTTTTCAAAATCACTGTTGAGTCTTGCTGCGAGGGCGTGTAAAGCTTCTGCCTCTGTCTCCAGGACTTTCTTCGCAACATCGATGATACTGTCGCGGGAACTGATCTGCTTAGCTTTTCTCGTTTTTGGCTTATTCATTTTTGAGTAATTCATCAAGATCCCTGCATGTCTTTAACAATTTCCCCAATGCATCCAGTCGTATCATATTCGGGCCATCGCATAAGGCCTTATCAGGATCAGGATGAACCTCGATGAAGAGACCGTCCACCCCGACTGATACCGCTGCCCGTGCGAGCGGTTCAGCGAATTCCCTCTGGCCGCCTGAACTCTTCCCCATCCCTCCCGGGAGCTGGAGACTGTGGGTAACATCAAATATCACCGGATGTCCAAAAGACCGCATGATGGGGAACCCGCGGAAATCCACGACAAGGTTATTATATCCGAAAGAGGAGCCGCGTTCAGTTATGAAGATGTTCTGATTGCCGGTAGATGTAAATTTATCAATGATGTTCTTTACGTCCCATGGGCCAAGGAACTGTCCTTTTTTTATATTCACCGGTTTGCCGGTGTTCGATGCAGCAAGAATCAAATCTGTCTGCCTGCACAGGAAAGCAGGTATCTGCAGGGCATCAAGGACTTCCGAGGCAGGCTTCACTTCCTCCACTGAATGAATGTCTGATATGACCGGTACATGCAGCCTGCTCCTGAGGTCGGAGAGAATTCTTAACCCCATGTCTACTCCGGGACCTCTGAATGAAGAGAGCGACGTCCTGTTCGCCTTGTCGTAGGAACTTTTAAACAGGAGAGAAAGGCCTATGGTACTGCAGATTTCCTTCAGTTTTTCTGCAGTATGAAAAACGATATCTGCATTCTCTATAACACATGGCCCGGCAATAATACATAAGGGATTATTCCCCCCGAGCTTTATATCTGCTATCGTTATTTCCCCTGTCAATCCCTAAATGCCTCTGCGCTTTTCTTCGTCCTCTATTTCCAGAGAGGGGAACAGGGATCTCTTTTCCCTTACTGATGCTTCGATAAAGGCCCTGAAAAGGGGATGCGGATCTGTCGGACGAGATTTGAATTCAGGATGGAACTGGCATCCGACGAACCACGGATGATCTTCGATTTCGATCATCTCCACCAGTTCCCCGTCAGGACTGAGTCCGCTGATCTTCAGCCCGTGTCGTGTGAGGATACCCCGGTATGCATTATTAAATTCATACCGGTGCCTATGTCTTTCCGATAACTCTTTGTTCCCATATGCTTTCAGTGCGTTCGTCCCTTCTTTGAGAACACAGGGATAAGCTCCGAGTCTCATAGTGCCGCCCTTGTGTGAACTCTCTGAACGAACTTCGACGCCCTCTTTTTTATAGTCGTACCAACGTTCCATGAGATAAATGACAGGATCCTTTGTGTTCAGGTCAAATTCTGTGCTGTTGGCAGAGAGACCGCAGACATTCCTGGCAAATTCAATAACAGCGCATTGCATACCCAAACAGATGCCGAAGTACGGTATCTTCTTCTCCCGGGCAAATTTAATTGCCTTTACTTTTCCTTCGATTCCCCGGTAACCGAACCCGCCCGGTACCAGGATTCCATCAACTTCGGACAGGAATCTCTCAGGACCATGCACCTCTATTTCTTCTGAATCTATCCATTGAAGGTTCACCCGGGCATCATTTGCGATGCCTCCGTGGATAAGGGCTTCCATAAGACTTTTGTATGAATCCTTCAATCCGGTGTACTTGCCGACTATCGCAATCGTGACTTCATTTTTTGGTTCTTTAATTTTTCTCACAATATCTTTCCACGGGGAAAGATCGGGTTCAATCGGATTCAGGTTAAATTTCTTACTTATCAGGTGATCGAGCCCTTCATAATGGAGCATCAGTGGTACTTCGTATATCGTATCAACATCCCGTGCAGCGATGACGGCATCTACGTCAAGATTGCAGTGGATGGCGATCTTCTTCTTTACGTCGGGGGGCAACGGCCACTCGGTCCGGCATAAAATAATGTCCGGCTGTATACCGATCCCCCTGATTTCCTTGACACTATGCTGTGTGGGTTTTGTTTTGATCTCGCCCGCTGTTTTTATATACGGAATGAGGGTGAGGTGAATATAGAGGACATTCTCCCTGCCGACATCATACCGGATTTGACGTATTGCCTCAAGGAAGGGAAGACTTTCGATGTCTCCGATAGTCCCGCCGATCTCAACAATAACGACATCATAACCATCACTGACAGATTTAATAGCCCGCTTAATCTCGTCTGTGATATGAGGGATGACCTGAACCGTTTCCCCAAGATAATCCCCCCGGCGCTCCTTTGTGATGACATTGTAGTAAATCTTGCCTGTGGTAAAGTTGTTTGCCTGTGACGTCCGTATAGACGTGAATCGTTCATAGTGCCCGAGATCCAGATCTGTCTCAGCGCCGTCATCGGTGACATATACCTCTCCATGCTGAAACGGGCTCAGGGTACCGGGATCGACATTAATATACGGGTCTAACTTCTGGAGTGTCACCTTCAATCCTTTGGCTTCAAGGAGTGCACCCGTTGCAGCCGCCGCAATACCTTTCCCGAGAGCCGAGACGACCCCGCCAGTTACAAAGATGTATTTAGACATTTTTCTACCCTCTCAATATCTTCAGGAGTATCTACCCCATACGTTTCAAAGAAGGTCTCTCTGATTTTAATCTTCATTCCGTTTTCAAGTGCCCGTAACTGCTCGAGTTTCTCAACTCTCTCCAGGCCCGTCTGTTCCATCCCTGCGAGTGCAAGAAGGATATCACGCCTGTAACTGTAAATGCCGATATGCTTGTAATAGTCAGGCGTACTGAGCTCGGAGTGAGGGGCGTGGAAAGGGATCTGTGCCCTTGAAAAATAGAGAGCAAAACCTTCGTTATCAAAAACGATCTTCACGACATTCGGGTCTCTCATTTCCTGTGGATCTTCAATTTTTTTGATTAATGTACCGATAGAGGCTTTTTTGTCTTCAAGGAGAGAGATAACGTCATCGATCATTTCAGAACGTATGAGCGGTTCATCTCCCTGCACATTAACAATTATATCATAGTCGGTTGAGCGGGCAACTTCTGCTACCCTGTCAGTTCCGGACTGATGCTTTCTGTCGGTCATTACTGCCTTGCCTCCGAATGACAGCACCTTCTCAAATATCGTTTCACTGTCTGTTGCAACAATAACGTCATCGGCAAGGCGAGCCCGTTTCGAATTTTCATATACGTGCTGGATGACCGGCATACCTCTGAGGGGGTATAAGGGTTTTCCCGGGAACCGGGCTGAATCATATCGCGCAGGGATAATGACTATTGCAGTCATAGAGTGTTTTTTTTAATTATATACGCTTTCCATAACCTTGACAACAGGTTTTCTCACACAGTATAGTTTCTCTATCTGTTGTTGGTTTTAGAGCTTCTCCATACTGTCTTTTGGTTCCCGGGAAAAAATTTTCAGAAAGGTACCATAATA
>Ga0307380_10010990_pt1 | contig 11358 bp, 3 predicted proteins | sample UN3MG_FD_202239 | JGI IMG/M metagenome (GOLD analysis project Ga0307380, IMG submission 202239) | Soil microbial communities from Risofladan, Vaasa, Finland - UN-3 | ecosystem: Environmental > Terrestrial > Soil > Coastal area > Acid sulfate soil | place: Finland: Risofladan, Vaasa | collected... | reverse complement strand
CCGATATCGCCGAGCCAGTGCCCGGTCCGACCACTAAACGCCTGGGGGAACTCGCCCGCAATTACGGGATGTATATCGTGGCCTCGCTGGGTGAACGTGACAGTAACGCTATTTACAATGCGGCCGTACTGATCGACCGCCAGGGAAGGGTGGCTGGAAGATACCACAAGGTCTACCTGCCGCGCGAGGAGATCGAGGCCGGAGTCACCCCGGGTGATTCCTACCCGGTCTTCGACACCGATTTCGGGAGGATCGGGATGATGATCTGTTGGGACGTGCAGTACGTTGACCCGGCACGCGCTCTCGCCGTGCAAGGCGCTGAGATCATCTTCATGCCGATCTGGGACGGTTTTTCCACTCTCACCGAGGCCCGGGCAATCGAGAACCAGGTCTACCTTGTCAGCTGCTCCTATGGAGAGACACCGCCCTGCGCGGTCTACGATCCCTGGGGCAAGATAATCGCCGAGGCCAAGAAAAGACCCTCGGTGGCCTGGGTCGATATCGACCTCAACCAGACGCACCCCGACCCCTGGCTGGGCGACATGAAACTGCGTTTCGCCCGCGAGCGCCGGGCGGATGTTGTGGTGCCTGAGCTGCAGAGATAAAAAGGACGGTCGTGCCCGTTTAAAAAGGGCGGTCGTCCTTTTTTCTGCCCGACATTCGCGCTTTCAGTCCTATAATGTGCTTTTACTGCAGGGAGCATTAAAGTGTTTCCATTTGTATTGTTGTGTATATGATTCAGCCTTGGTTATTCATAAAAGTCGAGTAAACAGGGATGATTTACTATGTGTCAATTTTTAAACTTAAGGCGCCAGCGGCTTACTTTATGTAGCTATGATTGAAATATTCCGAGAGAAAGCTTTTACAACTGCCGAAAAGAGTTTTTAGCGCAGCTACCTGGGATGATAAAGCCATCCCAGGTGAAACTAAAGGCCATAAGAGGCCCTGAAGTCCGGGGACCCTGTTTCTGGAGCGTGTAGAAGACAAGTAATTTCCATCATCGCCATACTAGATGTACAACGCCCCGGCAGGCCTTTGCGCAGCATTATCGCGCCAGGCGAGCTTGGCGAAGCGGAGTAAAGGACTTAAATGCCAGGATTAACTTTTGTTTCTTTTTGTTTAAAAAGAAATGGTTTTGCTTCTTTTGCCACCAAAAGAAGAAAAAGAATTTCCTTTACGGATAGATGCAAACAATTTTATGACCTGAGTAGTAAATATGTCTCCAAACTAAAACACTTTCTTTCTGACCTGCCCCCTGACTGTGAGTCCGGAAATTATGAGAGAATCAAGAAAATCAGAGGCTATGCTTCCTCGCTATCCACAGATGCTTGAATTCTCTCATGATTAGCGGTAGCATTATTGGGGTAGATCGACCTGTCAAAATTTATACCGGCATATTGGACAGATTGCTTTGCCGGCTTCATGATTATTTACAACCTTATATTTGTGCGAGGTTCAGTCCTATGAAAAAGCTGATATTACTGCTGACTCAGATCCTGGCTCTCTCTTGTGCTCCCACCGGTTCCGTGAATTTACAGGTCTGGGTGCACCCATGCCTCAAGCCGATGGACAGGAGCGAAAAGCCTCCAGAAATGCTGTCAACTGCTCTCGAAGTGAAAGTGACGCCTGGGGAGTATGAGCCGGCCGCGTTCGCAGTGCGGGCAGGAAAGCCGGTTAATGCCGAGGTACGTTTTGTCGAAGGCAGCCTGCCGATCGATTGGTGCAAGCTCTACAGTGTGGAGAGCCTGGCGGACACCACCAATCCTAACCGTCTGTACCTTTTATCTGCGCCTGTGGAAATTGATTCTGCGGATACACGGTTTTTCTGGCTGACTGTCCATCCCCCGGAAGATGCGGCCCCGGGACGGTATTCCGGTCGTGTGGTCGTAGAGGCTGCCGGCCGGAGAGCCAGGCTGGATCTCTCTTGCGAGATCTACCCTTTCAAACTCGAAGACAACCGGATCATGGCCGGAGTGTTCATGTGCCTGGCCGACCTGCCTTCCGGCTGGTACAAGGACATGAAGCAGCACGGAATCGACGCCATCCAGTTTTTTACCTGGGAGTGGTCGGTCAGGGATACAACCATGCTGCGACGGCGGGGAGAGTGGGTCGAGGAGCCTATCGGGATAACCCGCCTGGGCGACCGGATGGTTCTCGATTTTACGGCCATGGACAGGATCATGCAGCAGATAAATGATGCGGGGATGAAAGGCCCGGTGGTAGTCAGCCTGGGCAACGACCGCTTCATGCATTACGAAACTCGGATCGCCGAGGTGATGGGACTGCCGATAGACACCACGGTCGCTCCGACTCCTGAGGGTTGGTCCTCGCGTACGATCACATTCCTCGGCCCGCCAATGAGCGAGCGCCTGGACAGCCTCTTTATCAGCGGCCTGCGCCAGCTCCACGACCACTGGAACGAGATGGGCTGGCCCCAGGAACTGGTCATCCTGATCTACGACGAGCCCACCCACGGCCTGCTCGAAAGGGGCAAGCACAGATACGACATGATAAAGAAAAACTTCCCGAATACCCGGGTCTACGGGGTGGTGATGGACAAGCGGGAGCTCGCTGAGCAGGTGGCGCCGCAGTGTGATATCATCGTGGCCAACGGGGATTTCGACGGGGTCCGGGAAGTGGTCCGGAAATACGGCAAGGATTTCTATGTTTACGGCTCGATGGGCACTGTAAACTATGCCCGTTTCAGGATGGGCTGCATGCCATGGCAGGTCCGCGGCAGCGGCGCTTTCTTCTGGATGTACAACTACTGGTTCTACAACCCTGACCGCTGCGTGGTGTACCAGCACCCGGATGACTGGAGGATGCTCGTCCCCTCGGTCCAGTGGGAGTGTATCCGCGAGGGTGTCGACGATTTGCGCTATTTCGCCACTGCCGAGAAGATGATCGGGAAGCTGCCTGATGAGAACCGAAGAAAGGAAGCTTCCGCGCTCCTGGAAGAGGTACGCTCCTCAATAGACCCGGATTACCGGATGACTCCGGCGGAAAAAGAGAACATGAGCGGGGAAGAGTTGCTGGAGCATTATCTGGTGCCCCAGAGAGTCAGGGAAAAGGTGGTAGGGATAATTCTTGGCCTGGATTGAAGTAATTTGTCGGCTCGTTAAAAAGTTTGAAAGACTGGTCGGTGAAGGTGAGCCGCAAAAGCCTCCTTCCTCGCCCGTGGAATGGACGGATTTTCCTCTGAGGCGGGCTTCGTGAAGGAGTTCTTAGTTTACAGTTGCCGATCCTTTCCCGGCTTGTAAAGTCAATTCGCAATTTTGCAGGCTTGATTCGGAATTCGTGGCTATGTGACCTTTATCTGGAGGCTAGCATGGGCGGAGCTGCTAAGTTTTTCATGCTCATCATCTTTTTCTTTATCAACACACCGCGGTTATGGGCTGCGGATGAGGCTACTGTTGAAATACCGACACTCACGGTTTCCGGCCAGGCCCTGACCATTGACGGCTCCCTGGATGACAGAATCTGGCGCTCGGCTGCCGGGATAAAACTCGAGCCGGCGATCCAGGGGATGTCTCCCCAGCCTGGCGGCAGTGTGCAGTTAGTGGTGCGCGGCGGAGACATCTGCCTGGCGTCTTTCTTACCCGAGCCTGGCGGCCGGGTGCTGGCCAGGTCTGTAGGTTATAACCCGGTCTGGGAGAAAGATATCGTAACTTCCCCGGTAGTCGAGGACCTGTTGATAATTAATCTTGCTCCGGGACCCGATCACAGTGACCAGTCCGCACTGAAGATAGAGATCAATCCCTGGGGGGCCTGCCGGGTGGAGAGGAACGGCAGGCAGGTGCCGTCTTCCCGTATACTTGCCGCAGCCAACATTTCGACCGGGGGCTGGTACGTGGAATGCGCGATCCCCTTGAATGAGCTGTGTCAAGGTTCTGACTGCGGGGAAATCGGTGTATCGGTCACCAGGTTCCGCTCGAGACGGCCGCAGGACCCGGAATTCCGCTGGAAATCGTCCAAAAGCGATGAATACACACGGTTCCGCCTGAAGCAGGACAAATCCATGGGAGGAGCTGGCGGACCATCTTTCAGTCCTCCCGAAATCGGCAATACAGACCCTGCTCTCCGCGTGGGTTATGTCCAGGCCGTCCCGGCAGTGGATTTCAACCCGGACGACCCCTTCTGGAAAAGGGTCAAGGGTTTCCGGTTACTGAGGAACGAACCATCCCCGCGGGACCCTTGCTTTCCGACCGAGATCAAGTGGGTGCATGACTGGAAGCGGCTGGCAGTGCTTTTTCATTGCACGGAGGACGCCCGCGTAGACTGCGAAACTGGCGCGCGAGACGGGAATGTCGCCAGTGATGACCATGTCTGTATCTATCTCGCAACCAGCGGCTCATCGTTTATCGAGATCCAGATAAATCCGGTGGGCACAGTGAGGGATGCCAAAGGCGAGGGGCCGCACATGTCCGGGACCAGTTCCGGCGCCTGGACAGGAGATATCGAAACCGACTACCTAATAAACAGCGATGCCTGGTACTTAAGGGTAAACCTGCCGCTGGACCAGATCGCCCAGGCTCTCGGTGAGAAAGGTCTCCCCAGGGAATGGAAGGTGCTGATCGGGAGAATCAGGCGGTCCAGGATAGGGGAGACAGAGGAGATAAGCACGAATCCGGTGATTGGCAACCCGTATCTTCTCGCTCCGGCCAGATATCGTAAGCTCAGGCTGACAGATGAAGACCCCGTAAACCTCCTGCCCGATCAAAAAGAGGGTGGCGAAGCAGGCTTTAGCGGTCTTGCCGGAGAGCTGTCAAAAATTGATTCGCACGTGTTTTCGCGGGTCCAGAGGAAATATCTCGAGATTACGGATATGCTTGACCGGTACTTTGTGGAAAGGATAAAAACCATTGCCATGCAGGAACACCGGCAGTGGGAACAGGTCGGGACACTGCAGCAATGGGAGGAATTCCGGGATTCGAGGGTCGAGCGGCTGAAAAAATCTCTCGGCGGATTCCCCGAGGGAAAAGCACCATTATTGTACCAGGAATCCGGCACCTGTCGCGGTAATGGGTACCAGGTGAAAAATATTGCCTTCCAGAGCAGGCCGGGATTCTTTGTCGCTGCAAATCTCTACCTGCCTGCAGAGCTGCGGGATAACATGCCGGGGATAGTGATCATACCCAGTCACCATTATCCAAAGATACAGGGTGAGATGAAGGACTGCGGTATAGTCTGGGCCCGCTGCGGCTGCGCGGTGCTTATCCTGGAAAGCCTCGGCTACGGCGAGCGGGTGGAGGTCAATCCCTGGTATCGTCAGCCCTACCACTCGGAAAGCCAGCTCGAGCTTCAGCTCAACCTTATCGGACAGAGCAGGCTGGGCTGGATTGCCTGGGACGTGATGAGGTCCGTGGACCTGCTCTGCGAGCGGGGCAATATCGATCCGGAAAAACTGATCCTGATCGGCTCTGTAACCTGGGGCGGCGGCCGTCCGGCATCGATAGCCGGTCTTCTTGACAAGCGTTTCGCTGCCGTGATCCCTTTCAACTGGGGGAGAGTCTATTGGGAGAGCTATGGTATCCGCAGAAGCGTGATCGACCATATTACTCCCTGGATTACATGTGCAGCTATTGCACCCAGAAAGTTTGTATACGCCCACGAATTTTCCTGGGAGGGAGAGGAGGGGCACGCCCTGCCGTCGATCTCTGTCCCGGCCTGGCCGAGGTACAATAAAGTATATCACCTCTACGGCGCAGAGAATAACCTCAAATCAGCACAGGGCAAGGGTATTTTGCGGGTGCCGGAGACTATGGGGGACTGCTACAGCCTGGGAGCTGTGCAGCGCAAGCCGCTGTACCATATATTGAATGAATGGTTCGATATTCCCCTGCCAGCCGAAGATGACATGAACATAGAGCTCGACTCCTGGCTCTCTTTCGGCGGCATCAGGAGTGACTTGGGAGTCGTTAAATTCAAAGAGTCCCGGCGGCGCATGCCTGATTCCGCGCTGCTGAGCATAACGCCGGAAACCGATGCCCGTATCGAAAGGAAAGCATTGCACGAGCTTGCACTCGATATGGCCGGCGGGCAGCTTCGAGACTCCAGAGAGAAATTGGCGAAGCTGGCCCTGGTGGAGCGGAGAGAAAAACTGGCCGGGAGCATGGCAGAGGTGCTCGGCGATCTGGAACCCGCCGAGAATCCGGAAGCTGAGCTTCGGTGGGAAAGATCGCTGACCGGCGCCGCGGTGGAAGCGGTCAATCTCAGCCCGGAACCCGGGATCATGGTCCCGCTGCTGGTAATTAAACCTGACCCGGCCACCGGAAATTCAGTTCCGGTTGTAATTGCCCTGGCTGAGGGTGGAAAGGACCGGTTTATCAAACAAAGAAGCAGAGAGATTGAAAGGTTGCTCCAGAAAGGCATTGCAGTGTGCCTGCCGGATGTCAGGGGTACCGGCGAGACGGCCCCTTCCCAGTACAATAGAAGCCCGGATCTGGCTGACAGAGCGATGGACCTGGGAGAGACTCTTCTCGGATTGCGGATCAGGGATGTTCGCGCAGTACTGAGCTACATTCGGAGACGCGAGGATCTCGACAGCCGGAGGATCGCGCTGTGGGGCGAATCTTTCGCTCCAGGAAACCCGGATAACTTGTGGGTCGATGAGCTGGCAACCTGGCCGGTCAGCCCCCGGATACAGCACTTCGCAAGTCCGCTTGGAGCGCATCTCGCACTGTTTGTTGCCCTTTTCGACAAAGAAATCAGGGCCGTGGCGGCGAGAGGGGCCTTGGAGAGCTACTGCTCTCTTTTGGAAAGAAACATAACGTATATGCCTTTCGATATAATAATCCCGAAAGTTTTCCAGGCGGGAGATATCAGCGACATCTGCGCAAGCCTGGCTCCGGTGCCCCTGCTGATCGAAGGCTTTGTAGACGGCGGGAACCGGGTGGTGGGAACCGTCGAGCTGCAGAAGAAAATGAGCAATGTACTGAATACTTACGGGGACTCGAAAAAAGCTGGAGCACTGGTCATCCGGGACAAACAGGGCGTACCCGATCTGATAAGTTGGCTCTCGACGCAGCTCGAATAAGGTATCATACGAGCTGGTGATTATTGGATCGCAAGAGCGGTTCGCGATCCGGCTTTGCCGACAGCAAAGTCCTTTGCCACCAAAAGAAGAAAAAAAATTCCCTTTACGGATAGATGCAAACAATCTTATGACGTGAGTAGTAATGCCTTGTAACTTTATAAATAGAGGAGTAGAGAGATGCGTTTATTAATATGTATCCTCTTGAGCATAGAGATATTTGCTTCCTGCGCCCATGACAAGATCCATAAGATTTCCGGCAGCAATTGGATTATTAGAGTGGATTCCGGGCAAGCAGTTCTGACCATAGAACATGAAGGGCTTGGTGTCCTGGTGCAGAATGTTCAACTCAATCTACGGCAAGAGAATGAATTGCAATTGCTGTCCAATTGGAGGGTAAAAGAAGGCAGGAATAAATTCGACATAACAACTGCTGATCCTGAAACCAATTGGCAGTTCAGCTTGAAGAATGATTCAATACAAGTGGCTTGTTCTTCCACGAATGGTGTCATTACTGCCGTTGCACCGGCTGAGAAAAACCGTATTCCCGCCAGAATAGTGGATCCCGGGGGCAAGCCGGTTGAGTGGAACGGAACATCTGAGGTTAATTACCGTTATGGCGGCCCTCAAACCAGGAATAAATCCTTTCTGCCCAGCGAAAACCCCGATATCCTTTTTCTCTCCCTGGGACAGGTGACCGGAAACAACCTGCACTGTCTGTTTGACCGCAAAACCGACACGGCAATTGAGTTTCCCGATAAAACGCTTATGCTGCGAGATGATGATGATCCTGACCTGATGAATTTAACGATACCGGCTCCCGGTAATGCAACGATACGTGTCGTCCCTGATTATTATACAAAAGTATTAGGCGTTCCTTTTTATGAGCCTCTAGATGATTCTTATTTCGACAAACCGCCAGTGGTTTGGAACAGTTGGACATATTACTACAGCGAGGTCACTGAGGATGATATTGTGCAAAACGCCGATTGGATAGCAGACAACCTCAAAGATTATAGCATGATATATGTTACCCTCGATGATGGCTGCGAGCGGGGAGCAAAAGGGGAACACTATTGGATTCATAATTGGGAGGTAAATAAGTTTCCGCACGGCGGCAAATGGCTGGCCCGGTATATCAGGTCCAAAGGTCTGCTGCCCGGACTGTGGCTGGTGCCGAATGCTTATGCCGGCGCGGTCGAGGAGCATCCGGAATGGTATATTCGTGATAAAAACGGAGGGATTATACTCGACTACAACACCCCGGCTCTGGACTGCACCAATCCCGAGGTCCTCGCATTCCTAGGTCAGCTTTTTACCACATTGAGGGATTGGGGCTTTGAGTATTACAAATTCGATGGAGAGTTTGCCTTAACCGAATACATACCCTCTGTGGACAGGGAAAGAATACACGATAAGTCGATATCTCCGGTGGAGGCATACCGGAACCGGTTGAAAGTAATCCGGGAAGCAGCCGGTAAAGAGACGTTTATAGAAGCCTGTCCATCAGGGACGCCACTGAATGGCATTGGCTGGGTTAACTCTTATTTTAATGGTGAAGATGTTTATAACAGCTGGCTGGGGATGTATCCGTTTTTCGCGTCCCTGAATTCCAATTTATTTCTTAACCATCTTGTATGCTATGTCATGCCGGGTGAAGGCATTTGTGTCAGCCCTGAAATTACTCTGGAAAAAGCAAAATCTGTTGTTAATTCCAGTTTTATACATGTAGTCTCCACTCGCGAGCGCAACGCAGTCAAAATAGGCACTTCATTGAGTGAAGCCAGAACGATTTCGACTTTTTCTGCTCTAAGCGGTGCAACATACAGTCTGGCGGACAACATGACCCAATTACCCGAAGAGAGAGTAAAATTACTCAAAATGACACTTCCCACATTGCCGATTGTCCCAATAGACTTGTTCAGCCGTGGCAGCTATATGCATTGGGACCTTTGGGAAGAATTTACGCCTGACGAGTACATTCACGATTTTCCCAGAGTCATAGATTTAAAAGTGAGTGCGGCATCCGGCATATACGATGTTGTCGCTGTAACAAACTGGACTTCAGAAGGCATTTCCCGCAACATTTCCTTTGAAAAAAACCTGGGGCTGAATCCGGAGCTGAATTACCTGGTTTTTGATTCCTGGAACCAGCAGATGGAAGGCATATTTAAAGATGGGTTTGAAACCCTTGTAGAGCCGCATGATACGCGCGTATTCATAATCAGGCCTATCCAAAATCACCCTCAACTCATAGCCACGAATCGTCATCTGACAGGCGCCTATAGTATAGATAAACTTGCCTGGGACTCTTCCGATTTTATTTTGAGCGGTTCCTCCAGGACTATACCCGGCCAATCATACTCGCTTTTTATTTATATTCCTGAGGGAGTGACCTTGTCCAAAATAGATTCAAATGCCAGGATCCTTTTTCAAAAGACTGATAACACCTTGCTTGAAGTAGCTTTTCAGGGTCAAAGGGAATTGGTCGACTGGGTATGTGATTTTTCATTAGAACGCGAAAATCGATAAAATATCACCGGTAGTATTTGTTAACTTGTAAGCGGTTTGAATCGCGGATGTCACGGATGTAGTACGGATCACATGGTTTCCCCCACAAGGCCCAGGGAGAAAAGCGTTTGGGGCGGATGGGATGGGAACCGTGAAATCAGTGCTTCAAAAACTGAGGTGACGGATTAAATCCTGATCAACGGCCAAGACATACAGATAACCTGGATTGAGAGAAAGAGAATTTATCCTTTTAGTGTTCCTTTCAAGCCACCCATTTTAGGGGTGGTTATTGACTCTACACCCTGATTTTCGACCCGGAATTTCCAACTTGTTCTGACGGCGGCTTGAGAAAGACCGTCAATAATACAAACACTTTTCTCATTTTCTCCTAGTAGCAAAACTCCAGCATCAGAGGTCATCTGGCCTCCGGTAAAATCGGCCCTTACTTCTTTGCCCGAAATACTTGAAAAATGAAGACAAATTTGCGAATTTCTATTCATTGCGGTGTTCTTCTTAAAGGTTTGTTGTTTATTTCTAACTACAATATAATTCAAACCTTTATAGAGTTCACTGCCTTTTTTATGTATAATCCGAAGTTAGGGAGGTTGTTATGAATATCAATATTAAATATCTAGTATTTATCTGCTCTCTCTGCATCTTAATTCCAGATACTTCATTTGGTTCACCTGGAGTAGCTGCTGTTGGAGATACTGTTTCTCATTCCAGCCCTCTGTTATCAAGTGGACCTCAAGAATGGAGAGGAATTAGCGACCAGGAGGAGCTAGTTTCTTTTATTGTTTCAGAAGATGGTGATTCAATTCTTAATTTTACATTTGAAGTGTGGGGAGCACGTACTATTCTTGTACCTTATAGTCACTGGGAAGGTAATCGTTTAATAGTTACCTATGAACCTACAACATATTACGGAACCGTTTCTGGAATTATTTCACAGATGGATATTATAAATAAGAAGTTCAACGGCGCTTACAGTAAAGGATCAGACAGAGCTAGTATTTCCGGTACTTTGACTTCGGAGGATAAAGCAGAAGGGTATTTAAGCTGCACAACCGAAGAATCCAGTGGCTTGGGAGGCACTGTCTCCGTGAGTGGCTCCGCGACTTGGAAAGCTTATCCTTATTTGCCAGGAGTGTCTAAAATCGCTATATCAACTGATTCAGTTGATTTTGGCAGTGTACCTGTAGACCACAGCAGTACTGAAACCTTTACAATCGAGAACATAGGGAGTACGGATCTGATCTTATACAGTATAACCAGCGACAATGATCTTTTTACTGTCAGTCCCACCGCAGATACAATTGCGCCATACCACAGCGATACAGTTACTGTGACCTTTGAGCCCACTGCCATTGGCAATTTTAGTGCAACTGTTTCAGTCGCGAATAACGACCCTGCCGCTGGCATTAAAACTATCAGAGTCGAAGGTGAAGGAAGAACTATTGTAGCCGGTGATCTGGAATTCAAATATACGACAGGTGACGCTGCATCTTCCATTCCAGCCATCGGCAGTGATGGGACCATATATGTTGGCTCCGGTGACAATTATTTGTATGCCCTTAATCCCGAAGGCACGCGTAAATGGAGATACCAGACTGGTGGTGATGTAACCTCATCTCCAGCAATAGGCAGTGACGGGACCATATATGTTGGCTCCGATGACAATTATTTGTATGCCCTTAATCCCGACGGCACGCGTAAATGGAGAAACCAGACTGGTGGTGATGTAGGCTCCTCTCCGGCAATCGGCAGTGACGGGACTATTTATGTTGGCTCAGATGACGATTATTTGTATGCTA
>Ga0307380_10010989_pt1 | contig 11359 bp, 9 predicted proteins | sample UN3MG_FD_202239 | JGI IMG/M metagenome (GOLD analysis project Ga0307380, IMG submission 202239) | Soil microbial communities from Risofladan, Vaasa, Finland - UN-3 | ecosystem: Environmental > Terrestrial > Soil > Coastal area > Acid sulfate soil | place: Finland: Risofladan, Vaasa | collected... | reverse complement strand
GGCCAGCACGAGGACCGAACCGAGCGCCTCGAATTCCGGCACGAGCTGCTGGATGAGCAGGAGTCCGCCGAAGACCAGGAGGAAGATCCCGATCCAGGGGAGACCGGGTCGACGCTCGTCGTCGGGCCCCCACTCCCAGTGATAGACGTGGGCGCCGGGGTCGCCGGCCGGCTGACCACCGCTATCGGGACCCAGGCGGGTCACCGGTTCCGTGTTGTCGTCCATCGGTTCACCTCCCGCACGAGCCTAGTATCCGCGCTCCGCGTCCACGACGTTGAGCAGGGCCTCGCCGGCCAGGTATCGACCGACGTTTTCGAGCAGCAGTTCGTCGAAGAAGCGGAGCGTTTGTCCCGAAGCGTGCGGCGTGACGATGACATCGGGTGCCTCCCACCAGGGGCTGTCCGCGGGCAGGGGTTCCTCGCGGAAGACATCGAGGACCGCTCCGCCGAGGCGACGCGTGCGCAAGGCATCCAGCAGCGCCGGCTCATCGACGAGTGCGCCGCGGGCCACGTTGATGAGCCAGGCCCCGGCGGGCAAAGCCTCGATCACCTCGCGTCCGACGATCCCGCGCGATGCCTCCGTCAGGGGCATCGTGATGACCAGGACGTGCGCCTCGCGCGCCGCTTCGGCGAGCGCACCGACACCGACGATCCGCTCGGGGATCGAGCCGTCCGGGTCGCCCGTGCCGGGCACCCGGAACGCGTTGTCCGCATGGATGTCCGGGCGCGATTTAACGGCGATGACCCGCATCCCGAGCGCCGACAACTGGCGTGCGACCTCGCGGCCGATCGATCCGTACCCGGCGATCACCGCCGTCTGGCCCCGGACCATTGAGATGAGCGACGCCTCGTCCGGGGGCCAGAGGTGAGCCGCCTGGTCGGAGCTCCAACTGGCCGGCTGGTGGACGCGCAGGATCATCCCGCTGACGTACTCGGCGATCGGGATGGCGAAAACACCCCGAGCGTTGGTCACGACAACGCCCTTGTTCCAAGGCGGGTCAGCCGCCAGGTGGTTCACGCCCGCGGACGGGACCTGGAGCCAGCGCAATCTTGGGACCGCATCGAGATCGGCGGGCGCCCAAGGCCCGACGATGATCTCGACGTCTGGGTCAGCCAGCGCTCGGACATCGAACGAATCATCAGCGCTGACGTCGTCGACCTTGAGGTCGGGCGATCCTGCTCGCAGGCGCTCTACCGTCTCCGGGCGGATCTCGACGTCAAGGATGAGACGCATCGCGTCAACGATAGCGCCGCGGGCGTTCGATGATCGCGGGTCAGGCTGCCTGAAGCTGTAGCATCCGAGGTCATGGCCCACGTCCAGACCGTCCTCGGTCCGATCGAACCGTCCACCCTCGGCTTCTCCTTGCCCCATGAACACACCCAGATCGCCCTGTGGCACATCCAGGATCGCTGGGATTACTGGCAGCTGACCCGCGATCGGGCGGTGATCCTGGAGGAACTCGCTCGGTATCGGGCGGCCGGAGGGAGCGGTCTCGTGGACCTCACCCTGCCGGGCGTCGGGCGCGACCCGACCTGGCTGCGAGACATCTCGGATGCCAGCGGTCTCCACCTGGTGATGGGCTGCGGCTGGTATCGCACGGCGTACTACCCACCGGAGACGCGGATCGATCGGCGATCGGTTGATGACCTCGCTGACGAGCTGGTGGGCGAGATCGAGGACGGGGTGGGGGAGACTCGCGTTCGGCCGGGCATCATCGGCGAGATCGGCACGGACAAGCCGTGGGTGTCCCCGGCCGAGGAACGCGTCCACCGCGCAGCGGCCCGGGCCGCCCGCCGGACGGGTCTGGCCGTCACGACCCACGGCGTGTTGTCAGACGTGGGACTTGCCCAACTCAGGATCTTCGAGGACGAGGGTCTCGATCCGGCACGAGTCATCATCGGGCACGCCGATTCGTACCCGGTCCTGGATCACCATCTTGCGATCATCGATCGGGGCGCGAACATGGAATTCGACTTCCTGGGCATGCCCTGGAAGGCCGAACAGCATGGCGAGGACCGGACGGTGGACCGACTTCTTGAGCTCCTTGCCCGCGGCCATGTCGACCGGATCCTGCTCTCCCAGGACGTCTGCCACGACACGCAGCTCAAGCGGTTCGGGGGCAACGGCTACACGTACCTGATCGAGACGTTCTTGCCCCGTCTGCGCTCTGCCGGGGTCACAGACCTCGAGATCGAAACGATGACGGTGGCGAACCCGAGGCGACTCCTGACGATCGGCTGAAGGTCAGCCCTCGAGCGTCGCGTCGACGCTCAGTGCGACGTTGCCGGCCAGGGCGACGCTGATCGGGCAGCCATCCTTGGCCGCCTGGGCAGCCGCCTCGAAGTCTTCGGCGGACATCCCCGGGACGACGCCGCGGGCTGTGAGCGCGCTCGAGACGATTCGCCAGCCAGCGTCCTGCTTGTCGAACGTGACCGCGGCCGCGATGTCGAGGCGTTCCGGCGGCGTGCCGGCTCGACCGAGACCACCGGACAGGGACATCGCGAAGCAGGAAGCGTGGGCCGCGGCAACCAGCTCTTCCGGACTGGTCCGGCCATCCGACGATTCGGTGCGAGCAGCCCAGGTCACCGGTAGCCCAGAGAATGCCCCGGATGTCACCGCCGAAACGGCACCCTTGCCAGTGGCCAGGGAGCCCGTCCAGGTAACTTCAGCTCGTCGGATCGCAGTCATGGTCATCCTCCTGATCACGTGGGGCAAACCACGATCCGCGCTGCAGATGATCGGCCCTGGCGACCAGCTTAGGTGCTTCCTGTCAAACCGTCTGCCGGGGGCCGCCCACAAGATCGCCAGGACGTGCGAAGATAGGGGTGGTTGGGTGCGGTCCGGTGAGCTTCGGGGCGGTTCGGGCCCGGTACCAACCGCTCTGGATCCTGTGACGGACAGGCCATGCCATGAGACGGGGCTGTTATCGACGATATGTCCGTGCCTACCATTACCCGCCGCCTGCTGCCCCTCGCTATGGCTGCGTTCCTGCTTGCAACCTTCGCGGGATCGACCGTTGCCGGCACGGCAGTCGTTGCTGAACCGAGCGCCACGGGCTCGGGCGAGGCTGCTTCGAGCGCATCATCGCCGGACGGTCTCGTCACGCGGACCAACAACAAGCGGAGGAACCACGGACTCATCGTCGTGCGCGAGGACCCGGATCTTGCGTCGATCGCCCGTGACCGAGCCAGAGTCATGGCCCAGAACAACGTGATGAGCCACACGGAACCCGATGGCAGGAATGTCTTTGACCGTATCCGGTCCGCCGGAATCACCTGGTACGGGGCCGGCGAGATCATCGCCTGGAACGGCTACTCGGGCCAGAAGGCTTCCGTCAAGGCCGTGATCAACGCCTGGATGAATTCCTCTGGGCATCGAGCGATCATGCTCTCAAGCGGGTACAACTATGTCGGCTACGGGATGGCCGTCTCATCAAGCGGCAAGCGGTACTTCGCGGGCGTCTTTGCCAAGGAGCCGGACGAGACCGGCGCACGGGCAAAGCTCGGGAGCGTGAGTAAAACATCGGTCGACACCGCTCGGACCCGCGTCAAGATCAACTGGTCCGGGAAGGACCCCCGGTTGCAGGTCCTGACCGCAGGGTTCGGCAAGTTCGAGATCCAGCGTCGTAGGATCGGCGGGGATTGGCAGTCGTGGGGCACGACGACGGCGACCAGCAAGGCCGTGACCTGGTCCAAGGACTACGATTATGAATTCCGGGTCCGCGCTCGTGACAAGCGTGGCAATTGGGGGAAGTGGAAGGTGATCCGGGTCAACCTGTGACCCGGTAGGCCTGCGGCCGAGTCGCAACGAAGGCGTATCTGGTTCTGTCCCGCCTCCTCCGGACCGTTCAGAACCGCGTAGTCATCTCGGTCCTGTGTCCGTTGGTCGACGGCCTGAGGGCTCGGGTCGGGCGCCGATTCGGTGAGCGCGAGGACGCTCGGTGACGTCGATGCCATCAGGTAGACTACGTCCGCGTCCGCCTCTTGGACGCCAGATGAGGACCGAGCCGACATAACCGAGCGCATGGTTACGGTCGCTCGCAACCAAACAGGCCGGATAACCGATACCACGGCCTCGAGTCAGGAGTGACGCCCTAGAATGCCCGGACGCGGTTGATCCCAGGGGACGACTCCACGCCGCAATTCGCCGCGACGCCTGAATGGCTGATCTGGTTGGGCTCCGTGGGCTGGCGGATCCTCGCGACCGCGGTGGTCGCGATCGTCGTGCTCTGGCTGATGATCATCCTGTCGACCACGACCATGTCCATCCTGGTCGCGGCCATCGTCTCGGCGACGTTCGCACCGCTCGTGATGAAGCTCCGAGGCCGAGGCTGGAGCCGCAGCGCGGCGGCGGGTCTCGTGACGCTCGTCGCCCTGCTCGTGATCTCTGGGGTCGTTCTCCTCTTCGCGATCGCGTTCGTGCCGTATGTCGGGGCCACCATCACATCCATCCAGGCGGGTGTGACCAGTCTGACGACGATGCTGCAGGACGCCCATGTGCCTCCGAACGTCGCCCAGACCCTTATGACCATCTCCGACGACGTCAAGGCTTGGGTGACCGCCTCGGTCACCTCCGCAGCGGCAGTGATCGGGCAGATCGTCACGATCGCGATCCTCGGCGGACTACTGACGTTCTACTTCCTCCAGGACGGCGACAAGGCCTTTGTCCGGGCGGTTCCGAAGGAGCCTGGCTGGCGGCACCAGCCTATTCGCGATGCCGCGATCGAGGGGATGCAGCGCGTGGGTGGCTACCTGCGAGGATCCACCGTCCTGGGCGCCATCTATGCCGTCTCCGACCTCATCTTCCTCGAGATCCTTGGCGTTCCCAACGCGCTGGTCCTGTCCCTGTTCGTGTTCATCCTCAGTTACATCCCGTACATCGGCGGGATCTTCGCGACGATCGTCCTGCTGCTGGCTGCCCTCGGCTCGGGGGGCTCGGATGTCGCGGTCATCCTGCTCGTGCTCATGTCCATTCGGAACGTGATCGTCAGCAATCTGGTGCGGCCCAGCGTCTACGGCAAGACGGTCAATCTGAATCCGGCCGTCATCCTCCTGGTCCTGCCGGCCGGTGCAGCCGTCGCCGGGGTGTTCGGGCTGTTCGTCGCCATCCCGGTGACGGCGTTCCTCATGTCCATCTCCGGCGCCGTCGCCTCGGTCCTCGATACACAGGAGCCGTCCGCACGAGCCCACAGCAGCGTCGCCAGCACCCCCGAAATCCCGGTCTGGCTGGACCGTACGGGTCAGTGGAGCGTTCGACTCCTGGTCGCTGCAGCGCTCGGCGCGCTCGTCCTGTACATCGGCGGGCTCGTGCCATTGGTCGCAGCCACCGCGACCATCGGGATCATCCTGGCAGCCACCTTCCAGCCCGCCACCCGGATCCTGGAGAAGCGCGGCATGACATCCGGACGAGCGGCACTCGTTGTCACGCTGGGTCTGTCTACCACCATCATCGTGCTGATCATCCTGGCGCTGGCCAGTCTCATCGCCAACGCCGCTGACGTCACTCAGGCGAGCGACAACGCCGTCGCATCAATGACGGATCAGGAATGGCTCCAGGCCCTTGCTGGTCTCGTCGGCAGCGGCATCCTCCAGTCGCTCGCTGCCGTGGTGACCGCTCTGGCCGGCCTGGTCGTGGTATTCCTGCTCGGCGCACTGCTCACGTTCTATCTTCTGCGTGACGGGAGCCGGGGCTGGGCCGTCGTCCTCCGGCGCTTCGGCGGCTGGCGGCGAGACACAGTCGACCAGGCCGGGCAGCGAGCGGTCACGATCCTGGGAAACTACATGATCGGCACAGGCGCTCTGTCCGCTTTCGGCGCGGGCTCCACAGCGGTCATCATGTTCATCCTGGGGCTGCCGCTGATCATGCCGGTCGCCGCGCTGGCCTTCATCCTGGGCTTCATCCCCTACATCGGGTCCGCCCTGGGGACGATCCTCGCGTTCATGGTCGCGGTCCAGTACGGCACGTCGCAGGACATCGTGATCATGCTCGTCTGGGTCCTGGTGTTCAACATCGTGCAGGGCAGCTTCATGGCGCCGATCGTGTACGGAAAGGCGGTCAGCCTGCACCCGGCCATCGTGCTCATCGCGATCCCAGCCGGCGGACAGCTGGCGGGCGTCATGGGGATGTTCCTGGGAGTCCCGCTCCTGGGCATCCTGGCGGGGGTCTGGCGCAGCGTGATCGCCGTCATGGGCGACGAGTCGACAGCGGACCTGCTCATGGCGGGCTCGGATCCCCCCGATGATGGCGGTCAGGACGACGTCACGCCCGAGTCGGGATGATCAGACGATCGCGATGCCGGAGCGGGGCGGTGACCACCACCGGCTGAAGCGAATACAAGCGCGTATAGTGTTCGTCCACGAGATGATCGCGCGGCGATGATCACCAAACGCCGACAGTTCCAGGGAGGCCTCTATGACACTCGGCCCACTCGAATACACCGTCCTCGGGTTCGAGGGCAACCGGTTCAACGGCGAGATCGCCAAGGAGATCGAAGCGGTCGTGAACGCGGGCATCATCCGCCTCGTCGACGTCGTCTTCGTGACCAAGGACATCGATGGCGATGTCGCGGTCGTCGAGCTCGATAACAAGGATGACGAGCGATTTGCCGGGTTCGCGGGGCTGATGGACGGCCTGATGGGCCTCCTGACGCCGGAGGACATCGAGAGGCTCGCCGATGCGCTGCCGACGAATACTTCGGCCCTGATCCTCCTCTTCGAGCATCACTGGGCCGTTGGCATCAAGGACGCGATCATCGGAGCTGGCGGCTTCCTCATCAGCCGGGACACCATCCCGCCGGAAGCGCTCGAGATGGTCAACGCCGAACTCGAAGCAGCAGCGATCTCGGCCTGACCGGTCGAACCACAGAAAGGATCAGCCAAACACGATGCGACGACGACGAGGTCCAGGACTGCTCATGACGGCCGCCGTGGTAGGCACGGCTGCCCATGTGGGTGCGTCCAGTGCGAACAAGAGCGCCCAGGCCAGTGCCAATGAGCAGGCACAGAATCAGCAGATGGCCCAGCAGCAGGCCCAGATCGATGCGATGGCCCAGCAGCCGCAGGCCGCGCCGGCCCCGGCCGCCGCACCGGTCGATCCGACGACGGCCCAGCTGGAGAACCTTGCCAACCTGCACACCCAGGGGATCCTGAGCGACGAGGAGTTCTCGGCCGCCAAGGCGAAAGTCTTGGGGCTGTAGGCGCCGTCACCCGTTGCGGTGACCTGAACGATCAACGTGCGTCAGGCCTCGTGCCTGGCGCACGTTCGTGTCTAGAGCAGGCGCGAGACGCGATCCATGGTGGCGTTCCAGAACTGGTCCTTCGTGCCGGTCGGCGCGACGGCCGGCGTGGACATCCCGACCAGCTCGTCGAAGATGCTCCGCTCGGTGAGCTCCGCGACCCCGGGATCCTCGAACAACAGATCAAGCTCGTCGTTGCGGAAGAGCGAGAGGTCGTCCAGGTTGCACCCGCCGATCAGTACATGATCGTCGATGCGGAGGACCTTGGCGTGCGCCATTTCCGGATGCAGCAGGATCTCCACGCCGGCATCGAGCAGTCGACCGTACCAGTTCCGGAAGGCAGCGGCGGGATACGGTGGGGTCGGTTTGCCCGGTGCGACGAGGCGGACCCGGACGCCTCGCAATGCGGCTGCCAGCAGGCGCTCCAGGATCTCGCGGTTCGAGATGTACGGGTTGACGATGTGGATCTCGCGGGCGGCATCCTCGAGCGCTCGCTCGATCGTGTCGCTGATCGGGTGGTGGCCGGTTCCCGGCACGTTCCACAGGACGGTCGTGGAGGCCCGAATCGGGGCATCGGGTGCCACGACGAGCGTCGCCGGCGGGAAGTATCGGATGAGCGACGGATCGGCCGGCGCGAGACCGCCGTTATTGCGCCAGCTGAGCAGGAAGACGGCAGCCAGTTGGGCCACGATCGGACCTTCCACCCGGCACATGACGTCGTAGAAGCGCTCGTCGTTGTAGTGGTCCTCGATGCCGGAGCCGCCGACGTACCCAATGCGACCGTCGACCACGATCATCTTTCGATGGTCAAAGTGGAGCACGTTCTCAAGTACGGGCTTGAATTGTCGGCCGCCGAGTTCGCCAAACCGGAGGACCATGACGGCGTCGTGCGCGACGACTTCCACGCCGGCCTCCCGGAGACGGGCGAAGAGTTCCTTGCTGCCAAAGTCGACCTCGCTGCCGATGGCATCGACCGACAGTCGCACCTCGACGCCGGCCGCCACGCGCTCCGCCAGGGCGGCAAGGAACGTCTCTCCGATGTCACCTGGCTTGTAGCCGTAGATCAAGAGGTGGACATGGTCGTTCGCCGCCGCGATGTCCTCGAGGATCCGTGGGAAGTAGCGTCGGCCGTGGAGGAGAGGATCGACCGCCGTGGCGATCGCTGGCGCAAAGTTGCGGGCCAGGTCGGCCCGGCGGATGCTTGGTCTGGCCACCATCTCCGCGGTGATGGTGGCGGCCGTCTCCGGTCGGATCGCGTCAGGGTCAAGTGGGTCGGTCGGGATCCGTCCGGCGCGACGACGGCTCAAGACCGTCCCGGCCGCGGCTAAACCTGCTCCGATCGCGACCGTGCGCCGTATCTTGCTCATGGTCTAACTGTACCGCGGTGCAGCGCTCCTGACCCTCGCGGGGCCTGGCCGGAACGTCTACTGGTCGCCAGAGGCGGTCGGTCCCGGGACGGGTGACGGGGTGGCCGACGGACCGAGCCTGATGTCGAGCGACTCCATCCAGCGGCGGATGTTGCGGTAGATGGCCGGAGCGCCCAGCGGGATCTCCTCGTCCAATTCCCACTCGACCGGATGAAGGATGAACGGCGCGGTCTGGGGCCCGCCCAGCCCTCCGTGCGAGCCGATCAACTCCTCGAATGCGGCGACCTCATCGAGTTCAGGGTCGTATTCACTGATCAGCAGCAAGTCCGGGGCATGGACCATGGCGTCCTCGCGCTTGAGGCTCATCACCGTGTGCGGTCCGAAGAGGACGGTCGGGTCTTCGCCCTCGACCCGGTCCTCATCGAGATAGCGGGTCCCGTTCGGGCCGAAGACGACCGCCCCGAATTCCTTGGAGCGGACCATCAACATCCCGACCCCGGGATGGGCCGCGACCGACGCTACGAGACCCGGATGGAGTTCCTCGAGTTCCTCGACGCTGAGCCTGTGATCAAATCCCGTGAACCAGACGAGTCCCAGGTTGCCCGATCCGACCACGGCGATCGAGCCTTCGTCTGCGATCGTCGACCCAGTCGGCTCGTCAGTGGCGTCAAGGTCGACGACGCCGTCCGTCGTCTTGCTCTTCAAGGCGGCACGCGCGACCGACGGACCGACGCCGCTGCTCCGCGTGATCTCCGACAGGAACGAGTTCACGAAAACCGAGCCCTCAGCCCTCGCCTTGGTCTGGATGAGGGTGGCGCGCCCACTCATGAGCCCGCGAACCAACTCACCGAGACTCAGCCCGTAGCGCTGGAGGAACGTCGCGCCCAGGCTCTGGCCGTGGTCGGACAGAACGATGAACTTGTACGGACGGGGAGCCTCCTCGGTCGCCTTGACCAGCGTCGCGATGGCTTGATCGACGCCATCGAGCGCCTGGAACGATTCGATCCGCTCCGGCCCGCAATGATGAGCGAGCTCGTCGTAGTCGGTGAAGTCGACGTAGATGACGTTCGTCCCGCGGTACATCTCGTCGATGATCAACGAGACGTTGACATCGCGCAGGAGGACGTTGCTCGCCGCGCGCATCCCGGCGTACTTGAGCCCACGGTGCAGCTGTGGGCGGACCCCGGACCGTCGGGTCCGACGTGCCTGGATCAATTCCTTGAAGAGTTCGCCCAGGAAGAGCGTGAATGAACGCAGGTAGCCGGTTGGGCTGAAGAAGAAGGTCGTGAACGCCTGGCTGTCGCCGAGCCCGCCGCCCTCGGCCTTGATCGCGGCCGTCGTGAGATAGGAGCGCGTAGCGTCGCCGGTCATCAGATTGCAGATGCTGGCGCCGTTGTTCGAGAGGAGGCCTTCGCCGTTGCTGATCCGCGAGAGGATCAATTCGGCATCGGCTGGATTGCTCGACGCCATCAGGTGCTCGCGATCGCGTTCGTACCAACGGAAGGCCGGGATGTCGTCGTTGTTGCCGTGGAGGATGCCGGCCTGACTGGCAGACGTCATCGAAGGCAGGATCGCTTCCCATTGGGCCAGCTTGTGTGAGCCATCCCGCACCCAGTTCGACATCGTGTTGACGGATCCGGCGCGCATCCGCCCGGAGAGGATCGGATGGGCCAGACCGTCGATCTGGATGATCACGAGCCCAGGCTTGTTCGAGTGCCCCTCGGCACTCTTGACCAGCAGCCGTTGGATGAGCGTGCTGTAGTACGAACCGCCGCTGTCGATGCCGAGGATCGAGGTCAGGATCGTGTTGATGATCGCGTACAGGAACGATGCGATCAGCGCCGTGCTGAGTCCATCGACGTGGACGCCCGGCGCGAACTGGGCCACCACGAGGAACGCCAGGACCTGGAGGGTCAGGACCGTGATGCCGGTGAGGATCAGCGAGATCGGGGCGACCAGGACGAGGACCACCGGGCGGATCAGGGCATTGAACAGGGCCATCAGGATGACCGCCACGGCACCGTCAATGGCGCGGTCAACCGCGAAACCAGGGCTCATAACGTATGCGGTCGCCATGAACGCGACGGTGGCCACGATCAGGGTCAAGAGCAGCCGCCGGATCAAGGCGAAGGGTCCGCCTCGCCAATCGCGTAGCACACGTAGTTGGGTCCCGTAGAAGCCGACGAATCGGCTCATCGCGTCGCGCCTCGGTCGGTCACCATCGTTCCTCTTGCGGGGTCGCCCACAGCATACGGCCTCGACCCTTGGTGCCGTGGCCGGCGAGGAACGCTCAGTCGGCGGCCTCGATCGCTCTTCCTCCTGGGTCGTTGACGCCTGACCGGTTAATCCCGATAATCTGACTCGGAATTAGATTCGCCCGAGCCCGGACGGTTCTCGGGACACCAGCCCGCCCGATAAAGACCGGAGACCTGATGACTGCCACCCGCGAGATCATCACCGACCAGCGAGAGCAGTTCGCCTTCCACGACGACATCGCGTATCTCGCCGAAACCAAACGGGGCCTGACCCGTGCGACGGTCGAGGAGATCAGCGGCTTCAAGAATGAACCGGACTGGATGCTCCAGTACCGGTTGCGAGCCTTCGAGCATTTTCAGAAGCGGCCGATGCCGACCTGGACGGATGGTCTCGACAAGATCAACTTCGACAAGATCGTCTACTACCGCAAGCCGTCCGAGCGCGAGGAGAAGTCCTGGGACGACGTGCCTGAGCAGATCAAGGCGACGTTCGAGAAGCTCGG
>Ga0307380_10010988_pt1 | contig 11359 bp, 9 predicted proteins | sample UN3MG_FD_202239 | JGI IMG/M metagenome (GOLD analysis project Ga0307380, IMG submission 202239) | Soil microbial communities from Risofladan, Vaasa, Finland - UN-3 | ecosystem: Environmental > Terrestrial > Soil > Coastal area > Acid sulfate soil | place: Finland: Risofladan, Vaasa | collected... | reverse complement strand
GACATATAATATCTGTCCTTGCCGGCGAGTTTGTTACTTATGATGACAGTGGCGGTATCCCGGTCAGCAGCTACTCTTCGCACCTCTCTTTTGTCGAGAGTCAGCAGGTTACCATAGAAAGCCATAGAGGCCATTGACCTGACCGCCGCTTCCGGAAAAGCATAGTTTGGGATACCGTGCCTCTCCAGATATTTGACGCCCTCGGAAACATCGACAATACCCATGAATGAGCAGAGCACCGGCTTGTCAATATCCTTTACTACGTGTGGGACGATCTCCGCAGTTTCCATAATATCCGTCATCGCCTGAGGGCTGAGTATCACGATAGCACCATCGACATTTTCGTCCATAAGGATGTGGCGAATGGCGGCTTCGTAACGCTCGTGTGTCGCATCTCCAATCACATCCACAGGATTTTCGATACTGGCAGTTGGTGGAAGCTCTTTTTTCAATTTCTGTTTTGTTTTTTCCGAAAGAGTGGCAATTTTCAGGTTGTGGCGAATGGCGGCATCGGTAGCCATTATGCCCGGTCCGCCGGCATTTGTGACAATGGCTATGCGGTTGCCCTTAGGTATCGGCTGTTTTGCAAAAGCAATGGCATGGTTGAAAAGTTCGGCGACGCCCTCCACCCTGAGGATGCCGCTTTGATAAAAAAGAGCATCGTAGGAGGTATCGGAGCCAACCATCGAACCAGTGTGAGATGCAGCCGCACGGGCACCCTCCGCAGAACGACCGGACTTGACGGCGAGCATAGGCTTTCGTGCCTGCCATGTGATCTCCCTTGCGGTCTCAAGAAACGCCCGGCCATGAGTAATATCCTCAAGATACATAAGAATCACGTCTGTATCCGGGTCATCTTTGAGATAACGCAAGAGGTCTGTCTCATTCACATCTGCTTTGTTACCGAAGCTGATGAATTTGGAGAATCCAATGTCCCTGCCTTCTGCGTAGTCGAGCACGGCGGTACAGAGGGCCCCGGACTGCGAAATAAAGGCAATGTTTCCCTGTTTCGGCATCTTCGTTGCGAAACTGGCATTCATCCGAACGTTCTCACTGTTATTGATGACTCCGAGGCAGTTAGGTCCCACGAGGCAGATATCGTATTTCGCAACCACTTGCTTGACACAATTCTCCAGCTCTACGCCGTGCCCCCCTACCTCCTTAAAACCGGCAGAAACGACAATGGCCCCTTTGACCTGCTTTTGACCAGCCTCTTCCAATATAGGGCAGACAATCTCGGCGGGAACAATAACGACCGCCAGGTCCACTTCATCAGGAATATCCATCAACTTTGGATATGCCTTTACGCTCTGGACGTACTTTGCTTTGGGATTGACCGGATAAAGCACCCCCTGAAAGCCCGCGTTGAGGATATTGCGAAATACGGCAAGGCCTACGCTGCCAGGCCGGTTGGTCGCTCCCACGACTGCAATTGACCGCGGACTCATAATGGATTCAATGTTTTTTATCATGGCTCTGTCTCAAAAAAATGGTTTTCTGCTATTTAAAAACATCGTGTTCAGCAAAGCAACAATATCTTGCAAACAATCGTTTTTGTCAAATGGTAACTTTCCTGAACAAGTTCAGCTTTTGCTCCATCAGGTCACAGCGATGATTTAAATGCTGTGAAGGCAAAAGACATTCGCTTTGACCGCTTCTATCGTGGCCTCTATCGCACGTGTTACCGCATCACTCTGCTGGCTACCAACCGTTAACACCTTGTCCCGCAAACCGCCCTGCCGCTTTTTACCGCTGGAGCCAACGCCACCGGTACCGGGACTCGTACCACCCTCAGCTCCACATAAGACGCTCCAGGCAAGGGCCCAGGCCCTGACGGTATTATCGACATTGTATCCACCGCCGCCGGTTGCAAGGATGGGTATGTCAAGACTTAACAGATATTTTATGATGTCAGCATAAACATTATTAGTCAAATATAGATGTGCAAGAGGGTCGCCGGCAAGGGCATCAGCCCCTAATTCAAAAACAATTACATCAGGATTGAAGGCCCCAATTAACGGCCGAGCGATAGCTTCAAACGCCTTCATATACGCCTCGTCATAAGTGCCGGCCGGAAGAGGGACATTTACACAGTAGCCCTTTCCTTCGCCGGTGCCGATTTCATTTTCGAATCCTGTTCCGGGAAACAGCAGTCTTGGATTTTCGTGAAATGATATGGTCATCACATCGCTGCGGTCATAAAATGCGTAAGCAACACCGTCACCGTGATGGACATCCACATCGAGATATAATACCCGCTTCCCTTTTTCCGCCAACGTCATACAGGCGAGAGCCACATCATTGATGTAGCAGAAGCCGGAGGCGCGTTCTGGTCCCGCGTGATGAAATCCGCCTGATGGGCTGAATGCCACATCAGCCGTACCTGCAAGAATCAGCTTTGCCGCGACCAGTGTTCCCCCACTGGCCAAGACCGCATAGTCATACAATCCCTCGAAAATGGGACAATCCTGTGTGCCAAGTCCCATATTGAATGCTCCAGCGTCCCAATGTCCCTTGCCAGCGTCTCTTAATACGTGCAGATAACGGGCCGAGTGGAACTTCTTGAGTACGATTCTCTCCGCAGGAACAGGCGCTACTTCGCTTCGAGCACTGCCTGAGAGCAGGCCCATAGAGTTAACAATCTCTCGGGTTTTTTTAGCCCGGATGGTGTTAAACGGATGCTCCGGCGGATAACCAATCTTTTCCAGCTCCGTCGAATAAATAAAAGCAGCCTTTCTCATTGACAAAGTTACTCCTATCCTTCTTATTCGATCAAGTCACTTCTAAACCAGCACGACTCCACACAAAGGCAAAATATTCTATTTTATACTGTGCGCCATCGTAAAGCCTTTTCTTACAGATTCAGCCTGTACAAACAATCTTATTATTTATATAATGGGTCTCAGGAGTATATTACTATGGAGAATATCTCTCTAACAGGGTACAGAGCATTTCACTCAATGTCTGAAACTGCAAAGAAATGTAACAAAATACAGTGTAGAGAGTATCTCCCCGGCAAGCATTTACAGCCATACATATCGTGTTATTGGACAATGACGTCGGAAATAGAATTAGAAAAGCCAATTCCACATAGAGTTATTCCTGATGGGTGTGCTGATATAATCTTTGATCTAAATAGACGTTCATATAGAGAAGCCGGGTCGATTGTCGGGACCATGACAAAGCCCATATTTGCAAAATTAAAAGGTCGAGTTAATTACATGGCAATTCGATTTTCACCCGGTGGTTTTTTGCATTTTTTTGACAGTGTTATGCATAATCTTACCGACCAAATCATTCCTCTTGAGACAATCTCGGGAAAAAATGAACGCAATTTAATCGAACAATTGTATCCGGAGAACAATATCGAGAATCAAATAGGATTACTCGAAAAACATCTTGAAAATCTCCTGATAACAAATAATAGAAGCGACCCGGTTGCAAAAAACGCCATACATAACATTCTGGCAAGTAAGGGTAATATTACGGTTTCAGAGCTGTCAAAACTTGTTGATATCAGCAAAAGGCAGTTGCGCAGAAAGTTCGAGCGATGGATTGGTGTAAGTCCCAAGGCTTTTTGCAGGATAATTCGTTTTCAGAATACTTTACGAATGATGCGCCATGAACCAAAAAGCAATTGGTTAGCCATTGCTTTAGACGGGGGTTATTATGACCAATCTCATTTCATTCACGAGTTCAGCTCTTATTACGGCATGAATCCTTCAGGATTTCTAAATAGTAAAAATGCTTAAACTGGGATTTCCCATGTACATTTACATTTCACTTAGATACTCTTACGAGCTTTAAGTCTCACAATAACGTAATATCATCCTCAGCCGAGCCAATAAAAGAGACGAAGAGAAACGCTTGCTTCATCGAAAGGTTATCTCCAATCTATTTTGGCAGTCTTTTTTTCCAGGTCCACAAATACCGAGGCGTGGGCGAATTCACGCTGGTAAGTCCAGCCTTTTCGGATAGCCTCGCCCTTCGGTGGTCCCAGCGGCCTATCAAACTCCGGATACCAGTCGAACGTGCCGTATTCAGCAAGCCAACCCCAGGTATAGCAAAAATAGCAATTCGGTTCGGCCCTCACCAGGAAACAGGCCAGCGGGAAGGTGATGTTCTCGCTGGCCACGCGATGCAGTTCGTCATGCGGCTTCTTCATCATCTCTTTGTCGCTCCACCACGTAAAGCCCGGCCACGCCTTGAAAATGATGATTTTGCCGTCTTGAGCGGCCTTGCGCATTACCTCAATAGTGTTGGCCATATATTCCTTGCTTTGTTGCCTGATGTCCGCAGCACGGTCAAAGTCATCAACCATCGCGCCATCGGTCACCGGCAAATATTGCTCACCTAGCGGGGGGTGTTTCTCGTCATGGCCATGAAGCGGGTTGAAGATGATAAGCTTGTCAGGACCCATCTTCTTTTTCGCATCTTTCAACATGGTAAACACCCCCTTATCCATAACGGCAGCTTTCTCCTGGCCTAAATCACGACTCCAGGGACCGTTGGGTCTGCCCGCGGTTGCTCCATCTACGAAGATGCCGTCGCAAGAGTATTCATGCACAGCTTGGGCTGCCACATCGGACCACCAGTCGCGCACGTCCTGGCGGGTAACATCAAAATACCGGCGTTTTCTTTTGCCCTTAACAAAATTAATATATTCTCCTGGATAGATGTCGTTAGACAATTTCCATTGAGGCTTCGGCATGTCGCTGGCCCAATAGAACAACACCTTTGCCTTTGGGTTGCGCTTCTTGATGGCGCGAGCCGCCGCCGCGATGTTTGGTTCAACGCTGCCATGGCGGACAATGCCACCGGTGAACGCGATTAAATTGAAATGGTCCGCCAGAAAATTGTATTGATTCGGCTCAAGCCCATCGCCAATACCAAGGTGCGCGTACAACGGCACATGGTCCCAAGTAAAAACCGGGAACCCATCGCCAGCGTGAACTGTAGACAGTGCAGACAACAACAGTGAGACCTGAAGCACAAGTGTAGTCCTCATAAACTATTCTCCTTGTATTGATACCACCCAAAAGAATTGTTTAAGCGGCGATATGGATATGGATGGGTGGTAACTCTCCATATCGCTGCAAGTACGCTGTAATTTCTGTTTTGCGGCCTATATGGATCCTTTTTGCTTTCACCCATCAGGTTCTCCAAATCATAACAGCAAAACTGCCTTAAACAGCATCCACAAGCCCTATACTATCAAAATTCTATTTCTTTGTCAAGGTTTACCTGGGAAATCCGGGTTAAACATGTCCGATTTTTACAATACAGACACAGCAGCAACCTGTATCTTTATGATAAGGTCAATATCAGTGTCGAAATTAAGGGACGAAGGATTTGAGTTTAATGAAAGGGTAGATAATGAGAAAGGCGGTTCCTGTAATCCAGATAATTCTTGTGATTTTAGTCGTGGCAATCGGCGGTTGTAATAAGATACAAGAAGGCAGTCTCAGGAAGGAAAATGCAATGTACAAGAAACTCACTACAAATATGATGGTCGAGGACGTGAGCCGCACGGTGGATTTCTATAGCGATGTCCTCGGATTTGAATTCGTTATGGGCGTGCCGGAAAATAGTCAGGAGGTTGTGACTACGAGGCAAAAAGGCCAGGCATTAGGCTTTGCGATAGCCAGGTGCGATAACATAGAAATGATGTTTCAGGCAAAGCAGTCTATTACCGAAGAAGTCCCTGAGTTCGGTGGTATGGGCATCGGTGGGTCTTTGACTTTTTATATCGAAGTTCAGGATGTCAAGGGATTGTATGCAAAACTAAAAGATAAAGTCACGATTGTTAAAGACATGCGAACAACCTTCTATGGAAAGCAGGAATTCTATATTCGAGACTGCAACGGCTATATATTAACCTTCGCAGGAGGGACCTAAAGAACAAAGATTATGAAGCAACCATCCTTAAAAGATTTAGAACAAATTCCCGGTGTTGGCAAAAGCATTGCCCGGGATTTGAGGGACATCGGCATTAGCTCCGTTGATGAACTGAAGGGGAAAGAAGCTGAAAAGCTATATAAAAAAATGTGCAACTTTAAGGCCTCACCCGTAGACAGATGTATGCTCTACGCATTGCGTTGCGCGGTGTACTATGCTTCAAATACAGAGCACGACGCAAACTTGTTAAAATGGTGGAACTGGAAGGATAAGAGATAAGTTTTCCAAAGTCATTCGACGTGCACTGTGTTTTGCAGCCAAATCCTTTTCTTATTTTCTCAGGGGCGGTATGTCCGGTTCGATGTGAACGGTAATATTGACCGGGCGAGTTATCTGCTCATCGATCGCATTTTCCAAATTTTCCGCTATTTGGTGAGCGGAGGCCACGCTCAAATCCGGATCAACAAGGATGTGCAGGTCGAGAAAGACTTCTCTGCCGACCGTGCGGGTCCTGAGCTTGTGCCACTGCCGTATTGAAGAGTCGGCATTGATTACCCTCTCAATCTGTTCGATTGTGCCCGGGTCAACGGCACTTTCCGTCAGCTCATGCAGGGAATCGCCAATCACCCTGATTCCCACCCAGATAATCATCAGGCCGACAGCAATGGCCGCAACCTGATCACCATGACCGAAACCAAATTCCAGCGATATAAAGCCTACAGCAACGGCCACCGAACTGAGAGCATCACTGCGATGATGCCAGGCGTTGGCATAAAGTGCGGCGCTGTGAGATTGGATAGCGATTTTTTTGGTGGCCCTGTAGAGCCACTCTTTGGCCGCAATTGAAACTATTGCAGCTATGAGAACTCCGATTTTAGGGGTGGTAACTTCATCTCTGGCTATTGCCATTGTGGCATAATAAATCATGACCCCACCCACAAGAATCAAAATCAATGCAATTAATGCGGCAGAAAAAGTCTCCGCTCGTCCATGGCCGTAGGGGTGACTCTGGTCGGGCGCCTTCGATCCCAGTCGCAGACCCAGCAAAACTGCTACATCAGTGGCCAAGTCTGAAAGAGAGTGGATTCCATCAGCTACCAACGCCAAAGAAGCAGCAAAAAAACCAATGACAATCTTGATAACTGCCAGAATGATATTTACGACCATGCCGAGATACGTAATCGATTTTATTTGTTTGCCGACAATTCTCTGTTTGTCATTGTCCATATGCTGTTCAGCCTAATATTTTCCTGCGGACATTCGAAACCGCATCGATATATTTTTGCGCGGCAGGTTTGTCTTTTGCCTCGACTATAAGCCTCATAACCGGCTCGGTATTGCTGGCTCTCAAGTGCAGCCAGCCATCGTCAAAATCGAAACGGCAGCCGTCAGTGGTATCGAGCTCCGCATCATCGAAGGTCTCTTTTGCCAAATCCAGGATTTGCCCGGCTTCTGACTTCCCTGCAGCGAATTTGTCTTTGCTCATATAGTAACCGCCGATTTCACTGACCAATTCACTTATGGTTTTTGCTGTCTCCGCCATCAATTGCAGGACCAGAACAATACCTACAAGGCTGTCGCGTATTGGACTTACTCGCAAATCAATTACACCACCGTTACCTTCTCCACCGATGATGCAATTGTGTTCGAGCATTGCTTTGGCGACATTGGCCTCGCCGACGGGGGTACGTACAACTTGCACCCCAGCCTCCTGGGCAATATCGTCGAGCATTCTTGAGGTTGAAAGATTCGTTGCGGCTTTGCCGGTTTTCCTTCTGAAAATGAACTTTGCCGCCAAAGCAAGAGTGTACTCTTCACCTATGTAGTTTCCGGTTTCGTCGACGATTGCCAATCTGTCGGCATCGGGGTCCTGGGCAAAGCCGATTTCGACCTGCCTGGTTTTTACTGCTTCACAAAGGCCGGTTAAGTTTTCAGCTGTAGGCTCAGGTGCATGAGCAAAGACGCCGGTGGGCTCATCATTTATCGCAAAAACCACGCAGCCGAGTTCGGCGAGCAGCTTTTTCGTAACCCGCCCCCCTGCTCCGTTGACACTGTCCAGAAGGACCTTGAACTTTCTTTCGCCGATTAGCTCTTTGTCAACAATTGTCAAAACCTTAGCGATGTGAACGTTATCAGTCTTTTCATTAGAAGTTACCTGGCCGCAATCGTGCGAGTCGACAAGGGCAAAATGTTTATCGTAGAAATATTGCTTGATTTGCTCTGCCGCATCGGGCGGCGGAGCAATGCTGTTGTCGAGCAGCAATTTTATACCATTGTACCGGGCCGGATTGTGCGAAGCGGTAACGACTACTCCACCGCTGCAGCCGAGCTCTCTTACCATAATTCCCACGCCAGGCGTGGTCACAAGCCCTAAATCAATCACGTCTATTCCGACCTTACACAATCCTTCTGTAACGGCGGATTTCAGCATTTTGCCACTGGGTCGAGAATCCCGGCCGATACACACCGATAATTTTTCCTTTTTGCCAGCGTGTCTTTTTTTCAGGAATGTACCAAAGGCAGAGCCGTACTCTGTGGCAATAGAGGCAGTGAGGTTCTCGCCGATGATGCCTCTCATACCGCTGATACTTATTATTAATTGTTCAGCCATAGCAAGAGCTCTCTTCGTTGTTCCCCAACGAGCTACGAGCATCGGGTATCGAGAATTAGTCTAATTTGCAGACATAAATTTCGTTCACAAAGTCAAGTTTGCCAAGCTCTTCAACGGCTTTGGCGTCTGGTTCTTTGTCGAGACTGACAGCAAGCATAGCCTTTTGCTCCTCTGGTTTTTGTCCTACGCCCATTGTGCAGATATTGATATTGTGCCTTCCGCAGACGGTCCCGACGAAACCAATAACACCAGGCTTGTCGTCGTTAAAGATGACCAGGACCGCTCCTTGTGGTGTCATTTCTATGTTGAAGCCGTCAATTTCGATGATACGCTGCAGAGTCTCGCCGAAGACCGAACCGGTTACGGTCCGTGTAACCTTGTCAGTGACGACTTTGGCAGTAAAACTTGCTGCCACATCCTTGGCCATTGTATTTTTCGTCTCATCGATGCTTATGCCGCGTTCTTTAGCAAGGACAGGTACATTGACCATATTGAGTGGCATGTCAAAATGCCGGCCCAATAATCCGATTGCAAAGTTAAGGGTAACCGGTTCGACGGCCACTTCAGCAATCGAGCCCCGATATTGTACCTCAACGCTTTTTATATGGCCGGGTGCAATGGTACTGACGAGCGTGCCAATTCGCCGAGCAAGTTCAGCATATCGGCTTACAACCGGCGGCATGGCTCCTGCGGTAGATGGAGCGTTGAGCGCGTTCCTGACGGGGCCGCCCTTGATGGCATCAACAAGGTTTTGAGCAGCTTCAACAGCCACATCGATTTGGGCTTCTCTTGTGCTGGCACCTAAATGAGGTGTAACGAGGCAATTCTCAAACTCAGTAAATCGTGTATTTTCCGGCGGCTCCGTCGGGTAAACATCCAGAGCGGCACCGGCGATACGCTTTTGGGCAAGGGCGTTATAGAGTGCGTCTTCGTTGATAATTCCGCCCCTCGCGGTATTGACCAATCGGACGGCGGGTTTCATCATTTCTATCTGTTCAGCGTCAATCATATTCAGTGTCTGCTCATTTCTCGGTACGTGGACGGTAATATAATCCGCTTCTTTGAAGATTGCTTCGAGGGTTTCGGTTACTTCGATGCCGAGTTTTTCTGCGTCGGTGGGTGCGGCAAACGGGTCATATCCGAGGACTTTCATATTGAAACCTTTTGCCATTTCCGCCACAGCCATACCGATTCTGCCCAAGCCTATCACGCCGAGCACTTTGTTGTTCAACTGGTTGCCCATATATTTTTTTCTGTCCCAGGTGCCGGATTTCAGGCTGTTGCAGGCCGGGACAACATTTCGGCTCATTGAAAGAATCAAAGCCATTGTGTGTTCTGCGGCACTGAGAGTATTGCCGCCGGGCGTATTCATAACGAGGATTCCTTTCCTGGTGGCTTCCGGAATGTCGATGTTATCTACGCCGACACCCGCCCGGGCGATTGCCTTTAGCTTGCCGGGTTCGGCCAAGACTTTGGCGGTAACCTTTGTGCCGCTTCGAATGATGAGCCCATCGTGTTCACCGATAATCTTAGCTAATTCCTCTTCGTCTACACCGGTTTTAATAACAGCTTCAACACCGTCCGTCGAATTGAGTAAGTCAATTCCCTGTTGTGCAAGTTTGTCTGTAATCAGGACCTTAATCATTGTCGAACTCCAAAAAACTTTTTACTTTTCAAGTTTCTATCGACATTGTAGCCAACTTTCTAAAGAATAGCAAGCGTTGATAATTTACGGATATATGCAGAGGTCGAATGACTTGCAAAGCAAGGCATGCCCACTAAAGTCAATGCAGGGTGGGCTTGAGCCCACCAATCCCGACTGTAATGCTTCAGTCGGAATTGGACATCTCCTGAATTTGAATTAGTCTGTAGTTCAAATTATGACAATCCGAACTTGTTTACCGGCCGAAGGGTGGATATAGTGGATTCCGGCTCTTTGAAAATAGGTGGCTGTCCCCAATTTTCCTGTGAGAACACTGAGAGCAACTGACCAAGAGCAGTCTGAAGAAGTCAAAAAAAAAGGCCCACATAGTGATGATATAATGTGGGCCTGTTTGACATATCCTTATTCTTCCAAAGGTCAGACCATATCTTTCAGATTCTTAAGTGGCCTAATCTTCACAACATTACGTGCCGGTTTGGCCTTGAATACAGTTTCTTCGCCAGTGAAGGGGTTGATACCCTTACGAGCCTTGGTTGCAGGTTTCCGCTGTACGACCAACTTCATCAGGCCGGGCACGGTGTATGCACCTGGGCCGCTTCGACCGAGACTCTTCTGAATCTGAGCAGCCATTGCTTCAAACACAGAGTTGACATCCTTCTTTGTCAATCCTGTTGCATCGGCGATTCCCGATACGATCTCACTCTTGGTCATCGGCTTAACAGGTGCTTTCTTCGCTGCCTTCTTCTTTGCCATAACATGTTCTCCTTACGATGAAAAAAGATTAGAGTAAACAATCCATTAGGCTACGGATTCCACCGAGCCAAACTTCTTAACAACTCCCAACCACTCTACCACACAGATTGTGATGTTGTCAAGCAGGGCAAAAACTATCCCTACTCCATTTAAATTTATTAATAAATCAAAAATTAGCCCTACAGGTCTCCTCCTCAATAGTTTTTAGATTATATTAAATGCTGGACAATTCTGAGGTAGGCCCCTACTATTCTTGCTCATCGTCATTCTGGTCATTCTGTGAAGACTGTTGAATCTCTTCAATAATCCGCTTGGCTTGCTCTACATTGGTAGCCGGAACGAGCACACATGGAACCATGCCATCAACACAATAAGCCCCTTGTAGATGCTCGTTGGTGATCTGAACTGGGATTCCTGCGGTCTCAAGATTTGCT